>Ga0315289_10009075_pt1 | contig 14338 bp, 12 predicted proteins | sample YL17G11_40_MG_FD_203452 | JGI IMG/M metagenome (GOLD analysis project Ga0315289, IMG submission 203452) | Sediment microbial communities from Yellowstone Lake, YNP, Wyoming, USA - YL17G11_40 | ecosystem: Environmental > Aquatic > Freshwater > Lake > Sediment | place: USA: Wyoming | collected...
AGTAATAATAGTACATCTCGTCCCTCGATCCTCGTTTGTCGCCCTTCGCCGGTATCTTGCAGAAACTGAATGAAACTATCGAAAAGTCCTGGATGTGGGTCGTTATCATGCGTCAGGTTGTTTACTAAGTCAGCCGCGAATAAAACGCAATTAAGAGCAAAAAAATCGACGGATAGCTGTGTTAAGCCGGGTTGTTGCTCGAACTCAGTTAGAGTAGCAAGTTTCTCTTTGGTTGAATCTGAAAAGACAATTCTGCCGAAGGATAGTATCTCGATGGGACCATCAAACGCCGACCTGGGTCTTTTGGAGCCTTTAGCGATGGCGTGAATCTTGCCGTTTGCCCTGGTAAAGAATGTCACTATCTGGGATGTCTCGGAGTAATCGACCGCATGTATACAGATAGCTATGTCCTTAGTCAACATATCTATGGCACGCAGTCAGTAACCAGGCATACGCATTACTTATGCTTTCGTGCTCTTACACTTTCGGATTCTCGTTTTTTTATTATACACCACACCGTAGCCAAGCTGCCGCAAGATTTCGTCCTCAGCATGGTGCATCTTCCGGGCCTGCTCTTGCGTCGAATCGTCGAAACCAAGATTGTGCAGCATGCTGTGCGTGACGTAAAGAGCCAGCTCGGCCTCGCTGGAATGGCCCCGGCAGTTCGCCTCTTTGACGGCTAATTCACCGTTGACGACCAGCTCGAATGACGCCGATGACGAACATCCGCACTCATCACCGTCAGAAAGATCGAAGCTCAGGCAATCGGTACGGACGTTGCGACCGAGGAATTGGCGGTTTATTCTGCGAATCTGGGCGTCATCTACTATTGCAACGCTAACCGCTGCTTTTGAGAGGTCGAAACGACGGCAAATAGTCTTGACCAGCTCCTCAAGCTTACGGATAGAGACGTCAATATCCTGGAATTTCTTGGTGATTTGAACAAGGATCATAGTTTTTCACTTACTAATCGTTTTGTGCTCGGTCTGCACAGGTTGGAATTCTCTGTCCTCGGTTTCATCCGGTGGTTTGGGGTATGCGATTCGGCCGTGGTAGTGTGCGGTCAGCGCCTTTGACATGCCTGCCTCTATCTGGCTCAATTCCCGTAGAGACAAGTCACATTCGTCGAACTGGCCGTCCTGCAGGCGTTTCATAGCCATATTGTGCACGACAGCCTCAATTTTGGTCGGCGTCGCCTCAGGCAAAGATCTGACTGCCCCTTCTACGGTATCAGCCAGCATTACGATAGCAGCTTCTTTTGTCTTGGGCTTCGGACCTGGATATCTGAACTCGCTCTCGGCAGGCGGCGTCCTTCGACTGCGCTCAGGACAGGCCTGCTTTTTCTGTTTGCCAGCCGGACCATCGGAGCCGGGTGCGGCATGCTGTCTCTTGGCCTCATTGTAGAAAGGCTCGACCAACGTCGTGCCATGATGTGTTTCAATGAATTGTCTCAGCACGCCGGGAAGACCGTATTCCTTGGCCATTTCTATGCCGTCTTTAACGTGCCCAACAATAATCAGTTGGCTCATAGTGGGCGAAAGCTCCTTATGTAGACTGGTCGCCCCCATTTGGTTCTCGATGAAGTAGCCGGGCTTATTGATCTTGCCTATGTCGTGGTAATAAGCTCCTACTCGGCACAGAAGTCCATTTCGGCGAATAGCCTCCGCCGCCGCCTCGGCAATCGATCCTATCAGCAGGCTGTGGCTGAACGTGCCCGGCGCCTCCATGGCCAGCCTTTTCAACAAGGACTGATTCGCGTCGCTGTAGTCCAGAAGGGTCATGCTGGTTGCTATCCGAAAGGCTTTTTCAATCAGCGGCAGCAGACCTTGAATAAGCACGCCAACCACCAGCGTAATCCCGGCGTGGTAGCTGGCGTTGCGAAAAATGTCCACAGGCCTGCCCTGAGCGAAGTCGAAGGGCTGCACTCCGGTAGCTTGCTGAGTTAAGAAGTTCAAGGCAGATGCGGTTATGAACACAACTGCGGCGGCCAGAACGCCCACCTGCAGCAGCTTGATTCTGGTGCGTATTTCGTCCAGGGAGAAACAGCAGGTGACGGCGCCGGAAGCCATCGTTAAGAACAGGCTGATATTTGCCGGCTCATACCTGGGAACTGACTGTGCGGTAACTGTTATTCGCCCCGCAGCGAAGCAGGCAAAAAGGCAATAGAATATACTCATGCCTATGGCGAATCGCTGGTCATAAGCAATCGCCAAAATGACGGCCGCAGTGACGGCGGTTCCGGTAGCCCAGAAGGTCTGGTCATCATTAACCATCGCTCCAAATCTGGCGGCGAACAACAACAGCACAAACAGGCCGACCAGTGCCGAGGCCCGAGCATGGTTTCTTATGAGCCGCTTTTGATAATGATAGATGTAAAAGCCGGCTGCAATAGAAATCAGCAGCACCATCGCGGTCAGCGGCATCAAATCACCGAAGCGAGTCCTCTGTATCAGCTCGAACGAGACAACTGCGCTGGCCAGAACGACAAAAAGCAGCCACAGCAGGATTGAGGTGATAACGTCGGTATCGGCCAGCCGGCTTATATACAAGGTGCGCTCGCCGATTATGCTCTTTCGCAACAAGCTCCGCCGCGGACTGGTTTTCTTAAAAAGACCCATTCTCTCGTCCCTCGCCCCTATTCTTTCGCCACGCCTCTATCCTGCCTAATCTTACGGTGGTCCTTTCTTTTTTTGTAGGCGCGCACGATATTTTGGACCAAACGATGCCTTACGATATCCTTTTGGGTCAGCTCCACGACCCCTATCCCTTTAATTCTTTTCAAGAGTTCGATGGCTTCAACCATTCCACTTTTCTGGGGGCTCTCCAAATCGATTTGCGTAATGTCGCCGGTGATTATCATTTTGGAACCCTGCCCCAGTCTCGTCAGGACCATCAGCATTTGCAGAGACGAGGTGTTTTGCGCTTCATCGCAGATGATGACGGCCTCGTTCAACGTTCGGCCTCGCATGAAGGCAAGCGGAATGATCTCGATGATATCCAGCTCGATGAATTTTTTCATCTGGTTAAAGTCCATCATATCCTCAAGGGCGTCGAAAAGCGGCCGAAGATATGGGTTTACCTTTGCCTGGACGTCGCCGGGCAAGAAGCCCAGCTTTTCGCCCGCCTCCACCGCCGGGCGGGCAAGAACAATTCTTCTGATTTGCTTTTTCTTGAGCATCGACACGGCAATGGCAACCGCCAGGTATGTCTTGCCGGTCCCGGCAGGCCCTATGCAAAAGGTAATATCGTTGGCCAGCATTATTTCAATATACTTTAGCTGTCCCTTGGTGGATGGCTCAACCACCTTCTTATGGGAATAGACAGTGACGGCCCCACCAGTTTGGCCGGTCGGCGGCAGACTCTCCCCTGCATGCGCAGGAGCAAGCCTGTCCCCTCGCAAGCGCGGATCGATCAAAGCACTTACCTCTGCAGCACCGAGTGACCCGTATCTAGCCAGATGCTTCTGCATCTGCTCAATGATTTCCGTGGCTTTATGTACCTGCTGTTCGATGCCGCTGATTATTAAACTCGACTGACGGGCAGTAACTCGGACACCCAAGGATTGACGCAGAATACGAAGGTGACTATCAGCAGGCCCAAATAACTCAAGCTGATTACCCATCGGGTCTAATTGTATAGTAACTTCCAAATTCGTATCTCGTATTTTAGGTTATCTGGTTATCGGGTGGTGGGGACCAGGCTATCAGCAAACCAGGCCAGTCTCACTGAAGCCAAGATAGTCCCTCCTGATGCCCTGATCCGCTGGTATCCTGCATCCTGGTTTCCTGATTTCCTGATTCCCGTACTTCCTACCCACCAACCACGCACATAAAGAATAGATACCCGAACGGCGCCGCCGCCAAAGGCGAATCAATAATATCAAGTATACCGCCGAACCCAGGCACCTTGTTCGCGGCATCCTTTCGTTGGGCGTCACGCTTGAGCATTGACTCGGCTAAATCTCCCGCCTGGCCCACACAGGCGGAAAAAAAGCCAAAAGCAATCGCCCACTGCCAAGACATTATATCAAAACCAGCCGCAAACGCCAAAGCAGATGCTACCGCGGCGACCAAGGCGCCGCCGGCGCCTTCCCAGGTCTTGCCGGGGCTAACTCTGGGCGAGAATTTATGTCTGCCGAACAACGTCCCTACCGCGTAAGCTCCTATATCAGCAGACTTTACGACAAAAACAAACATCAGGAGCGGCCAAACGCCAAAATCAACCCTAATGGCCAGTGCAAAGCTGCTCAGAAGGCCCAGATAGATGATGGAAAAGCAATTCGCTCCACAATTGGCCAACACACCCGAAGTGCCACAGCACAGATATTGATATAGCAGCAATCCCAGCAGGCCAAACGCCAGCACGAAATTGACAATCGATAATTGAAAATTGAAAATTGGGGTGACTGCCAATGCGGCTGAAGTGATAATTGAGACGGGCATAAAAGCCTTCAAGTTTTTTGCTGCCAGCAGACCTGCGAACTCTATCTGCCCAAGGACCACCAAGGCGACAATAAGGGCGGCGACAATCGTGCCCCGCGGCAGTCTAAATTGACAATTGACAATTGAAGGTTGGAAATTGCCAAGCCAACCGTCAAAAATGACAATGGCGGTAAAGGCGACCGTCATCAATGTGCCAAAGAATAACCTATGTTTGAGCATCTTTCGCCAAGTCAATTAGCCAATCAGTGAATTAGAGAATTAGTCACCAATTCACTAATCAACTAATTCACTATTCAACTCAAATGCCGCCGAAGCGTCGGTCTCGTTTTGCGTAGGCAAAAATTGCCTTTTCCAGGCAGGCCTGGTTGAAGTCGGGCCAAAGGGTCTTGGTGATGTAGAATTCGCTGTATGAAATCTGCCAGAGCAGAAAGTTGCTGACCCGCATCTGGTTTGCGGTGCGTATCAGAAGATCCGGATCCGGCAGAGGCGGACCGGCCGTATACAGGTGCCGGCCAATACAGTCTTCGTCGATGTCTTTTAGACGCAGGCGTCCCTGTTTGTATTCGTGTGCAATTTTTCGCGTTGCGTCAACTATTTCAGCCCTGCCGCCGTAATTTAGTGCCAGGGCAAGCACCATACCGGTATTGCCAGCCGTCATTTCTACTGTTTTTATGAGCTCGGTTTGTACCGCCTCCGGCAGCCCAGCTAATCGGCCAAGGTGAACCAGCCTTACGTCGTTGCGCATCAGCTTGGGACGAATCTGGACAAGGTATTGCCCATACAACTGCATCAATGCGTCGACCTCGGCCTTGGGTCTTTTCCAATTCTCCATGCTGAAGGAATACAAAGTCAAAGACTCAATGCCAAACTCGGCGCAGCATCGGGCCACTTTTACCGTAGTTTCTGCCCCCTGGCGGTGCCCCTCGACTCGCGGCAGGCCTTTGCGCTGCGCCCACCGCCCGTTACCGTCCATGATTATGGCGATGTGACGCGGGATTTGCCCGACAGACAGCCCAAGGCGCTCAGCCGTCTTTTTTAGTCTTTCTGTCAAACTACTCATTGAGACTGGAAACCTCGAATCTGAATTCGCAGGACAGTGCCGGTATTCTATCTGCCGGCTCCTACCTGAATATCGTTTGTTGTCGTGCCGGTCCTACGCCGATGATCGTGATTGCTACGGCAAGCTGCTCCTGGATTCGGGCAATAAAGTCCTGGGCATTGGTCGGCAGATCGTGAAAGTCCTTTACGTTGGTTATATCCACGTCCCAGCCGGGCACGGTCTCGTAGACAGGCTCAGCTTGGCAGAGCCTGTTTGTATCGGCGGGAAAGAAAGTCTTTTCTTGGCCGTTGATTTTGTACGCCCGGCAAATCTTTATTTCTTTTAGGCCCGCCAGTGTGTCCAGGTGCATCAATGCCACCGAATCGATGCCTCCAATCTTTGCGGAATAGGATGCTGCTACGGCATCGAACCAGCCGCATCGGCGCGGCCGGCCGGTTGTGGTGCCGTATTCGTGCCCTCTGTCACGAATATATTGGCCAATTTCATTATCCTGTTCCGTTGGAAAAGGCCCCGCTCCGACTCTGGTTGTATAGGCCTTGACCACGCCGATATATTTATCAACGACTTTGGCCGGCACACCACAACCGGCCGGCATACCGAGTGCACTTGAATTTGAGCTGGTCACGTATGGAAAAGTGCCGTGGTCCAAATCCAATAGTGAGCCTTGGGCGCCCTCAAACAGGATCGATTGGCTCTGGGCGATTGCTTTGTGCAGGAATTCGGTTGTATCGGCTATGAACGGCGTGAGCTTGCCGGCATATAGTCTACACTTCTCGAAAATATCCTTGATGCTCAAGGGCTGTCCCGACAGGTCGGGGTAGAGAGCGGCAAAGACCTTGTTTTTATATTCGACGATGGCCTGGAGTCTGGTTTTGAGCTTATCCAGATGGCGAAAATCGCCCATGCGGACCGCATAGCTTCTGCCGACCTTGTCTGCGTAGCAAGGTCCGATGCCGCGAATAGTAGTGCCGAGCTTGTTTTTGCCCAGTGATTCTTCGCGCAGCTGGTCGTCTTTTTTGTGATAGGCAAGTACGACGTGGGCGTTTTCACTTATAAACAGTCTGCCGTTTAACGTGATATTTTTGCCGGCGAGCGTTTCAAGCTCCTCTATCAAAACCTCCGGGTCGACAACTACACCGTTGGCGATTACGCAGTTGACATTTGGCCGAACCGAACCGCTCGGCAAAAGGTGTAAGGCGAATCTGTTGTCGCCTACAACAACGGTATGGCCGGCATTGGCGCCGCCGTTGTACCGGACGACAATATCGCTGTGCTCGGCAAGAATATCAACAACCTTACCTTTGCCCTCATCACCCCATTGTAATCCGACAACGCAACAATTCATTTCCGAATTCCAATTTACAACTTTCGATTTTCAATCGTCATTCGGCAATCGCAAATCGGAAATTCAAGTTATTTTTGCCACCAAATAGTCCAGAATAGCTGTCAAGTTATCATAGTTTCTATCGCTTAATTTGCGGTTGACTTCCCTGCCGTTCTGATCTTTGTGGGTGATAATAAAGTGACCTTTAGAATCAAAGTGGGTCTTATCAATTTTCTGGATGGCATCATAGGGGATCTTTTCTTTGGCGCTGATTATAAGCTCATGTTCATCGGCTAAAAGTCTCTTATCCTTAATGAACCCGAGCCACGCGGCAAAAGCAATACCGGCGGCCCCGAAAACGAAAGGAAGTCTTCGATTCCATTTCATCGTATCATCAAGCTTCCCTTCCTTTACGTGTTCTTCGAAGAAGCTGCGACGGTATGACCATTTGTATTTGCTCAGGTAGCCGTCATAGGCGAAAACAACTGCAGCAAGAATACAGACGGCAATGTAGATTTTGTAATTCATTTTCTTGTGCTTACTTAGCGGCGCCTCGATAGCCATATAACCATCCCTGCCAACATCTACGTTAACCTTTTTTGGGCGATTATCTCAGTCAAAGGCTGGACAAAGTTGGGAACGATTTTTTCAGCCATTAGCTCCTGTGCCAGACGACATTGATACTCGAAGGATTTCAGGGCGTCGAATTTCTCATCGGCTCGCGGGTACTGACGAATGGTAAGAGACAGACTTATGGCGTCATCGGAACCACGCCTTTTCTCGCCGGGCTCATAGACGCTCGTTTTTGACTCTACACTGATGCGGGCCTGGGTGCACTCATCATCAGATAGTGCCGCCACCACCGTAGGAGAAAAACCTATGGGCCGGGCGGACGGCAGCTCCAAAAGACAACTAAAGGGGGTTGAGCCGAATAACGCCTCGGCGATAACCTCATCGTGACTGCCTGCATAGTCAAAATCCATTGCGAAAGTCACGTCCAGCGAATCAATATCAAGATGACTCACCCCGAGCATATAGGGAACAATTTCGATTACCAGTCTGTCCTGGGAGTAAGCCTCTTCAAAGTTCGGCGGATTGACAAAGCCCGAGCCAACGCGGTTCACCTCAAGGCTAATCCAGCGGTAGTGACCGAGGTCGCGATCCTCTTCGAGGCAGTACTCATTCTTTTCATGCCGGTAGAACCGACCCATAGAAGGAAACTGCTTTTGCATCCGCTCGAAAAAGGCCAGAATCGTATCTGACTGAGTGGGTAAATCAAGCTGGGTATTTATGTACATATCCAGAAATAAATCATCACAAAGCGAACGGTAAATATTTGGCGTCATAGCAGAAAAGCCCTCGGACAAATCTGGCCGCTCGTCACTGGTGGTCGCCCGCTGCTGCCGTCGCGGGGCCCCAGTCACGACCCGGCGGATTTACACTTTGATACTTGAATTCTGATATTTGGATTCACCGCAGACCTGCTTGTTATCCAGATACTCGGTTTCCCAGATTTTTTCTGTTAGCCCTTGAAGCTCATTGTCGTAGCTCTTAAGCATCCCGAAATATTCAGGAGATTCCAAGGCTTCTTTAGCCTTTTCGTCCTCAGACTTTACATTTTCCGGCAGGACTGATTTTCTGAAGATCTCGTAATGGTCTCTTATAGAGCAGGGCATCAGCCAGTTATTCGGCTTCTTCCAATTATCAAGCCCATATTCCCTTTGCCATTTACGCCCGTTTTTCATAAAGTCGGAAAATAACGCATCTGTGAGGGTCTTGCCGTTGCCGTACAAATCGTAGATGTTATCGACATAATAGGGTATAAATGCGCAGGGCGTCACGTTGCCGTGCCAGTCGATGTAGGCGTATCCTCCGCTTCTACCGTACGCGATGCAACCTCTGGCAAGAACGCCGCTATTCCAGAAATCAGCCAGACAGTATTTCTTTTCAGTCAGCAGCTTTTCCCACTTTCGGTAGAGTTCAACTCGCTTTTCGGGAACGACCATTAGCTTGACTTCGTCTTTACCTTTTCCTATGGGCATCAGCTGGAATTGCCACATAAAGCAGGCGCCTTGCTCTTGGAAGTAATAGTCATAGAATTCGTCGGTAAGCAGCAAATCTACATTCCTACTGGTTGCCATCACGGAAATGCCGAAAGGCACACCCACCTGCCGGAGGCGTTCCAAGGCTTCAAGGATTTTCTTAAACGTGCCGCGGCCTCTTCTTTGGTCGGTTTCCTGCTCAAAGCCTTCGACAGAGATTGCCGGGGTGACATTTGCCGTTTTTGCCATCTGCTGGGCAATTTCTTCGCTAATGACTGTGCCGTTGGTATACGTGTGGAAAAACATATCGTCATATTTCCGGTAGAGATCCAGAAGCGTCTTGCCTTCACTTCTATACAGGAAAGGTTCGCCGCCGCTGATAGTAATGAATCTGACGCCCCAGTCGTCATGCACTTCGCCTACTATCCTATCCACATAGGAGTAAGGAATAGTCGCAGAAGTATCGGCTGCTGAGGATGCGTAGCAGCCGATGCACTTCAGATTACACCTTTGGGTAGGAGACAGAACGATGAAGGTCGGCGGGTACTCACCATATTTATCTTTGAACTTTTCCACCGCCTGGTTATAACTCTGGTCCTCTCGAACAAGGTTATTTTGAACGAATACATTGACAATCTTCTTTATAATCTCAGGTGAAACGTAACCTTTGTCCATACTTGTGTTCACACAGCGCAGCATGGCCGATAAGTACTGGTATCTTCTTATCTGGACCTGTCTTAAATCTCCTGAGTCATCGCTGACCATGTTCTTATAGATATAGTCGTCAATCTTCTTTGCCAGCAGCTTCCTAAGCTGCTTATGGTTCACCATCTTGATAAGCGTTGAGGATATGACTTCCGATCTCATTTTGCCTCCCCTTTCCTAAACCAGGACCGTTCACAAACCAGCTCTGTCAAAACGTCTCGGACCACAGCAATTGTTACACAAGTAGGAGCTGATTTCAAGAAATAACCCAACACAAAAATGCTCTCGGCAGAACAATGGCAGGCAGAGATACGGTTTTGGCCCGCTGCCGGCTCCAGTTTCAGGTGCCGGCTTTTGCACCATTGTGCGAACAGGCACAGTCATTGCGGACCCGGCTCAGGCAGTTTCAACTCTGTAGCTATGGCTCCGATGGTTGCCAGAACCGCGAAGATAAATATACGCCACATACCGCCTATCACAATGCTGCCGGCGGCAATTGCCATGCTGTGGCTTAGTATCACCGAAATTATTGTATGGAGCAAGGCTGCTAAAACGCCGCAAACCGCTGCCGCGACGATCCGTTTGCCCAATGCTGCGCCGCCGCAGCCCAGAGTCACTGCTGCACCCGCAGCGACGGGCAAGACCAGTACAAGCCACCAAACATCCTTCAGACGGGGTAGTTTTTCAAGATTGGCAAGATAGGCAAGGTCGGCAAGCCCCAGTATTGCCGCTGCAGCCGCAGCCCACAGACCTACATGCCAGTACCGTGGTTCAATTAATGCCCGAAATTCGGCTCGTTTCCGCATCCGCCGGCGTATAGTCAAAGGCCAGTTATAGAATAGATAAAATACTCCGTGCTCAAACAGAGCGCCCCTCTCCCCAAATACCGGCACAACGTGCACTACCTCAGTCGCCCAGTGTGCCGCGATGAATCTTGCTAGGGTAGGATAGCGATACGCCATTTGTATGGGAAACGCCAGGTAACCAACGAGCTTAAAGAAACTTAAGAATGCAGCGATATTGTAGTCCTTGAAGTTCCGCTCCTTTATCACCAGATACCATACGTAGAAACCTCGAATCAGTGATCCTGGCGATATGGGGGTAAACTGAAACGCGAGCAGAATTGCGCCGGCTGCCAAGTAAGCCTCTCTGAAGGTTAGTCCCGGGTGCATCGCCACGTAAGCGAATGCCACGATTACCCACACAATTTCTGACACCGGTAGGGTCATAAGATGCACGACAAGGCTTACAAGATACTTCTGTATAAAAGGCTCTTTAAGCTGTGAGAGGATGACCTGTGCATCTTCATCGTTGAGCATGTGCTTTTTCCGCCCCTCGGCGACCATTTCACGCAGCCACCGCTCCCTCAGTTGGGCGTCGAAATACAGCCTGACGGGCCGAACAATAATATTGGCCAGGCGTTCTTTTGCGAACTTGAAGTCGGTCAGAAAGCGATGCAGTCCGGCAGGCAGCACCGACAACGGCAGATGACACAGGAATCTCCAAAGTGCACCTGCAGCTTTGAACGCCCGCTCAGCGTCAAGGCGTCCCGCTCTGTGCCAGACAATCACCTTTTCAGCCATCCTTGCCCTTACCGCCCGCCGCAAATAGCCCCAGCTCGACAACATCCCGGCGTAATGTCTGCGCCAGTCGGGCCGGCCCCAAATCCGCCGAATAAACTTGCCCAAAAACGGTATCAGCCCAATCGCCAGAAATACCAGAGTCAGAACTTTGCTGTTTCGCAGCCTTCGCTGCGAATTCTCGTCAACCAGACCTCTGACCTTCCATGCGGTCACTGCACTGTCCAGCATCGTCGCCCATAGTTGCCCGCTGTACAGCAGCCGAACGTGATGGTGCGTGATATCAGGCAGCGAGTTGCGGTATATCTTCTCAGACGATTTAAGTTCCTCAAGCATCTGACCCATATCCGCAAACTCGTTGCTGTGGTCCCGCACAAAAGCCTCCAGCTTGCGGACGTCACCGCGGTCAAACTGCACCAGCGACCCCCGCGTAAGTCCCTTGGCTATCAGCTTGAAATCGCCCGGACTCATCGGCAGAAAAGGCAGCAGCGCAAGCCCCGCCCTGAAATCAACCGCCACCAGTCCCGCTGACGGATTACCTTCGGCGTCCCGGCGTTTCAGACAATTCGGTTGGCTCTTACACGTCGACCACTCGTATTGTCTGGCAAATTCATGCCAGCCCATATCGTGGATAAGCTCAACAGATTTGGCCATAAATTCGCGTTTGGCTCTGTATTCCGGCGAGCCAAGCTGCTGCTCGTCAACTGCCCGGCCACGACGCCACTGCTTCAATAAACCCAGCCTATCATCGACCTCCAGCCGCCACGTGCGTCCGTCAATCCACTCGCTCAGCTCACCGCAACTGCCCAGCCGGCTATCGAGAAAAGTAGCGTGAATATCGGCAGCCGCATTCTCATCGCCGAACCGAATTTTTGCCCCGCGCCGGATGAATTTCTGCCAGAGCGCGCCGGCCCTCGCCGCGGCGGGATTGACTTGAAGCGCGAACGCTCCCTGAAAACCGATCCAGTATAGAATGTTGCGAAACAGCCGAGCAAGGTTAGAAGGTGGGACAAATATCTTCATAGCATAAACCTGGCCGGGCTGTAGACCGGGAATTTCGAATTTTTCCTGAGCCGTCTCGATGCTCAAGACTTTTACTCGGTACACCTGCCCGGCAAACCCGCCGCCAACAAACTGCTCGAGAAGTAGTCGGACGTGCGCCGTGTGCTGCCCGCCAACTTCTGTCACGTCGTAAACAAGCTCCTCGCCCGCGTCGTAACGTGCGACCCGCATCGGCCGGTGCAAGCCGGTTGCACGGATCGCACTCTCAAGTTCTTTACAGACGTGGACAGAATATTCCGTGTGCATTGTTGCTTCCTGCCTTGGCTGGGTAGTGAAACCGCCAAATGAATTTGGGTACGTATTCAGCCAGGGAATAAACCATCCCCAATCCGCCCCCACGTCTTCTTGTCGAAGACAAGAGCGGGGGCAGATTGAGGATGCCACCCTTATGCTCTGCCATCGCCGCCCCGTAGCATAGAGTCCGTAGGGTATGCAGGTTTCTGCATACCAATTTCTGGACATTGTCTGTGAATGTTTAGCCGACGCCGGCACGGCGTCGGACCCCCCGCAGTAGACTGCGACGGGAGTGGCAGCCTCAAGCCCTGCACCTGGTCGTACAGGGCAGGGCTTGGGGATGGGAGCGTCCAAAGCTGGCGTGTGGCAGCACCAAGCGCAGCTTGGGGATGGGCCTGTCCGCCTGACCAAGAGGCCCACAATTTCAGGCAAAGCACCAAAGCGATTGCGGCATACAGGCCGGCAAATAAATCATCCGCAAGAATGCCCCATCCTTGCGGCAATTTTTCAAGCCTGCGTGCCGGACAGGGCTTGATTACATCAAAGAGCCTGAATAAGAAAAAACCGCCCAAAGCCGGTGCCCACCAAATCGGCCCGCTTACGAATGAACCTGCCAAGGCAAATGTGATTGCCTGGCCCGCAATCTCATCGGCGACAACCTCATTCGGGTCGGTATCACCGGTCGCCGCTATCGAGGCAGGGGCACATTTGACGCAGATGACCGAACCGGCTACTGCCAAAACTATCATCACGATGATTATCATTGCAGAAGACGCGCCCAAATAGGACATCACAGCGAAGATAATTGCTGGTGGCAGCGAGCCCCAACTGCCCGGCGCAAGGGGCAGCCAGCCCAGGCCAAAACCCGACGCAGCTAATCGTTTCATCGTTGTGGAAGGTTAACTGACCCCGACGGTTAAGTCAAAGACTATTAACGCAATTCGACATTCGCAATTTTACATTCTGAATTCTCTCCGCCCTCAGCCACTGCCGGATTCCGGGAAATTCAAACTGGCGAACTCGCCGTGATACTTCCTCGCCGCCCGGTCGTAGGCCTTCGCTGCGTCGATTTCGTTGCTGAAGTAGCCTAAGTTTATTGTCTTTTTTTTGAACGTTATCCGGGCAGCCCATCTCTTATTGAGCTTGTGCCAGTGAACTCCTTTATATTTCGAATACATTGCCCCCGAACGTTTTTTTCTGTTGCACAAATTCTGCGAATATGTCGCCGCTCGCAAGTTTGCCGTTCTATTGTCCATCCCATCGTGATTGATATGGTCGATCACCATCCCCTCAGGCACTTTGATAATCTCCTGGTGTATGTATATAAGCGTCTCTTTTTTTCCTTTGCTCCCTGCCACACATCTTCGCGCGTAAAAGCTGTTTCCTCCTTTTTTTGCAGACCATTCGTATCCTCGCAGGCGCTTATAATCGGCCGGGTCTACCTTTGCGTACTGAGGCTGCGCCATGCGAATCAGCCGAAACGCATACCCGTAGCGCACCCGCCGGTACAAGAGCACCGGCCAGACCAGTACGCGTTCCAGCCAATCGAAAATGTGAACGCTTGCTTTGACTTGCCGCCTCCGCTAATGAGATGACAGAAGACAGATTACAGATGATAGTATTTCTTGCCGCAGAGGGCACAGAGGAAACTGGGAAGGACTACCCGGTTGCTTGTTAATGGCTTTCTTGTTTACTCTGAGTTCTCTGTGAACTCTGTGGCCATTTTCGTTCGGCCGAAGGGTGAAAAACGATACCCTTCTGTAATTGGACGGACCTGCGCGTTTGATGCGAAAAATCGCGAGTTTTTCACATCGCCGATTTGCCTAAACCGTTAGCTGCAAGGCAGTAAAAAAAATTTCGAAATTTCCGATTTTTCGTCCCAGCTATCA
>Ga0315289_10009076_pt1 | contig 14336 bp, 24 predicted proteins | sample YL17G11_40_MG_FD_203452 | JGI IMG/M metagenome (GOLD analysis project Ga0315289, IMG submission 203452) | Sediment microbial communities from Yellowstone Lake, YNP, Wyoming, USA - YL17G11_40 | ecosystem: Environmental > Aquatic > Freshwater > Lake > Sediment | place: USA: Wyoming | collected...
ATTTTCTTTTCTTCCTTAATTTCTTTCTTTTCCACTTTTTCTTCTTTCTTAGTCTCGACTGCTTCTGCCTTTTTTTCAGTTTCCTTTTCTTCTTTTGCTTTCTCTTCTGTTTTTTTCTTTTCTTCTGCCATGTTTAAACTTTTGTTGTTTTAACTTTTTTCTTCCTCTATTTTTTCCTTTACCCTGTCAAATATCTCTTTTACTTTTGTATGCTCTCCTTTTAATCTTTTTTCATCCGGAAAGACTTCTGCTTTTGCGTTTACATTAACTCCCGCATCTTTAACCCCTTTGAGGAAAGCATAAATCTTTGACTTATAAACATGCCTTAACATTCCTATATCAAATATAAATTCTTTTTCCTTCTCTTTTTTCAAAATCTTCTTTCCAAGAAGCAAGCCAGAAAGATAACAAGCAGGCAAAGATTTCAGGCTGCCGGTTCTTTCTGCAGGCCATCCGTAATCAAGCAAGTCTTTTGAATTCACTCCTAAAACAGTATAATCCTGTGCATTCTTGCTTTTTACACACTGTCCAATAACATACCTGTTTGTTTTTCTAAATACTATCCTTGGCTTCTCGCTTTTCAGCAAGCCAATTCTTAATTTATAGTCTGTTTTTCCTTCTCGCCTTCTTCTTTTTGGAACTTTCATTTTATGGAAACTCCTTCTCCACCTGCGTGGAGTTTACATGCCAAGAAACCCCTTCGGTTTTCGGGCGCAGAAAATCTTTGATTTTTCATTTTATTTTTTAACAGCCTCCATTAAATGAGCTCGAGTTTTGAATGTCTTGGCCTTTATCTCTTTCATCAATTTCAAATATTTTTCTTTTGAGATTACCCCCGCTTTCTTTAATGCCTTGATAGTTTTTCTTAACTTTCTTGTCAAAGTCTTATATTCTTTTTTTCTCGCTCCCACTCTTTTTCTAATCTTGCCTCCTCTCCTTTTTGTCTTTCTTTTCTCTCTTTTCCTTCTCCCTTTGATTTCTTTTATTTTTATCGCCCCGCCTTTAAACAAGTCCCTTATATCCTGCCTTGTTAATGCCTCTTTAATTTCATCAGTCCTAGTTTCGTCAAACATAACTCTCTCTAAACCAACCCCTAATACTCTTGCAGCAAGCCGTTTTTTTGTTTTTAAATCCATTTTCACTCCCTAAAGTTGAGTATTTTGGCTCCTTTTTGTTTTAATTTTTCAATAAACATTTTTCTTTTTCTTTTCCCAATTTTTGCAAGCAAGACATTTTCTCCTTTTTTCACATTTTCAATTTCCCTTAAACAGCCGACTGCTTTTAATTTTATCTTCGCCTTTTCGGCTTTCTTAAACCCTATTACAGGCCTTATAGGCTTTCCCTTAATTTTTTCCCTCAATTTATTGTGCCTTCCCCTTGGCCTTCTCCATTTCTGCTTTTTCTTCTTCCCTCCGAGCCTTTTGAAAATGTGGCTGCTTGTCCTCAAAAATTTATGTCCTTTCATCCGGCTTTCCCCTTGGATTTTTTAATTATGAATATTCCATCTTGGAAGACCCTTCTGTCCCTGTTCCTTATTCTTGTCGCAGTTTCTATATTTGCAGCAGTTTGTCCCGCTTTTTCTTTGTCACAAGAGGAAATTGTTATAAGATCTTTTTCTAATTTTACATCTACATCAGGCAAGATTTTTGCTTTTCTTGGCACTTTTTCTCCAAGAAAATTTTTAACTAGAAACTCATTGCCTTTTAGCTCTACTGTAACCGGAAAATGCACAAAGCAGATTTTTAATTGATAAATATATTTTTCTTGAAGCCCTTTTATCGCATTCCTCAAATGAGCGGCAAAACTTTTCAAAAGTTTTTTCTCATTTTTAGTTGCTTTTTCATTATATAAAACAATTTTATTATCTTCCCTTTTTGCATTAAAACCCTCATATCTTTTTGTAACTTCTTTTCCCCCTTTTTTTATGCTTACCACTCTGTCTTTTGTTTCTATTTCGATTCCTTCAGGAACAATGACAATTTCTTTAATTTCTTTTCTCATTTTATGTAAACTCCTTCTCCACTTTCGTGGAGTTTACATGACTGAAAATTTTTTTGAATTTTCATTTTAATTTAATAGAAATATGCGATAAGGCATCCTCCAATCTTTTTATCTATCGCCTCTTTGTGTGTCATAAGCCCTTTATTTGTTGAAACAATCAAAACTCCAAAATTCCTTGCAGGCAAGTATCTTCTTACGTATTTGTCGATGTTTTCTTTATCAACAAAATATCTGGGCTTTATTGCCTGGCATTTATTAATCTTCTCACTCAGTTCTATTTTTAGTTCTTTATTTTTAACCCCAAAACTCTTGATGTAGCCTTCTTTTTTCACTAACTCTAGCACATTTAGCAAAAACTTCGAGTAGTGGGTTACAACTATACTTTCCTTTTTTCTTCTCTTTGCATTCATGATGTTATTCAACACATCAGCTACAACATCTTGGCTCATTTTATCCTCAGCTATATTTTTTAAATCCAATCTCTTCCGCTATCTCTCTAAAACACTGCCTGCACAAGTTCAAGCCGTAACTTGATATATGCGCTCCGAATCTTCTACATCTTTCACATACTTTTGTTGATATTCCAAATTTTCTTTCTTTTGGCTTGTTATGCTTAAGGAATTTTGCCATCTTCGCAGGCTTATCCTTCAATTGATTCAGGACTTTTCTCCAATCGCTTGCTGTCATTTTATCCTAGGATTTTTTATAATTTTTCTTTTAGTTTAATATTAAATTTTTTTTGCATAAACTCGATGATTTCTTCTGCTGAAATGTTCTGCTTTTTAGGAAGTTTGCCTTGTTTAATCTTTTTTCTTATCACTCTCTTGCCTGGCTTTACAAAAGCCACACTTACATCTAGTCCGATAATTCCCACATCTCTTATATATTCCATTTCGGGAATTTCTATATATTCTTTTATTCCGAATGAGAATGAATTCTCGCTGAACTGCCTTCTCTTTAATTTAAAGTCTAATGCCCCAAGCAGTCTTTTTAGTGTATCTTCTGCTTTCTTCCCCCTCAATGTTATCATACACCCCACATCCAAGCCGGGCCTTACATTAAGAGAAGGAATCCTTTTAGTTGAGCTTTTTTTAATTGGTTTACCCCCGGTTATCTTCGCAAGAAGTTTTTGCCCTTTCTCAAGAATATCCGCAGTTCCGCCTATGCTTAATACAACTTTTTCTATTTTAATCTGGCTCATTTTGTTTTCTCCTTCAACAACACTGGTTTTGTTTTCTCTTTTAACCATCTTTATTCTATAGCAATCAGGCTATCAAGGTTTACATTTATTTTTTCAGCGTCAATTTTTATTTCAGCAAGTTTCTCGCTTATTTTTTCAATTATTCCCTCTTTGCCTATGTGCTTTCCTTTTTTAATAAAAACTTTTGATTTTTCTTTAAGCGGAATAAACTTTTTTATTCCTTCTTTAAAATCAATCAAAACAGAATCCCCTAGCTTGAACTTCTCTTTTGTAAAATAGTTCCTTCCGTCGTCAAGGTTAATCTGTATTTTTTTGCCTTTGCATACTTTTTTGCCTATGATTTTAACAATCTTCTCTTTTGCTTCTTTTTCTTTTATCTCTTTAAAATCATATTTTCTGTTTTTTATTGTAAGCCGATAATATTTATCCTTCAATTTTAGGACATCAAATAACTTTAAAGCAAACCTTATATCATTCACTATTTTGTTATTGACTAAAACTAATTTAGCATTAAGTATTTTCTTAACTTCTTTCTTGTCTTCTGCAAATTTTAACATATCCCTTATCGCTATTAATACAGGCAGGCCTCTCTCGGCTGCTACAACTAAGTATTTAGTGCCTTTTTTTGACACCGGCCATATTTTTGGAAGTGCTTTTCTTTTTAAGTGCATTTTATTTTTCAGCCTCCTTGTTCATATTTCTTTTTAGTGCCTTGTCCCTTTCTTTATCTTCAAGATTTAATTCTGTCATTATAAGGTTTGAGGGTCTAAAATATACATTTACTTTTGTACCATCTTTCTTCTGTTTTTGCAAGCCTTCTACAGCAACCCTCAATTTTTTTAAGTCCGCTATATTTATCTTGCCTGTTTTGCCTCTGAATTCTCCCTTTGTTACCTTTACAGTATCTCCTTTTTTAAGAGGAAAGCTTCTTCTTTTATACTTCGCCCTAAGTTCCTTGCTAAGGTGCGCTGACATCAGCTTATGTTTAAGATGCAAAGGCATATTTGCCTTGTACTTTCTCTGCTTTCTTGGCTGTTTGCTTGCCTTCCACTTTGTTGAAAATTCTTTTTTCATTTTAATTTACACTATCCCCCCTACTGCAATTTTTGCAACTTCTTTCCATCTTTCTGATATTTCCCTTGGAACAACTCCCTTGACCTGTGTTCCTTTTGGATTTCCTTTTTCATCTTTCAAAAGTGCAACAGCATTGTCTGTAAAGCAAATTCTCTCGCCAGTAAGCCTTCTATATGGTTTTCTTTGCCTTACAACAACAGCATCAAATACTTTTCCTTTCATTTCTGGGTCTCCTTTTCTTACACTAACTTTTACCCAGTCTCCCAACCCGCAGGACATTTGTCTTCCTTGCCTGCCCTTTCTTTTTTTCACACTGACTATCCTGACTATCTTTGCTCCAGAGTTGTCTGTGGCATTAACTAAGCTTCCTATATGTAAGCCTTTTGTTATCCTTGCTGATACTGCTTTCATTTTATGGAAACTCCCCTCTCCGCTTTTCCCCCGGACAATTCTTCTTTTGATTTTATTTTTCTTACAACTACAGCATGAATTAACTTGCTTAGCGGCCTGCATTCTTTTATTTCTATATAATCCCCCACATTAATTGAATCTTTCATGCAATCTGCAAGTCTAGCATGTATCCTCGTTTTCTTGATAAAATATCTTTCATATTTTCTTACGCTTATAACTCTTTCAAACTCTATGGCAACTCTCCGGGGGAATTTTCTTACCACACATCCATAAAAACTTCTCCCTCTCGCCTTCAAATGGCCATGGACAGGGCAATCCCTATCCGCACAGCTAATTTTCTCTTCCTTTATTTTTTTGCTGCTTTCAACTATTTTGTTTTCTTCTTTCATTTTTTTGTTTTTATTCGATTACCGAATCTGCCGGAAAACCGAATTTGATCAAAGCTTGCTTCATTTTTTTCTTATGGTCTCCTTGCAACTCTATCCTTTTGTCTTTTGCAGTCCCTCCGCACGCAAACTCTTCCTTTAGTTTCTTTGCAAGTTCCTTGAGGTTTATGTCTTTATTAAACCCCGAAATCACTGTCGACATTTTCCCAAATTTCTTTTTCTCCAAGTCTATGGTTATTTTCTGTTCTTCTTTTGCGATTTCTGTACATACACAAGCTTCTTTCGGTAATCCACATTTTGGACATATCTCCATGTTGTTTATTTTGTTTTTTGAGTATTTACCTTAAATGTCAATAGCCTTGCTATGGCTTTCTTTATTTCTTTTGCTTTTATCTTGCCTGATTTGTTTGCTGGTGCATATCTTTTCGCGAGCTCCAGCTTTAATTCTTTTAGTTTCTCTTCTCTTTCCTTCTCGGGCATGCTTTTAATTTCTTTTTTTCTTATTATTGCCATTTTCTGTCTGTATTTTCTGGTTTTCTAATACTTTTTGTTTCAGCTCTTCATTTATTACAATTTTATCATGAATCTTTTTGTAGGGCGACAATATAGCAACTTTAACGCCGATTGTTCCCGGGAGTGTTTGAGCAACCGCTTCTGCTCTGTCCACTATTTTAGCAGTGTCCCCTGTCTTTTTCAAGTAACCTTCGGCAAATCTCCAGTTTTTTGCTCTCTCGCTGGGCAACTTGCCCCCGAGCCTTATCTCCGCTCCCGATGCCCCTGCTTTCATTATTCTTTGAAGCATTTTATATGCAACTGCCTTGAACTTTAAGCTTCCAAATCTTTCAAGCGAGAGTGCAATTTCATCAGCCATTGTTTGGGCATCAAATTCGGGCTTTTCTATTTCTTTAATTTCTATGTGAGGGTTTTCGAGTTTGAATTGCTTTTTTAATGTGTCTGTTAGTTCCGCAATTTTCTCTCCTTTTCTCCCTATCACAAATCCCGGCTTGCTTGTTTCAACAATTATTTTTTCTCCTATAGGGGTATACTCAATATACACTGAGCTTACTTTGCTTTTTCCTACCGCACTTTTGACGTACTCTTTAATCCTAAACTCTTCTTTCTTCAGCTGTACAAACTTTTTTTCTTCCATCTTCCTTAGCTTTTTTCTTTAATCTCCCTGCCTTCTCTTGCAGCCAGCAAAACATTTGTTCTTTTAAATCTTCTAGAGCCAAACCTTCTGTAAGGCCTGGACGCCTTGTCTGCTTTCGCAAGCACTATTACTGGATTTAAAATCTCGAGTGCACGAGCATTTGCGTCAAGCCCTTTCAATAGCTTAATCATTACTTTGCTTGCGTTTACAGGGTATCTTCCTGACCCTATTCCCTTCTTGTGGGGAATTTCGCCTTTCATTCTCACCGCCTTTTTTAATTTAATAACTTGTTCAAGCTCTTTAACAGCCCGTTCTATTTTTTTGCCTTTAATCATCTTGCATATCGCAATACAATGTTTCTTGCTTGCACTTAAGTCAAGCCCTCTTGCAATTGCCTCTTCCTTTTTCTTTTTATCCTTGCCTTCTGCCTTTGCTTTTGTCTCTTTTATTTTTTCTTCCTTAATTTCTTTCTTTTCCACTTTTTCTTCTTTCTTAGTCTCGACTGCTTCTGCCTTTTTTTCAGTTTCCTTTTCTTCTTTTGCTTTCTCTTCTGTTTTTTTCTTTTCTTCTGCCATTTTAATTTTATTTGACCGAAGCAGCAGCAGAGCTTCTTGTTGCTCCTATTCCCGGAGATCCGTGCTGTACTTTAGATCTTGTAATGCTAAACTCTCCTAACCTGTGGCCAAGCATTTCTACAGTTATCGCTATAGGCACAAAAGTTTTGCCGTTATGAACCTGTATTGTATAGCCCACCATGCTGGGTACAATCACAAGCTCTCTCAAGTGTGTTTTTATAGGTTTCCTTTTTTCTCCAAGTTCTTTGCATTTCTTCAAGAATTTTTCAATATCATTATACTGCCTTAAAATGCTTCTTCTTGTTCTAGAGTCTGCAATTTTCGCAAATTCACGAATATCCAGGATTTTAAGCTCTTCGATTCCCTTGCCTTTGTATGTAATTTCTTTTACCATATTTTTTACCTCTTCTTTCTCCCAGTTCTTCTTGGCCTTATTAATCCAACTCTCCTTCCAGGCGGGGCATTTCTTTTTGCAATTTTGCTTTTAATTCTTTTACCCCTTCCAGAACCAAAAGGATGGTCGACAGCATTCATTTTTACTGCTGAAGTCCTTGGCCATAATTTATTTCTTGATTTCATAGCATACCATTTGTTTCCAGCCTTGACAAAAGGCTTGTCTTTCCTTCCTCCTCCAGCAATAACTCCAAGTGTTGCCCTGCATTTTTCATTAAACCATATTTCTTTCTTGCTCGGCATCAATACACTCACTTTATCCCCTACTCTTTTTGAGATAAGGGCGCTAATTCCCGAAGTTCTTACAAATTTTCCCCCATCACCCGGCCTTGCTTCTATATTAAACACCCGCATGCCAGCAGGTATATCTTTCAGCTTTGCAATATCCCCCTCTTTTCCTGCTTTTCCTATATCTATTTCCTGCCCTTCAATCATATTTTTATATGCTGGATTGTAAAAAATTGAATTGTTTATCATTATTTTTGCGAGCGGAGCAGTATGGCAGGGCGAGTCAATTAACCTTATAACCTTTGCCTTGCCCTCCATATTAAGCATTGGATACTTTATTTCAAATCTATAAGCTTTTCTTCTGACTCTGTAAGTAAGGCTTCCATGCCCTCTTGCCTGTTGTATTATTCTTTTTCCCATTTTTCTTACATAACCCCAAGTTTTGTTGCAACATCTATCGCAGGATTTTTTTCATCAAGCTTAATATAACAAATCTTTTTATTTCTCCTGATTAAAGTTCTTATTTTTTTGACCTTGACATTAAAAACACGTTCAACTTCTTTTTTTATCTCTTCCTTATCTTTCCCTCTATCAAACTCCAAAGTAAGAATATTGTCTTTTTCAATCATTCTGACTACTTTTTCTGTAGCGATTGGCTTAAACATTTTTTCCTCCAAGATTTTTTAGCTCTTTAATTGCATTTTCCGTATAAACCGCAAGTCTTCCGGGCGGAAATATGTCTCTCATTACAATCTCGTTAACTTTTCTAACATCCATCCCTTTTATCTTTGCATTTTCATTTTTTCCAATCACAAGCAAAAGGCCGGCCGTTTTTTTGTACTTCCCTCTCCTTTTTCCTTTTCCTGCCCTTATACTCTTTTTCTGCATTACTATTTCAGTCATTTCCCCAAATATTTTTTTTAATACTCTAAAGAAATCTTTTGCCTTCAGTTTTAGCACGCTTTCGTCTATTATTACAGGCAACTTTATCCCAATTTTTTTATCTTTTAATGTTTCATACCTTTTCTTGAGCCATTCCTCTTTTATTGTTGCAATTAAAGCAGACCTTATTGCAATAAGTCTCTCTTTTTTATTCATCTTTTTTTCTAACATAAAGTGCTCTGGCTTTGGCGCATGCACTCTTCTTCCGCCCCTTGCGCTCGAAATGCTTGCACCAACCCAATAAAACTGGTCTCCTCTCCTCCACATAATTTTTCTTGGAACTCTGCTTATCCCATGGCCATAAGTTGTTTTCCACTGGTGCCTTGCATGCTTTAAAATTCCTGAAGCAGAATGCAACTTTCCAGCGAATTCAAAAGGGCCGTAAGGCTGCGCTTTTTTTGAAATTTCGAAATATTTTTGGCATAAATCTTCTCTCACTTCATTAGAAAACCAGCTGGGCAAATCTATCTCCCTTAATTCCTGCCCTGTTTTATTTAATACTTTTGCTTTCATTTTTTACATTATTCTGTTTTTCATTTTTACATTACTTTAATAAACTCGTAATTCTTCTTCTCCTGTTTCTTTGTTTTTCTTAGTGGAAATGTTAAAAGAAGCTGCCTTTTTGCTGGCCCCTGCACACTTCCGGATACTATCGCATACTCGCTAAGTATGCTTCCATAATTTTTCCAGCCAGAAGAAGGGTTTATGTTTTTTTCTTTTATTTTTCCAAGCGTGAGTACCTTGTTATTGTATTGTACTCTTGTAAACATTCCTAACTGGCCCGCCATTGCAACTCTGAATGTAACAACATTAGGGTGCCAAGGTCCCAAACTTCCGGGATTTCTTACCCCTTTTTGACTTTTATGACTTTTCTTTGATATTCCAAACCTTTTTATCGGCCCCACATGCCCCTTTCCCTTTGTTAATCCTCTTAAATCAACAAGTTGTAGCAACTTAAATACTCCGCTTGCAGAAATTTCTTTATTCATATTTTCTTTTGCAAACTTAATCTTATCTTCTAGTTTTCCGGCAAGCCCAACCTCTATAATGTCCGGAGTTTTTTTGACCCCAGTTTGTTTTGCAAGAGAATAAACAACCACCCTGACATCATTATAATCTTTAACTTCTTCTATCTTTTTTCTTTCTTTTGCTTTCGGCAACCTTATAAGCCTTTTTAATTCTTTATCAAGATTTTCAGCAAGAACTTCTTCTTTTACTTGACCGTTTTTATAAAACCTTAGAGAAAGTATCTTCATAGAAGGCAGCTCAATTATAGTGGCAGGAATAGGAATTTTTTTATCTTTTGTTAAAGAATCAGGAGTTTTATCCTTGACAATCACTGTTGACATTCCAACCTTATAACCAATAAACCCCAACAATCCCGGAACTTTATTTCTTTCCTCAAGAACTCGCCAGTTAACACTAGGCAAAAACTTCTCTATTCTTTTCCTCGGCCAAAATTGAAGACTTCCTGCTCTTGGCTGATTTGATCTTGGCATATTTTATCCCAATTACATTTAATACATTTACTTTCATCCTACACCACACCCTAAAAACAAGCAGAAAAATGCTGTTTATAAAGATTATGCTCTCTAAACAATTATCTCTTTTTCTACCTTTTTTTCACTACCGTCTGCTTCAATACTTCTTATTATTTTCCCTCTTCTTTTTGCCATTACCCTGATTTTTTCAAAATCCTTCTCTCCTTGAGGCAGTACGAGTTCATTGATAATGTATTCGTGGCTGGCTGTTCCTTTCTTGCATTCGGGGAAATCCCAAAAAAATAAAGCTTTTACAGCTGACCAATATTTTTCGCTTATATCCAGCTGGCAAAACTTTGTATCCATTTTTCCTTTCCCGCCTTTGCCGGGTTTAGGCAAATTTTTCTTTGTTTTTAATTCAAAGTCCTTTCCAAGCATATCAAGCAAGCAGAAATAAGAATTCTCGAGTAGAGCTTTAAGTTGCTCTTCATTCAAATTTTGCTCTTCAATATTATTTTGGTAAAATAACCCCCCCCTTTTTGTTTCAGAATAACCTTTTATGTTATTACTGGACATCACAGAAGAAATCCCCTCTTTGCTGAATACCTTCCCAGAAACCTTTCCCCCTCCGAGTTCTACAGCCAGGCTTGCAAAATCGTTTGCATACTCAAAACTCCCATTTACTTTAATCCCCTCGGCAGTTTTTCTAAAACTCACTAAAGCCCTTCCCCCAAAATCCCCCTTTCCGAATCTTGTAAACTGCTTATGCACATTCTCGTCAATCTTTCCTTCAAATATTTTTTTTATAAAACTCATATCACTCCTTTTCTATTTTAATTTATAAATCTATCCTTAACCCGAAATTGAAGTATTCATTTGCTCGTTCCAAACTTGAATAATAGCCGCCCCGTTACCCACTCTTTTTGCATTAATGCTTTACCAGGGTTATTTAACCTTTCTTCAGAAAGCCGAGCAGATACGAGTATTAAAAACTTTTATAAACATCATATTACTTAATTTTTTATGAATGGAAAAAAGATAGGGGGGTATATAACACTAGGCTTAGTCGCTATAATCTTTGTACTCGCATTTTTTGTACTCAGGCCAATTTTTATGTCAATTGTCGCAGGATTAATTTTAACATATATCTTTTACCCTGTCTATCTGAAGGTTTTTAGCATAATAAAAGAAAGAAATATTTCCGCTTTTATCATCTGCTTATTGCTTTTCCTTTTCATATTAGTTCCTACATGGTTTTTAATGCCTATACTTGCAAGGCAGTTGTTTGAAGTCTATTTATTTTTGCAGAATGCTAATTTCGCAGAAATACTTAAAGGCATTTTCTCGGCTTCTCCCGGGCTTTCCGCAGACTTCTATGCTTCAGCCAATAACTTCTTGAATAAATTTGCAACATCTCTATTAACAAGGAGCACTTCATTCATCCTTAATCTTCCAACCCTGCTTTTCCACATAATGACTATTTTTTTAGTTTTATTTTTTGCATTAAGGGACGGAAATGAATTAAGGGATTATGTTAAGTCTCTTTCGCATCTTTCTCCAGAAACAGAAGATATTTTATATAAAAAATTTAAGTACTTAACAAACTCTATTTTGTTTGGCCAGGTTATCGTGGGAATAGTTCAAGGACTTGTGACAGGCCTCGGCTTCTTGATATTTGGAGTGCCAAATACTTTAACTCTTACAATTGTGACTATATTTGTAGGAATACTCCCTATAATAGGCCCGTGGCTTGTATGGATTCCTGTAGACATATTTTTATTCATCGATGGAAGGACAGGCTCTGCCATCGGCCTTCTTATTTACAGCCTTGCAATTATAAGCTGGATTGATGTACCTATTAGGCCTTTGCTTCTTTCCAAAAAAGCCGAGATTAATTCAGGCATAGTGCTTCTAGGCATGATCGGGGGCTTATTTGTATTTGGAGTGCTTGGCTTGGTTTTGGGTCCTTTAATTCTTGCATACTTCTTGTTGATTTTGGACTTTTATCGAACTAAAAAACTTTAAACTAAACAATGAGATTAAAAACCAAAGTTTTAAAGTTCTCTGCAGGCAGGCCAGTAGCAATAATAAGCGAAGCCCTCGCAGAAAAAGCAAGCATTCACGTCGATAACCGAGTTTTAATAAAAAAGAATTCTAATAGTGTGGTTGCAGTAGTTGATGTTGCAAAAGAATTTGTCGGTAAAGATGAGATAGCAGTCTCTTCAGAAATTGTCAATCAGCTTGGTCTTGCAGAAGAAGACTATGTTACGATGGAACTTGCCCCCAAGCCGGAAAGTGTCTGGCTTATTCAAAAGAAATTAAAGTGTGGCAGGCTTAACGAGAAAGAACTTACTATAATCATGGATGATATTGCAAAAAATGCTTTGACAGAAGCAGAAATAGCATATTTTGTTTCTTCGGTTTATAATTGCAAAATGAACCTTAATGAAGTGCATGACATGATTCTCGCTATTTTGAAAAGCGGCAAGAAACTCGGATTAAAAGGCCGTATAGTAGATAAGCATTCTATAGGCGGAATTCCGGGCAGAGTCACCCCCATTCTTGTTTCTATATGCGCAGCAGCAGGCTTGACAATTCCTAAAACCTCTTCAAGGTCAATAACAACCCCTGCAGGAACAGCAGACGCAATGGAAGTTGTATGTAAAGTTGAATTTACTATACCCGAGCTAAAAGAAATCATCAGAAAAACAAATGCCTGCCTTGTTTGGGGCGGTGCTTTAAATCTTGCGCCTGCAGATGACAAGATTATACAAGTAGAAAAGCTCGTAAATCTTGACCCAGAAGCCCAGCTGCTTGCAAGCATACTAGCAAAAAAACTCGCTGTAGGAGCAAAGTACGTCTTGATAGATATTCCTTACGGAAAAAATGCAAAAGTCGATAAAAAAGGCGCCAAAATCCTTGCCAACAACTTTAAAAGACTTGCAAAAAGCTTTAGAATTAAACTCGAATGTTTTTTGGACAAGGCAGAAGAGCCACTTGGAAATGGGATAGGGCCTATGCTTGAGATGAAAGATGTTATAAAAGTCTTAAGCCGAGAAAGCCCTTGCCATAAGCTTGAGTCAAAATCCCTTGCTCTTTCTGGAAAACTTCTTGAAATGACAGGAAAAACAAAAAAAGGCAAAGGCATAAGTCTTGCCGCAGATATTTTAAATTCTGGGAAAGCATTTGAAAAATTCAAGCAAATCGTTCAAGCTCAGCAAGGCAGCCTTGAGAATATGAAAGAAGCCAAGATTAATCATGACATCATAGCAGAGAAAAATGGCAAGATTAAAGAAATCAATGTAAAAAAAATAAACACCCTCGCAAGATTTTTGGGTTGTCCTGCAGACAAATCGGCAGGAGTTTATTTGCATAAGCATCTTAATGAAACTGTCAAAAAAGGAGAGAAGATTCTTACTCTGTATTCAGAATCAGAAGCAGAGCTCGAAGAAGGCCTTAAATTTTACAATAAATTTCAGCCGATACTGATAAGATGAGCAAAAAAACTTCTAATGTCTTAGAAGAAGTTCCGAAGAAAATCAAGATTTTTGTTTCCCTTTTTATCTTTATAATAGCATTGGGAGTTATAGGATTTATATGCATAGAAGGGCTTACTGTAAAGCAGGCTTTTATAGAAACTGCTGAATCATTTGCATTTATATTTCATGCTGAAGCAGGCCTTGGTAGAGCATTAGAAATTTTTCTTTCCTTGTTTGGAGTATTTCTATTATGGTGGATATTCTGGGGTTTTTTTGATATTGTTTCAGAAGGCTCTCTTTCAGAATATTTAAAAACGTCAGGGTTATTCTCTAGGTTAGGTAAAATGAAAGATCATTATATTATAGCAGGCGGAGGAAGGGTTGGCGAGGAGATGGCCCAAAGTTTTTCCAAATCTAAAAAGCCTTTTATTATGATTGAAAAAGACGAAGAAAAAGTATCAAAGCTAAAAAAGAAAGGCTTTGCTGTACTGCATGGAGATGTCGAAGAGCCGGACGAAGAAGTTCTGAAGCAGGCAAATGTCAAGGACGCAAAAGCCATAATTCTTGCAATGCCCGAAACAGAGAAAAACTTACTTGTTACTTTAATGGCAAAAGAAATCAATCCAAACATTGATGTTTATGCGAGAGCAGATAATGCGGCATTTGTAAGCAAGCTGAAAAAAGCAGGCGCCAAAACAGTCATAGTTCCAGAAGTCGCAGCCGCAGAAAAACTATTGAAAGAGATTACATAGTTTGATTGAATCTAAAAGTTCTTTTTTTATAAGATTTGCAAATAACCTTTAAAGTATTATAAATAAGGCAATAATAATTATGTCAGAAATGTGGTTAAAACCGCGCCCTTTAGGGCGCTGCATTTCTGAGCCAAAGAAAACCTCAAAGGTTTTCTGGGCCCCAAAATTCAGAGAATTTTTAGGGCATCCAAAACCAAGAAAAT
>Ga0315289_10009077_pt1 | contig 14335 bp, 12 predicted proteins | sample YL17G11_40_MG_FD_203452 | JGI IMG/M metagenome (GOLD analysis project Ga0315289, IMG submission 203452) | Sediment microbial communities from Yellowstone Lake, YNP, Wyoming, USA - YL17G11_40 | ecosystem: Environmental > Aquatic > Freshwater > Lake > Sediment | place: USA: Wyoming | collected...
CAGGCCGCGCCCAATTCCTCAGCCAGTCGGCGGTGCTCCTCACCTCGACTGAACACGTACGCCTCGCAGCCCCAGTGCCGTGCCAACTGGATCGCCAGGTGGGCACTGGCCCCGAAACCGTACAAACCGAGGCGCTGCCCGGGCCGGACCTCGCTCAGGCGCAACGCACGATAGCCGATGATGCCCGCGCACAGCAGTGGTGCGGCCTGCACATCCTCAAAACACTCTGGCAGGGGGTACGCAAAGCGCTCATCGACCACACAGCACTCGGCGTAGCCCCCGTCGACGTGCAAACCGGTGAAGCGTGCCTGGGGGCACAGGTTCTCCAGCCCCCGCCGACAGAAATCGCATTCGCCACACGCCCATCCCAGCCAGCCGACGCCGACGCGCTGCCCGACGCCAAAGCGCGACGTACTCGCTCCCAGAGCATCGACCAGCCCCACAATCTGGTGCCCCGGAATGAGCGGCAGGCGCGGCGCCGTTAGCTCACCCTCCACGGTGTGCAGATCGGTGTGGCACACCCCACAGGCGCGCACGCGCAACCGTACCTGGCCCACTCCTGGCTCTGGCGTCGCTACATCAGCCCACTCCAGGGGTCGCTTCTCCACGGGCCTGCTCGCACGCAACAGCATCGCTCTCATCCGTTATGTCTCCATGTACCTATCCTGTAGCAGGAATGAAGCCAGTCAGCTATGCTCATGTGCCTGGGCATCTGCGCGGGGATCAGCCCAGTTGCGATGCAACTTGCATCGATCATGCAGTGGTGCTATCATACGCACAAACCGTGGAGACGTCCAACATGACCTACATCACCATCGTTCGGCACGGCACGACTGAGTGGATGGAACACGGCTTGCTGCACGGCCGGCTCGACAGCAAGCTCAGCCCACGCGGACTGCACGAAGCACAGTGCGTCGCCGCGCAACTGCGCGGCCAGCACTTTGACGCTTTCTATAGCAGCCCGGCCGGGCGCGCCATCGAAACCGCCAACACTATCGCGTCCGAGATCGGCATGCACCCTCTGCCGCTCGAAGGACTGCGCGAGATCGACTTTGGCCCGATGGAGGGCAGACGCATGAGCCCGCCGCTAGACGGCGGATTGCCGGCCTGGCTGCGACTGCGCTGGACTCTGCTGGCGCCTGTCTTCCGACTCACCTCCGAGTCACGCCAAGCGGTGGGTAGGCGCGTGGTCGAGGCGCTGACGTGGATCGCGCGTCAGCATCCGGACGGGCACGTGCTGATCGTGACGCACAGCGGCACACACAGCACGCTGATCCGACTCATCGCGCCCGAGGTCGCCGCGCACAGCCCGCGCATGGTGCCTTTTGCGCCCTGTGCGATTACAGAGATCAAGGTGCAGCCAGACGGCACGCCGCGCCTGCTGCACCTCAACCAAACCGAGCACCTCCTCGGTCAGGAGGAATGCGCATGAACTGGCACACGCTCAGCCCCGAACAGACCTGCACACAGCTCGACACGCACGCCGTCTCGGGCCTGAACCCGGACGAAGCGCAGCGGCGCCTGGTGCAGTACGGACCTAATCGCCTGCGGACAGTCAAGCCGCCCACCTTCTGGAGCATCTTTCTCGAGGAGGTGCGCGAGCCAATGATCGTGCTGCTGCTGGTTACCGGTGTGCTGTACACCCTGTGGGGCGAACTGAGCGACGCGCTGACCATTTTTGCGGTGATCCTGACCTTGACTGCAGTCGAGGTCTGGAACGAGTACCGTGCCAAACGCGCCATCTCCGCGCTACGGCAACTCGCTGAACCCACGGCCCTCGTGAGCCGCGACGGGCAGGAGGCCGAGCTACGCGTTGAGCAGATCGTTCCGGGCGACGTGCTGCTCCTGCAAGCCGGGCGCCGTGTGCCGGCCGACGCGCGCCTGTTGCAGTCCTACAGCTTGGCGGCGGACGAGTCTGCCCTGACGGGCGAATCACAGCCGGTGGAAAAGGACGCCGTCGCCACGCTACCAGAGTCCAGCCCGCTGGCGGAGCGTAGCAACCTGGTCTTTGCCGGCACGACGCTCACGCGCGGTCGGGGCTTGGCGGTGGCCGTGGCCACCGGCATGGCCACCGAGATCGGACGCATAGCCGCCCTAAGCCACGAGGTCAAGCCGCCGCGCACCCCGCTGCAAGTTGCCATGAAGCAGTTGAGCCGCTCGCTGGTCGGCCTGGCCCTGGGCTTCAGCCTGCTCGTGCCCCTGTTGGGCTGGCTGTTGACGCGCCAGCCGCTGCAGCAGATGCTGCTGACCGGCCTGTCGCTAGCCTTTGCCACCATTCCCGAGGAAATGCCCATCATCATCACCATGGTGCTGGGCCTGGGCGGCTACCGCCTCTCTCGCAAACACGCCATCGTCAAGGATCTGCAGGCCGTCGAGACGCTCGGCGCGGTGACCGTCATTGCCACGGACAAGACCGGCACGCTGACCGAGAACCGCATGCAGGTCAAGCGCTGGTACCCAGAGGGCGCGCAACGCGCGCTTCTGGAGATGGGCGCCCTGTGCAACGATGCCGTCGACGTCAGCGCTGGCCGTGCTTACCGCGGTGACGCGCTCGACGTTGCCCTCTTGCGCGCCGCCGGCCAAGTTGGGCTGGAAGTGGCCGCCCTGCGCGACGCTCACCCCCTGTATGACGAGTTTACCTTTGACAACGCCCGCAAGCGCATGTCGGTCGTCACTCAGCACAGGATTGTAACCAAAGGTGCGCCCGAGGCAGTACTTGCCTGCTGCACTCGCCAGCGGATTACGAACGACGAGCAGCCGCTTGCAGACGCCGACCGTCGAGCCATCCTCGACGCCGATGCCCAGATGGCAGGCCAGGGCATGCGTGTGATTGCGCTGGCCGAGAAGGAGTCGCCCGGCACGCGCCTGACCCAGGAGCAGGCCGAGTCCGACCTGGCCTTCGTCGGTCTGCTTGGAATGGCCGATGCACCCCGCGCCGAGGTCAGGGCAGCCATCGAGGCTTCTCGTAGGGCGGGCATCCGTACGCTCATGATCACGGGCGATCACCCGCTCACCGCGCGAGCCATCGCCGAACAGGTCGGGCTGGACGTCAGTCAGCCTATGCTGACCGGACCGGAGCTAGACACGCTGTCGCCTGAGGCGCTGCAAGAGGCCGTCATGCGCACTTCGGTCTACGCCCGCACCACGCCCGAGCACAAGCTGCGCATCGTGCAGGCGCTGCGCGCCCGCGGCGAGAGAGTGGCCGTCACTGGCGACGGCATCAACGATGCCCCGGCCCTGGTGGCCGCCGACATCGGCATAGCAATGGGCGAGACCGGCACCGACGTGGCACGCGAGGCGGCCGACATCGTGCTGGCCGACGACAACTATGCCACCATTGTACGCGCCGTCGAAGAGAGTCGCGTGCTCTACGACAATCTGAAAAAGGGCGTGCGCTACTACCTGGCCTGCAAGGTGGCGCTCGTCTCGGCTTCACTGCTGCCCGTGCTGCTGCGCGTGCCGGTGCCCTTTGCGCCCGTGCAGATCATCCTGATGGAGCTGTTCATGGACCTGGCTGCCTCCGCCACGTTCGTGGCCGAGCCCGCGGAAGCCGACGTGATGCGTCAGCCCCCGCGCGACCCGGCGGCCCACTTCATGGACCGCGCCATGGTCGCCAGCATCCTCATGTCCGGCACCGGGCTGTTTGCCGCTGTCTCCGCCAGCTACCTGCTAACCTGGTATCGCACCGGCAACCTGGTCTACGCCCAGAGCATGGCCTTTGCCGCCTGGCTGCTGGGCCACGTCTTCCTGGCGCTCAACCTGCGCTCCGAGCGCGAGCCGCTGTTCCGACTCGGCCCATTCTCAAACCGGCTGATGATCCTGTGGGGCTTGGCGGCGGCCGCGTTTGTGCTCCTTGCCACTGCGTTGCCCGGCGTTCAGACCGCACTCAAGACCACGGCACTGCGCCCCACCGACTGGATGCTGGTGCTGGCCACCGCACTGCTCGGCACTGGCTGGCAGGAGGTCCGCAAACTGCTCACCTATGGCCGTTCGTAGCGCGCATCGAGACGCGTCGCGTGTCGGACTGGGGTTCGGCTTGGGGTCGTTGGAAGATGCTGGCCGCACACTATCTCTTCGAAGACCTCTTCTGGCGGCACGAGCGCGAGCCGATCCCCTGGCTGGAGGCACTGATCCGGCGCTGACGGCGCGTCCCTGCCAGTGGGCGTTGGCGAAAGGAGGTACCATGCAGCACGAAATCACCACCCCGTCCGCTTTGCTCGACGCACAGGGTAATCTGCTCCAGGTCGGCTGGGCGCGGCAGCCTTACCTCGACTGCAACCTAGAGCAGGCACGCTTCTACGCCCTGCGCCCGGTGCAGTTTCTGCGCATCAAACGCTGGGACTATTATGGAGTCACCACGCCCGATTTCTTCTTCTCCGTGACCCTGGCCCACCTGGGCTATGCCGGCACGGTCTTTCTCTACACGCTCGACTTCCAGACTGCGGAGCTGATCGAGGAGACGCTGCTCGTGCCACTGGGGCGCGGCATCGTGCTGCCCCGCAACAGCACCGCCGGCGATTGCCACTTTGACAACGGACGCGTGCGCATGGACTTTGGCCTGGAAGGCGACAGACGCCGCATCCAGGTCAACTGGCCCGCCTACAACAAAGGCGAGGGTATCGCCTGCGACCTGCGCCTGCAGTGCCCACCCGAGCACGAGTCCATGACCATCGTGATCCCCGTCGCGGGCCGTCGCTTCTACTACAATCGCAAACTGAACTGCCTGCCCGCCGCGGGCTGGATCCGCCGGGGCCAGTGTGAGGTCGAGCTCAAGCCAGAGCGCGACCTGGGCAACATGGACTGGGGGCGTGGCGTATGGGAGTACAGAAGCTTCTGGGTATGGGCCAGCGCTTCCGGTTTCCTGCCCGACGGGCGCACGCTGGGCCTCAACCTGGGCTACGGCTTTGGCGACACGAGCGCGGCCACAGAGAACGCCTTCATCCTTGATGGACGCGTGCACAAGCTGGAGCAAGTCGCGTTCACCTACGACAACACGAACTTCCTGCGGCCCTGGACGATGAAATCCGACGACGGGCACCTCGACCTGCAGTTCGTGCCCTTTAAGGAGCGCGTGGCCCGCAGCGACGCGCCGTTCATCCACAGCGAGGTGCACCAGAACTTTGGCCGCTACAGCGGCACGCTGCGCACCGACGAGGGCGAGGAACTGCGCGTGCGCGACCTGATCGGCTTTGCCGAAGAGCACCACGCGCAATGGTAGTTTGCCAGGGATTGAAAGCCCTGTCTGACACTGAGAGGTGCCCTCGGGGCCCGAGGCCCCAAACCCCCGAGGGGGTTTGCCACTTTCAGGCGGTGAATTCGTTCACCGCTCTGCGAGGAAGGAGTAGTGTGAATGGATAGCAGCGGTATGCTCGTAGTCGTCCTGGTGGCAATGCTCTTGGTCGCGGCCTTGGCGGTCTTGTTGCTGCTAATCCTGTTGCTGCGCAGACCCAGGGAGAGCACCAGCCTCTTGACAACCATTCAAGCCACAGCACAGGCCATCGGTACTGTTCAGGTTGAGTTGCGAGGACTATCAGAGCGGGTCGCAACCGTAGAACGCGGTCAGAACCAGGTGGGTCAGAGCATTGCCGCGATAGGCATCGGGCTAGCTCAAACCGGCACCCTGGCTACTGGTCTCGTCGAGGCAACATCGGTCATACGCGCCGAGCTGTCGCGCGCGCAAGACGGCTTGACGTCCCTGCAGGCACATGCCAAGGCACGTCAGGAACTCGAGAAGCAAACGGCAGAATCGGTCAGACGCTTGGAGGCGATTATCGCTGGTACGCAGACCAAGGGCACAGCGGGTGAGAACATCATCGAGCTCGTCTTTGCCCAGCTTCCGCCGGACTGGCAGGTGCGGGACTTTCAGATTGCCAACAAGACAGTCGAGTTCGGATTGCGCCTGCCCAACAATCTGGTCCTACCCATTGACAGCAAGTGGCCGGCGACGCACCTGCTCGAGCAGTGGGTTGCCTGTGATAACCCGGCTGAGCGACTCGCCCTGAAGGCGCAAATCGAGGCCGCCGTCCTGGCCAAGGCAAGAGACGTCCGCAAGTACATCGATCCCGACATGACGGTGAACTTTGCCATCGCGGCTGTCCCCGATGCAGTCTACGATTTGTGCTCACGCGTTCAAGTGGAGGCATTCAGGTTGAACGTGGTGCTTGTCAGTTACAGCATGTTTGTGCCCTACCTCTTGCTCGCCTTTCAGATGATCCTCAGGACGTCCCAGAATATCGATCTACAGAAATTGGATGCCTACCTGGAAAGGGTCCAGGACAACATCCAGGCAATGCAGGACGAACTCGAGGGACGTTTCTCAAGGGCCGTAACAATGTTGAACAACTCACGCGACGACCTGCGCGCCCACCTCGGCAGGATAAGCAGCGGGCTCACTGGACTGCAAATCGGCACTGGCGCTGCTGGGGCAGTCGCTAAGATCGAGCAATCACAGTCGGGAGACAACCTGTAGAAGTATAATCGTCAGCGGAGATGCCTGGATGGTCGTGCTTGTCCGACCAGACAGCTTCCGGGCGGACTGGCTGTGTGGTTCCCCTGCATCGCGAGCTTGCGATAGGCACCCTGGGCGGCATTCTCCACCAAGCGCACGCGGATGAGGACCGTCGTCGCCATCGTGATTCAAGACTCACGATCCATGGCCCACACCCATCATTCTTCATTCTGCATTCTTCATTCCCGATTCTTCATCCTCCATTTCCCCATTTCCTCCAATTGGGCTATAATCGCGCCCAGTAGTCGCAGCGATCGTTCATTCTCCCGAGGAGGTGCCCACACCGATGTCCTGGCGGCAGATCATGACTATCACACTGACGATGGCGCTCGTTACGCTCCCTTCGTCCAGCGCGCTCGCGCAAGATCCCTGCGCGGGCAACCGCCTTGCCAACGCCTCCTTTGAGGACGGCTCCCACAGCGACGGCAACGGCCTCCCGGCTTCGTCCATCGTGGGCAACGGCTGGAGCGCCTGGAGCGTGTGGGGTGGCTCCTCCAGCAGCCGGCAAGCCGAGTTCGACGTGGAAAACAATCAACTGTTGGGCCGCTACTCGACCTACCGCGAGCACTCGGGCCACTTTTCGCTCAAGTTCTCGACGGCCTGGGGCACCCACAACGCGGGCGTCTACCAGCGTATCGCCGTGCCCAAGGGCAGCACGGTCACCTTTTCGGCGTGGGTGCAGATCTACACCGGCGAGGAGACCCAAACCTCCAACGGCGAGCAAGTCTCCGATCTCAACCACCCGGGCAACTATCGCACCTACGTAGGCATCGACCCGTTCGGCGACGAGCCGGGCAACGTCGGATCGCCACCATCACCCCGTACGGCGTGGTGCGACCCGGTCATTGACCGCGACACGCGTCGCTTTGACAGCCAGAACCGCCCCTACGACGCCTGGGTGCAGATCAAGGTGACGACCAAGGCCCAGGCCGACCACGTCACCGTGTTTGTGCGAGGCGAACCCGAGTTCGGCGTGCGCAACAACGTCTCATACTGGGACGACGCCTGCCTGAGCTACGTGCCGCCCAAAGCCGAGCCCACCGCCATCCCGGCCGCCACCGTCACGCCCAGGCCGACCCCACCGCCGAGCCCAACCGCTGCGCCTTCGCCCACGGCGGTGCCGCCCACGGCCACACCACAGCCCACCGAGCCGCCGACGGCCGCGCCCGCCGCCGCGCCGACCGAACCACCGACCTTGGCCCCCACCGCACTGCCCACCAGGACGGCTGTGCCGACGGAGCTGCGCACTTCGCCGACGCCCACCCGGGTAGCTCCTACTTCTGAGACAAACAGCAGCACCAACAACCCGCTTTTGCTGTTCGCGTTCGTGGCGGTCTGGCTCTCGGCCGCCGGCTACCTCGGATGGTCGCTGTGGCACGGTCGCGGGAGAGTCTCTGGCTAGGCCACGCAAATGCGACACCCGGTTATCAAGCCGCGCCATTTGACACTGCGGGCCATTTGTGCTAGTATTGTGCTGCGTTCTCTGCTGTGTTCGTGATACGCACAAAAGTTTTGAGCCAACAGTTCGAAAACGGGGATTCCCTTCCTTACGGGACTGTAGTAGCTCGCAAGAGCGAGGCAAACCCAAGAGGCTAGTTTCCCCACCTGCGAGAGCAGGTTCAAGACTCTGCGCACACGGCATGGCAGAGACGCTCCTGTTGTTGAGCCCAGAAACCTGGTGTCCTGAGGGAACCAGGTTTTTCGCTTGACTTTTGCTTCTTTCTGTGCTATCTTCACTGCCACAGTGGGCCTGCGAGCTCGGGTGCCGCGGGCCTCTTGCGGGTGCTGTCGGCTGGTTCCTTCCATTGCGATCCGCGGGACAGACCGAGAAAGACCCAATGAGACGGGATAGAGTTGCCGAAGACATATACACCTTTACCAGCGGGCTCTACGCGCAGGTCACTGCTGGCATCGTCCTGACCCCCGAAGGCACCATCGTTATCGATGCCTTGCCCTTTCCGCAAGAAACCCACGAGATGCTCTCCTTCATCCAGGAGCGTGGCACAGGCACCGTGCGCTACGTCATCAACACACACTACCATTCTGATCACACCAATGGCACGTATCTCTTCCCGGGCGCCGAGGTCATCTCGCACCGCCTGTGCTACGAAATCCTAGCCACATGGGGTGAGCAAAGCCTCGCCGCCGCCAAGCAGGAGACATCTGCGCTCAGCGACGTCAAGATCCGCCTGCCCTGCATCGTGACCGAGAGCGAGATGTACATCCATCTGGGGGAGCGTTCGTTGTACCTGGTGCCCCTCCCAGGGCACACGCAGGATTCGATCGGAGTCATGATCGAGGGCGCCCGCATCCTGTTTGCCGGCGACGCGGTGCTGCCTGTACCTTACGTCGTGGGGGGCGACGTCAATGCCACCGTGAGTTCTCTGCGCATCGTGCGCACTCTGAGGCCCGAGAGCGTAATCCAAGGACACGGTGATTTGCTGCTCAAGGGGGAACTGGCCGACGAGATCGACTCCAGCATTCACTACCTGGAGAACCTGGCTGAGAAGGTCCAGCAACTGGTGGCCAAAGGCGCACCCGAGTCGGCGCTGGAGGACATCGACATCGAGTCGTGCGGCAAGTCGCGCGTGCCGCTCGATGGGCTGGTGCAGTACCTGCACCAGGAGAACCTGATCGCGCTCTACCGCCGCCTGAAGGGCCAAGACGAGCTGGGCGGCCTCAAGCGCAAACCGGCGCTCTAGTCTTCGCGCACGACTACGTCGATCGGATGCGCGCACATGATGCGCGTGGTCTGGCGAAACGACAGCTTCTTCCAGAAGGCAAGGTTGTCGCCTGGGATTGTCACCGCCAGGTTCGTGGCTCCGCGCTCCCGGAAGCGGCGGGCCGTCTCCCGCACCAACGCGGTGCCTACCCCGTGCCGCTGGTGGGCCGGGTGCACCGAGACGATGTGGATCAAGGCTTTGGACCCATCGTACACGCCCCGGCTCATGCCCACTGGCTTGCCATCCTCCTCTGCCACCAAGAAGACAGCCGCCCTGCACTGGCTGACGCGCAGCATGGCTTGCGGGCCTTCGGTCGCAGGATCGCCGTACTGCAGGTTTGCCTTGAGAATCTCCACCAAAGCGTCACAATCCTCTGGCCGAAAATCTCGAATCCGCATGCTCACCTCCTGAGGGAAACGAAGAATTGAGAATGCATAATGAAGAATGGAGAACTCGGACTGCCTAGAACGCGCCCAACTGGCAGAGTGCGATCCGCACGCCCAGGCCCTCGGCAGCATCGCTGACGGTCTGTTTGGGGACCTGTAACTCTGCTGCGATTCTCCAGGCCGCGGCACAAGACAGCCTGCCATCGGGACCGACCGAGGTGCGTATCGCCAGCGCCAGCTCGGGCGGCACGTCGTGCATGGCATTGACGCGGCGATGCTTGCCCTCGGTCTTGGGCCCGTAGCCAAAGAGACCCAACTGGCACCTGGAAAGGCGCACCTCCAGCGCATCCGCCTCCTGCCCCTCTTGCAGCGGTTCCACCCCAAGCCGTTCGGCCACCTGAAACGCCACGGCGCACGGCAACTGCCCCTCCACCAACGCCTCACGAATCGCTTCCGCCACTTTGCTCATCATTCCTCCCAACCCTTCCGTTACTCGATGATAGTGGTATGTCCAAGATCCGCTACTCTCTCTGCCTGGCAAGCTCCAGCGCCGTAGTGGTGAAGAACGGCTCGCCGTGGCCGGGGATCACAATGTCCGAAAGGCCCAGCAGCAGCGCGATGCTGCTCTGCGTGCTCTCCACACTGTGCAGGTCGCGGTTGAATTGCCAGATGCGCCCGGACTGCAGCCAGGCCAAGTTGACGATCGCGTCGCCACTGATCGCCACGCGCACCGCCTTGTGTTCCGACGTCCACAGGATGGAGCAGTGGCCCAGGGTGTGGCCCGGTGTGGGGATCACGGTTGCGCGCGGCACGACCTCGTCCCCGTCGTCCAGCGGCACAAAGCGGCCCTTGTCCGGACCCCAGTATTTGTCGAGCGCCAGACGATGCGCGTACCACGTGGCGTCGCGGAACTGCTCGAGGCCACCCGTGTGGTCGCGGTGGAAGTGAGTGACGAAAACCTTGGAGACCTGTTTCGGACGGACGCCGGCGAGCTCCAGGTGTGCCCGCAGCGAGCGCGCGTTGGCGCGCTGGTTGGCCACTGATAGGTCGCCTTCGCGCTCAAAGCCCGTGTCGACCAACAGCCAGCCGTCCTCGCCGTCCCTCAGCACGGTCACCGATGAGCCGCCGCCCACGCCGAGCTGTTGCCGCAGGTGCACGTGCAGCGCGGACATGACGTTGCCCGGATCAAGCGTACACGTGCCGATCTTGACCACGCGGATCTCGACTCCCAGCCCATCGGCCATGTCCAGACCACGCAAGCCGCTCACCTCATCGCCAACCCCCGTCTCATGCGCGTGACGCAGAACCCGCACCCTGCCACACGCAGCCGCCCTCCCTTTTCGCTCTTCGCTCGTCGCTGTAGTATAATGCGTTGCAGCGAGGGTGCAAATCCGCAGAGGGAGGGTGTGCATGCGCGTCCTGATGCTGTCCTGGGAATTCCGGCCCCACATCGTGGGGGGACTGGGCCGCCACGTGACGGATCTGGCCCCGGCGTTGACCCGGCAAGGCGTCGAGGTGCACCTGGTCACTCCGCGCTGGGCTGGCGGTGAGGCACGCGAAGAACAGGACGGGCTGACGGTCTACCGCGTCGATCCCCCCGCCGGGGGCATGTCCGACTTTTACACCGGCGCATGGCAGACCAACATGAAGCTGCAGGAAGAGGGTGCCCGGCTGTGCGAGGCACTGCCTATCGACTTGATTCACAACCACGACTGGCTGACGGCTTTCAGCGCCACCGCGCTCAAGTTCGCCTTCAAGATCCCGCTGTTGAGCACAGTTCACGCCACAGAGCGCGGCCGCGCGCGTGGCGACCTGGTCACTGATCAGCAGAAGGCGATCCACAGCGCCGAGTGGTGGCTGGTCTACGAGTCGTGGCGCGTGATCTGCTGCAGCCTGTTCATGGCGCAGGAAGTTTCCACCTTCTTCCAGGCCCCCACCGACAAGCTAGACATCATCCCCAACGGGGTCAGGGACGACCACTTTGTCAGATGGGAGGGCGTGGACCTGTCGCGCTTCCGCAGCATGTACGCCCTGCCCGGGGAGAAGATCGTCCTCTATGTGGGGCGCATGGTGCAGGAAAAGGGGCTGGGTGTGCTGATCGAGGCGGTGCCCCATGTGCTGGCCGAGCATCCAGAGGCCAAGTTCGTGGTCGCCGGCACTGGGGGCATGCTGGAGACGCTGCGCCACCGCGCCTGGGAGCTGGGCGTCGGCCAGAAAGTGCTCTTCACCGGCTTTATTCCGGACGATGACCGCGACCGCCTGTACAAGGTATCCGATTGCGCCGTGTTCCCGAGCCTCTACGAGCCCTTTGGGATTGTGGCGCTGGAGGCCATGGCGGCCAAGGTGCCGGTGGTCGTGTCGCAGGTCGGCGGGTTGCAGGAGGTGGTCAAGCACGCCGAGACCGGCATCACCGTCTATCCGGACAGCCCGCAGTCGCTGGCCTGGGGCATCAACCACACCCTGGCCCGGTCCGACTGGGCTGCGCAGCGCGCCCGGAACGCCTTCAAACTGGTGACCGAAGAGTACAACTGGCAGCACATCGCCCAGCGCACAATCCGCGTCTACCAGCGCATCGTGACCGAACGCGCCCAAACAGACTGGTAAGGAGACTGAAGAATGTAGAATGAAGAATTGAGAATGCTGTGTCCAGCAGCAGTTAGTCGTGCGGCACGAAACTGCGCCGCCAGATGTTGTTCTTCATTCTCAATTCCCCATTCTTCATTTCCCCATGATGCGTTTTGACCTGCACATACACACCTGCTATTCCTATGACTGCATGCTCTCGTTGGAGAGACTTGCCGCGGCGGTGCGGGTGCGTGGGCTGGACGGCATTGCCGTACTGGACCACGATGAGATCGACGGGGCGCTGCGCCTGCGCGAGTGGGCTCCTTTCCAGGTCATCATCGGCGAGGAGATCGGCACGCTGCACGGAGGCGTGGCCGGGCTCTTCCTGCAGGAGCGCATCCCGTCGCACCTGACAGCTGAAGAGACGATTGCGCGCATCCATACCCAGGGTGGGCTCGTGTTCATGCCCCATCCCCTGGCGCGGGGCGTCCCAGGCAAGATCGAAGAGGCCAAGCTGCGCGAGGTGATCGGCCAGGTGGACCTGCTCGAAGGCTACAACGCGCGCACGCCGTTGGCTTCGGACGACCGGCGTGCCCGCGAGCTGGCCACCCGGCACGGCATCCCCGTCGCCGCCGGCTCAGACGGCCACTTCTCGTGCGAGGTCGGACGCGCCTGGACCGAATTGGAACCCTTTCAGACGCCGCAGGAGTTCCTCGCGAGCCTGCGCGGCGCCACGCTGCGCTACACCACCAAGACGCCCTACCTGATTCCGGCGCTCACGGTGGCCTCCATCGCCCCGTTGACGCTGCGGCGTGCCTGGCGTCAACGACGCGACGCATCGCCTGACTTCTACCACAACTGACCACAATCCACAGAGAGCATAGCTGCCAATTCTGCGGCGACGCTGCTCTCCAGAGAGACCGGCCCACCACACCAAGTTCGTCATGAGCCATGCAACCTGCGGAACCTAGCCCACAGAGAGGAACATGTCCAAGCTAGTCTTGCCGCCGGACTCGATGACGAGAAAGTCGTCATCCCACGCGCCGCCAATCAAGCGCTCCAGCAACGTGCGCGAGCCCGGGATCTCATCCACCTTCCAGTCAAAGAGCCGGGCCACCTTCTGCGCGTGCTGGCGGTGCCTTTCCTCCAGATCGCCCATGTCGATCAGCGCCACCCGGGTGTAGTTTTGCATGATCACCTTCTCGAGCCGCAGGGCGCGCTCATCGCCGTACTTGGCCGCCATCTTACGGTACTCGGTGTAGGGGTCACCACCGTATTCGATCCAGCCACGCGTCAGGAAAAAAGTGCCCAGGGCGATCCGGCGCTGACGTTCATACTCGGCACGTGAACCGAGGAAGAGCGCGATGCAGTCATCACAGCGCGGAATGACGAGTCGCGCCTGGCGCGCCTCCAGCCCCAACGTGCCCTTGGAGCACATGCCGTAGCCAAACAGGATTGTGTCTACGTCGCCATCGCTACGGTCCACTTCAGCCTGTAGCGTCTCGTGCAGCTTCTCGGGCGTCAGGTGCAAACCGAACTCGAGCACACTGAGCTGCGCCGTGCTCGGCAGCAGCCCTCGCAGCACCTCGGCCACGGTCTGACAGGCGATGATCTTGGTTCGAGACAGGTTCGTGAGTCGAGTTTGTCCGGGAGTCACCTTGTGGCCCTCCAAGAAGGGGGCGGCCTCTATCAGGGCCTCCAGCACACCCATGTGCTACCTCATTTACTCTGTTCAATTGCATGCAGGACACGACGCATGGCCCACAGAACGTAGGAAGGCCCCGCCGCATCCCCGCCATACCCGCCGCCCACCTGCAGCAGAGACAGGTAGGTCTCCCAGGACCTTTCCGGCGTGAGGTTCAAAAGAGCGCGAATTCGTTCTCGCTCGATCTGCCGTTGAGCTGCCTTTTGGCCGCGCAACCAACGTCTGACTTCGGCTTCATCCCACCCAACTGTCACTGCCAATCTCCTGGCCGCCGTGAGCGGCCTCGTCCCCAACGCGACACAGCAGCCCGATCGTCCCCGGTGCCGCGTGCTCCTCCAACAAGTCGAAGCCCGCCCGGTCCAGCAGTGCGATCAGTTCTGCCCGACTGTAGCGCTGCACGCGCCGGCTGTGGTTGCCCAGCGCCTTGACCTGACGTATGACCCACCTC
>Ga0315289_10009079_pt1 | contig 14334 bp, 13 predicted proteins | sample YL17G11_40_MG_FD_203452 | JGI IMG/M metagenome (GOLD analysis project Ga0315289, IMG submission 203452) | Sediment microbial communities from Yellowstone Lake, YNP, Wyoming, USA - YL17G11_40 | ecosystem: Environmental > Aquatic > Freshwater > Lake > Sediment | place: USA: Wyoming | collected...
GATCCTTTTTCGAAACTGTGGTTATAGATTCCTCTGACGATCTGGTTGATGTGCTCAAGATCTTTCGAGAACCATGCCGGACTCATCTTCGAGTAATGCTCCGGATGGCACTTTCCCGCGGTGTGGATCAACTCGGCCCATCCCTTTCTCGGATCATCACCATTAGGTGAGGATGAGTTGAGGTAACTGACAAGTTCCGTGACACTGCCGGGGACTGGGACTGCTACCGGTGGGAGTGGGCCCCTCTCCGCTTCCCAGATCTCGAAAAGCTCTTTTGGAGAAAGTTTGGAATGAACGGGTTTTGGAGGTTCCCCCAAAGGGGGATTTAGGGGGTTTTTCTTCTCTTTCTTTATAGTTTCTTTAATAGTTTCTTTAGGTGCCAACTGCTCCTGTTCCTGCAATGGGTTACAGCCGGAAACTGTCCCATCCGTGGTTCCTAAACTGTCCCATCCATGAGCCAATACTGTCTCATCCATGGGCCTGTTTATCGCCAATACTGTCCCATCCGTGAGACTCTTTATTAACTGTCTCATCTGTGGGACAGTAAGCCATGCTTTCCAGTTCTTGTTGAAGGCCCATTCTGATCGAATTCCACGCCCGCCACCCCTAGAGACAACGAGAATTTTTCTTAGGACCAGGGCCTGTAATACACGGGTTGCGGTGCTCTTGGGTTGGCTGGTCATCTGGCAGAGCTCTGCGATGGAAATCTCCGCTTTTTTCCGTTTCCATCCCCATGTCTGACGGATAACCGCCATAATCAGAGAAATCTCAGGCCCACTGAGGCCGCCTTGCATGAGGTGGGCCCACACCTCGTGGGCAATTCGGAGGTATCCGTTCTCGAGCTGTGGACTGGCGGTGGGTTGCGCTTTGGGGGTTTTAAGGGAGGCGGCCAGCGCGGTAAGTGAGCCGTTGTCTGAGGTACGAGGACGCTCCTCGCCCCCTGCCGCCTCCCGCTTCTTTGATGTGGTTTCCAGTCTACTCGAATTCTTCGGATTTTGCAAGCAGGCGATCACGTATCCCAATGACTTTTTGTCTTCCGTGAGAGCGATGCCGACCGCCCGGGCGATCAGGTAGGCGTCTCCGCAAATATCCCACAGGGCACGCAGAGCCCTATCCTTCCCGGAGCGAGCTTTTTCTATCCCAGAAAAATGCTTCTCTTCGAATAACTTAGGAAGATGCATCTCCAAGGTAGATTTGCTGTAATGCTCCGGTGCGTCCGGGCAGGCCGTAGCTTCGCGCCAAGCATCGAAATATTCATCTGGATCCATAACGGCATTCCCTGGATGGTTTGATTCAGCCCTGGATACCGCTCGCCTTCTTCGCGCGCAGCTGGGGTCCGTATTCGTCGGTGTCCCGGTGGCAATCGACGCACAGGGTTACAATATTTTCCATGGTGTCACCGCCTCCCTGGGAGCGTTTCTTCTTATGATGAGGCGTCAGACTGGTTACCCGTCCGCATTTCGTGCACTTCCATCTGTCGCGCTCGTATACCCTCTGAACCAGTGCGCGATAATCATCCAGAAGAAGATTGATCGTTTTGATCTTGAATTGTGGTTCCATTGGTCCCGCTGTTATTTCTGATCGAGGCTGCGACGATTCCTACCAGGCGATCCGCACACTTGTTCTCATTCAAGTCGAGTTGTTCAATGCATCCCTGGATAATGATGAAAAGCAGGCCGTTCCTCCCTCGAACGTGTCCCTCCCCCTCCTCGCTGAAACCGGACAGGAAGTATGCACAGAGAAGTTCGAGCCTCTGGGCCATGCTCTTCTCGCTGCCGATCATTAGGCCGATGATGTCTAGGGCCTTTCTGACCACGATGATCATGTCACCAAGGAGCCGGAAGCTCATGAACTGGTCCTCGATCCTGGGATCGTTTTTTGAGCTTGGGCCATCGTCATGGCAGTTATCGTTCAGGAATGCGCGCACCCTGCGGCGGAATGTTTCTTTGTCGTCCTCTTTCGCATGGATGCCCCAATTTGCCGGTACGACGCCACAATGCTTCTGAATCCGCACCAGATCCTCACACTTGGATCTTCCATATTCTTCCAGTTGCTTCTGTGGGATGTGGGGAAGAAGATGCTCTGCAATCGATATCAGGGTGTAATAATTCGATCGGCTTTGTGGGAATGTTTCTTTGATGTATTGCTCTTCGCTTGAGTATCCGCGGAACGTCCAGTAGGCGCCTCGGTGGGACTCCATCAGGAGCGAGGCCAAACGCATCATGCCCATTTCGTATTTACTGGATGCGTCTTTTGCCCAGCGAATCAGCTTGTCGATACTGCTCAATACTGACTTAGCTTGGCCATCGTTTACGAGCTGAATTTCCTGCATCTTCTGGATCTCTCAATGAATTCAACGTTGGATGATCCAGCGGAATGCCATATTTCACCTTCCAAATCGTCTCCGGATCATCGAGGAACCCGAAGATTGGATCTCCCGTAATCCCTCTGGCCCTGCAGCGGAGGAGTGAAAGACGAGCGGCAACCGGATCAATTCCTAACTCCGTACAAATCTGAGGAAGAGGCGAGTCCATCGAACCGAATAGGAGGGCTTCCGCGGATGCTCTGATCGAAGGGCGCATCTTTGGTCTCAGGTAATCCTGCTCGGCCTGCCTGATAACGTTGATGATCAACCACAGGGTCTTGTAGTCTATGATCCTATGGGATCGCCGACTCAACGCTTTCAGCGTCGGCGGAAGGGTTTTGGCTATCAACGGAGGACTCCCGTTTGTCAAGGAACACAATCTCTTTTGCGACGACATTGACGACTATCAGGCGCTCCCCCTTTGCAGATTCGACTGTCCGGGTCTCTACCCTACCCTCGACATCGATCAGGGAGCCCTTTCTGAGATATTGATTGCATAATTCCGCGAGCTTGTCAAACACAACTATCTGAAACCACTCCGTTGTTTCTCTGGAACCGAACCTTTCGTTGACCGCCACCGAAAAGCGACAAACCTTTTTCTCGTCCCTGGTAAGACTCAAGGACGGATCTTTCCCGAGATTTCCGATGATGCTGATCCGGTTTTTCCCGTGCATGATTTAATTCACCTGTTTGCCGAACCTACGCTTGAATTTCTATCCGACCGTTAGAAATGTTGATCCTTGAGTCGCACAGTTCTTTCACGCTGTTCTGATGCGATATCAGATAGAGAATGTCGAAGTGTCCGAGTTCCCGGGCTTTGGACAGCATGCTGACATACCGAGGAGCGTTCTCGTCGTCCAGAGCCGATGAGGGCTCGTCCCTGAAGATCGTCTCCCATCCAACGTTGGATTTCTGCCGGTTGAAAAGAGCAATCGCAAGGGAGACCGCCTCTCCCACGACGACCTGTTCCCCGCCGCTTAAATCGTCGATACTGCACCATTCGCCACGATTGGTGTCAAACACATGGACATCGAAGTCGTCCGTAAATCCGGAGCCATCGGACATTGGCCTTTGCGTACGGAACTTTACGGAGAATCTGGTCCCGAAGCAGGTGGACAGGAGGTCATTACATATTGCGCTGACCTCGGGGCCGGCAACATCGATCTCCAGGCTTTGGATGCCGGTCTTACCAAAAGCCTTGGCCAGCAGGTCCCAACTGCGGCGATCGAGATTCACCCGATCGATGGATTCCCTGATGGGATCCATTTCTTTCTTTGCTTGCTCCCACTGTTGGGCCAAAAGATCTGCCTGAGACAGTTCTCTCTCCGCCGCTGAGATGCGATCCCTGATAGAACCAATGAGCTCATCCTGCATATCAACCTGTGATTGCAGGCTGCGGACCTTAGCCCTCCCGGCTTCCCTTTCTCGGTCCTCGGCCTCGAGCTGTGCGAGTTCATCGGACATCTCGGCCGAGGCGGATTTTAATTTCTCGAGTTGCTTCTCGAGGTCGGAAGCTCTCTCGGCGGCGGACTCTGCCCGGGGAATCTTCCCCTTGGCATCCAATTTCTGATTGATCAGGCGCGCGGCATCATCGATCTTGGGTTTCTCATCGGCGATCTTCTTTCGCAGTGCTTCCTTGATACCGGCAGTTGGTCTGACCAGAGCGGCGATCTTGTCATCGAGAGCCAGACACTTGGCCTTGGCGCCATCGATTTCCCCGGTGAGTGGGTCGATGCTGTCTTTGCCCTCCACTGCGTTCACCAGAAGCGGGCACTTGGCAAAATCGCCTTCAGCCTTGCAGGGAACCACCTTGATGATTTTCGCGTCCTTCAGAGCGCGCTCCAACTTGCTCTTGGCAACCTCTCCCAATCTGGTGTTGTCAGAGATCTCATTCTGAATGCCCTGGGCGGCCTGCAGGTACTCAGTTTCCATCCTCTCTTTTTCAGAGACTTCCCCTCGCCAATCTTCGACCCTGTCCTTGAGTTTCTGGAGACTGGCCATTTCCTCTTCGATTCCTTCGGCCGCCAATTTCAGACTTTCCAGAGAAGCCGACCACGACTGGGTGCCGGCCAACTCCGATTCGGCCTTATGAATCTCGACTGTGAGGTTCAGTTGCTTGGCGTGCAGAAGCTTGCTCTTCTCTCCGGATCGGGCTCCAGTCTCAATCTTCGCTTTCTCCATCGAGAGTTTTGTCTGTAGTTCCCTCAGAATCTGATCCCCGGTTATCAGTTCGTTCCGGGCGTAGTCCAACCTTAGACTGATCGCCTCCCGGTTCGGGACTTTTTGGGAGCGGATCTTATCCAGGGCCTCCAATTTCGTGGAGAGGGAGGAGTACTCACTGTCGCAGGATTCCTTGTTAGCCTTGGCTTTCCCGCTGATCTTTTCTAAAACTACCTGATTTATCATGGCGATAAATAGGGACTTCCGATCAGTCTTGGCGAGCCTGATGAATGATCCCTTGTGATTCTGTGCGGAGAAGGAGGAAGACAGGATGAGGGATTCGGAGCCAAAGAGTCTCGTGATGACTTCCTTGAAGGTCTTGGCCTTCCCATCATTCAGTGGTTTATCCCCCTCGAAAAGGTAGGATTCCATCTCGGCGCCCACGGCGTCTATGTTGATGAGGGATCGGTAGATGATGCCTTTGTTGATGAACTCGAGCTCTATCTGCGAGTCCTTGCCGTGGCAGTACTTGTAAATCGAATCCGGCCGGCTGGGGAAATTCCTGTGGTGAGCAGCGAAGATGGATTCGATGGTCATCGTTTTACCCTGGCCGGTGAGGCCGGAGATCGCGATGATGTTCCCGGGGATGGACGCAAAGTCGATTTCGACATCCGTGAAACGTCCCACTCCCTTCATTCTCAATTTTCGTGGACGCACATTTCCTCCAGGGCTGAGAGTTTTTGGATCATGTCGTTCTGGATTGCCTCATCCGGCAGAGCTGTTGACTCCCAATAGGCGCGGAGCTTGTCAATCATGCCCGTTGCGCTGGCAATGGCCAGGGAGCGCAATTCAGTTTTGGGAACCAACTGCGGCCGGATATCCAGTTCCAGGGGCTTGAATGCCTCAAAATATTCGCCAATCAGGTGCTTTGTGTATTCCACATTCTCTCCATCGGCGATTTTGAGATTGATGCGCAGACGTGAATTGGGGATCCACAAATGATCCGGGTCTAAATCCTTGGGAATGCCCTGAGCCCAATCAATGTCGATCTGCCATCGGCCAATCGTATTGAGTTTGATCCACTCGACATCTCCCGTGCGCGTGTCCAGGATGCTGAAGTACTTGTCTGGAGTCTCCCCATAGTTCAGGGCCGCGATCGATCCGTTGTAGAAAAACCTCGGGCTCGTGAACTCCTGCTTCAGATGGATGTGGCCCAGAATTGCGGCGAACAGGCCGGCTTCGGGGAGATCGTACTGGCCAAGTGTCACGCCCTGGCCAATCAGGGGCTGATGGTTCTGGGCCCGGGCACCGTTGATCAGCAGATGGCCGACGAGAATGTGGGCGTCGATCCCGGGGGTGTTGAGGATCACGGTCTGGATGTATTGCAGGGCGAGATCCCCGACCGACCGATCCGATGCCTCCTTGGACTCCGAAGGATGCGTTGCCAGCCAGCGGGACTTGGTGAACCAGGGCATCGTGTGGACTGCAACGATATGATCCGCGGATTCTTTGAATACAAGGGTGCTCGGCTCCTCGTGAACCCAGATCTTGTTCTTGGCCTGCAGGCGAGAAAGAATCTGGAGATCTCCGGGGGCGTCATGGTTGCCTCGGACTATGAGCACTGGGGCAATGTCCGCCAATCTCTGGATGTGCTCCGCGGCCGGATTGCGGCCGCCCGGATCGCTGGCCCTGTGATAGATGTCCCCGGCGATGACAATGAGGTTGGGCATCACCTGGGTTGCCTTATCCTCAATCTGGACAAGACTTTTAGAGATATCCTCGTCCATCCCTCCGCACAGATGCCAGTCTGAAGTGCTAATAATCTTCATGGGCCTGCCTTTCTGTCAGATTTTAGAACCAGGGTGATCCTTCAACTTCACGAGGAATCCCTCGACTTCATCCAACTCATCCTCTGTCAAAATGCTGAGGGGAGCCTTGCGATCGTCCCGCTCCTTACCCAGTTTGCTCTGGTAGAGGGCATTGATCCTGGCAATCTGTTGATCTCGACTATCGCGCGCAATCGTCTCGGGATCCACCGCTTCTTGAACGACAGTCGCAGGTATATCGGACACCTGCAGTCCACTTTCGTCAACGGGAGGGGCCACCGGAGGAGGGGCCGGAAGATGCCTCTGCTCGCCGGCAGTGATCTCCCCAGTCCGCATATCGATGACCTCGCCACGGACGGCTGCGGCAGCCTGCTGATAGAGTTCGGTGCTGATGTTGAGTTCCTTCATGGCCATTGCGGTCTGAAGGACTGGGTTGTTCGCGACTATTCTCTCCATGTCTTTGACGAGCTTGAAAACCAGAAACGGCTTTTCCAAATCCTTCTTGGTAAAGCTCGATTGCAGGCCCAGAATGCCGCGGCGAACACGGTTTTTGCTTTTTGTCTCAGCAAGCTGGATGATATTTTTGCGCGCGTTGTCGAGCATGTTCTGGCTGGTCTTGCGCAGTCTCTCGGCCTCTGGAGCCCCATCCCTGAGATCGACAGTACGACCATCCAGGAAATTTCTCCAGGTGCCGTCCAGATCCTGAACTTCCGCCTCGGCCTCTCCCCGGGCCACGAGGGGCTCATTGGGATTCCATATGACCTTGGACCACAGCCAGTGAAGGCCGGCAAGCATATCCAGTTTCTGCAAGCCCACTTTGGTCAAAGCCAGTTTGCCCTTGGCCTGCTCCGGCTCATATACCTCGCCGAATCTTTCCTCCGTGCTGATGGTCACGAACCTCTGGCTGATCTTGTGAAAGGGAGGCAAGCCGTCGATATCCCATTCTGTGCGCGCGAATGGGGTGAGGATATGTGCCGTATCCCTATATTGGACAAGAACCTGCCTTACGGCTTTCATTTGGCGGACGAGTTCTTGGTGGGGATCCTTCAATGCAACTGCGGTTTGTTGGTTTTGTTCTGTCATGGCGCCCTCCAATGGCATTTATGCGATTGACCTATCCGTATCGGCGAGGGCCGAATTGATTTACGGAAGATATCAGAGGGCAAAGTTTCTGTCAACAATAAAATGGGCGGCCCCTGAGAGCCGCCCATTGCTTGCTGACGATCCATTGTCTTTCAACAGCCCCCGGGAGGGTTCGTTCTGGGACCGGATCTGGCGTAAGGCAACGGTGCCATCGCTGAGACCTCCATCGGGCTGATAGACCATACCGGTTCGTTGTTACGGTGGTTATCCATCTGTAAGTAGTCTGGTGCCAGGCACTGGCCGTCAATGACGGGAGCCGGCAGAATCGGACCGACGAGGTATTGAGCCTGCGGGGGCGTCCCTCCTACGTCGATGAAGCCGATCGAAACACCATATGCCATGGGTATCATCAGAAACGCAAGGCAGAGCCAGAGTATCACCCGTACCGGGCTCATCCTTCTCCACCTTCCGTTGCTCTTGCTCGACATGCTGGTTACCCTCCGTTGGTTAGACACGAAAAGCAAATTGTGCTCGCGGGTGCTATTGTAAAGCCTGATGAATGTTATGTCAACAACTATTTGATGGTTATCAGGCCGATTTTTACCGCCCAGATTGTCAGAACGATGCCGGCCGCAAATGCGATCAAGCCTACAACGACATATGCCATGGGAACCCTCCTTTCATTTGCAACGATATGTCCATAGGGTGAAAATCTTTGCCAGAGTACAGCCGATGCCACCGCGCTTTTTGGTGACGGTCTCATAGAGTGACTTGTAAAAAAGATATTTCTCCTGAGCCAGATCGCGTTCCTGTTTGGCGACTTCGGTTGCCCTTCGTTCGGTTTCTATGCTTTGTTGCCAAACGGATTTCTCGCGCTCATAGAGAGCCTGTTCCCTTTTGATCCAGTCTTCGTATGCCGACACCTTCGCCCGGGCAGACTCAAGTTCCATCAATTGCAGAAGAACAAGACGTTTTTCGGGCTCATTGAGGGGTTTTGCCTTTTGGTCCTGAGCAATGGCGATTCCGCTCGGGATCATGATCAATGCAAATAGCAAAATCTTTCTCATCTGCCATCTCCGGCCGATCATGTGGACAGTAGCCATATAGTGCTAAGGCCATATTGCAATTGTGACACAAAATCCTATATCTCTCTGGATGATATCCTTCATTAAGAACTGATCTGTAGACCGCAGTCGAGGAAGTCGTCCCCACTGATTTCCTGTGTTTGGCACCACCTCCATTGACATGATCGAGTGCCAGAAACTCCTCATGGTCATCTCCGCAACAAGCACATCTATCGCCATACATGGTTAAAATGGCCTGCCGTGTCTTTCTCCGCGCCCTTCGTGCGGAGTCCCTCGCCGATTGTGGATTGCCATTGCGCCACCTCCTGGTGCAAACTCGGGCCCGTTCCCTCAATTCCGAATCAGCGGCAAGTCTCTTCCTTCTCTGAGCATTCACCCGATCCTTATGCAAGCTCATATATTCCCGGTGTTTTCGGTCTCTGACATCTTTATTTTTGTATGCCACCGGGATTTCCTAATTTTGTGCTCGTCACACGAATTGCTTCATCCAGCTGATCGCCAGGAATAGCAGCAACAGTCGCACCAGAATTTGCATTGGACACCTGCCCTGTAATTTGAATTTTGGCCAAGGTTGCATTGAGATCCTCGCGAAGGTGCGCGAGTTCACCACGCCTATTCTCGAGGTCCATTGATTCCGCGGCAACCTTCTGCGCCTTAGACGAGATACTTGCTTCTTTGGCATTCCATTCGGCTTCTTTGGCCTTGAGCAGGCGCTCCGCCCCGGTTTTCACACCCTCATCCACGCCTTTATAATATTCGCGGTTGCCGTACCATCGCGCGACGAGGAGAAATGCGAGGATGCAGGCAACTATGATCCCTATCTTCCGAACAAGAGGGTTTGCAAACAGGGTCAGGAGAAACATGGAGATTCCTTCTTATTTATGGCCAAACGGCATGCGACTAAATATCCATTTGGTTATGTTGGGAGTCCAGACTTCCATGAGGGATCCTAGCAGAAAGGCTATCGGAATAGCAACCGGAATCGTGGTGGGGATAAAATAGTTGATCCTCTCGACATAGAGGTAACCACCAACCCAGACGATTCCGATGGTTGTTGCCCAACTCACGCTGTTACTTGCTGACTTTTCGAAGAACCATTCCATGGTGCAGGTGGAGATCTTCTTCTTCAGCTTCTTTCCCTCATAGCAATAGATGGACCACTTGCAAATCAACGCAAGCAGTGCGCCAAGGATGTACGAGATCCAAATCCAGGTGGTATATTTCATAGTTCCTCCTATCCAAATACCGCGGTGAACAACCTCGCCCAGTCGAAGTGGATCCCCGGGTCTGTCTTGCGCCCGGGGCATATCTGCTCATGCCCTACTATGAATTCCCTGGCGATCCCGTATTTCTCGACAGCCCGGGACAGGAGCCAAGCCAAGGATTCGTATTGATAGTCCGTGTAAGGGACCTCGTTCCCATCCCCGGTGAGCTCGTATCCAAGAGAGAATTCATTCCAGGATGAATATATGACACCGTTAATTGCGAGCTGCGACTTTCCAGCATGCCACGCTCGTTCGTCTTCCTGGACAAACTGCCAGATCTTACCTTGAAGTCCAACGAGATAGTGAGCCGACGCATTCGTATTGATCGGATTGGTAAACCAGTTGATGCAGGACTGATCGGAAAAGGTCGCCGTATGATGGATGACAGCGCCGATGATCGGCTTGATCCTATTTGGCTTGACCGACCCCGAATCTCCAGACACGATCCATTTACTGCGACATCCCCGCACTGTGATAATATTCATACTGATTTCCCGCCATTGCGTATCAATGTCTCCAATCGTACCAATCGTGAGATGACATCTTCTCGATGCAGTTGCAGATCTTTGGCCAGGGCCCGACGCTCATCTGCATATTGATTCACGCCCCGGGAAAGAGCAATCAGCGTTTCATTCGCCTTCGTGCCCGCAAGCACAGATCTCAATTTGCACGCGGATAGACTTTCTTCGAGATTTTCAACCTCGCCACTCGTTTTAATCAATTGGCCGGAGTGATTCTTAATGATCGTGCGCAGCACTCCCCACGAAACACCAAAGCCAACCAATGTTACGCCGGCGCCCATGATAGCAGTCCACTCTGTAGGACCCATTGGATTTTCTCCATCCCCCACAAATGACAAGAGATCTACCGTGGAGGTTCCGGTAAATTCGGGAAGTCTCGGATTAACCCCACAGGAGGGGGAAGAAGTTCCCCCGTCCCAGGTGGCGCAGCCAAGGACTCTTGAGACGATTTTCTACGACCCTTCGCACTCGAAACTGCGCGATTGGCGACATCCTCCATCGCCACACGCAGAGATGCTACCCTGGCAGATCTTTGCTGATCGGTCAAGGATTTATCCGCCTCGACCGTGTTAATCCGCTTCTGCAGGCGGGATATTCTCTGCATCGTTGACGACATACCGCGATAGTCGGCAGCCTCGGGATAATCCAAGATGGCATCCTTGTACTTCGCGCCTTTGGATATTGCGGCCTTGAGGAGCGTATTTGCGGTCGCAGCCTGATAGTTCATCTGATAGAACGCCGCCACCCCTGGCATCTCGCGCCGCTCTACACTCTGGCCGGCGCGCTCCTTTTCAATCGCGGTTAGTTCGGCGCGTTGCCGCTCCGTGATCCCATAGTTGGTGACCCGGAACATTCTGCCAACCAGCTTTCCAACGGTTGGATCCGTAGATGTCCACCACTGGAAAAATGTCTTTTTGCTGTCATCCCAGGTAGTAAATTGGCCCATACCCAACTCGCTGATGCTCCACTGGAGGATACGAGTGGCAGCGGGAAGGCCTTCCGCTTTGGCAATCGTCTCCGGCAAAACGGGTGTCATTCTGAAGGTATCTGGGAAGTTGTAGCTGAACCCAAACCATGCCGCAATCCCTATCGGGACCTTGGCCATCGGCGTAAGCGATGGTAGCTGAGACCAGACGAACTTCATCAATTCCTCATAGGTCTGAGTATCCTTCTCCTTCCACATGACCACCATTTCCCTCATGATGGCCCCGAGAAGACGTGTCCCTTCATCTTCCGGCAATGTGAAGACAGAGACCCGTCCATTCTCATCCGGAGGGCCGAGAGGGATGCAGAAGTAATTGTTCTTGAGGTATCTACTGATCGAAGCGTAGGCCTTCTCGAGGTCGTCACCAACCAGCCACCCGAGCCACCCCATTTCGGCCGCGAGTGTCAGCAGCTTCAGGCTCATAAGTTTTGAGGTCCGGAACCAATAGCCGCTCCTCATCTTCGGATCGGTGGCTACCAAGTATTCGGACTTCCATCCCTCTTTGATGATATTCGAGAACGGCATCCATGAATTGCTTGTCCGAGTTTTATGCCCCTTGGTATCGAAGTTGGGGGTTGATGTGAAGTTGCGGACGTTGAATGCGAGTTCCCTCCCAGCCTCACCGGCATCCTTGCGAATCATCCAACCGGCAAGCTTCGAGGTCATCTCCTGGAACGCCAGGGCCGCCTCCATGAACTTCTTGATCTCGTTGAATCTGTTGTAGACCTTTCCGGCGATTCCCTTATGAATCTCACGGATGTCGTGGATGAACCCCGCCTTTTTCAGGACCAAATTCAGACTGTTCATTTCATCGGTGATGACATCGCTGAGGGGTAGCGAGTAGGCGTAACTGTCGATCATCTCGCGCGTAGCCTCGTCTTGGCGCCCCTGTACCCATTCCCACGCATGCGGCATTGCCTTCTTGTAGGCCTTGAGGAGCTGGAATAGATCCCCGACTACGGCGGTTTTGAGGGGAAGCTTCTTATAATTGGACCAGAAGTCTCTCCACGGGTTGCCCCACCCCGAAAAACCGAGATTGAAGAGGATGGTTACCGGCCAGAAATATTTCTTGTTGAACAGTTCGGCCCACCTTGTAAGTCCGAGAGCGGCATCGGGGCTGACTGTGTTCAGGGATTCGGCAATGTACTGATCAACATGGTACCCCACGGTCTCACCGTTGCTCAGAACCTCAACTAAATCGAATCCCCTTGGGGGCCTTTTGAATATCTTCATCTTATCGCCAGGATTAACGATCGGCGCCTTCTTGACCTCGCGGGGGAAGGACTTCTTCAGGAAATCTATGGATGCCGTCTTCGCGTCGTTGAGTGCGATCAGGCGGATCAGGGCCATGTCCAACTTCAGGGTCTCAATGAAGGTGTTGGCGATCGGTCCAGCATACCCGATCTGGCTCTTCACCGTCGGGGATACGTACTGGTCGAGGTATCCAAGAGGCGTATATTTGGCGTAATCGTACTTGTTTGGCAGAAGCTTGTTCTCGAAAACAGACTGCGAGTAGATCCCAGAACCCAGGCCGGCCTCTACCCAAGCCCACCGGATATCGTGATAAGTCACCGCGGCTGATTCGAGGGCTTTGTATTTATCATCCCCGATCGTCTTTCGCAGATGTTCGAGAGTCGCCACGGCGTACTTTCCCGGACCGAAGATCGGGTTGGCCATGTTCAATCGTTCTGTGGCCGATCGATGGAGGAACATGTATCCGCCCAGATCGTGTTCGTCCAATCCAAGTTTCTTCAGGGGCTCAATCACTTCGTCCATGACCTTTTCGGCATGGCGATACATATCGGTTCGAGTCTTCACTGGGAACTCATCCCAGCGATAGAGCGGATTGGCGGCATCGCTTGCCGAGAAGACGCCGGCTCGCATCTCCTTTCGGACCCTCTCCTTAATCTCCCAGCGATAGTCGTCGTAGGAATCTCGGAATCCAGCGCCCCAGCTTCTGGACCGGAGGTTGTCCTGCAGCATGACGGCGACATTCATTTCTTCGGCCGTCTTCAGCATGGTTCCCAGACGTTGTAGACGGTGGTCCAACATTTCCTCTTTGGTCCCCTGCACCATCAAGCGCATCTTGAAATACTCTTCCTTGACCTCCGGTTTGAGATCCAACTTTCGATGGAAGGATCGATAGAAGGTTGGCGCTAAAGCCTCAGCCGTTCCCGGGGAAAGAAGCGTGGCGCTGATAAAGTCGGCATAGAGTTCCACTGCCGAATTCCGGTATTTCCTGAAGCTTTCGGATGACTTAGCGGGATCCCAGGGGCGCCAGAAATTACTCAATTTACGCAGTTCCTCTTTCAGATTCTTGTTGCGGATGCCCTTCAGTTCCCCGTGCGTTTGGCGCAAGAACTTGTGAAGCGACAAGATCCTCCCCAGGAGATTCCCTCGGGACATATCGAAGTCTGGCTGAAAATCTATGGCATGCCCCAGCTCATGGGTGATCGTGCGAGCAAGGTATTCGTGGTGCTTCACATCGAAAAAGAGTTCAGGCCTTACCTCGATGTATCCGCCCTTGTCGTCCGGAACGAAGTGACCGGTCGCACGTCTCAACTTGCGCGTCAATCCCAGGGGATTCTTGGTGATCTGTTCTATCATCCAAAGCAATTCCGGTATTTCGATTCGGCCCCAGCCGGCTGGATCCCAGACCTCGAGGCCGCCATTTTCGTTGGCGTAGACCGATAGGACACTGTAGCCGTCGCTGATCTCGTATCGACCAGCCTTGAGCTTGACTATCTGGATAGTTTCGGAGAGTTGACGGCCGGCCAGCTTGAGCTTCTCCTTGAATGTGTCTGGCAAATTGTTGCGGTCGAGTTCGGCAATGATCTCCGGGGTAGCCTCTGCCTCGAACATGAAAGCAGGACCAAGCTTCTCATCGCGACCGAGCTCTGGGAACTCCTGCTGGCGCCGAGCCTCCTGGATCTGCCGGCCCTCGGATACATCCTCCCCTACGGAGTCGGACTTGGATATCTCAGGGAATGCATCTCCAGTGGGAGTCTCTCTGGTCCCCTGGAGATATGTCCCGGCCCTGATCC
>Ga0315289_10009080_pt1 | contig 14334 bp, 7 predicted proteins | sample YL17G11_40_MG_FD_203452 | JGI IMG/M metagenome (GOLD analysis project Ga0315289, IMG submission 203452) | Sediment microbial communities from Yellowstone Lake, YNP, Wyoming, USA - YL17G11_40 | ecosystem: Environmental > Aquatic > Freshwater > Lake > Sediment | place: USA: Wyoming | collected...
ACCGCATCTCGCAAAGAAATTGAAGCTGACTGAGAAGCGGCAAGAAAGTCGGCAGTCAAAGTGATTCGGGGGACTTTTTCAGAATGAGAAAAAAGAGGGGTTACGGGTAGGATTGTCCGTAGTGGTTAGCGAGGATGACGAGGTCTGAGAGGCCTACTACGCTGTTGCCGTCTATGTCTGCGTTAGGATTCCATCCAGTGTCGCCCGGCTTTGAGCCGTAGGCAAGTGCAAGAGTAACCAGGTCTGCAAGGCTGACTTTGAAGTCGCCGTTGAGGTCGCCTGGAATCGTCACTGCTACGCGGCCGTCGGGGAAAGAATTGTTCGTCGTGTTTACATCGCCTGGAACAGGCCCAGCATAAGCGCTTGTGCTATAGTTGCCCTCAGCAAAGCCAGAAGTGTTCCACGTGAAGGTGATGCTTGTGAAGCTTTGGCTTGTTAGGGTGAGGGGCTCTGTTTGGATAGCTGTCGTGTCGGCGTAGACTGTGACGTTGAAGGTTGCAGGTTGGTCGCCTTGATTCCCAACCGTTACGGTCATGTTCATGGAGTAACCTCGGCCTACCACGGTTTTCAACGGATTAACGTCAGTTATAGCTATGTCTACTGTGCCTATCACCCGGACTGTTCCGTCAGAGCTGTTGATTGGCCCTATTTCGTTTCCGCCAGGGTCGACCAGATCCAGATCTGAGAGGTGGAGGGTTGAGTTTCCTCCCGAGAAGGGTTGGAACACCACCGTTGCCAGCGTTCCATCTCCATCCACTCCTTTCAATGGTGGAAGCTGGATGCAGAGTAGGCTTACTCTGCCGTGCGTGGAGTTGTAGTTGTTATTGAGTTCCTCGATCCAGAACCATGTGGATGCGCCCCCTTTTGAAAGGAAGTCTCCCTCAGTCGCCGTTACACTGTGCAGTATACTTTTTACGTAGTACAGCGAAAACTCCCAGCCTGAGACGTTCATTGCTTGGGTTATATTCACGTTTACTGATACCGCTGTTTCGTTAAGCTGCACTGTGGTCCATGATGGATCTACACTTATCGTCGGCGTGGATCCTCCTTGGGAACGAGGAGTGAACGTGATTATGGAAGCAAAGAGTATCAATGCTGCCAATACGAAGGCATCAGCCTTACTCATCTCCTCACTCCCATCCCATCTAGATTGTTTGAGCGCTCGTATTAAAACCTAATGGAAGAAAGTTCTATAATGGTGCACCTCGTGGACCACATACGGATATTCTCTTCACGCCGTAATTCGGACTCAGATGGCAACGAGAGAAGACCGTTACTACAACTGTTCAACTGAATATTAATAAAAAGGGGGAGTTAAAGACTGCGTCTTGTTTCTTAGTTGTATGTTTAGACGTGATCGTTAAAGTGCAATGCAACCAGGACGAGGTCCAGTATGTCTACGTAGCCGTCGCGGTTCACGTCGTAGTTGGATGGAGGCGCGGTGTAAACTCCTGGGTTGTATGCTGCGGCGAGCAGTAGCAGGTCGCCAAGCTTCACTTTGCCGTCGAAGTTCAGGTCTCCTGGCAACGGATCGTAGGAATAGGTGGCACTGATGGTATGAACTGTTGGGTTGAACCCTTGTTGATATGGCGGACCCGTTACGCTAATGTAGCTGTTAGGCTTGTCAAAATCGATGGTTCCGCTTGGACCTGGGTTCATCCAGAACGCTTGGTCTATCACTTTGAATTCTATTACGAACAGTGTTCCATTTCCATATGCCAGCGGTGACGCTGAGTCTTCAATGGCCCAGACATGTACCGAGCTAGAGTACATGTAGAATCCGCGGCTGATAAATGCTGGACCGGGCAGATAGTCGCCGAAGGTGACGTTTACAGGTGCAACCATAGTGTTTGGGAATGTTACGTATATGTCGAAGTCGTGGACTTTGATTCCGAAGCTAATCTTTACGTAGGCGTCGAAGGTCTGCTGTGGAACGTTTAGTCTTATTGGCATATTCGTCAGGCTTATTTCGACTATTGGCTGCGGTGCAGATATGTAGTAGCTAGCTCCGTAGGCCAGTTCTGGAGTCATCGGGTATCCTGTGCTGTTTGTCAATACGTAGCTCCACCAACTGATTGGGCTGTAGTACGAGGTTGGATAGCACGGGTCAAGTTCGACGTGGAACGTCAGTTTCACAATTGGCGCGCTGCCTTGGAATCCATGTGCACCTTGAAGAGCTGTGGCGGCGAACCAGTAGATGGCCCATCCGCCTGAGGTACTTGATTCGTTTTTGGCAACGAACCAGTTGCCTGTACCCCAGAGCGCGTTAAGGTATGATGTGTAATCAGTTGCGACCAGCTTAATCAATGTGGAGTTGTAGTATATTTTGAAATCTAATGCGAACAAGTCTCTTCCGCGGCTTGCGTCAAAGTTTGCAGCTATAACTGTCTCGTCGAAGTTGGTACAGTACTTTGGTGCAGTCAACAGAATGCTTGAGGGGCTTATGTAGAATGATGTCGCATTTACGTAGTGAGCCCTTAAGATGTGCGATTGACTCAGACTTCCACTGTCTAAGTAGTAGTCGCTAACGCCTATGCCTTGTGATACACTGTTGTCAATGATTTCTTTGAAGGCCCAAACCGGAGCGAACCAAGATGGCGGTGTTCCACCGTGGACAATGGTACCTGCTTGGTACCAGCCGCTTCCAGCCCAACCTAAGCCTATTGGATCTGTATTCCATTCAACGTAGTAGTATTTCGTGTAGTTCGCCAATATGGCGAGTGGCTGGCTCAAACTCGTTGGACCTGCCCAGCGCCAGCCTGTGGCGTTGGGACCTGCTCCGTTACCCCATTGGACTCCGTTCTTCCAGAATCCGCCGTTGGGGCCAGTTTCAAACAGGTACTTGTAGTTGCCAGCAACCAATACTGCGACGTCTGGAACCCAGAACGTGACTGGAGTGTTTGCGTCAAGCCAACCGCCAACAGCGGGTGTTGGGTCTATCGCCACTGTTGTTGCTAACGAGGGGTAGGTGCCGAGTGTCACTTTGTACTGCTGTTGATAGCGTGCCGTAAGGGTCTTTGCTCCCCACACGTAGTAGTTTATGGCCATGCTGGAGCTGTAGAACACGGCGTTTTCGTCCCACCAAGCCCATCTCAACTGCATGCCTACACCATCTGCTATTGGTGTACCGGCTGGAGGTGAGAACGGTTGGGTGGTACCGGTCTTGTAATAACCGGTGAGTGCGCTGACCCCGGACAAGCCGCCGATGTTGTCGTTGAATGTTATGTAGTCCCATTCTTGGTAGTACGCCGTCATGTTGATTGGCGCACCGGTTATGGTCACGGTGATGCTTGGGTTGCTGCTGTAGACTACTCCGTTCTTGTTCCAATGATCGAATCTGAACTCATAGCCACTGCCTGATTCGGCTATCGCGGGAGCGTTCAGAGGCACGACTAAGGTGTTGTTGTACCAGCTGGCTCCGTCGTAGCCAGGCCACAGGTGCCAGAAGGTGGTGCCGTAGTACTCTGGTGAGTGATATTCCAGATAGTATTGGACATACCACAGCGCATTCGCGGTCTTAGGACCATCCATCAGGATGGGGTTGCTAGTAAGGCCCGATCCGCTTGCGCCACCCGACCAATGGTCAAAGTACCAATTGACTCCGTAACTGATCCATTGACTGCTGGAAGTTATGTCAGCATATGCAGTTGTGCCTGCAATGTACCAACCCTCCCCGCTCGTCGGGAGACCATATGGGCTGTTCACTTTTAGATAGTACCATGTCCTGTAGACTGCGGTAAGATTTACATAGTCTCCAGCAACATATGCGTCGGGTCCCGTCGTGTATGGATTTGTTGATCCCACGTTGGTACCATTTAGCAGCCAGTACTGAAAGTCCCATCCTTCGTACCAATAGTCGCTGACGTTATGGTACACGGGTGTTGGTGCAGTTATGGGTCCACTCCACCCTGGGGGATAGTCACCTGTTCCAAGAATGCCTCCTGGAATGTACGTGTTGACTATCGCAGGGCTCGTGAAGACACCCAAGTGCCAAGTTCCCGCGCTTAAAGCCTTAGGAGCAATATTGAATGCTAATCCGATTGCACTAATCAGAAGCACGAACACAACTAAGGTCGATAGTATCTTCTTGTTCAATTTGTCTCTCTCCTTTCCTCTATTTTCATTTTTTGTCGAAAGAATATTCCTATTCCCGAAATATATCAGAAATGAATACTCTTTTGGCATCAATAGTTAACCAATTAGTTATATATAAACCATGCGGCAAAGTACTTCATTCATGCATACTGTATAGGTCACCCATGGATATCTGCAGTGATGAGGCTCCCTGATCTTCTCGAGCCCTCTCATGGTCAGACGTTCGTTCGAACTTCAATAGAAGGCGCACGCTAAAGAGATAAGATTCAACAAAAAACAAGAGTTAATATGTTCATCACTAATCCTAATATAATAGCAAATGACAGGTGTGATAAGACTGAAGAAAGCGCTCTGCATACTTGTCGCTTTCGCGGTGGCATTCTTCATAACCGGTGCCCTACGTTTCACAGCCATGGCAATACCTTACTTGCCAGTTCACAACGTTAACACCGGTTTGGACTACGCGACTATCCAAGAGGCGATAAATGCTCCTGAAACTCTAGATGGACAGACAATCAGAGTTGATGCTGGAACCTACTATGGAAATGTGGTTGTTAACAAGGCGCTCTCACTCGTCGGAGAGAACAGGCTCAACACTGTTGTGGATGGAAACGGCACCGGAACCGTTTTCGACGTATCCGCAGACAGCGTCAGCATCACAGGCTTCACCATACGAAACGCAGCAGGGCGCGGTATCTACATGTTTCGTTCAAGCAGCAGCAATATAAGCTGTAACATCTTCGTAAACAGCAGCTACGCAATCTGGCTTGGCGGATCCACGAACAACCTCATCACAGGAAACAACCTGCTTCAATTAAAGCACGTCGGAATCATCGTCAGCGATTCCAGTGATATCACTCTCTCAAGTAACAACGTGACAGACAACGAATTCGGGATAGCCCTCATCGGCTCTAGCAACGGCGTCCTCAGAGACAACAATATTTCCTCAAGCAGCAAAGATGGCATCTACTTCTTCTCTTCGGACGGCAACATCATTCAAAGCAACACCATCTCCTCGTGCAACGAGTCCGGAATCTGGCTTGGCGGATCCTCAAACAACCTCATCACGGGAAACGACATCTCGCTAAACAGTCCAGATGGGATTCACATGGAAAATTCAAATGGCAGCATCATTTTTCACAACAACCTCGTCAACAACACTATGCCATTAGTCAGCATCAACTCAACAAGTTCATTAGACGACGGCATCGAGGGCAACTACTGGAACGACTACAATGGGAAGGATGAGGATCAAGACGGCATAGGGGATACGCCCTGCATAATCGATGGAAACAACAGGGACAACCATCCGCTGATGGGAACATTTTCTGAATTCACCACTACTAGAGAAGAGCAAACCTACCATGTTGACACCGTTTCTAACTCCACAATCTCTGGTTTTGATTTCAGCCTAATGGAATACACGATAAACTTCAACGTCACCAGCCCCGCTAACAATTCAGGCTTCTGTAGAATCATGATCCCCGAAATATTAGTTATGGGACCATACATCACGCTCGTCGACGATAAAGAAGTCAATGCAACCTTGCTTCCAGTCTCAAACGCTACGCACGCTTTCATATATTTCGCATACATCCTCGGCACCCATGAAGTCACGATATCTTCAGAACCCTTCTATGACCTGCTCAAAAAATACAGCAGCCTACTAGCGGATATCCAAGACTTGAACTCGACATACAACCAGTTATTGAGTGCTTACAGGGGACTTCTCGAGGACTTCGGAGGCTTGAACCAAACGTATCAGGAGTTAAAAGTACAATATCACAACTTAAACACAACTTACAATGACGTGTTCGGCAACTACACTGAACTCCAACACAACCACACTTCTCTGCAAATCAACTATGACACTCTTTCTGGGCAGTATTATTCACTAAACTCCACCTACAATAGCCTGTTAGCTTCCTATAAAGGACTAGAATCAAAGTGGAATACGGCATCAAGCGAACTAGCGGGCATCAAAAACCAAATGACTATCTTCACAGTCACAACAATAACGGAAACAATAGTTGTGCTCGTGCTGATTCTACTTGGCATCAAATACTACGGTATGCTAAACAAGCAGAAGAAAGAGATTGAAGCATATAAACGCCAACTGGAAAAGATTAGCCATCTCGAAGGGGCACGTACACGTTTCGCGGAAGACGTAAGAAAACGGAAAGCAAAAATCGAACAGTTCGAAAAGAAATATCACGTAAGTATTCGACCGCCGAGCACCCTTGAAGAGATCCTCGAAAGCATAAAGTTGAAAGAGAAAACGGCGAAGGAAGAAGCTTAGCCTGCCAGTATAGTCTTAACCAATTGGTTAACGATACTGTCCCATTTTAGACGGCGAGCCTCTAAAATTAGTTTGGTGCAAATGAAGTCTGTGACTTTCGCCGTCTCAAAGGGCGGCGTGGGAAAATCGCTCATCACGGCGAATGTCGGGGCAGCCTTAGCTGAGAAAGGCAAGAAAGTCATTCTGGTTGAAGGTGACCCGAACCACCCCATACAAGTAATTCTGGGCGTCGACGTATCCTCTAGAAGCCTTAAGCTTGATGAAATCGTAAAAAGAGATATGAAAATCGAGAAAGCCGTGTATCCCACAGATGTACGCGGCTTATACTTCATACCTTCGGGTGCTTCATTGCAAAGCTATTTTGAGATGAACCCAATCAAATTTGCAAAGAAACTCACCAGCTTAGAGGCTGATTTCGTTTTCATTGATGTCCCATTTCCCCTAGGAGAAGCCGCATTCTTATCATTAGGCATTTGCGAATATTTCATGATTATCCTGACGGAAGATGAATTCGTTTTGTGCGTCGAATCCGCTATAGACACGATACGCTTGGGCAGATACCTTCTCAAATGTGTTCCGCTTGGCTTCATATTAAACAGAATCAAGACACCTGATAGGTTCAAAAAAGACTTCGTCAAAGACCTTGAAGACCTTCTTGAAATCCCTTGTAGAGCAAGAATTGGGGAAGATGTAGAAGTTTCAAAGTCTTACGGAGGAGTTGGAACTCAGAAAGCTTTTCTGGCGTACCAGAAATATGGAGGAAGCGAATTCAGGAAAAGCATTGATGAGGTTGCGACTTTCCTTCTGGATGGGCTTCCAAAACCAGAAAAGCGGGACGTCATTGGGTTGATTGAAGAACTGACTAAGCCATCAAAGTCATGAGAACAGTTGCCTTAAACAAACTTTATCATCATTCTCCAGAGTTTCACTTTCTTCTTTTCGTCTTCTGTCAGGCAACTGTGAACTTTCTCCGACTCACATTGAGCAAGAAGAAATTCGAAACGTTTTCTTTCTTCTTTGACCAGCCTTGGTTCTATTTCTTGAACCTTACGCACTAGCTTGGCGGTTTCACTGAACACGGCTCCAGCTGACAACAGACTGCCGACATTGTTCTCCAGCTGCTCCAAGATTCTTTCCACCCTTTCTTTCCCTTCCAACAAATAGATGGTTTTCCTCGCATCAGGCTTCTCGGTGAAAATGCCAGACTCGCGGCGCACCAATCCTGCATCTTCCAGTTCCTTCATGTGTTTGAGGATTCCTGGGAGTGTAATCTTCCGACCGAAATCACTTTCCAACCCTCTGGCAATATCTGACAATGACCTCCACTCAAATTGTAACAGTAGCCCCACTATCTCTCTTCTGAGTTCACTCTCAAAGACATGCAAGAACTTCCAAGAATCAACTTTCCATTCTGAATCACTCAATCCACAAACACCTGACATAAATTTCGGTCGTCAGACAAGTTAAATCTATTGCTCCGCCAAAAATTAATTTACCCTACGGTTAAATAGTTTTACTTTTCGTCAACATTAATCATCCTGTAAACAATGAAAAGGCTTACTACACCCCTCCTACTCAGTTTATAGTGTCTCTCTTGCCTTCCTCAGTCTGCTCCGCTAGGAGAAGCAGGGGCGGACTTTGGAGGGAACTGCGAAATTGTTTTCCTCTTTGTTGGAGGGGAAGCGGTCGCGTGCGTTCCTATTTGTATTAGCGCGCGCTACAAAGCTAAACGTAAGGTCCGCAATTTCAACTCACAGCGATTATGCTGGGCATCATAATTTCGCGTGCTCGCGTTGTCCTCACTTAGTCCCTGATATAACGCGTGCGTCGAAGGCAAGCATTAGGAGAAAGTAGTGAGGGGAAGCAATTTCTTGGGTCTCAGACGTCACATGACTCTTTCCGTTAGAAAAGAGTCCAATTGCATAATTGATAAATATCCCGAATGACCGAATATTGCAAGGATAAGTGTTCGATGAAAACCGTTGCTCTCCTCCTTATCGCTGTCTTGTTGATCTCCAGCTTCGCAATAACCTTGGGGAAAGGCATTTCTGAAGGCTCATTCGTGGACACAGGGTCACAACAGCTCCTAACATATGAGGGATATAACAAAACACGTGCCGTCAGTCCTTCAATCTCTCCAGCTTCCAAGTCAATGATCCGTTTCCGCGACGGCAAAGGCCAGTCTGCCACCGTTGTTATCGACAGCCAACTAAATTTCACATGGTCGACCGTTGGGTCTTCAACGATAATCAACCCTCCTCTGGAGGCTAGAAACAAGATTGACGCAAATTTGCTGAACTTAACCGAGCTTCTTGCGGAAGGATACCTTCAAAACAACCAGACAAACGTTCTAGTGTCCTTCTCCAACAGAACGATTCTTGAAAAGACAGAGGACAGTTCAGTTGCAGAAGACCTGTTCTATGGGACACAGAAGCTGTACACGAGCGAACAGGCTTATAGCGACATGAATCTTGTCTCGGCCAGCCTGAGCTACGGCGCAATACTCGACCTAGCTGAAAGCTCACAGGTGGCTCACGTTTGGCTCGACCGCAAGTTCCACGTATGCCTGAATCAAAGCGTCCCATTGATCAAGAACGCGGCAGAATGGGCGAAGATAGAAGCGTCGCTTAACAGAAGCGTCAATGGCTCAGGAGTCAAAATAGCCGTTCTTGACACAGGGATAGACTCAAGTCACCCAGACTTCTACTTTCCGAACGGCACTTCCAAAATTGTTGGAGCAGTATCCCTCACAGGGGAATCTATCACTGACGGATACGGACATGGAACACACTGCGCGAGCATAGCAGCCGGAACAGGGGCAGCCAACCCAGGTCAATACGTGGGCGTTGCGCCAGGCGCAACGCTCCTAAACGTCAAGGTTCTTGACAATACTGGAGAAGGACTTGAAAGCTGGATAATCAGCGGGATACAGTGGGCAGTGGACAACCACGCAAACGTGTTGAGCATGAGTTTCGGGTCGGATGACGGCGGTGACGGAACAGATCCTTTGTCAACAACCGTCAACTGGGCAACAAACCAAGGCGCAGTCTGCGCTGTTGCCGCAGGAAACTCCGGTGCGCTAGGAATGTACACTATTAACGCGCCCGGAGTCGCAGATCTAGCAATAACAGTGGGGGCATCCGACATAACAGACGTTATCGCCGGCTTCAGTTCGCGTGGACCAACCAGCGACTACAGAATAAAACCAGACGTAGTAGCGCCAGGGGTTAACATAGTCGCCGCGCGCGCCAGTGGCACAAGCATGGGAACACCCGTTTCCCAGAACTACACAATGGCATCCGGGACTTCCATGGCCACCCCCCACGTAGCAGGCGCTGCAGCACTTCTTCTAGACGCTCATCCTTCATGGAACCCCGCGAGGATAAAAATGGCACTGGCAAACTACGCTCAGAACATAAGCGTGTCAGACCAGGGTACATACAAGTCCGCAAGCGTGCTGGACGAAGGAACAGGCAGGATAGACGTGTGTAAAGCCGCGAACGCTTCTGCTGTTGGAAACTCGAGTATAAGCTTCGGCAGAGTAGGCCTGAACGCGATTTACAGGCAGGTCTTTACCGTTCAGAATCTGGCCATCACAACTCTCAGCTTAGCTTTAGAGGCGAAAGCCTGGTACATCGATGATGGAACGCTTTATAACGTAGCATCGATGAACACGTCGACCCTCATCGTCTCCAGCGGTGCTACAGGAAAAGTTGAATTGAGCCTAAACACCGGCGGCACGTTGCCAGAAGGCTACTTTGAGGGAAGAATCAAGGCAACATTCGGGGACACAAGCATCAGAACACCGTTTTTCTTCTGCATCATTTCGCAACTGAACGTGGGAGCCGTGGATGAAAGCGGTTCAAAACTCATGGCTGCCTATGTCCTCATCGACGCACAAACTGGACAAGCAAAAGCATCCTCAATCGAGGACTTCAGTGCCCGATTCATAACGTTCCATGGAACCTACATCGTTCAGGCCATGGACGTTTACGCATTGAACCCTCCTCTTTCAGACGCGAGGATTTCTTTCATCATCCATAAGAAATTCTCCATAGGCATCGGAGAAACGATGAATCTGCAGCTCTCATTAGCTTCAGCCAGCAAGCTCGACGTACGAAGCACGGACGTGCAAGCCTATCCTCTGTACATGGTCAACAAGCAACTTCTCACGCCTTACCGCAGCATGGGATATCTTTCAGACATCGGTACACTGGCCAATCAGTACATATACTTGACGAACCTCAGTGAATACATCACTGCGCCATGCTTCTTCGGGTTCGAAGGTTTCCCCCAAGCCTACGCCCACTGGACACAAACAGGAATTCTAGCCTCAGAGGTCGACGCGTACTTCATAGGCTGGGATCTGAGCACGTTTGGGCTCTCAGCCATTCCCAGCGCATTGAGTTACGTGAATTCAGAACTAGCCACGCTCGAAATCGAAACCATGCTTCCCGAATCTTCTTCAACTTCAACAATATGGTTTAACCAGATTGCCGGAATGTGGCAGAGTGGATTCTGGCATGGATATGAAACCCACCCCGGAATCCGCTGGGCAACACACGTACTACCGTATCAGTACAAAACCCCTCCGACAGCAAGTTGGTCCCAACTCGAATGGGTATGCCTATACGCCTTTTCAACTAGTTTCGAAGGCACCCCTGAAAACTACGTGATAGACAGACATTTCCAACCAATCACCAAGGGCGAAAACGTTTCATACAGCATCGGAAAGACACCGCTGCTGCCTCAAGATGTCGTGCAAGATCCTCCATACGTGGGAAGCGGGCTCTACGTGCCATACTACCCCATACGCGTCGAGAAAAACCTGTTCATAGCCAAGACTGACACGCGAGCCACGAAAACGCTTCAAGTCTTCTGGAATGGCTACGTCAAATCAAGTGACACACCACTCTGGGCGCAAACTCCAATCCCAATCACTCAATTCCTAAACTCCTACGGCTACGGTCTGTACAATTTTGTAGTCAAGACTGGAACAAGCTTCAACTGCAGCTCACAAAACGTCGCAAATTACACAATCAACTACGCGAGCACTAGCACGGACCTCATTCCACCTTCAATAACGAGAATCGACTGTGAACCCTGCTTCACGAAAAACGATCACCAAGTGGAAATACAACTAGCTGATAACGTTGGAATTAGTAGTGTATCCCTCTTCTACTCTACGGACAACGGCCCATACCTTCCCGCAACACTGACAAATCTTGGAAACAATTGTTTCTCTGCAGACTTGACGCTTCCCACAGGCGCTCAGAAACTATCTTTAATCGTTGAGACCTCCGATGGAAACGGCAACAAGATTCAGTTCACAACAGATCCTGCAGCCACACGCGGTTATCAAACACGGATAGACGCCAACCTGAATGGAGGCACGATAACTGGCAAACTGACGGTCATAGGCGGATCACTGCTTCAACCAGCCTATTTGAAGGTCAATTCAAACGGACAAACCATGTACACCCTGACAGATGCGAACGGAAACTTTGCATTTAGCATACCTCCCTCTTTCAGTTTTCAAGTAGAAATAGAAATGAGTCCCTTGGGAATCTGCGATGGATCGTCCTGGGTCATAAACTCTTTGAGTGTTCAAACAGAACCAGCAGGCGTCGCATCAATTCTTGGCGGAGGATGGTACACTCCAGCCACTGATGTCGTTTTAACTGCTCCGGGATCTGTTGATTCATCTAGCACTTCATACAGGTTTAGTTATTGGGACGTTGATGGAATCTCACAGGGCAGCCAAGTTGACCCAATCACGGTTACCATGAACGCAGCTCACTCAGCAACGGCCCACTACACACTCACAACACCAATGAACATAGTCATAACCAAAGTGACCGCCATCAAAAAAATCGTAGGGCAAGGATTCTCCACACCCATAATTGTGACCCTTACAAACCAAGGCAACCATTCAGAAACCTTCAACGTCACAGTCTACGCCAACACGACAGCTATCCAGACAGAGACCCTCACCCTGACAAGCCAAAGCTTTGCAACCATCACCTTCACTTGGGACACGTCTGGCTTTGCTAAGGGCAACTATACGATAAGCGCTTATGCTTGGCCTGTTCTAGGCGAAACCGACACGGCAGACAACAACTTTACGGGCGGGTGGGTCCTTGTTACGATTCCTGGCGACCTCAACGGCGACTTCAAAGTCAGCCTTGCAGACCTGGTTGCTCTTGTAATTGCCTACGGCTCAAGACCGGGCGACCCTGGGTGGAACCCCAACGCAGACATAGACGGCAACAGCGTAGTAGGCCTCAATGAGCTCGTTATCCTTGCTAATCACTACGGACAACCCTTCCCGTAACAACATCTTCTCAACTTCCACCTTTTTTCTTTTTCACTTCCAGTATGAACAAATCTCTTGAAACTCTCATGCCGGATTATATTACCGAAACATGATGCGCCTAAACGAGCATTGAGTCCAGCATCTTTCCCGCGTTTATATCTCATTTCTCTACTTTCTTGACATAGAATATGCCCTACTAGCGACTCACCTGTGGATAAAGTTTATATCTGAAAGATTACCAATAAAGTAAAGGGGAAGCGGGAAGGTGACTAGGGTCCAGAGTAGGTTCGTCATAAAGCTAACCCTTTCTCTCGGTTCATTTTCCCGCTTCCTCCACCTTCTCCTTCTTGGACCGCCATAGCTCACGCGCGCGCTAAGCCGTTATGATATGCAACAATCGCTCTCCTAACAATATCTCTATTCGGGATATGTCGAATACGTTGCTTTTGATTCACATAGAATATCCACAAGACACACATCTTTATATAATGTTTTTCAGATTCAATAATCATTCAGACCTACTCTGGACCTGAACACTATGGAAAAGAACGGCAAGAATAAGTATACGACAGTCCATATACCTACAACCTTAGCTGAGGTAATTGACGAGATTATCGAAAGCGAAAGGTATGCATACTCAAGCCGTTCAGAATTCATAAAAGACGCCATAAGAAGATTCTTGGAATATTACAGCTATTACCCATCAAGCAAGCGAAATTCAAAAAAAGAGGAACAGCACGTAGACCTGACACAAGAAGACATAGCAAGTTTGTTAACCCGAATAGTGAACAAGGGCACTAAGTAGCAGAACAAGAATCTTCACGCAGGACCTCACAATCTCGTGGACGTCATTTGTCATTTTCCCCTCAGCTATGTCTCAACCATTTTCTTAAGCTGATTCCTATACATCTCCACTATCTCCGTTGAAGCAGTCGCATCTTCAGCTGACTTGTCAAGCCTGTAGTTGCCCGTGAAACGCGGAAAGCGAATGGCAAGCCCGCCTCCCTTTCTGACGACGTTCATCGCACAGGTGTGGATCGGGCTTAACGTTATTTCTGCCCCTAGAACCTCAATGACGACAACGGGTTCAAACCAAACGTCAGCTTCAAGGGTTGAGTTGACCCTTGGCTGTTTATGCTGAATAACATGCTTCTGCATCACCTTGGGAAGCTTGACTAGGTCCTCATCGCTGAATCCGGTCCCACATTTTGTGACTGTTTCAAAAGTGTCGGTTTCAGCGTTGTATGTTGCGAGAAGCACGGCGCCGTAGGTTCCGGCGCGTTTTCCTCTGCCGTGAAATGCTCCCACTATGACTAGGTCAACGGTGTCGGTCATTTCGCTCTTGTAATCCCTCTTGTATTTTATCCAGAGCCAGCCACGAGCCCCTGCTTGATACACTGAGTCTTTGGCTATTGACTTGCAAACCAGCCCCTCGCAGCCATCTTCAATAGCTTCGAGGAAGAATTTCTCAAGTTCGCCTGCGTTTGTTGTGATGATCGAACTGGCTATTTTCACTCGGTCGCCCTCTTGAACAACCTTCTCCAGCATTTTTCGTCTCACAGGGTGTGGCTTCAAAGTCAAATCCTGCCCGTCGGCATAGAGCACGTCGAACATGAAAAGAGAG
>Ga0315289_10009081_pt1 | contig 14333 bp, 10 predicted proteins | sample YL17G11_40_MG_FD_203452 | JGI IMG/M metagenome (GOLD analysis project Ga0315289, IMG submission 203452) | Sediment microbial communities from Yellowstone Lake, YNP, Wyoming, USA - YL17G11_40 | ecosystem: Environmental > Aquatic > Freshwater > Lake > Sediment | place: USA: Wyoming | collected...
CCTTAGCGTCCTCTTCGGCCGCCCTGAGCAGGGCTTTTCCGATTCCTCTTTTCTGATAGTTCCCGATTCCTTTTTTATAGCCATGGACCCAGACGCAGTGGACAAAATAGGCGTCTTTTCCTTCGGCAAATGAGTGTTCGATTGGGACGTAATGGATCATGCCGCAGGCTTTGTCGCCGTCCACGGCCAGCTTGACGCGAAGTCCTTTGTCTTTCATGCGCTCGAACCAGGCTTCTTTGTGGTTTCCCCCTTCCTTGATCTCGTCCGACCAATCCTCAAGGCAAACAAGGTACGTGTTTCGATATTTTTCATTGAGGTCGATGATGTCCATGCAGACCCTCCTTCCATCAAAGCCAGGCTCCGCTTAAATCGCCTGTTTGAAAAATATTTTATTATAAATCCTCGTCGAAGTCGATTTGAACGAAAATTGCCGAAAGAAGATTATAGACCGCATTTTTCCGTCGGCCCAGCCCACTAAAAATTTATCTCTATATTTTCACTTGACAAAATGACACATGTCATTTATATTATAAATGACATGTGTCATTGATTACGCTTCGAGGAGGGTGAATTGGGTAAGAATAAAAAACAAAGGCTTTCCGACGCCAACCTGGAAATTATGAAGTTGGTCTGGCAAAAAGGGGAAATGACGATCAACGAAGTCCTGGAGGCCATCAACGCCTCACGGAAAAAGAAACTCAAGAGGGCGACCATCCAGGTCCAAATGAGAAGGCTCGAAAAATATGGCTGGCTCAGGCATCGAAAAGAGAACCGGGAATTCTATTACGCTCCGCTCCGGGGAGAGGATGAAGCCAAGTTGAACATTCTCCAGAGCATTCGGGACCGCCTGTTTGGAGGATCCTACGCCGAGCTTGTCAAATGTTTGTTCTCCGGCTCGCCCGTTCCGGATGAGGAAATAGAGCGGACCAAGGAATTCCTTAAAACCGGCGAAAAGGAGTAAGTCATGCTTATCAAGGCATTGCTGACGAATATGGCGAGAGCCGCCTGGATCTTCAGCCTTTTGACCCAATCCTTGGCGCTTTTTGGCGCCGGCTGGTGTTTGATGAAATTGAACCGGCGGGCTTCGCCGCCCTTGAGAAGCGGAATTCTCCTGACGTTAATGGCTCTTCTTTTCCTTCTTCCGATCGGCCTTATCGTATTTAAAACGGAGCGAGCTTCGCTGTATAAGTTCCCGATTTCTTCCTATTGGGAAGATAAATCTGTCACGTCGGACTATCAGAGGCGCGCCCTTGATGTTAAAGAGAGCGCTCAAGCTGGAACGAGATCTCAAAGCCTGCAGGAGGCAACGACCGCATCCTCGGCAGGCAATACCGGTTCCGCAGATTTGACGAATATCAATCCCATCATTGTTATTCTTAATGCATTCGGCCTAATCTGGCTCTCGGGATTTCTATTTTTTATCGCCAGGCTTTTTTACGGAATGGCTTTTCTCTCAGGATTCAAAAGCAGCTTGGTAAGGGTTTGGAACCGCGGATTTGAGGAGATTTTTAATTCCGTTCAAAAAGCGTTTCCCAAGACGACTCTGCCAGCTCTTTATCTATCTCCGGCCATAAACAGCCCAATGACAATCGGTATCTTCCGTCCTAGGATCGTCTTGCCTCAGTCTTTGTATCAAACCTTGAGCCCGGCGGAGTTCGAAAGTATATTGATCCACGAAACAGCCCACGTCCATCACCTTGACCATCTCAGCGGGATTCTGCAGAGGCTGGTCGCAGCCCTCTACTGGTGGAATCCCCTGGCCTATGCCTTGAGCTCGGATTTTTCCGTCGTCCGCGAGCATGTGAGCGATAATTACGCCATTCACAACAGCGGCGCCTATCGTTATGCCAAATGCCTAGTCACTTTGGCTCAAAAAACCAATTTGATTGCCAGGCTGCCGGCAGCGATCGGAATGGCAACGCCGCATCTTTCCTTGGAGGACAGAGTCAAAAACATCGTCTCCAGAGAAAGGGTTCTGAAGACGAAATTGAGAAAGCCGGCGATCTTCGCATTTGCGGTATCGGTGGTGTTCCTGGCTTTTCTCCTGGGAAGATACGGATGGACGCTGGCGGCTGAAGAGAACAAGCGCAAGGTTTTCCCTCTGCCGGCCGGCATAACGCCGCTATCCATGGCCGTGGAGGAGGGAAGAATTTACATCACGGAACAAGAGGGACAGGCGGAAAAGCTAAATAGTTCCATCGTAATCTATTCCTTAAAGGATTTTTCCGTGTTGAAGAAGTTCGGCCAAAGTGGAAAAGGAACCGGTGAATTCCTTTACGGGCCGTGGGAATTCGATGTGTTGAATGGGTCGATATGGGCCAAAGACGGTAGAAAAATCAACGTGTTCTCTCGGGACGGCGTTTTTCAAAAAGAAATCCCATTTCCGCCACAAATCATGTTCATGGAATATCCGTTGCTTCCCGTCGGCCAAAATTATGTAACGTTTCCCATCGATCGAGCCGATCTTGACAGGGGAATACTTCGTTTTTTTGGCCGCGTATACGATCCGGAATTCCGGTTGATCAAACAATTTTATGACGAGACTCCCTTTCTCGGACCTCCTCCGCCACCGCCCCCTCCGGGAAAGAAAGATGGGATCAAGATAGAGAAAGTGGTCAGACCCGAAGAGGATTATCTGGTTCTCCCCGACTGCATCGATTTCGGAGTTGCCGAAAATAAGATTTTTGTTGGGGATACGCGAAAAGGCTTTCATTTTTCCGTCTTCGATGATCGAGGAAATGAGCTCTATGCAATCGACAAAGACTATGAAAAGCTCGAAGTCCCGAAAGCTTTTAATGAGAGGGCAAAGAAAAGGATCGAAGCGAGAGCCAAATTCTTCAAGGACGAAGCATGTTTCAAGCCTCGTGAATACTATCCTGCTTTCATGGGATTCAAGATCGCCGACGGAAAAATATATGTCGCGACGTATGCCGAGAAGAACGATTTTCAGGAACTCATTGTCATGAACCTCAAAGGCGATATCCTAAAGAGGGCGTTTGTCTTTCCTTTCCATCCATCGTCCGAGACGCTTTACAACAGTTTTTTCCGGCTTCGGAAAAGATTCGATATACGCGACGACAAGATCTATTACCTGGCCGAGAACAAGACGATCGGCGTCAATGAGGTGCGCATCCTGGAGATCAGGTGATAAATTGAATGGAAAATCATTTAGGAGAGGAGGAGGCCTCGTGAATAAAGGACCTATGCATCGGCGTTTTTTAGCAGCAAGCATGATGACTCTGTGGGCGTTTCTTGCGCAGATTGGTCTTTCAAACCCGCAAAAAACCGAAATAAAGATTGAGAACGGCATCACCGTCGTTCATAACGCCAAGAAACCAGCCTCGGTGAGAGGAAGACCTTTACAACTTATTCTCGAAGAAGACCTGACGATCGGAATCAATGAAAAGGAAAGCGGCTATTTCTTTGAAGACATCGGCATTATCAGAGCTGCCGATGATGGTACAATCTACGTTCTTGACAGGAAAGCCTTCTCCATAAAGGTCTTTGATAAATCGGGGAAATATCTGAAAAGCTTTGGACGACAGGGGCAGGGGCCCGGAGAATTCGGCCCTCCAAACGCTATGCATATCATTGCCGGCAAAGAAGTCATGGTTTCCAGCTTCAGCCGGCTTTCCTATTTTTCATTGCAGGGAGATTTCTTGAGGCAGATCCCCGCCATGTTCTGGGGCCCTCCGGTCCCGGATTCCGAGGGAAATATCATCGCGGCGACAAATGCGCCGGCCGGAGAAATCCCGAAATTTGCCACCGAAATCAAGAAATTCAACTCTAAGCTCGAACCTGTTTTTCTCATCCATCGATACGAGTATATCATGCCTGCCGATGGCACCGCTCGGAGCCCCTTTTCAAACCTCACATTATATGCCGTTCAGAAGGATGACAGCATTGTCTGGGGAATGACGGATGAATATATCTTGACGGTCGTGAACAAGAACGGCCAGGTTATAAAAAAAATCCTTAAAGACTACGATCGGATTCCAATCAAAGAAAAGGACAAACAAGATATCCTCAGAGATAGAGCGCCTGGATCAAAATATGAATTTCCTGACCACTATCCGCCATTTCGTCATCTCAATGCGGATGACGAGGGAAGGATTTTCATACGCACCTACGAAACCGACAAGGACAACAGCCGTTTCTATGACGTCTTCGATCCCGAAGGAAGATATGTCGCAAAGATCGTCTTGAAAACTGCTCCTTTCTTCTGGAAAAATAAGAAGTTGTACAGCGTTAATGAAGATATGGAAGGATATCAACAGGTAAAAAGGTATCGGGTGACCTGGAAATAAATAAGCTTGGCTCTGCTCAACGAGCGAATTTATGAACTCCCCACTTCGCAATTAGAAGTCTGTCCCGAAAAAGCAAATCTCGCCCGTCCTTCTGAAATTTGACCTTCGTTTTTTGCTCTGTTATAAATCAAGCTGTTCATGAACAAAGACCGCTTCTCAAAGAGGTTCGCATGAAAAAATATTTTGCGGCTATTTTCTTCTGTCTTCTCTTTGCCTCTTTTGCCTGTCAAACTCCTCAAGAGGAAGCCAAGCCGGATTGGCTGCTCAAACCGGCAGCGTTTAAGGCGAAAATCGAGTTGGCCGCCGATCGGGAAAGTCTTACTCTCGGCAACGGGCTTGCCCGCCGCACCCTTCGCCTTGTCCCAGACTGCGCCACCGTTGATTATCAAAACCTGATGACCGGAGAGGCCATTATCCGCGCCGTGCGGCCTGAAGCCGTTCTCGTCATCGATGGGAATAAGGTCAATGTGGGCGGCTTGGAAGGCCAGCCCGATCAGGCTTACCTTCTGCCCCAGTGGCTCGATTCTCTCACGGCCAATCCGGATGCCTTTCATTATTCCGGATACGAAAAAGGCGAAACGCAGCCACGATTCCCTTATCCGCGCAAACGATGGGCCGAGGACCGGCCTTGGCCGCCGCCGGGCAAATCCTTGACTCTACATTTCGAACATACTTCGCCGGACCTCCGGGGCGTCACGGTCGACGTTCACTATGAGATCTACGACGGCCTTCCTTTGATCGCCAAGTGGCTGTCCGTTTCTAACGCCGGCCCAAAGCCCGTCGTCTTGCATTCCTTCATCAGCGAGAACCTGGCTGTCGTCGAGCCGGAAGTCTCCGTCGGAACCGTGGAGCAGTGGGACCGGCCCAACATACAAATCGAAAGCGACTATGCTTTTAACGGAATGACGCCGAAATCCGCCAACCGGACGACGTACTGGATCGAAGATCCGTCGTTCACTTCCCAGGTGAACTATGAGCTGAAGACGCCCTGCGTCCTCGAAAGCCGGCTGCCGCTCGGCCCCGAAGAAACGATCGAGCCCGGCCGTACATTCGAGACGTTCCGCACGTTCGAGCTGATCTATGATTCGACGGACCGCGAGCGACAAGGCCTGGCCCTGCGTAAAATGTACAGGACGATCGCTCCATGGGTGACCGAAAACCCGATCTTCCTCCATCTCAAATCCATCGACCCGGAGGTCGTCAAGCAGGCCGTGGACCAGTGCGCCGAGGTGGGTTTTGAAATGATCATCCTCAGCTTCGGCAGCGGCCTCAACATGGAGAGCACGGATGAGGCCTACATCCGGAAGATGAAAGAGCTGGCCGACTATGCCCACTCCAAAGGCATCGAGCTCGGGGGCTATTCGCTCCTGGCCAGCCGCCGCATCAGCGAAAAGGACGATGTCATCAACCCGAAAACCCGAAAAACCGGCGGCGCTATTTTCGGAAATTCTCCCTGCCTGGGCAGCTCTTGGGGCAAAGACTATTTTACCCGGCTCTCGAATTTTCTCGAAAAAACCGGGTTCGACATTCTCGAGCACGATGGCTCCTATCCGGGCGATGTCTGCGCCTCGACCAACCATCCGGAGCACATCGGCTTGAACGATTCGCAGTGGAAGCAGTGGAAAATCATCGCCGATTTTTATCAATGGTGCCGGGAGCGCAAAATCTATTTGAACGTTCCGGATTGGTATTTTTTGGCCGGTTCGAACAAAACGGGCATCGGCTACCGCGAAGTGAACTGGTCTCTCCCCCGCGACCGGCAGATCATGCTGGGACGGCAGAATCTGTATGACGGGACCTGGGAAAAGACGCCATCGATGGGCTGGACGTTCGTCCCCCTCGTCCAATATCACGGAGGGGGCGCCGCCGCCACGCTCGAGCCCCTGTCCGAACATCTGGATTCCTATCAAGCGCATCTTGTCCAGAATTTCGGCTACGGCGTCCAAGCCTGCTACCGGGGAACCCGCCTTTATGATTCCGACCAGACGAAAGCGCTCGTTAAAAAATGGGTGGATTGGTATAAAAAATATCGCTTTATCCTGAACTCGGATGTCATCCATTTACGCCGGCCGGACGGCCGCGACCTAGATGCCGTTCTGCACGTCAACGCAGGGCTGAAAGAAAAAGGCGTTGTCCTCGTCTTCAACCCGACCGACCGCGCCATCGAGAAAAAATTGACTCTGCCGCTCTATTTTACAGGTTTGACCGACAAGGCGAAGATCCGCGAGCAGGAAGGAAAAGGGAAAATTTATCGTTTAGGCCGCAAATACGAAGTCCAGCTTTCGGTCAAGGTCGGGCCGAACAGCTTCACCTGGTTTGTGATTGAATAGAACGAAAGGATATGCCATGGAAAATACTCCTCGAAAATCGTCCTTGAGGGAACTGCAGACCATCCCGGGCGTAGGCCGGAAAACCGCCGAAGACTTTTGGCAGATGGGCATCCACTCCGTCCGGGACTTATCAGGCAAAAATCCGGAAAGGCTCTACAAGAACCTTTGTGCAAAAAAGAAGACCTCCATCGACAGATGCATGCTCTATGTCTTCCGCTGCGCCGTGTATTATGCCTCTACAAAACGGCATAATGCAGAGCTTTTGAAATGGTGGAACTGGAAAGATAAAAAATAATCCGACTGGGTCGCGGGCCTACCGTTTTTGGGGAGGGGCCGGAGGTCTCTGCCAGACGATCTTCATGTTGTGCTTGCCCCGGCTTGTGATATCCGGGCTGACATCGAGCTTGAGGAGGCCGGGCTTGTTGCCGATGTCCATGGCGACGAGATAGACAAGCTTCGTCACTTTCTCCATTTTCTTGTAATCGACTTTTTCCTCGACGTCCGTTTCCTGGTGATAATCCTCGGTCGTGCCGCAGAAGAACCAGACGCCCGGGATGCCGTAGCGGATGTACGGATACTGGTCGCTGCGGAAGAAGAAGCGTTCGGGATGTCCGGGGTCCTCATATTTATAGTCCAGCGCGAGATGGATCGAACGGTCATTCATGGCGTGGATGCTTTTGTCCAGCTCCGTGCTCACCTTGTTCGAGCCGATGAGGTAGATGCCGTTGGGATCGTTTCGGGTGATCATGTCTAAGTTCAGGTTGGCGCTGATCTTTTCCACGGGAACGGGACAGTGCTGGACGAAATAATAAGCGCCGATGAGTCCTTTCTCCTCGGCTGTATGCCAAACGAAGATGACCGAGCGTTTGGGCCGCTCGAACATCAGGGCCTTGGCGATCTCGAGCATGGCCACGGCGCCCGAGGCATTGTCGTCGGCGCCGGGAAAGAGCCGGCCTTCCCGCGAGGCGTTATGGTCATGATGGGAACCGATGACGACGTATTCCTCTTTAAGCTTCGGATCGCTTCCCGGCAGATAGGCCACGACATTCGGCGTCGCCTCCTTGCGCTGTTGAAAGAACACGGCGACTTCGAGCGTTTTTCCCTCAAGACTCTTGACGGGGAGCGGCGATCCTTGAGCGATCGTTTCAAACATCTTATCGAGCTCGGCCCTGGAGACTCCCAGAATAGCGGCGCCCACCTCATGGCGGACGTCAACCGTATAAAACGGAGCTGCGGCGGCTTGCGCTTGGGATGGGGCCGCCGTCTGCGGTGCCGGCGCAGCTTGGGATTCGGCCAGCGGCCGCGGGTTTGTGGTTTCGATATCCGGGAACCTTAAGCGCTCGGCCGCATCAAACGTCAGGCCTTTCTGGGCGAGGTTGTTTTCGCGCGCGCGGCTGATGATGGTCACAAGGCCCAGGGCTCCTTTTTCCCGCAGGATCCGGCTCCATCCTGCAGGAAGAACTCCGCTCATTGTAAATCTCTGGCCGGAGGCATCGCCCGGACGAGGGATGTCCAGATAAACGCAGATCTTTCCCCTGAGGTCGACATCGGCGAACCCCTCTGGGTTTGGGTTGGCCCCAGACACGACGGACCCAAGAAAAACAAGACCTCCGGCCGCCGCCCACTCCCCGCCGGCCCGGATACTGGTGGTGAACGCCTGGGGAAAATAGAACTTCTGCTCGCCGGATTCGCCCATGACGCGCAGATAGGATTTGGCCGCGGAAATTGTCGTGACTTCGACCGGCACATCCTGATAATACGAGCCGTTGGGCATGAGCGGCTTCAAACCGATCCTCTCGGCCATGAGGGCGATGTATCGGGAGGCAATATCGAGCTCTGCCGACGGCGCGTTGCGGCCGCGGAATTCCTTGGAGCCGAGGAATTTGAGGTAGGGCTTCATGTCCTCGGCGCTGATGGCTTTCAAGCCTCTGGTCTGCGCCGTTAGCGGGATGACAAATCCGATGAAAAAGAGCACAACAAGAATAAACAGGATGGTTTTACGGTTCCTCAACGCTTCCCTCCTTGACCATGATTTTCCACTATTTCTGGTTTAATATCCAGGGTATTGCTTTGGATCTAAAGACCGAAGCAGACAAGAATGAAGACAAGTCCTACATCGAAAAAATCCTGGGTTCGATCCTCAGGTTGTGGCCATACTGCTCAGCATCCCCCATTTCTTAAAAAAGAATCTTGAGGCCCCCGGCGATCCTAAGGTAAGACAGTTTGAAATTCAGCTTTGAAATCTTGTCCTGAAAAGTGGTGGCTCCCTGCGGCGCCAGGTTCAATGTGACATCATAATAGTTCGCCGGATAGCTCCCCGCCTGGACAGGCCATAAGACATCCTGAGAAGGCCCGATATAATAAGCAGCATCGATATTTAAGCCGAAGTTGGGAGTCAGGAGGAGATCCAGACCGGCCCCGACGTTTCCTCCCGCCTTATTCAACGTTTTGCTCAACTTCACGGGAATAATAAAATAATCGATATACTGGGTTCTCTGGTCCGCAGACAGCCAGGAAAATCCATAGCCGAGCGAGGTGCTAAGGTTGGCTTTGGCCAAAAAGTATGTGAGCCCTGCGGTAAAATAGGGGGCAAATGACCGTCCGGATTGGAACTTATAGATGAGGTTTAGGTTTAAAGGAGAAACAGAAAAGTCTCCGTTCACTGCCCAATTCTTTTCTCGGCTCCCGGCAATGCCGCCGCTGGCTTGGGTCCAGGTCCAGGACATTCGAAAATTGCTATTAGCGCCCGACAAGCTCTGTTTCGGGTTGTAATCGAATCCCAGCCGGATTCCGAACCCTCCGCCAAAATAATATGTCAAGAATCCGCCCATCGTCGCAAAAGGAGTCTTCAGCTTATGGGTGATTGATCCTTGTTCGCTGACGGAAACCAGCTCGACATAGGGTCCCCAGGAATAAGAATAAGAGGAAGAATCGTTCATAAACGTGCCCGAACTCAACCCAAAGATCAGCCCGATCTCGAAATTCGCCGCTCCTCTCTCCCGGCCGGGACCTAGGCTCCGGACGGCGGGAGGTTGTTTGGGGACGCCGGTCGCCTCCTCGCCCTCCTTGACGACTTCCACCGACATCTCATGGATATAGCCCGTCAGCTGGATGCCCAGCTTGGACCGATATTTCACCTCGTACCACTCGCCCTCCTTCTTGGCAGAAAGATAGACGGCACCCAGCGGCAGCTTTTCCTCGATGACCGTGCCGTCGATCCCCGGCTTCGATCGGATGGACGCGTTTTCCGCGACCACCTTAATCTTGATCTCCGCCGCCTGGACAGTCAGGGCACATCCCCATAAAATGAGCAGCCCCAAAAACGCCCGGCTCCGCATGTTATAAAAATTCATCAGGCTCTCCTTTTTGATCCGACAATTTTTGTTTCACGTCATACTGGATGTCTGTGATGAGCCAATTGTCTCCGGCTTTCTCCAGGCTCCATTTGTAGAGTCCTTCGAACAATACCTGCCGGACCCCTGTGCTCCGGGATCGCCCGGCCAGGATATGGAAAAAGTTCGCCTCCGCCATGATTCGTTCGACGCCGACCTCCTTGAAGACGACCGTCAGGTTCGAAGCGGACGCCTGGATGTCGTCGTAAAGTCCGAACAATACATCCATTTCTTTGTTGATCTTGGCAAAGAGTTCGGGAGACCAGCTCTTCTTTAAGAAATCCCCATATCGCTTTTCCTTGAGGGATTGAACATATTGGTCAGCCAGAGTCTTGATTTCACCCGGCGCCAGCTTCAGCGAGGCCGAAAGGAAAAGACTGGCAGCTTCGGCATGGCCGGCATCCAGGCTGAGGGCTTTTTTCGCCTGGGCCAACGTCTCCGGGAAATTTCCTGCGTCGAAACTCCTCCGGGAGGCTTCGAGGCTCGTTCGGATATCAATTTCTCTTTGTGCTTTGAGCCGGTCCTCGGGGCGGGGCTCCTTGGGCTCGGCAGGCGGCGCTTCGGTCCGGGCGGCCATTTTTTCTGCAGGCTTTTTCGTATCGTTAAGGGGAGGGGTTATCTTTGCGGCAGAGCCATCTTTTTTCACCAAGGCGATCGACGGATCTGCCTCCTGACGAGGAGCTTTGAGCTGCAGCTTTTCCGAAGCGGTCGGCTGGAGTTGAGCCGGAGGTTTGAATTCCGGACTCCCGACGCTTTCTTCTTTTTTGCTCACATCCGGAGCCGCAGATTTGTTTTGCGCCGCAGCGGCTTCTTGGGAAAGGAGCGTTGAAGGCTGCTGCTGGGCCGCCGTCTGCTGGGCATCATTTTGAACCGGCGCTGGCTTCTGGCGAACGAGAAAAAAAATGCCGATAATCCCCACCGCAAGAATGATGATGGACGCCGCCGGCACGGCCGGGACCCGCCGTTTTGTCTTCTTTTCTGCGCCTTCCGCCGGCTTCGGTCTGAGCTTCGGATAATTTCGCAAGTCCTCGATGAATTCGCGGCAGCTCTGATAGCGGGATTCCGGGTCTTTGTCCAATGCCTTGTTGACGATATATTCCAGGCCTTCCGGCACATTCTTCTGAACCGACCGCAAGGGCGGTGGGTCTTCATTCATGATCCGGTAAATGACGGTCGTCACCGTATCTCCGCCGAACGGTTTCTGGGATGCCAAGAGTTCGTACAGGATACAGCCCAGGGCGAAGATATCGGCGCGCTGGTCCACGGGCCGGCCGGCAATCTGTTCGGGAGACATGTAAAAAGGCGTCCCCATCACCGTGTTCGCCTGAGTCATGGTGGACGTGGAGAGCCGGGCAATCCCGAAATCAACGATATGGGGATTCCCGTCTTGGTCAATCAGGATGTTGCCGGGCTTGATGTCCCTGTGGGTGATGTCCTTGCGATGGGCGCTATCCAGCCCCTCGGCGATGCGACCGACAAGTTCGATCACGTCCTCGAGCGCGAATTTTTTTCCGGACGCCAGGAGCTCCTCCAGACTCGGCCCGTCGATATATTCCATGGCAATAAAGGTTGTTCCGGCATCCTCTCCGACCTCATAGACGGTGACGATATTGGGGTGATTCAGGTTTCCGGCCGACCGCGCCTCCCGGAGAAAGCGGCTCTGGGCCTCCTCCATAGCGAATTTTTGACCGATGACGTCCAACCGGATCGTTTTGATGGCCACGGTGCGGCCGATGAACGGATCGACGCCTTTGTAAACGATTCCCATCGCACCGCGGCCGATCACGCCGACGACGGTGTATTTGCCGATCTTGGTTTCAATCATTTCCGACCCAATCTATTTTATCCTTCCTGGACCAGGATCACAACCTCCGCGATATTGTTTTGACAGCCTTTTCTGTCGGCCGCGGCAACGAGTCTCGAGCAGAATAGAATTCGAGTTCCTTGTCGAGAATTCGGTTGGCAGGCCCGATTGAATGGGAGGCACAATGCTCTATCCCCTATTATTGACATCGAGATAGAGGATTGTGCTCTTGAAAAAATAGGATCCGGATATAGTTATTTCTGGCCGAAAGTGACTTTAATTCCGAGAGCCACGCTTATGAACGAAGGGTTGACGTCCGCCGTCGTCATTTTCGCTTGATAGGGGGCAAAGTCATCCGCGGTATACTCCCAGCCCGAAAAATAATCGTAGAAAATGCTATCGTAGGTTCCAGGAATCCACTCCCAACTCAGGCTCTTCTTAGGCACGAGAAAGTAGCGGCCCTCCACGGTGATCGCCACGCCAGGTGCCACTTTGAAATCGAAGCCGAATCCGAAGTTTGCGCCGAACGCTGTCCAGGAAGTCTTGGGAATGCTGGCTGGGATCTGGAAGGCGTCCACGTATTGAAAATAATACAAGTAGGGGTAGATATAAACGGTAAAATATAAGGAATCTCCGAGTCCGACAAAGGAATTGGCTTCAAAGCTATTGAGGTAAAGCGTCGGCCCGGCAGTCACGAAGACGTCCACGATGTTCGTCCTGAATTTTCCGACGAGGTTCAGGAAGAGCGGAATCGTGCTCATCTTCCCGTCGCCGCCCCAGCTGGCGCGCTCATCATAAATGGTGGACGATGTCGTCCACTTATAAGTGAATGCAAACGACCCGGTCACGGGGACCTTCGATGAGAAATAGCCGCCGCCAAGCTGGATTCCGACGTTCGGATGGAAGAAAAAGGAAAATCCTCCAGTGAAAAAGGCGCTGTTATCCGCTTTCATAGAGAGCGTGGTGTTGGGCTTCATATACTGGAGATACTGGAGACTCAGGTTATCGGAATACACAGAGTCGCCCTTGAACTGAGCCAGCCCGTATCCGCCCATGGCGTTGAATTCGAACCTGGGCCAGGTTAAGTTCTGGGCGAAGGCGAAAAACGATAGGAATAAAATCAATACGGACGCAAAAATGATTTTTTTCATAATAGCCTCCTGCTAAAGATCATTTTTGTTAAAATCGGCTGAATTGTCAAGGAATTTTTTATGTTGTGTTCCGAGAGGACGGGGTCAAACCTACTCGTTCCGCAAAATTCTCTCGGGGAAGATGCGTAATGAGTAGGTTTGACCCCGTCGCGGTTGACCCCGGACGTACGGACCCCGACGCGATCGCTTACTCCAGCCTCTGGATGATGTGCCAGCCGTATTTGGAAGTCCTCGGGTCATAGACAGCCAGGCCGATGCCGTTGACGGAAAGGCCGAAGCTTACATCACCGAAGCTTTTGACCATCCCGGACCGTGAATACTCCTTTTTTGCCTTGTCCGGATCGATCCCAAAATTCGTCATCTTGTAGATCCCGGGATACTCGTCATCCGTATATTGTTTGACCATGGCGTCAAAATTCTCGCCCTTCTTGACTCGCTCAAGAATCTGCTCGGCCAGAGCTTGGGCTTCATCCGGCGTCCGCTTGACCTTCTCTTCCGGAATCGATCCTTTGAAGGCAATCAGGATGTGCTGGACGGCGACCCGATCGGGCTCGCCGGCGAGTTTGCGAGGCTTTGCGGCTGTGATCAGGTTCTCGACCTCGTCAATCTCTTTTGGGACATTCTTGGTCAAAACTTCGCAGCCGTCCTTTGTGATGAGCACGGTGTCCTCGACGCGAATACCGATATTCTTTTCCGGATAATAGAGCGCGGGCTCGATGGCAAAAACCATGCCTTCCTGAAGCGCTTGGACCCGCGTTCCGACATCATGGACGCACATGCCGACAAAATGGCCGAACCCTCCCCTGAGGCCGCGGCTATCAAGCCCCTTTTTTTTCAACACTTCTTCTACATACTTCTGGACATCCGCCGCCGTCGCGCCCGGCTTGTAGGCGGTGATGCAGGCCTTTTCCACTTCGAGCACGACCTGATACACCTCCCGCTGCTCCTGGGTGAACTTGCCAGAGACAGGCCATGTTCTTGTAATATCCATGCAGAGCTGGTCGAGGTCGGCGCCGAAATCCATCAGGACGAGGTCTCCCGCCGCGGTCTTTCGAGCGTTCTTTTCGTAATGCCAGACGCAGGTATTCGGGCCGGAGCCGACGATCGGCGGATAAGCGGGGCCCTTCGCTCCCCCTCTCAGCACTACCTGCATGGCAGCTGCCTCGATCTCATATTCAAAGACACCGGGACGCGAGGCCAGCATGGCCTGCTTTACGGCTTCCGCGGTCAGTCGTCCGTTCCGCCGCAGCACCTCGATTTCTTCGGCGCTCTTGATCATGCGAAGGACATCGATATGCGGTGTGATGTCTTTGAATTCAAAGGAGGGATAACGCTCCTTGAGCTTCTGG
>Ga0315289_10009083_pt1 | contig 14332 bp, 8 predicted proteins | sample YL17G11_40_MG_FD_203452 | JGI IMG/M metagenome (GOLD analysis project Ga0315289, IMG submission 203452) | Sediment microbial communities from Yellowstone Lake, YNP, Wyoming, USA - YL17G11_40 | ecosystem: Environmental > Aquatic > Freshwater > Lake > Sediment | place: USA: Wyoming | collected...
TATTCGTCTGGAGGAGGTCCTCTTCGTGCGCACTCACCTGCGCGTCCGGCGAGATTTCATCGGCGACGCTGAGATCAGCCCGTTCCAGTACGGGCAGTTCATCGAATACCTCTGCGACCTCGTGCCTGGTATGTGGGCTGAGAAGATTTATAACGCCAGTTTCGAGGGCGTCATCCCCTATAACGTTGCCTTCCGCAAGGAAACAGACTTCCGCGAGAAGCCCTGGTATCCCGTGGGCGCGGTGCATCGCGGTGATTATGCCCTGGACGAGGAGAATCCGTTCAACGGGAAGGTCTCGCAACGCATCGGCGTCGAGGGGGAGCCTTGCACTCTGGGGGTCGCGCAGGACGGCCTGTTTGTGGAGAGCGGGAAAGGCTACTGCCTCTCGGTCTATTTGCGCCAGAAGGGGCTGCATGGGCCGGTCTCGGCCCGTCTGCGAGCCGGAGGAGAATTGCTGGCGGAGGCGAAATTTCGCCCCACGCCGGAGTGGCGGAAATACACTGCTCGCCTCATGCCGTCCGCGACGACGACGAACGCCACGCTGGCCCTGGAGTTTCGTGGGCCGTGCACGGTCTGGATTGACCAGGTTTCGCTTATGCCGGAGGAGACCGTGGGGGGCTGGCGGACGGATGTGGTGGAGGCGCTCTGCGACCTCCGGCCAGGGATCATCCGCTTCGGCGGCAGCACTACTGAGACGTTTGACTGGCGCAACACAATCGGCGACCCTGACCGGCGTGTGCCTTGGCGCAACTCCCCCTGGGGCGGGATGCATCCGACCGGCGCCGGTCTGGAGGAGTTCGTGCAGCTCTGCAAGGCAGTGGACGCCGAACCTCTGATCTGCGTCCGGGTCAGCGGGAAGGAACCCGCGGAGGGGGCTGCGCAGGTCGAATACTTCAACGGCGGGCCGGACACGCCGATGGGCCGGCTCCGGGTGGAGAACGGACATCGTGAGCCTTACGGGGTGAAATACTGGCAAGTGGGCAATGAACTCGGCGGCGACGCGTACGCCCGCGAGCTCGCCGCCTTCTGCGCGGCGATGAAAGCGGCCGATCCGACCATCAAACTCCTGTCGGCTTTCCCCAGCCCGGCCGTCCTTCGGGAGGCGGGCGAGTATCTCGATTACCTTTGCCCGCACCATTACGGCTGCGAGGACCTCGCCGGGAAGGAGGCAGACCTGCAAGACCTGCGCCGCTTGGCAGCGGAGTATGCGCCGGGGCGGAACCTCAAAATCGCTGTGACAGAGTGGAACACCACGGCGGGCGATTGGGGACTGGGACGAGCGATGCTCTGGACGTTGGACAACGCCCTGGCCTGCTCCCGCTACCACAACCTGCTGCACCGTTACGCCGACCTGGTGGAGATTTCCAACCGCTCCAACCTGACGAATAGTTTTTGCTCCGGGATTCTTCAGACCAACAATTTCCGGCTCTACAAAACGCCCACCTATTACGCCCAACAACTCTACGCCTGCCATGCCGGGAGCCGTCCGCTCCAGGTAGAGATAAAGGGCGACCTGGAGCGCAACGACGTGAGCGCCACTCTGTCGCGCGATGGCCGGACCGTGGTGCTTTTCGTCGTCAACAACACGCGGGACGAGAGGAAAGTCACCCTCGACCTCTCCGCCTTCGGCACCCTGGAAAAGACCGCGCAAATCTGGACCCTTATGGACACGCAGCAGGCTGGCGAGCGTGACGTGACCAACAGTTTCCACGACCCGGAGCGGGTGCGGCCGGTGGCGTCGTCCCTGTCTGTCCGGTCCGCTCAATTTGAGTACATCTTTCCGCTGCTGTCGCTGACGGTGCTGAAGTTTGGAGCCGAGGTTCAAGCCTCGGAATCACACGGAATGACAGAGATGAATTCGGCAGGAAGCCGATATGCGGCGGATGATTCGGAGGGTGCTCAGCCCGCTGATCCCCTTAGCGTCGCGGGCAGCGATGAAACAGCGTCTGGCAATGAGATATGGTTGGATAGGATACGATCGAATGCAATTCCTTTCAGCTTCAAATACGATGGGGTCCTATCCAGAGACTTGCTTCCCGGGTGGCAATGCGTGCGCACAAAGAGCAATGTTGGCGCTGACCGCACATCTCTCACAACAGAATGGACCGATGCCAAGTCCGGCCTCACTGTCACATACGACTTGAAGCTGTTCGACGATTTCCCGGCTGCCGAATGGGTGTTGTTCTTCGAGAACAGGGGCGCCGTTGGGACGCCCATCATTGAAGATGTCCAGGCGATGGACATGTTTCTGGGAGAGGTGAAGGGAGAAAGGGGGCCTTTCGTGCTCCACAGGACCAATGGCGCGCCTTCGAACCCGACCGACTACGAAGTCAGTGAGGTAGTCCTCGAACAGGGTAAGGTCCAGACCATGGGCGGCGGTGGCGGACGGTCGAGCAACGCGGATTTCCCGTTTTTCCGCGTGGACTACGGCCAGCATGCAGTCATCATCGCCGTCGGTTGGTCAGGCCAATGGAAAGCGGCCCTGAGCTGTGAAGAGGGGCCCGCCGGCCCGAGGCTTCACATCAGAGCTGGGCTGGAACTGACGCATTTCCGACTGCTGCCAAACGAGAGAGTCCGCACGCCGAGGATGCTGGTGCTGTTTCACGAAGGGGACCCATCGTTGAGCAGTTCGCAATTTCGCCGGCTCATCTACCGTCATTACGCGGCGACATACCGGGGAAGAAAGCCAGACCCAATCCTGTTCTGCAACACCTGCTTTACCCGCGGCGGAGGCTGGCTCAACGAGTGCAACGAGCAGAACCAGGTCTCGCTGATGAGGGCACTGCAACCGCTGGGTGTGGAAGCGGTCATCACGGACGCCGGGTGGTTTCGAGGAGGATGGCCCAACGGCGCCGGCAACTGGGACGTGGACAAGACAAAGTACCCGCGCGGAATGGCCCCGGTGGCGAAGGCTGCCAGGGACCTCGGAATGGTCTATGGCCTCTGGTTTGAACCCGAGCGTGTTGTCAAGGGCACCCACATAGACCGCGACCGTGGCGACAGGGTCCTGCGCAGAAAGTCCGGCGGCGGGGGCGGTCTCCTCAACTTCGGTCTGCCGGAGGTCCAGAAGTACTTCTTTGGCATCGTGGAAGAATACCTGAAACTCCCTGGCTTCGAGGTGTACAGGCAAGACTGCAATATTGATCCCCTGTCTTTCTGGCGCGAGAATGATGCGCCCGACCGCCAGGGCATTACCGAGATGCACTACATCGCTGGCCTGTATGCCTATTGGGACATAATCAAGGCGCGATACCCCGATACGCTGATGGAGGAGTGCGCCAGCGGGGGCCGTCGAATAGACCTTGAGACAATCATGCGGTTCCACATCCATCAGAAGAGCGACTACTGGTTCGATAACGTCATAGATCAGGCGTCAATCTACGGCATGAGCCAATATCTGCCCAACGGGTTAGTGTCAGTCCCCCTCAATCGCATGGACGATTATTCATTCCACTCCACCCTTGCCTCCTCGCTGATCCTGGGTTGGATCGCCGACGGGGAGGGCTTCGACATGGCCAGAGCCAAGACGATCACCGATACATACAAGAAAGTCCGCCATCTGCTCAATGGCGACTGGTATGGCCTGACCGGCTACAGCCGCGACGAGAGCAAATGGCTCGCTTCGCAATACCACAGGGCTGACCTTGATGAAGGGATGGTTCTGGCCTTCCGCCGCAAGGAATGCCGAGAGGACACGCTTCGCGTGCAACTGAAGGGGCTAAACCCCACGACGACCTACGAAGTCCACTTTACCACTACGGGTCGGCGCGAGCCTTTCACCGGAGAACAACTGATCCGCGCACTGGACTTGACGATTTCCCGAACTCCCGGGTCCGATCTGATTCTCTATCGGAAAACGAAACGGAACGCCGGTGAATAGCAGAAGACTTCTTCCGCGGAAGACGGCGATCGAAGGAGGAGACCGGGTGGATAAAGGGTGCGACCGCTCGATTCGGGAAACGCGCTCTTCCTCGAGTATAGCTTGCTATCTTTTCGGTCGTTCCGCATACGCAGGTTTCGTTCCGGAAATCCCAGTTCTGGAACGTACGCTTTGTCGAGGGCAAGAAGAGGAGAGAAGGAAGCCGCTCAAGACTATTGGGCGAATCCCCACCGGAAGCTGGAGAGGTTGCCTGCGGGAGACCCTGGGGGACTCAGCATGCAAACCGAAGCCAGTGCGCTTATCGCTGCACGCCAGTGGCGTATGGCCTCAGTCTCGGGTGGGGGAGGCTGGGCCTCTTAGTGTCTTGGTGTCTTGGTGGTTGAGATGTGCTGGGCGAGGGGATTGTAACCACAAAGACACAAAGGCACAAAGGCGCCCTCTCGGCGTTCTGTGCGACAACGGGCCAGCATGAAGACGAAACCGTATAGGCCGCTAAAGCGCGTGCCGCCCGAGAGTGAGCGATTGCCCAGCGGCGCTCCTGGGCCTTGACAATCGTCGTTACGCCGCCGACGGTTCACGATTGACTCTGCCCTTTGCGATCCGTCATTACGGCCAGCGGGCGGGGGGGGGCGGTCTGGCATCGGCGCGGTTCCATGGGCGCAACCCTCAGCCTCGGAGGCAGGGCTTCTGCTACGCCCCGGATCACACACGCAAGGGGAGACGAGGGGGGCCACTTGTGGACCTCGGGCCCTGGTTGGCGGACGTCCCTGAGGGGAAATACAGGACCACAGTCGGACTCTACAACCTATTCGGTGCGAGAATCGCAAGTTCGGACCCCATCCACATTGAGCTCGCGTCACTGTCCGATGAAATCTTGGAGGCAATTCGGCGCGGCATACCGAAGCTTCCCGCAGTCTTTCATGAGCTTCGCACACTCGGAGACCATGAAAATGCCCCTATGGGGCGCGTTTTTTCTCGCCAAGGCGCTAAGACGCCAAGGATTCATGGGGTGTCCTGCTTTGGGTCGTGGCGCATTTGCGAGAATCCCTTCCCGCCCCAATGGTGGCCGAATAGCGCTTGAAATGCAGCCACACCCACCAAGCGGGAAGCTCTTGATAATCCGTTGGACTATGAGTAGACTGACGGAGTTGGAACAGAGATGGCGAGTCGCCCGAGGTCTGCGCAAGCAGGGACCTAAAGGCCATTGCGGGAAGCTTTCATAGCCGGAATTGAGGAGGATACACTATGTCTGTGAAGAGAGGCATGACGCGGCGTGGTCTGTTAAAGATGGCAGCGCTGGCGGGTACAGGGGTTGGCTTGGGCTCTCTTCCCACAAGGGCACGCCCCCAGCAACAGGGCGAGCGGCCAATGCAAACCAGCGGGGTCAGAGTGCTCAACCCGCAGAACCGTGTGCCCGCCAGCCTCATTATAGACGATTCGACATGCCTGGTAAATCTCGCACACTTCGGCATCCCTCAATTTCACGAAATATTTCCCGATCGCTACAAGCAAGACTGGAGGAGCTTGCCCCGTGAGATACCGGACGCTTTTGTACGTAAGTTCGGCGAATGGTGTCACGACCATGGAGTAAAAGGCAAATACAGCGTGGTACCTTATCCCGCGTTGGTGGGGTGGCTGGACCGCGATCTGCCAGGGTGGTCAAAAGGAGACCTTGAGGAGAGCATCAAGTTGGTGCGCGAGTTCATGATGCAGGACTGGGACATTCACCCTGAGATGGTCACCCACACCTGGGTCATCAACACGAAGACGGGCCGTCCTTACCCGGAGCGGAGCGCCCGATTCATGGAGAATTGGGAATGGTCAGTCGGGAAGTCCGTTGATGAACTGGCCGATTATATGAGCTACGCCTTACGGATTTTGAGAAATGTCGGCTTAGAGTGCGAGGGGATTACAACTCCGGGGGGCTTCGGGAACAGGGTTCTGCCTGAGCTATCCCAGGCCACGCTGGAATCGTGCCGTGACGTATTCAAGACGGAAATTCCCCATTACTTCCGGCACTTGTTTACAGACGACCAAAGTGTCGCGCCGCGGGTCGAGTGCGCCTCGGGCTTGACGGGTTTAGACCCGAAATGCGTCGTGTCCATCATCGGGTGCACGGGGGACTGGTTCGGTGGATGGGACGGGCTGTCACCGGGCTTCGTTGACCAATTCATTACCGAGGACCTCAAAAACGGCAGGCTGCCGCAAGTGATTGACAAGGGCGAACCGGCGGTGCTGGTGTGTCATTGGCCGGGGATCTACTACAACGGCGAAGAAATTGGCTTCAAAATCTTCAAGGAAGTCGTGCGGCGAATGCATGCGCGGTACAACAACCTGGTCTGGATGAAGCTTAGCGAAATCGCCCGATATTGGGCCGCAAGGGAACTCACGCAGGTCGAAATGGGGGGCAATCGCGTAACGTTCAACGCCCCGTTCGCCACCAAGCGATTTACCGCTGAGGTTAAGGTCGCTCCACCGTACCTCCCTAAGTTCATCGTTGGTGGCGAGCAAGTTCAGTTGCGGCCCCTAAAGAGCTTGCTGGAACTGGAGAGTGGAACCTGGCACACGGACAATCAAAGCGTGACAGTCTGCCTTGACCTACCCAAAGGAAGATCAACTCTGGAACTGTGACGAGGGAGATTCCCCAAGAGCCTCCACGCTAAGTTCTTCGGGTGGCGCGAAGCTGAGATCGAAGGTCGGACCGTCAAGATATCGGATGCCGAGAAGACTATTGCCGACTGTCTCGATCATCCGGAGCACTGCGGTGGAATAGAGCAGGTGGCACGGGCGGTCTACTTTTCTCACGAGGAGATCGACCTTCCCCGCGTGGTGCAATACGCGAATCGCATGGACAACCGGACAATCATGAAACGGCTCGGCTACATCCTGGAAGTGACGGGCTTGCTGTCGCAATACCGGGAATTGTTTGCGGGGTACAAGCACTCCTCCGGTTTCTCGAAACTTGACGCAATCTCGCCGAGGGCGGGGAAGCACAACAGCCGCTGGGGGCTGCTGATTAATTACCGGCTTGATCCGGAAGGGTGGCGATATTGATAGACAGACGCGAGCTCCTGGCGAAGGCGCGTGAGCGACGCTTACCGCTGGTGATAATCGACAAGGACTACGTTCTGGGGTGGGTTCTTTTGGGACTCGCGGGGGTTCCTGACCTGGTATTCAAAGGTGGGACTGCCCTGGCGAAGGTATACTTTCCAGAGACGTGGCGGCTGTCGGAAGACCTGGACTTCGTCACCAAGCCGGAGAGATGGGATGAGCTGCCGGGATGGGTCGCGCAGGGACTCGAACGGGCGTCTGTGGGCCTCGAGGCGACGGGGCTGTTCAGCTAAAACGAGCCGTAAGGCCGCGACTCAATCGTCGGCGTTTAAATCGGTCATCAGGGCCTGGCGTTTTCTCGAACCGGTTGGCGAGAAGCTGTTCCCGGAGGGGGACGAGATGGACATGTCTGTCCCGGTGTCGGCCCTCCGCCCGACCCGCTGATGCCTTTCAGTCAGAAGCCACAGAGGAGACTCGGCAATATCAGGGAGCACGCTCCACCCCTCTCCACCTTTTTGCTGTTTCCTCTTTTCCCGTCCCATTGGTCTGCGCATGAACCGGCGGAGGAAATCGTGGCCGGGGGACCCCTGTTACAGTTCCAAGCCATTCTCTGTTTTGTCAGGAGGCACCCGCAAGGGGATGCATCGCTAAACACAACGCACGCTGCCACCGCGATCGCCCAGGACTTCTCCTGCGCGCAAGTGAGGGGTTCCAGTGGAACGGAGCCACACCCACCCGAATGGGCCTATTCTCCTACGATGATGTCAAGCTCAGCGACGGACGCGAATTGCTTTCCGTTCACTTCGTTGAGAGCAACAAACCGAAGAAGCTGGCCCGCATGTGCCCGACCAAAGCGTACAGTCTCACCGCGCGAGTCGTTTTTGAACGTTCCCCTCGCCACCGGCGAGCCCCAGTCCTCGCCCGTACGGCTGATGTAGAATTCAAATTCCGCCACTCGACCATTGCTCATATCCTGCCGGGGCAAATACCGGAACCCCGTGATAGTGACGGGTTTTCCAAGGTCAATCTGTATCTCGTGCGGGAATGGAGGCACCTCCCCTTCCCACGGCGTGTGCCAGATGGTTGTTGGATCGCCATCAATCGCCCGAAAAGCCTCGTAGCCCGGCGCCTCACTATCGGCCTTGACAATCTTCGCACCCAGCAAAGCCATTGCCGGTGGCTCGGCGAATAGCTCACGGACCTGTCCCGGTTCCAAGCTCACCTTCGGGGAGAAGCTGCTGCTCTCCATGTAATGCAGCAGGCTTCGCCTAAGCTGTCGCGATACAGGTCGGTTGCCGAGGTTGCTGCGTAAGTCAATACTGCATACGAGAATCTTCCCGGCGCCGACTCTTGCCTCAAAGACCAATGCGAGTCTTCGGTTCGTGAACCAGTCGTCAATCACCTGTACAATTGGCCGCAGTTTCGGAGGGAGGCTATCCAGGATCATGCACTGGGAGTTGGCAATCAGGTCCCACCACTGCCAGTTCGTGTGAGGGTCTGTCGGGAATCCTCCGAAAGCAGGATGTTTGGGGTCCCAGAGAATCCCCAGTGTGTGAGGAGGCTGCCCGCCTGTCCATGCCGTGTTCCAGAAGATGCTTGAGAAGCCGAGCTGAACCTTCCCCCAGTCATCCCCTTTGACCCGGCCTGGCCCCGGCATCAACAGCACTTTGCCACCGTCTTTGAGTGTGGCCAGAGCTTGCTCGTCCAAACGATCAACGACGAGGATGCCGTTTGGGGCCGTCGTGGGAACGTTCGCGGGATAGACCCAGAAGTCCCAATCGTTGGCAAACGACGTTCCGGCCACTTCAACACGAAGCTTCAACTGCTTGGCTTCCCTTATCCCGGCGAGAGGCGTTGTCACACACCCCAGCGGGGTGCAATTGCCGATCGGTATTGTCCCGGGTGTAAGGTTTCCCGACGCAACGTCACCGTCAGAGGTATCCCTGATGGACCAGAGGACTTCGGCTTTTTGGATGGCAGCCGGGCCGAAATGAGCGATCTCAATCTCGGCGGTGAAAATCTCATCGTTTGTCCAGGTCCGCTTCTTCATTCTCGCCAAGGGCACGGTCTCGCAAGCGAACCGATGGAATTCCTGTGCACTTATGTAGCCCTTGAAGTCCCAGAAGGCGTCAAGCACGCCCACCAGCGCTGTGCCCTGTCCAGGGAAATCGTGGAGCTGGAGCATCTGAAAACCACCCAGCCCTGGCGTCCGCAGCAATGACTCGATTTCTTCCTTGTAGCAAAGCGCCTGGAGATTCCCGGATGCCATGAGAAAATCCCTGGCCTGGTCAAGCATGTGATTCGCCTTCAGGGTGTCCCGAAATATCTCGAAGTTCCGTGCCCTGAGCACGCCCGTGTACTTACCGATCTCCTCGAAGTTTGGATAGACGCACCACTGGCCGACCTCGTGGCTCACCACCGGCACGCTGTACTGAGAAACAAATTCCCGGTAATCGGTAAAAGTCTCCGGCGGCCTTGCGTTAATGCGGCTTCCCAATCCAGCTCCCCAGGCCTGTATGCGCGGCTCGGGAGAGCTGTGATAGTCGTTCTCCGGGATCAAGGGCCAACCCGCGGCGCTGGTATAGAGCCGCCTGGGGTCCTTCTTCTTCCAACCGTTAACCAGTTCGCCCAGAAACTCCCGTTGTCGCTTGCCAGCCGGTTCGTTCCCATAAGCCATGAAGCAGAACGAGGGATGATTGCCGTATGCCCTCAGTATTCGCTCGTATTCCGCATTGAGAAAGGCATCGAGCGGGTCGCCATCTCCAATCGTGGCCCCCTGATTAGCCCACGAGGGACCCTCGACGTGAAATAAGATGCCCGACAGGTCTGCTGCCGCAAAGGCAGCTTCCGGCGGGCACCAGGAGTGGAACCGCACGTGGTTTAAGCCATGCGCCTTGATAGTCCTCATGATGCGCAGCCACGATCCAACATCCGTCGGAGGGTAACCGGTCAGCGGGAAGATGCAGCATTCGAGGGTGCCGCGAAGGAAAGTCTTTCTGCCGTTGAGGGTGAACTGCGTGCCCTCTATACCAATCTCCCGCATGCCGAATGTCGCGCTTCTACTGTCGGAATAGGCCCCATCATCTGTCTGCAACGACACTGTCAACTGGTAGAGGTTCGGGGAGAATTCATCCCAGAGGAGGGCTGTCTCTCCCATCGAATAGTCCACCTCGATAGTCGTTCGGCCCTTTACGGCGTTGAATCTCGCCTTTTTTGTCGGCGGTTCGTGAACCGTCTCGCAATTGAGACTTCTCGCGTGCAGCGAAATCGTTCCTTCAAGGGCGCCGCCCGTGCCGTTCCCAACGCTGATGAACAGAGTTGCCGTCCTGTTGCGAAGGTCCGGATAAACCTGGAGGTCGTCAATCGAGACCGGGTCGCTGACCCTCAGTGAAATATCTCCAACAATGCCATTCCAGTTTGTCTGCGTATGATCGGACACACTGTGAGAGTTGGGGCCGACGTTGATGTTGATTGTATTGTCCACCCGAATGGTTAGCCGGTGTTTCCCCGGCCCGAGGAAAGCGCTCAGGTCGTGCTCGTGGGGCACACATAAGCTGTTTTGCATCCCCGCGTACTCGGCGCCGACCCAAACCTGCGTTTCCCAGTGGCATCGCTCCAGCCGGAGGACAATCCTCTTTCCTTTCCACTCGTCCGGAATCACAACCTCTCTCTGGTACCAGGCCGGCCCGACATAATGTTTCACCACCTGTAGCCAGAATGGAACCCTGATGTTGCCCGGTTGCCGGTATGCCTCGTATTTCGGGTCGCTGTACCAGGAACGGTCCACAATTTCGCCGGTCCACCTGGTGTCCACCGAAACGTCGTATCCATACCCGGCTTCGGCAAGCGACCCCGGCAATCGAATCTTCCCCGGCAAGGGGGTTTCGTACCATTTCCCTACGATTCCTTCGTCGTTGGCATCAAGCGTGAAGGTCCATTCGCCAGCCAGGGGGAGCACCTCCATAACCCTCGTCGGTGTCACAGCATGTCCATGGGCTGCTGCCACCATCAGAAAGCCTGCGACAAGCATCCTTCGGGCAGCGTGTTGGAGAAATGAGCGGCATGTCATCGGGGCATCTCCCTTTTTTGGTTGTCTGGGATAGCGGCACCCTTCGGACGAACGTCACCGCACGACTTAACACTCAGGCGCGTTCGATAGCATTGTAAGCGCACGAGGCTGGTCAGGCGAGGATTCTTTCGCGGCGAGACGCTGCCGGGCGAACTGTTCCCCTGTGTCTTCGGCTCGGCTGAAAGAACGCAGGACAGGGCAGATGATTCGCGGCCAGGCGACAAGCTTTTTGAAATGAAATGGAGCGAGGGGAGGCGAAAAGAGCGGTGAGATAGTTGACCATGCGCCGATCGAGGGCAAGGCGGCAATCGGTGCGCCGGATACGATGACAAAGGGCGCGGACGGGCTGCCCGGGTAGATTGTCGTAGAACTTGAGTTGACGAGACGCATTCCTTTAGGATTACCGCGGGAAGGAAGCATGGGTCTGAGTCGCCTCACCATTCAGGTCCTGTCGCAGATGGACAGCGAGGAGGCACGGAGGTTTGCATTCACGGCGAATTTATCGCCATGATTGAGGCAACACGTGCCTCGGCCCCAAAGAACGGACAGGAGCGCTTCAAGCTCGTTTCGAACGGAGAACAAAGAAGGCCGTCCTTATTCGTGCTAAGATAGACAGACACAGATTCTGCCGGGCTGGCGAAGAATGGTCAGTTACCTTTGATTCTACATGCAGAGAGAGTTCCATGACCACCGGAAGAGACGTCGTAGTACGCACGGTGAGGTTTCAAAACCCGGGCAGGTTGGCGATGGACCTCCCGGAGAACTACGGTTCGGATGTCGCCTGGGTGGATATGTCCGCATCCCCCGACGCCAGGCCGACCAAAGGCAGAGACGAATGGGGCGCGTTGTGGGGAAACATAGGCAGGTCAAATCTGGGGGAGGTCAAGGAATTCCCCCTGAAGGATTGGTCCGATTTGAGCAGTCTTGCGGTCCCTGACGTGGATGACCGGAGTCGCTGGGAACATTTGAAGGGCATTCGCAGAGCATTCCGGGGCAAATTCATAATTGGGAGGGGGATATCGCTTTACGAGCGAGTGCATTTCATCCGGGGGCTTGCCAACACGTGGATGGATATCTATGACTTCCCCGAAAAGCTGCGCGAGCTTCTGGACATCTTGGTAGGCATGAACCTTGAGGCCATAAAACGATACGCAAGCCTCGGAGTGGATGGATATTTCTTCACCGACGATTGGGGCCTCCAGGACAGGCTCATGATTTCCCCCGAGAAATGGCGCGAGATATGGAAGCCTTGCTACGAAAATGTATATAAAGCCTGCCGCGAGGCCGGTTTGTTCACTTTTCTTCACAGTTGCGGTTACATAGTGGACATTCTGGACGACCTCATCGAGGCTGGGCTGGACGTCATCCAGATGGACCAGCAGGAAAACATGGGGTTAAAACTCTTAGGCGAGAGGTTCGGGGGGAGGATAACGTTCTTCTGTCCGGTTGACATCCAGAACACAATGGCCAACGGCACAATGGAACAGATACGCGACTACTGCCGCAGAATGGTCTCGGTTCTTGGGGGTCCGACGGGCGGTTTCATCGCAATGTGGTACAGCGACCCTGTAGGGGCCGGGCACAGACCGGAAGCCATCGCCGCGATGTGCGAGGAGTTCCTCAAGATAAGTCGAGAGATTGCCGATTCTTCGTTTCCCTATGAGCTGTAGCAGGGATTTGTGACGAGGTCGGGGCAGGACGTTCTCTCCTGGGAGTTGGCGCATGTCCTACTGATATAAGAACGGTATTTGCGGGGCAGGGGAGAGACGATTCTTGTTGCGACGCTGTCATCCGGGTCTATTCAGGGCCTATTCCAGGGGCAACGCCACCGGCTTCCCAGTCTCGTAGCATCTTTGCGCGGCGAAGATGACCTCGTGTGTATGGTACGCGTCTTCCATGTTGCAGTGGGACTCGCGGTTGGCGAGGATGCAATTGACAAAGTGGTCTATCTCCCCCTGAAAGGGGTGATGCGTGACATCCGCACTGTCCGGGAGAATGGTCGGAATCTCAATCCACTGTTTTTGGCCGGGGAATTTGTGCGACCAGATGCGGTTGTCCTTGACGGACCCTTTGTCGCCGAAGATTTGGACCGGGAACGTATAAGGCATGACGCAATCGAAGTTGGCGGAGACTTTAGCGACCGCCCCGGTCGCAAATCTGAGCAGGAACACTTCCAGTCCGTCATATTCCAGAGGAGGGCTGTTGCTCAACCATGTTTTAGTGAGATAGTTGTACTCCCGATTTGACCCTTTTCGCCATCCGCCGCGATAGGCGAAAACCTCCGTTACACGAGCCGCCTCCTCGCGGCCGTGTCCCGCGAACCAGCGTGCCGCGTCTAACGCATGGCAACCACCCACCAACATCGAGCCAACACCCGTTTTCCTTTTCCTCGCGTCGTCGTAGCCCGTCCACCAGCTTGCGATATGGTGCTGGTAGTCCGCCTCCACGTAATAGACCTTGCCAAAAGCGTCGTCGGCGATGAGGGACTTCAGCGTTTCAAACAGTGGATTCCATCGCAGGACAAAAGAGACAACTGTCTTCACGCCGGCTCGGCGTACTGCATCGCGCATAGCCCGCAGCTCCGAGAGGCTGTTGGCCGCGGGTTTCTCGATGACGGTGTGCTTTCCCGCCTCGGCTGCCCGAATAGCGTTCTCCGCATGGAGATGCTGAGGCGTACAGACCGAGACGACGTCCACACCTTCGTGTCGGAGGGCCTTATCGAAATCGGTGTACATACCGATGCCCGTAAGGTGTGCCTCTTCAGCTCTCCTCCTCACGCTTTCCATCGTCCGGCTCGAGATAGCTACCACTTGCGTATGAGGATTCTTCTGGAATGCCCTGATATGTTCGCCAGACACCCATCCTGCTCCGTGCACCAAAACCCCCAGTTGTTTCCCATCCATTGACATCCTCCTTCCCGCGGCATGAGAGCCGAGACTACTACTTTCTGTCGAGTTTCCCCAGGGTGTTTTTTTGCCGTGACCTGGTTCCTGCGGACCCAGGGAAAGTGTTACTCCTGGCTCGCACCCAGCCTCTCGCGGTTTGTTTTCGCAACCCACTTGCCCAATTCGACCACCTTGTATATGTCACCGTGAGCGGGCAGAATGTCCCCGACGTTCAAAATTACCCTTCCGGCGAGCGCTCCGAGGATTCGCTCAGCAAAGGCTATGATCTCGCTGATATTCGTATCCCCTACAAAAAAGACTGAGGGCACCCCACAATAACTCTTCATGTCTCCCGTCAGTGCGGATGCCAGTCCCTCAACCTCGTAGTTCGTCATGGGAGCTGGCGTACAGCCATCAAGGAGATCGAAGCCGCTTCGCGCCACAAGC
>Ga0315289_10009084_pt1 | contig 14331 bp, 12 predicted proteins | sample YL17G11_40_MG_FD_203452 | JGI IMG/M metagenome (GOLD analysis project Ga0315289, IMG submission 203452) | Sediment microbial communities from Yellowstone Lake, YNP, Wyoming, USA - YL17G11_40 | ecosystem: Environmental > Aquatic > Freshwater > Lake > Sediment | place: USA: Wyoming | collected...
TGCTCGTGGTCCATGCCTATGCCGAGGGCAGCCTCGGCGGCATCTTCCGGCCCGTGTACTTGTACAGCCCTCGGCAAGAGGAGTAGGCGCGCCGGGGAGCACTGGCATGGGCTTTGACTGCGGGTGCCGTAGAGTACATCGCTGAGTCTGGACCGCCCAAGGGAGGCGCAGGATGCGTTTCGTTGACCTGAGCGTTGCGCTGGAGAACGACCGGGCCTGGGCCCCGTGGTGGGCGCGCAACCGGGTGCGCTATCAGCACCACCGCTTCGGCCGATTGGCCGTCTGGCTCATCACGCGCTTGCCGCGCCGGCTGCTCGCGGGGGGGCTGGGCTGGGCCAGCGAGGTCATCAAGTTGTCCACCCACGGCACGACCCATCTCGACGCGCCCTACCACTACGGCCCGGCCGGCGTGGACGGGCAGCCCACCATGACCATAGACCAAGTGCCGCTCGAGTGGTGCTACGGCCCCGGCGTCGTGCTGGATCTGACTCACAAGAGCGACGGGGACATGATGAGTGGCGCCGACGTGCGCGGGGCGCTCGTGCAAAGCGGCCATACCTTGCAGCCGGATGACATCGTGCTCGTGCGCACCGGCTGCGACCGCCTGCTCGGCTCTCCCGATTACTTCACCAAGGGCCCCGGCGTTAGCCGCGAGGCGACGGAGTGGCTGCTCGATCAGGGCGTGCGGCTCATGGGCATTGACGCTTGGGGCTGGGACGGCCCCCTCGGCGCACAGGCCGAGAGGGCGCGCGCGGCGGGGCGGCCCGGCGTCTTCTGGGAAGCGCACTATCTAGGCGTCGAACGGCCCTATTGCCATTTGGAGCGTCTCGCCAATCTGCACCTGCTGCCCCCCACGGGCTTCACGGTCTGCTGCTTCCCGCTCAAGGTGAAGCGCGGCAGCGCCGGCCCGGTCCGAGCGGTGGCCCTGGTGCCGTAGAGACGCCTTGTGAATTGATGGGCACGAGGTGTTGGAGGGTGCGCCAGGTGGCCTGTCCCGCGCGGTTTCTACACACGGGCGAGCGGGGCGGCTCGCCCCTACGCGTGGCCCGTGGCCGCGCTGGGCAATTGTGACGACCGAGGTGATGGCGTTGTCTTGGTCTGAAACCGGGTGGGTTGTGTTGGGCGTTCTCATTGTCTGTGTGTTGGCCGTTGACGGTGTGGGCGCTGAGGTTGTGCAGAGTGAGCCCGCCTTCCGCGCCGGCGTGGCCTCGGTGCGCATCACGCCCGCGGCGCCCGGGGCCGAGAATCCGGAGGGGCTGTTCAAGCCCGCCGGGCCCATCTATCTCGACGGCTACTACGCCGACCGGGCCGCGACCGGAGTCCGCGATGACCTCTACGCGAAGGCATTGGTCCTCGACGACGGCAACGAGCAAGTGGCCCTGGTATCCGTGGACCTCATCGGCCTGTTCGGGCAATGGGCGGATGCCATCAAGGTCGGAGTGCTCGGCCTGGAGTGGGACCACATCGTCGTGGCCTGCTCGCACACTCACTCATCTCCGTGCACCCTCGGCGTCTTCGGCCCGGCGGGTAAGGCGGTGAACCTCAACTACGTCTCCTGGGTCATTGGCCGCATTGTGGAAGCGATTGGCCAGGCGCAGGAGAACCTGCGGCCGGCGCGGCTGCTGGCAGGCGCCGTTGAGCTGCCGGTGCGAGACCAAGAGATGGTCGGAGTGGCCCACAACTGGCACAACCCCGGCGTCTTCGATCCCTCCGTCGCGGTGCTGCAGGTGCGCGACGCCGCCGCTGACACCCCACTCGCCACCATCGTCAACTTCGGCAATCACCCGGACGTGCTCACGGAAGAGAGCACCGTCATCTCCTCCGACTGGGTGCAGGAGATGCGCCGGCGGATGGCGGAGAAGGCGCCGGGCGAGGTGCTGTTCTTCAACGGCGCGCTCGGCGGCATCGAGCCCGTGGCGCGCGAGCCGCACGAACAGATGCTGCGGCAACTCGGATACGGAGTGGCCGACGCAGCCCTGCAAGCGCTCGAGAAGGCGGAAGCCATAGCGGCGCCCGATATCTCGACGGCTTGGGAGACCGTGCCCTTCCCAGTCACCAGTCCGGACCTGCTCGCTGCGGTCGGCGCCGGCGTGGTGCCTGTCGCCCTCGACACGGAAGGGCGCACCCTGGCGGACATTTCGCTGATTCAGATCGGGCCGGTGCAGATGGTGACGGTCCCCGGTGAGCCGCATCCCGAGGTGGCCGCCAAGGTCAAGGCCATGATGACGGGGCGGTACAACTTCATTCTTGGGCTTGCGAATCACGAGTTGGGCTATTTCGTCGCCCTGGAGACTTGGGACCCGGAAGGCGTGCAGGAGTCCCTCTCCGCCGGCCGCGACAACGAGCCCATTCTGCTGGAGACGGTTCGGCGGCTGCTCGACGCGCTCAAGTGACGAAGACGGCCCCCAACCGGTAGCGCCCCTTCCCATCAAACCCGAAGGTTTGAGTTACGGTGCGCTGCGAGGGTAACTCAAGGCTTCGGCCTTGATTCCCTCCCCACCCCCGTCGAACCTGAAGAGGTAGCGTCGGGCCCCGCCGTTGGCGGGGTCTGCCTCAGGCACGACTTTGCGCCCGAGGTCGTGCGCCTCTCAACAGAGTACGTTTACCCCCCGACGCAGGGAGCGCCGCGCTGGCGCTGGGCCTAAACCCGGACGATGCCGCGGGAACGGAATGGGAGGCGCGTCAAACCGGTTGCTGTCGCGGGTTTCCGGGGGCTTGGTTTGACCGCCCCGCAGGGGGGTGGTATAGTGCGGGTTCCAGGGAGGGCCGGTTACCCATGCCTAAGCAAGAAGATAGCCCGAAGAAGGTCGAGCAACCCTCGTTCGCGGATGCGCTGATACCGCTCGTGGGAGCGCTCTTGCAGGCGGATCCCGAGGTCAAGGTGCGCGTGCACGACGAGGACTGGGTTGACGTAGGCCTCTCCCCCAACGCGGCGGTGGAGAAGATCATCCGGTCCCTGCGCGGGATGACGGAGCAGTTCAAGGAGCAGGTCAGCCGGAAGGCGGGCCGCAAGGAACTGCTAGCCGGCAAAGAGGAAGCCTTCGTGACCCGTTTCCCGAAGGAAACGCAGAACGGCGCCACCTTCTGCCTGCTGGAGGGCCCGAAGATCTGGATTGACGCGGTGCCTTCGGCCCTCAAGGTCTGCCTGCGGGACTTCGCGCAGGAGGTGTCGAGCGTGCCTGCGGCCTCGGCCACGATGGTGCGCGGTTTGTGCGCGGACCTGCGCGCCTCGCCCGACTACGTGGCGAACGCGTAAGGGGCGAACTTCGGCGAGGAGGTGTGATGGTGGGGAGGCGCCGACCAGTGAGACTGCTCTCGCCAGTGCTGCTCGCCGGGCTCCTGTTGGCCCTGGGTTGCGGAGGGGAGACGCCGAGGCCGCGAGAGGCCGGGCTGGCTTCTCCGGGGCTGCAACCTTTGAGCAATCCGGTCACCGGCAGCCCCACTGCCGAGTCGCGCGAGCGGCTGGCCCCGGTGCAAGGCCTTGGCTTGTGCGCGCTGGTGCAGAGCGAACCGGCGGAGGCGGAGCGCGCTGCCTACGCGAGCGTTTCGGTCTTTCTTGTCCCGCAGGTTGACGGTGCTCTCACACGAGCGCTGCGCAAACCATTCCCCCAGGCCAAGGTTCTGCTGGTTCGCGATCTGCGACCGTCCGCAGAGGCCGCGGCAGTGCCTGTCTCCGAAGCCGATCCGACGTGGCTCGCGAGGGCTGGGTCAGAGGTGGGGGGCATTCCCACGCAGGGCGAGGCGCGGTTCGACCTGTCCTCACCAAGCGCGAGGGAGGGGCTGGCTGCGGCCTTGACGAGGCAACTGCAAGACTCAGCCGCCGATGGCCTCTACCTGCAAGGGGTTGCACTCACGCCGGCGCCGCCGGTGGCCAACGAGGCGGCGGAGGGGGCGCAGAGCCTGCTGGTCCTGGGCGCGCGCGAACTTCTGGGAGCGCTGAGAAAGTCAGCCCCGCAGGCGTCCCTGATTGTGGAAGCGGACCTGAGCGATCTGGACCGGATGCTGCTGCTCGTGCCCGAGATGGACGGGCTGGCGCTACGGGTGCAGGTAGGGTGGGACGCCAAGGCGGGCGGCAAGTGGCTGACGGGTCTGTGGAATGGCGTGAGCAAGGCGGCCGAGGCGCTGGCGAAGGGCAAGCGTCATCTGCTGCTGGTTCCGGCCTGGCCCGAGGCCGAGTCGGGCAAGCCGCAGCAGAGCGAGGGTGCGGTGCGGCAACTCATGGCGCTTTACCTGCTCACATGGTCTGAGCGCGCGAGGGTTTGCATTGATCCGGCGCTGCTCGCGAGTGCAGGGATGGACAGCGCGATGGGCTTGGGCGCTCCGGCGGGCAAGTCTCAGGAGAAAGACGGAGTGCTGAGCCGCGAGTTCCCGAAGGCGCGGGCGTTTCTGAACCTGAATGGGAAAGAGGCGCCGCTGCCCAAGGTGGAGGGGATGGTGGACCTAAGCGGGGGGGCGCCGCCGACGTCGCTGGCGGGGTGCGGCGCACTGATACTGGTCCCGCCTGCGGAGTCCGCCTAAGGCGGGCCGGCTCTCCGGCTAGCGGCGCTGGCGCGTAGCGGCCGCGGCTGCCTGAGCCAGATCCATCTTCAGGATGCGCTCGCCGGCGGCCTGCAGGTTGGCGAGGGTCTGCTCCACCGTCTGCGTTCCGGCCAGCAATCCGTCCAGTTCTTTGGACCACACTTCGCGATCGAGGTAGGAACGGGCCCAGGTCGTGGGCAGCCCCTTGCTTTGGTAGGCGCCCTGCACCAGGGCCGCGAAGCCTGTGGGCTGCGCGGGGTTGAAGACGGGGAGCGTGGCCGCGGCGGTCTGCGCGGGCACTGCGCCCGCCAAGGCCTCTCCTCCGGCCTGCTGCCCTTCGCGGCTGGCGCAGAAGAGCGCAAAGCGCCACGCCTCTTCGGGCTGCTTGGCTCCCTTGGGTATGGCGATGCAAATGGCGCCCATGGGCACGGCGCCCTGGTTTGGCCTGTCGCTCGGGGCAGGGCTGGCGGCCCACTCGAGATCGGTCATGCGCGAGAGTTCGGCCACCCAGCGGCTGCTGCCGACGAACATCGCGGCCCTGCCTGCGCCGAAGACCTGCACTACGTCATAGCCGGCCGACGGGTAGGCGACGTGGTGCGCGCGGTCGAGGTCCAGGTAGAAGTTGAGCGCCTGCGCCACCTCGGGCTGCTGGGCTATGATGCACCGCGTCAGCGACTCGTCAAAGGTCCGCACCCCCGCCTGCAGCAACATCGCCTGCAGTTCCGAGAGCCTGCAGACTCCGTAGATATCGGGGACGCCGTCCCCATTGGTGTCCAGGGTCAGCCTCTTGGCCGCGGCGAGGTACTGGGACCAGGTCCAGTCGCCCCTGGGCACCGGCACCTGCCCCTGCGTGAAGAGTTCCTGGTTGAAGTAGAGCGCGGCGACGAAGATGTCTATGGGTAGCGCCCTGAGCCTTGCTCCCGAGCGGCACAGGTCGAGCGCGGGCTGCGCGAACGCCTGCTCCTGCCCGGCGGTGCGCAAGCGCGGTGCCAGGTCTTCCAGTGCGGCGACCCGATCCACCTCCGCCAGGGCGGCGTCGCTCGCCCAGATGGCGTCGGGGGCAGGGCGGCGCCGAGCGGCGAGGATCAACTCGTCGCGAGAGTTGGCGATCTCGTACTGGATGCGCGGGCCCGCGCTCTGGTGCGCGCGCGCAAGTCGGTCGCGGAGCAACTGCTCGCCCGGGGTGCCTGCCAGGCACAGCACGCGGAGGCTCTTGCCTCGGCAACCGCAGAGCGCCAGCGAGAGGGCGAGCCCGGCCGCAATCAGGGCCTGGGCCGTCGCGCGATGCACAGGCAGGACACCCCCAAAGGCAGATTGATGTGCCGCAGCAGGCGGGCCTCCAGTCGCAGCAGCCAGACAAAGACGGCGGAAACCCAGGGCGCGACCTGAATGTAAGCGCTCGCGGGGGGGGAACGGCGCACCAAAAGCCGCACTAGTCGCTGCAGCAGCCGAAAACCGGCAATCGGCAAGAAGAGAAAGAAGATGCAGTAAGTACCCTGCAGAATCTCGAACCCCGCCCCACGCAGCAGCGCGGTCAGTTCCTTGAGCACATAGCGCCGGCGGTGCGCCAGAGCGATGTCGTGGTCGCTCCAGAGCCAGCGGTAGGCGGGTGCGGTGACGACCGCGACGCCACCGGGTTGCAGAACTCGGCACATCTCGCGCGCGGCCGCGCCCTCGTCCTCGAGGTGTTCGAGGAGGTCGAGGCTGGCAACCAGGTCAACGCTGCCCGAGGCGAGCGGAAGTGCGGTGGCGGACCCGCAGACCACATGGGGGCAGCCGCGCTCCCGGCAGCGTTCCACCGCATGTTCGGAGAGGTCGAGCGCCAAGACCCGCCCGCACTCGCTTAGAATCTCCAGATTCCCGCCCGTGCCGGAGGCCAGGTCCAACACCCAGCGGGCCCGACGCGGACCAAAGTGCCTGGAGAGCACACTCTTGATGATCGCTCGCCGCCCCACAAACCACCAATAGTGCTCCTCCACGGCGAACATCTTCTCCAGTTCGGCTACATCCATTCCGGTCTCCAAGGAGTCGGTGTGTCTCGGCGGCGCCCCGGCCATTACCAGAACAACCGCGCCAGCAGAAAGGCCACCATGCCGACCACTAACCCCATCTTGAGCAGGGTTCCCCAGAGGCGGCCGATGGCGGTGCTCCGCGCCGCGCGCCAGGCCTGGGCGGCGGCCGTGCCGCGCCTGCGCTCCCACAGGTAGGCGGCCAGCGTGGCGCCTAGGAGCGCGCCGAGGAAAGGGGCGAGCCCCGCGCTGACCAGAAAGCCCAGCGGGCCGACCGTCAGCCCCACAACCGTGAGCACGCCGCCCAAGAGGGGCCAGAAAACGATGGCGCCGGCGATGCCGCCGAGCAGCGCCACCCCTACGGCGCCGCCAGACGCCCCCCCCTTCTTGGCGGCCGCGGCCTGTACCCAGTTGTCGGCGGTCTCGGCGACTACGGTCACGGCCAGCAGGCCCAGAAGAGTAGTGCCCGTCACCACCGTGAACTTGGTTGCCAAGGCGTAGAGGAGACTGCTGATGAGCACCAGCACTGTCCCGGGCAGGCCCAGTGCGGTCGCGAGCACCGCCAGCAGCAGCACGGCGGCGTAGACGATGTTGCCGATGATGAGGCCCATGTTCCGCCCTCTAGCCGCCGGCGGTGTCGCCCTCGCCCGCCAGGACCCACTCGTCCGCCTGCATCTGCTCGCGGCACAAGCGAGCGTACAGGGCGCCGTTGGCGACCAGTTCCTCGTGCGTGCCGCGCTCGACTACTTCTCCCTGGTCGAGAACCAGAATCTGCGTGGCGCCCATGACGGTGGACAGGCGGTGGGCGATGATGAAGGTGGTGCGGCCGCGCATGAGGCGTTCGAGCGCCTGCTGGATCAGCGCCTCGGAGACCGAATCCACGGAGGAGGTGGCCTCGTCGAGGATGAGAATCTCAGGGCCGCGGAGCAAAGCGCGGGCTATCGCGAGGCGCTGCACCTGCCCGCCGGAGAGCCTTACTCCCCTCTCGCCCACTTGAGTTTCGTATCCCTCGGTCAACTCGGTGATGAACTGGTGCGCGTTGGCGGCCTTGGCCGCCTCCATCACCTCGCGCATGGAGGCGCCGCGGCGTCCGTACATGATGTTCTCCGCCACGGTGCCGGAGAACAGCATGGGGTCCTGCGCCACGTAGCCCGTGTGGCGGCGCAGGGAGAGGACGGTGTAGTCAAGGATATTGCGCCCATCAACGAGAACCCGGCCCGCAGTGGGCTCGTAGAAGCGCATCAGCAGGTTGACCACGGTGGTCTTGCCGGCCCCGCTGGGGCCGACGAGCGCGATACGGTCTCCCCTGCGCGCCTGTAGGCAGACGTTCTTGAGCACGGGGCGCTCGGGCGAGTAGCCGAAAGTAACGTTCTCGAAGGCCACCGCGCCCTGGCACTGGGCGAGTTCAACGGCGTCCGGCTTGTCCCGGACCTCAGATTGCGTATCCAACAGACGGAAGATGCGGTCAATGGAGGCGGCGGCGGTTTGATAGGTCTCGCCCACCTCGGCCAGTTGCGCCAAGGGGGTGTAGAGCATGCCCAGGTAAACGTAGAAGGCGATGAAGCCGCCCTTGGTGAGGGAGCCGTGCAGCACCTGACTGGCGCCGTACCAGATGATGACCGCGGTGCCCAGGCCGGTGAGCGTGCTGGCGATGGCGGTGAGTCTGCCGCTTAGGGAGGCTCTGTAGATGACGGTCCGCAGCAGATCGCCGGCCTGAGAAAACAGCCGGATTTCTTCCGTGCGCTCGCGGGTGAAGGACTGCACCACGCGAATGCCGGCGATGCGCTCCTGCAGCGTGCCGGAGATGATGGCCTTCTCCATCTGCACGCGGCGGCTCGCCTCGCGCAAGCGCGGGCTCAAAGTGTAGAAGGTGTAGAGATAGAGGGGTGAAATGGCCAGCGCCACCAGCGTCAGCGTCGCCGACTCGCGGAACATCATGATCAGCACCCAGGCCAGCGTGGCGAGCTGAATGGTCGGTCCGACCAGCACCCCGCTCACCATTTCGCGCGCGGAGTCTATGTCGCTTATCAGGCGCGACATAACGCGGCCGGTGGAGCGGCGGTCGTAGAAGCCCGGCGAGAGCGTCTGCAGGTGGTGGAACAGGTCGAAGCGCAGGTCGAAGATGATCTTGTGGCCCGCGGTGGCGGAAAGCATGCGCTGGGCGTAGATGAACAGCCCGCCGATGAGCGCCAGCCCCATCATCGCCAGCAGAGACAGGTTCAGCAGTTGCAGGGGCGAGAGGGCATGGCCGAACAGGTGCGTGCCCTTGTGCTCCAGCGAGTAGTTGAAGACGCCCTTGATAACCTGGGGGCTCGCGATGGCGGCGCCGCGGGCTGCCAGCGCCACCAGTATCATCAGCAACAGGTAGCGCCGGTAAGGCCAGGCGTAGCGCGACAGGAACCTGGTTACCGGCGAGCGAACCCGTTTGCCCTCTTTGTCGGCCATGAGAAGTGAGGCAGGGCAGCGCCTCGCCCCGGGCGAAGGCCACCCTTCCCCGCTATCCTACTCGGACGCGGCAGGGCGGTCAATCGGCGGGCGCGCTTACGACTCTCGGCGCACGGAGCTCGGCAGCACGAAACGGAAGGAGGCTCCTTTGCCGGGTTGACTGGTGACGCCGACGGAGCCGCCGTGCAGTTCGACTATGCGACGCACTATGGCCAGCCCGAGGCCCAAGCCTGCCTGCTGCCTGCGGGCCTGATCGCCGGTGTAGAAGGCTTCCCACACGCGCGCGGCCTCCGTCTCGCTGAGCCCCGGCCCATTGTCGGTCACCGCAACCTCTACGGCGTCTTCGACTTGACGGGCGGCGATGGTCACTGCCCCCCCCTGCGGGCTGTGCTTGAGCGCGTTGCTCACCAGGTTGGCGAGCACCTGATGTATCTTCTCCTCGTCGGCCGGCACCGGCGGCAACCCGTCGGGGGCGGTGGTGATGAGGCGCACGGATTTCTCCTGCGCCTGCAACTGGAAACTGTCAGCCACCTTGCGAATCAGGGCGGTCATCTGCAAGGGCTGCAGGCGAAGGGGCACCGAGGACTCTTGCAGTTTGGCCAGGTCGAAGATGCGATCTATCAGTCCTTGCAGGCGCAGCGCCTCGTCCAGGATTATGCGCAGGTAGCGTTCCTGCTGCTCCGGCTGCGCCCGGTCGATTATGGCCTCGGCGAAGCCGCGGATGGCGGTGAGCGGGGTGCGCAACTCGTGCGACACCGCGGCCAGCAGGGCCCGCTCCAACTCATCGGTGGAGCGCCTTTCGCTGGCCTCGCGTACCACCGCCACCAGGCCCCACAATCCGCCGCGCGGATCGTGCACCGGAGAGGCCACCGCCAACAGCGGAACGCCCCCGTCAACGGGGCTCAGTTCGGCCCAGCCCCCCCGGCCCTCTGCCAAGGCGGCGCTCAGGAAGCCGCCTAGGTCGCCGCCCCCGGGAAGTTCAGCGACCGGCTTGCCCATCACTTTGGGGAGTTCCAGACCAAGCAACCGAGCCGCCTGCGGATTGGCGAGCACCACCTGGCCCTGCGCCGAGACCGCAAGCACCCCCTCCGCCAAGGAGTCGAGCAGCCGCAAGGTCAGGTCCCTCTCCGTCTGCAGGCGAGCGAACGTCTGTCCCAGTTCGCCGGAGAGGGCGTTGAAGGTGGTGGCGAGCGCGCGCACTTCCTGCGTGCCGTGCAGTTCGCTGGTCGTCTCGCCCCAGCCGCCGGCGCGGATGCTCTCGATGGCGGCGGTCAGACGGGAGAGCGGCGCGGCCACCGACCGAGCCACCAGCAATGAGAGCGCGACGGAGAGCAGAGCCAGCGCCGCGGCGATGACGATAAGCGCCGCCCGCATGTCGGAGACGGGCGCGAGCAGGCCGGTGGCGGGCGCGTGGACGTAGAGCAACCCTACCTTGCGCCCTTGCGCGTCGCGCACCTCCTGCGTGGCGGTGAGCATGGTGCTGCCCATGAGACAGCGCAGTCCCTTTGAGATGCCCTCAGAGAGAGGCCGGTGCCCCGCCTCGGTCCTGCGCCCGGCACGCAGAATGGGCGGGCAACACTCCGCCTCCGCCAGCGCCCTTCCTTGGTTGTCCACCAGGCAGACCTTCACGTCCAACGCTTCCGAGAGCCAGCGGAGTTGCTGCTCGACGGCCTTGCGGTTGATGCCGGAGGGCGACACCTGACCCTTCAGTTGCGCGGCCATGCCCTCGGCGATGCCTATCAGGTCCTTGTCCCGCGCCCGCTCGTAATTGCGCGCGAAGACCCACCCCGCGCATAGACTCACGCCCGCTATGGCGATAAGGGAAAGCAATAGGTTGACCGCGACCAGTCGCCCAAACAGTGACCGCGGCACCAGCCAACGCCCAACCCAGCCATCCCGCGCTTCCACCACCAGTGCCCTCATTCCTCGGCTGTCTTCAGAATCAGCCGTTGCTTCCTTCCTTGTTCGCGGTCTCCTCGCCCATCGCCAAACGATAGCCGACGCCCCATTGAGTAACGATGGAGAACGGCAGGGGACCCGCCTCCGCCAACTTGGCCCGGAGGCGTTTCATGTGCGTATCCACGGTGCGTTGGTAGTCGGGCAGCAACTCGAACCCCCACACGCGCTTCAGCAGCACGTCGCGGCTGAGCACCTCGTTGGGGTGCAGGGCGAACTCGGTGAGCAGGCGCAACTCGGTGGGCGTGAGCTCGAGCCGGTGGCCGCCGGCCTCAGCCAGGGCACACTTGAAGTCTATCACCAGGCCCGGCAACTCGATCCGTTCCGCTTTCTCCTCGGGCTCGGCGCGCCGTAGAATGGCCTTGATGCGCGCCACCACTTCGCGCGGGCTGAAGGGCTTGACCACATAGTCGTCCGCGCCCAGCTCCAGCCCGAGAACGCGATCCGCCTCTTCCGTGCGCGCGGTCAGCATCATGATGGGCACCGGGGACCGGCGCCGCAGCCGTTCGCACACCTCCGTGCCGGCGATATCCGGCAGCATCAAGTCCAGCACCACCAGCGCCGGCTTGAACTGGTCCGCCTGCCGCAGCCCGTCCTCCCCGGTGCCGACGCTCACAACCTCAAAGCCCTCACGCTTGAGGTAGATAGACAACAGTTCGCAGACGTGGGGATCATCGTCCACGATGAGGATGCGTGTCGCCGGCACTCTTCTGCCTGCTCTCCCCGCGGGACGCGGTCCCGCCCCTACAGTTCCACGACCTGGTGAGTTCTGCCCGACTGATCCGCGGCAAGAGTGACGGCAAGCGTCTTCACGCCGTCAGCGTAGGAGGAGCGGATGCCGCTGCTGTCGCCTTGCTCGATACCGCGCAAGAACGCTTTGTTCTCCTCCAGGTTGGGGTCCAGGCTGCCCTCTATCTCTTCGCGGTGCCTGGGGCGCTTGATGACCAGTCTGCCGCCGATCTCGAGGACCAGGTCGCGCGCGAACAAGTGTAGGCCGACCAGGTGGCCTTGAGGGATCATGCAGGAGTTGCTCACGTTGCCGATGGCGCCGTTCTCGAACTCCAAGTTGACGCAGGCCACATCCCAGACGTCCAGGTTGGGTACGTCGGTCAGGTTGCTGAGCGCGCCCACCGCGTGCACGCGACGCACTTCGCCCACCAGGTAGCGGCACAGGTCGACGATGTGGGTGGTCTGCTCGACTAACTGGCCGCCTGACTCCGCCTGCACTCGCCACCAGGCGACGCCCGGCAGCCCGCCGATCCAGTAGCCCAGCGCCATGCCGACGCGATAGTCCTTGAGGATCTCGAGCGCCTTCCGCGTGATGTCCATGTAGCGCCAGTGGTAGGCAACGCAGTTGACGACGCCGGCCTTGGCGATGGCTGCCTCGACCTCGCGCGCGCTGGCCAAGTTGTTGGCCACCGGCTTCTCCACCATGATGTGGATGCCCTTCTCCGCCGCCTTCTGCTCTTGACCGACGTGGCCGTGCGGGGGCACGCAGACCCAGAGGGCGTCGAACTTCTCGCTCTTGAGCATCTTGTCGAAGTCGGTGTAGGCCTTGCCGTTGTACTGCGCCGCCGCACGCTGTGCCCGCCCCTCGTCCAGATCACAGAAAGAGACAAACTGCACTGCCAACTGCTGTAGGGACTGCATGTGCCTGCTGGCGATGCCGCCGCAGCCTACGAACGCAACTCGCACTGCCATCCGTGTCACCTCTTCTTCTTAGGCATGCAGGAGCGCAGGTAGCGCGCGCTCTTGCGCAAGGCCTGTTCCTTATCCCCGTAGACGCCGCACTCCAAGGCCATGAAGTCCTTGTAGCCGATGGCGTCCAGAGCGGCGAAGCCGGACTTGAAGTCGGTGTGGCCCTCGCCCGGGAGTACGCGGTTGCTGTCCGCCAGGTGAATGTGGCGCACCCAGCCCCTGGCGCCGCGCAGCGACTTGGCGATGTCCGCCTCCTCGATGCTCATGTGGAAGAAGTCCGCCATTATCTTCAGCTGGGGGTTCCCCACCTTTTCGCAAATCTCAATGGCCTGCTGTAAGCGGTTGGGCAGGTGGGTCTCGTAGCGGTTGAGCGGCTCCAGCAAAAGGAGGGTGCCCGCGCGCTCGGCGTGCTTGACCAGGTCCTCCAGCAAGCGAACCAGGAGCAACTTCTCCAGTTCGACCGCGGTGGCGTAAGGCGACAGGTCGCTGATCCGCGGCGGCCCGAAGAGCGGCACGAAGATGAGGCCCACGGCGCCGAGGTCCGCGCCCATGTAAAGGAGGTCCTTGATGTCCTCCATCGCCAGTTCGCGCTCGGAGGGGTTGGCGTCCAACAGAGTGCCGCGGAAGCCCGAGCAAATGCTGCTCACCGGCAAGCCCACGCGCTCGCAGGAGCGCCTCGTTTGGGCCACCAGCCCGCGGTCCTGCAATATGTAGCGGCCACTGATCTCGACGCCCTCATAGCCGTATGCCTTCAGGTTCTCGATGCGTTCTTCGAACGAGTCGCCGGGCGCGAGCCCTTCCTGACAAGCCAGTTTCACCTTCGGTCACCTCGCCTCACGTGGGGGGGATGGGCGGCATTGCTTCGGCGCCGCAGAGCCGATGCTGTGCGGATTATAGGTGCCGCCGGAAGAGAGTGTCAAAGAACGGCGGCCCCATGATACGAGGGCAGGATCGGGCCGCTGTGACACCTTGGCGACAACTTCGGGGTTCGCCCGCCGACCACGGGGGCGTGGGTGGCTCCGGCGCTGGCGGCCGGCGGCACAGTAGGGGTTGAAACGCTGCGCGTGCGCGGGTAGAATAGCCCGTGGTTCGGGGGCCGGGCGAGGCCCGGCGCCCCGGCGTAGGCGCGCTCGTAGCTCAATTGGATCAGAGCGCCAGACTACGGATCTGGAGGCTGCGGGTTCGATCCCTGCCGAGCGCGCCATTGTTATTGTGCGGCAGACGGGGGATGCCCAACTTGCCTGATTCCGACCCGTTGGCGCAGAGGGAAGCGGCGGTCGAGCCGCGGGGGGGGCAGGGGGCGGTCACCCTGAGAGCAGTTCTGGCGGGGCTGGCGGGCACCGCGCTCCTTTCCTACCTAACTCCCATCGGCGATGCACTCAACTTCGGCGGCTGGCTGGCTTCGTGTCATCTGCCCATAGGCGTGGTCGTGATCTTCCTCTTGCTGCTGCTGGCGCAGCCGCTCTTGGGCAGAGCGCGGTGGCGCCGGGGCGAGATTCTCACCACCTACGCGATCATGCTCGTCGCCTCCGGCATCCCCTCCTTCGGGCTGACCGCATACCTGCTGCCGACGCTTACCGGGTTTCGCTACTTCGCCACGCCGGAGAATCGGTGGGCCTCGCTGTTCTTCAAGTACATTCCGCACTGGGCGTCGCCCAACGACATGCGCGTGGTGCGCGGCTTCTACGAGGGCTGGCCGGAGAAG
>Ga0315289_10009085_pt1 | contig 14327 bp, 12 predicted proteins | sample YL17G11_40_MG_FD_203452 | JGI IMG/M metagenome (GOLD analysis project Ga0315289, IMG submission 203452) | Sediment microbial communities from Yellowstone Lake, YNP, Wyoming, USA - YL17G11_40 | ecosystem: Environmental > Aquatic > Freshwater > Lake > Sediment | place: USA: Wyoming | collected...
TGGGTGATCGTCCATGCCGGGTTCGCCATATCCAAGCTCGATGAGCAGGAAGCCCGGGAAACGCTCGCCCTGCTCAGGGAGATCGCGGAAAAGAGCGAGCCGGCCGGCGGATAAGGGCTCATTCCTGGGATATCAAGCGTGAACGCTTACAGGGACAAAAAAGTTATTTCGGCCCTCCTCAAGACCATCGGGGAAAAAGCCAAGTCCCTCCCCACTCCCTGCCGGATTATGGAGGTCTGCGGCACCCATACGATGACGATCCATAAGTACGGCTTGAAAAAAATGCTCGAGGAGATCGGCATCGAGATGGTCTCCGGGCCCGGCTGTCCTGTCTGCATCACCCCCAACGAAATCCACGAAGCCGCGATCACTCTCGTGACCCGCAACGAAGACATCATCTTGGCTACGTTCGGTGACATGACCCGCGTCCCCACCCGGATGGACTCGTTGCAGAACACGATCCCGCATCGGGGATCCTCCATAAGAATCGTCTATTCGCCCCAAGAATCCCTGGAGATGGCCAAACAAAAAAAGGAGAAATCGGTCATTTTCTTCGGCGTCGGTTTCGAAACCACCATCCCTTCGATCGCCTTCCTGGCCAAACATGCTGCCGAAGAGAATCTGAAGAACTATTCGATTCTCTCAGCGCTCTGGCTGATTCCTCCGCCCCTCAAAGCGATCCTGGAATCAGGAGAAATCAAGATATCCGGGTTCCTTTACCCCGGCCATGTCAGCGCCATCATCGGCATAAAGCCTTACGAATTCGTGGCCAGGGATTATGGATTCCCGGGGGCGATTGCCGGGTTCGAACCCGGAGACATCCTTCTCGGCATCTCCTCTATTCTGGACCAGCTCAAAGAAGGAAAGCCGCGAGTAGCCAACGAGTACAGCCGCGTCGTGCCGAGCGACGGAAACCCGATCGCCCTGCGTCTCATGGAAGAGGTTCTCGAGCCGAAAGATGCCAATTGGCGGGGATTGGGCTTGATTCCCAAGAGCGGGCTGAAGCTCCGCAAAGCCTTCGAAAACTGGGATGCGGAAACGAAGTACGGGCTGGATATCCGGGCCGGAAGCGACGACCTCCCCGGCTGCCGGTGCGGGGATGTTCTCCGCGGCCTGATTTCTCCGACCGAGTGCGCCCTTTTCGGCAAAAAATGCGCTCCCGACTTTCCCTGCGGCCCTTGCATGGTGTCTTTCGAAGGAGCCTGTTACGTCCATCATAAATACAGGGACCTGAATTCCCGATGAAAAAAATCAGCCTGGATCTTGGAAGCGGCGGCAAGTCTATGCGGGATTTCATCGCCCGGACAATCGTGCCGGCCTTCGAAAACCCGGTCCTGGCGGAGCTCTTGGATGCCAGCCATCTACCTGAAAATATTGCCTTTACGACAGACAGCTATGTCGTGGACCCCATCTTCTTTCCGGGAGGGGATATCGGGACGCTGGCCGTCAACGGAACGGTCAATGACCTCGTAGTCTCCGGCGCGGTCCCCCGATATCTTTCCCTGGCCTTGATCCTGGAAGAAGGGCTGGCCTGGGATGACCTGGAAAAGATCCTGGGCTCCTTGAAAAAGGCCGCCGCGGCGGCGAAGGTCCAAATCACGACCGGAGACACAAAAGTCGTGAGGCTCGGCCAGGCCGATAAAATTTACATCAACACGTCGGGCATCGGGCGGGTGATAGCCAGGCCAAGGCCGGAACTCATCAGGCCGGGTGACAAAATCATCGTCACCGGGACTCTGGGAGAGCACAGCCTGGCCGTCATGATGGCCAGAGGGGAATTCGGCCTGGAATCCCGTGTCCGCAGCGATTGCGCTCCCTTGAATTTCCTCCTGCCCTTTTGGAAAAAGGGCGTTTTCTGGATGAGGGACATTACCCGGGGAGGCTTGGCCACCATCCTTTCCGAATTGGCTGAGCGGATTCCCTATCCAATCCTCGTTGAAGAAAATGAAATTCCTCTTTCCCGGGCCGTCCGCGGCGCCTCCGAGCTGCTGGGAGTGGACCCGCTTTATCTGGCCTGCGAAGGAAGGGCGGTGATTGTCGTCCCTCAAAGCAAAGCCGCCCGGATCCTTCGCGGGATTAAAAAGCATCCCCTGGGGAAAAGAGCCCGGGTGATCGGCGAGGTCGAAGCAAAAATCGGAAGGCCGGGCGAACTCCTCTTGGCCACGGCCGCCGGCGGGCTCAGGTTGCTCGAGCCGCTGACCTCCGAGCTCCTGCCGCGCATTTGTTGATGATGAACAGGATGAAAAGCTTCTCAGGATCCAGGAAATTCACTCGGCATGGATTTCCTTTATCCGCTTCGCTCCTCGCCTCGATGTTCGTGATCGCGGCCGGCATGGCTTGCTCCGGCAGCCCGCAACCCGCCGCTAAAAACATCAAAGATTTAGAATACGGCAAGTTCACGGACTTCCGTTCGACGATCCCGGAATACAAAGAGCTCTTCCATCTCATCCGGGCCACGCTCTCCCATAACCAGGTGGCCTTCCAAGGAAAAACGGGACCCATCTCGGGATTCGCCGCAGGGTCGGCGTATCCCCAGATCTGGCTGAGGGACGCCAACACCATCATCCCGGCTTCGCGCTATTTCTATGAAATCCCTTATCTCCGGTCCTGGCTGATCGAACATCTGGCCGCCCAGAAGGACGACGGCTCACTCGAGGACTGGTTGGATTCCAGGGGCAAAACGGATAAGAACACTACGGAAACCGATCAGGAAACAAGCGCCGTCCAGGCGGCGGGCCAAATTAGCCGTGTCCTGGGCGACGCCTGGCTGGAAGAAAAAACGAACGGAGAGGCCATTCTGTCCAGGCTGGAAAAGGCAATGCTCTATGTCCTCGACCACAGGTTCGACCGGCAGCGGGGCCTCGTCACCGGAGCCCATACGGCCGACTGGGGCGATGTCGACATGGAACACCCCGACCAAAATGCGATCTATGCCGACAACCGAACCCACTGGACGTGCGACATCTATGACCAAAGCATGTTCTATGGAGCCGCCAGAAGCTTGGCCGGGATGTTTGGAGGCCGCGGCAGGAAAGAAAAGGCCCAGCTCTGGGAAGAAAAAGCCGGGTCCATTCGAAGGAATGCCGATCGATGGCTATGGCAGGAGGACAAAGGCTTTTATCGAGTCCACATCCACTTGGATTCGCTCCGCCACGATTTCGACGAAGACGACATGTTTGCCATGGGTGGAAACGCCGAGTCCATCCTCTCCGGATTGGCCTCGGAAGAGAAGTGCCGCCGGATCATCGAAAACGCTCTGGCCCGACAAAAGTCCTTTGGCATGTCCACGATCGGCGGGACGCTCCTGCCCCCCTATCCTAAAAAATTCTTTAAGCATCCCATGATGGACGACCCCTATGAATACCAGAACGGCGGCCAGTGGGACTGGTTCGCAGGCAGGATCGTCTATGCCATGTTCGAAAAGGGATTCAGCCGGCTGGCCCGAGAAAAACTTCTTGAAATCGCCAAAAAAGACGTGGCCAATCGAGGCCTCTATGAATGGGACAGCCCGGACGGGATCGGACGGGGAAGCGCGTTTTACTCCGGCAGCGCGGGCAGCCTGGCCAAGGCCCTTTTCGAAGGATACTTCGGTCTCAAGATAGCTAAGGATTCGCTCGGGCTCGAGCCGAAGCTGGGCTCAGACAGCGCCTCCGTCCATATCTACATTCCCGCTTCGGACCTGTTTGCGGCATACGCCTATCAATATGACGGGCAGAACGGCAACATCGTCCTTCGTTACAACAGCAATATTTCGGGCAGGGGAAAAATCAAGGTTCTGATTCCCGACCCGGGCCCCGGGCGGATTTCAGACAAAAAAATCGGCAAGCTCAGCGTTCGAAGGGACGGCGCGAGGATCCCCTTCGTCCAATCCGAATCGGGCGAAGACAGATTCGTCGTCATCGAGACCGATTTCCAAAACCACATTTTGGAAATCAAGCGCTGAACAAGCCTTTATGAATATCGATTTATTGATCAGCCACCAACTTTTCCATTTTTCGTAATCAACCCCGATATTTTGATTGGCAATTTTTCGTAGGACTTCAGATGCGCAATATCTGATCGAATACTATTTTGCTTTTAAGGCATCGATGAGTGGTTCTATCATCTTCATCTTCATTTCTTGCCGAAGCTCGCCGTCGCGGATGCCTTCGCGCCGGACTTGATTTCCGTCAACGAAAATTCCAACCGATAGGCGCCCGGTTTGAGGCCTGGGAGGCCGATCCCGATCAAGAGAAAATCCTTCCCCGGCTCCGCCTCTTTCATGTCGATGAGGCCCCAGTCGACCGTGATTTCCTCCCCGCCTTCCGCTCGGACCACCTTGACATCGAGATTGGTCTCGACCGGCTCGCCGGTCCCATAGTCGAGGGGAAGCAGAACCCAAACCTTGTCGGCGTCCGGCGGCAGGTCGCCCACGAGCGGCGTCGAGTTGGTCGGCAGGAACGGATAGAAGCGGATGATGGACATCGGTTCCTTCTCTTTTTTTGTCTGACGCGACATCCTCACGAATTCGGCCTTCTTCCCGGGGACCATAAGGAGAGGTGAAAACAACGACATCCGGGAAGTGGCGGCCGGCGCCGGGACCGTGAACGATAGCCTCGAAGCCGCGGATTGCCCAGTCCCCATGTCTCTCGCCAGGACCCGAACCTCGTATTCCCCGGGCTGAAGACTGGTCAGGAGGTAGGGGAAAAGCGTCTTCTGGGCGTGGGGCGTGGAATCCATCTCTCCCCGCTCCCCCAATACGATTTTGTGATCCTTGTCGAAAATAAAAGCAAAGAGCTCTGTTTTCCCGGGCGGGACGCCGGTCTTTTCATCCACGGCCAATTTCAGCAGGACGGCCGTGTTGGCCTCTTTCATCGTGGAGCCGAACAAAACTTCCACGGGAAGATCGAGCGCTTCAGTCGTCACCGGCTTATCGGAGAGAGCCAGGTCGAAAAGCTGGAGCTTTTTCTCGAGGTCCGATAGCGCGGCGAACGGCTTCGGATCGTTGTATCCTACCTGGGCAAGGACCCGGAGGCCCGGCTGTTTGACATTGACCTTGATCTGATGCAGTCGGCCGTCCCATGACGGCCTGATGTAATATCCCAGGACATAATAGTTGCCGCTCAAGACTTCGACTTCCCGGGCGATTGTTTTTGCTTCCTTGACGTCGGCGAAATAATGCCCGCCCGACGCCTCGGCGAAATCTTTCAAAGCTTCTCCCTGCCGCGTTTTCATTTCTCTCATTCGGCTGGCCCCTGCCCCCCCGCCCTTCGCCGGCACACTGTTCGTGTTGACTGTATAGATCGTCGTGTTCGCTTCGGCAAACAGTCGGCTCACATCCTTTCCGGGCGTACGCATCGAAAAGTAAACGACGTTCTTAGTCCCAGAGATGTATTTCATGGCCTTGGCGAGTTCCATCATGCTCATATCGAAATCCGCCTTGGTCCGGGCCGCCCTGGCATACGCCCCCCCGCCTGCGGTATCGAGCTGGATTCCCGTTCTGCTTCCAAAAGGCGAATCGTCGGCCAGCCGGCCTTTGATGGCGACCGTCTTTCCGCCTCCAGCCTGTCCTTCCAATCCGCCGCCCGCCACCTCTTGCCCGGCTCCGCCACGCTCTTCGACGACGTCGTCTTCCTGGCCCGCGTCCACTCCGCCACCCGAAGCCATGCTCACCCCTCCGCCGCCTCCTCCACCCATCTCGATGGAGCGGCGGATAGCCTTTTTGATTTTATCCAGGTCGGAAGTCAGATACTGCCTCAACACCAGGCCGGTCAACGCCCCGAATGTGAGGACGCTGGCTTCGTCTCTCGACTTGAGCTGGTTCTCGACGAATTCGAGCACCGCATTTTTGGAATCCCGATTTCCGAACATACCGCTACCCTGCATGTCCAGAACGAAGAAATATTTCCGCTTGGCCTCTGGAAGGGCTTGCGTCTCGGCCGCGGCCGCCGCTTCCGCGGCGATTCGGGTTTCGCCCGACTCGTGGACCTCGAACTCGGTAATGGTTTTGAGTTCGTCGTTGTCATAGAGGACGAAATCTTCTTTCCTGAGCCCGCGGACCGGCCGGCCTTCCGCATCCAGGACGCGGACCGGAACGAGCTTGACCACGGCCGCCGCATCATGCCGGAGAGCTTGTTGGGCTTGATTTTGCGGAGCGTCGGACGCCGCGGGACTCAAAATCAGAGTTGAAACGGCTAAGAAGAGTACGAATTGGGCTTTGCTTCTCATTCTAAAATAAGCTCCTTTTCCATTTCGCCTGGACAAAAACGGAAGAAAATTCAAAATATTTGTTTATTCAAATATGACCTCTGTTTTGACTGTGAAAAATTTATATTTGTCATAGATATATGCGGCTTCATATTTGATGTGTTCTTTTCCGTTCTTGGTAATGTAGATTTCCTTGATCGACTGTCCAGTGGGAAAGCGAACTCCGTTCTTGACGATGCCATAGGCGACCGTCCAGGTGATCTTTCTCTTGAGCACGCCGATCGAAGATTCGACGGTTTCCTTGAGATTGACGATGGATTGCGGTTCCCATTCGATCTGGAGAATGCTCGAATCGCTTTCGTCGAGCCAGATCCGACCGAAGCAATAATTTTCCTCCCTGATCTCGCCCGGCACAGCCCGGATCACGATCGTGTTTTTTTTATGGAGGATCTCGGCGCCGACGATTTCGTATTGAAAGCGCGGCTGCCATGATTTGCTGAGAAATCCGACCGGGCCGAAAACCAAATATTTGGCCGACATTCTCAGCGTCTGGAGCTCAATGTCTTTTTTATTTCTCTTTTTGCCGTTTTCTTCAAGGAGGTCTCGTTTTTCTTTGAAATCATCGCCCTTCTTGATCATTTGATAATCATAAATGTAAGAATTCTTGATGGTCTTGACGGCTCTCAAATCGTCGAGGGCCAAAAAGCGTCGCGGTTTATCCGTGCCGAGTCTGAAAAGCATCATTTTTTCGAACTCGTATGTTTTTTCCCTGATGTTTTCATGGCAGATAAAATTAAGGGCCATGGTTTTTAATTGTTCGCAATAATCCCCCGCCACCTCCAGGATCTTCTTCAATTTTGCCTGATCTGCGCTCTCCCGAAGCTCTTGGGGATAGAGCGGCTGGCCTAAGATTAAATGAAGCCACACCCCGGGCTAAAGCCCGGGGTTTCGGCTCTCTGGCATAATCTGGCTATGGGTTATTACGCTGGTCACGAATGTACTTTTTAACGATGTCTTCATTGACCTGCCCCACCGTCTCGGCAAAATACCCATCCGCCCAAAAACTCTCACCCCACAAAAATTCATCCAATTCCGGATATTCTTTTCTCAAGACCCGGCTTGTTCCTCCTTTGAATATTTGCACCACCTCAGCCACGCTGTACTTCGGAGGCACCTGCACAACGATATGGAGGTGATCATCCTGGATCGCAACTTCGCTCATCCACCAGTTATTCATGCGGCACGCATCATAGAGCAGTTTTTTGAGGCGGCTGGCTATTTTGCCTCGAAGCACCCGTTTCCGATATTTCGGAATCCATACCAGATGATATTGAAGTCGGTGCTTCGTATGGGCTCCCGTTCCATATCTGGCCATAGCCAGATTATGCCGGATTTGCCTCCACTTCGCCAGCTTTGCTGGCTCCGTTCCGGGTGCCATTCATCCCCAGGCTTAAAAGCCTGGGGTTTTCTGGCAAGGATATAAAGGATAAAAAATAAGAAACGCGGAAAGGGAAAAGGGACTTTTGCTTGGGATTCATTTGCGGTCATCTCAAGATCCTGGCGCTCGCCCTCCCGCCAAAGGCTCATCCTTGGTCCCTCATCCATGGAGACCCTTGTCATTCTAAATACGAATGCGTCCCCTCAATCGTTTATTCCCGTTTTGATAATAAATATAGACTCCTTCGTCTGCCTTGTCAAATGTACGAACTCGTCCACTCCGCCGTTCGTAACTAGAAAATTTAGCTGGGAATGGATGCTAATGCGGTTCCCAAAGATCTGGATTGCGGCGACAATCCCCCCAAGACTATCTGATCAACGAAATCCCATCCATTCCAAGGGAGAAAAGTTATCTTCCATCAACTCCTTAAGTATCCGCCGGTAAACGTCTTGGAAACCTCCGTCGTTGTGCCTAATATGACAATAAGCCTTGAATGGCTGTTCGCAGATGGCCACGAAGCAGGCCCTCCGGCCGTATCGTCGTTCCGGGCGAGCGGAAAATCCCCAAAAGAAGATAGACCTCCGTCTTGCTCAGTCGGAAGCGGGCCAAGACAGATTTGTCGTCATCGAGACCGATTTCAAAAACCACGTTCTTGAAATCGAGCGCTGAAGAACGGAATTATTTCCGGCCGACCGAATAATACTCGAACCCTAATTTCTTGACCCGTTCGGCATCATAGATATTCCGGCCGTCGATGATGATGGGGTTGGCCATGACCTCCTTGATTTTTTTCAGGTCGAGGTCCAGAAACTCCTTCCACTCGGTGATAATCAGGAGCGCGTTGACGCCGGCGGCCGCCTGGTAGGGAGAATCGCAATAGAGAATCCGGGCCAGGTATTCCGGAAACAGCTCTTTCATATTTTCTCGGGCCTGGGGATCATACAAGCGGAGGTTGGCCCCCTCGTTCAGGAGCTCTCTGATGACTTTGATGCTGGGGGCTTCCCGGATATCGTCGGTCTCAGGCTTAAAGGCAAGCCCCAGGACGGCGATCTTCTTGTCCTTCAAGATCCACAGGGCCTTTTTGATCTTTTCCAGAAAGATCTTGACTCGGTCGGCGTTGACCCTGTCCGTCTCCTTCAGAAGATTCATATTCACGCCGAGGTCTTCCCCGATCTTGATCAGGGCTTTCAGGTCCTTTGGAAAACAGGAGCCGCCGAAGCCCAGGCCGGCTTTGAGGAACAGGCCTCCGATCCTGGGGTCCAGCCCCATGCCCTTGGCCACCTGTTCGATGTTGGCATCGGTCTTCTCGCACAAGTTGGCCATGAGGTTGATGTAAGAGATCTTCATGGCCAGGAAGGAATTGGAGGCATGCTTGATGAGCTCGGCCGTGTCGATGTTGGTGATGACGAGGCGGTCCTTGGCTTTTTCGTAGATCTTGACCAGGATCTCCTTGGCCCGCTCGGTCTCGACGCCGATGATGATCCGGTCGGGATTGAGGAAATCCGAGACGGCCGATCCTTCTCTCAGGAATTCCGGGTTCGAGGCGATGTCGAAGGCCATGTCCGTTTTTTTATAGAGCGTGATCGTCCGCTTGATCCAGGAGGAGGTCTTGATGGGGACGGTGCTTTTTTCCACGACCAGCTTGTAGCTGTTGAGGTTCTCGGCGATCATCCGGGAGACTTCTTCAATCTGGGACATGTCGGCGCTCCCGTCGTCACCCTGGGGGGTGCCGACGCAGACGAAAATGACGTCCGAATCTTGGATGGTCTTGTCCAGGTCCGAGCTGAAGGCCAGGCGGCCTTTCTTTAGGTTGGATTCCAGCAGCTCGTTCAACCCCGGCTCATAAATGGGGACTTCGCCCTTGGCAATCTTGTCGATTTTTTCGGCGACTTTGTCCGCGCCGACCACATGATGACCGAGTTCCGCTAACCCCACCGCCGTGACAAGGCCGACATAGCCGGTTCCGAAAACGGCGATCTTCATGAGCGTCCTCCTGACCTAAGCTTTAACCACGTTGGAACGTTTCTTCTTGATGACGTTCCTGGTATCGACGACAAGGCGAGAATTCTTCACGATCCAATCGTAATCATAGGCGGAATGGTCGGTGGCGATGATCACGGCGTCCGTGGTTTTGAGGCGCCGGGCGGAGAGGGGCACGGACCGGATGATAAAGCCCGGATATTCACGGGTGGGGCCGAGTTCGGCGATATGGGGATCGTTGTAAGCAACTTTGGCGCCTTTCTCCTGGAGAAGGGTGATGATCTTGAGCGAAGGAGACTCCCGTTGATCATCGATATCTTTTTTATAGGCGATGCCGAGGACGAGCACCCGGGCTCCTTTGATGGACCGGCCGCGCTCGCCCAGCGCTTCGACGGTCTTGGAAATGACGTAGGAGGGCATCGAGGTGTTGATCTCCCCCGCCAGCTCGATGAACTTCGTCGAATAATCCACTTCTCGCGCTTTCCAGGTGAGATAAAAGGGGTCGATCGGAATGCAGTGGCCGCCCAGGCCGGGGCCCGGATAAAAAGGCATAAACCCGAAAGGCTTGCTCGAAGCCGCCTTGATGACTTCCCAGACATCGATGCCCATCCGGTCCAGGATGATCTTCATCTCATTGACCAGGGCGATGTTCACCGAGCGGAAAATATTCTCCAGCAGCTTGGCCGATTCGGCCACCTTGGTGGAAGAGACGGGAACCGTTTTGACGACGACCTGGCTGTACAGGGCATTGGCCACCCTCAGGCAGTCTTTGGAATAGCCTCCGACGACCTTGGGAATTCTTTCCGTCGAAAACACGGGATCGCCCGGGTTTTCTCGTTCGGGAGAAAACGCCAGAAAAAAGTCCCGGCCGGCCCTCAGCCCTCTCCTTTCCAGGATGGGCCGCATCTCGTCATCCGTCGTCCCCGGATAGGTTGTGCTTTCCAGGACGACAAGCTGGCCCTTGCGCAGGATTTTGGCGATTGTTTCCGTGGTGTTCAGGACGAACGACAGATCGGGATTCCGGTGGGAGTCGAGCGGCGTCGGGACGCAGATGATGACGGCATCCATTTTGGCCAGCAGCCTGAAATCGGCCGTGGCCGAAAACCGCTTCGTTTTGAAGGCGGATTTGAGCTCGTCAATGGCGATATGTTTGAGGTAGCGTTTCCCTTGGTTCAGCATCCGGACTTTTTTGGGATCGATGTCGAACCCGGTGACGGGAAAGCTTTTCTTCAAAAAAGCTTTGACCAGCGGCAGTCCGACATAGCCGAGGCCCATGACGCCGATTTTGGCTTGATGATTCTTGATCTTCTGTTCCAGAATGAGGCTCAGTCGATTCATCATTCACATCCTTTCCTTATACCAGGCGATTGTTTTTTTCAATCCTTCACGGAAGTTTTCTGAAGGCTCATAGGCGAGCCTCGTCCGCGCTTTCGTAAGATCGGCCAAGGAATAGCGGATATCTCCAGGCCGCTCGCCGCGATAAGCGGGCTGGACATCCTTCCCCACGATGGCGTTGATCTCTTGGACGAGGGCCCTGATCGTGATGCTTCCGGCGCAGGCGATGTTGAAGACTTCGCCCGCGACATCTTTGGCCTCGGCGGCCAGAATATTGGCCGCGACGACATTCGAGACATAGACAAAATCCCGGGTTTGCTCGCCGTCGCCGTAGATGACGGGGGGCTCGCCGTTCAATATTTTTGTAATAAAGATCGGGATGACCGCGGCATATTGAGAAAGAGGATCCTGGCGCGGCCCGAAGACATTGAAATACCTGAGACAGACTGTCGGGAGACCATAGATTCGAGTGAATAACTGGCAGGCTTTCTCCCCGATCCATTTGCTCAGGGCATAGGGGGAAAGAGGGTTTCCGACCGTGTCCTCTTTTTTGGACCTCTGAGGGTCATCGCCATAAACCGATGTGGAAGAGGCAAACACCAGCCTTTGGACTTTCGCCTCGGCAGCCGCCCATAAAACGTTGAATGTCCCGTCGACATTGATGGCATTCGTCAAAAAGGGGTCTTGGACGGAACTTTGAACGGAAGGCAGGGCGGCTTGGTGCAGAACAAAATCCATCCCCTGGACCGCTCTGCGGCAGGCGTCCAGGTCCCGGATGTCGCCCTCGAAGAGCTCGATCTTGTCGCGGAAAGGCTTGAGGTTCTCCCTCTTGCCGGTCAGGAAACTGTCCAGGACCCTGACCACGTGTCCTCTGCGGGTCAGCTCTTCGGCAATGTGAGAGCCGATAAAGCCGGCCCCTCCTGTGACTAGATAGGCTTTCATGTCCTCCACTCAGGCTTCGAGCACGATCATATTACAAATAGCCGAATTCTTTCAATTTGTCGAGCACCGCGGCCGCGCTTTCCTCCAGGGTCGCTTTATCGGTTTCCAGGAGAATCTCGGGATTCAAGGGCTCTTCATAGGGATCGGAGACGCCGGTAAACTCCTTGATTTCGCCCCTCATCGCCTTTTGGTACATGCCCTTCACGTCCCGCTGGATGCATACGTCCAGCGAGCATTTCGTATAGACTTCGATAAAACGGCCGATTTCCCGGCGGGCCTCGGCCCTGATCTCCCGGTAGGGGGAAATGAACGAGGTCAAGACGAAGACGCCGTTCCTGGTCAGAAGCTTCGAGACAAACGTCACCCGCCGGATGTTTTCGTCGCGGTCGGCCTTGGAAAAGCCAAGGTCGCGGGTCAGGCTTTGGCGAACGATATCCCCGTCCAGCCGTTCCACCCTGCAGCCGCGCTCTTTAAGGATTTTGGCCACGAGGTCGGCCACGGCCGATTTTCCCGAGCACGGCAGTCCGGTGAACCACAGCGTCACGCCTTTTTGCGCATTACCTTTACACATTACTCATCTCTCTCCTCACTTTGCATCTCAGCCGCTTGACGATCATTCATAAATCACTTGGCCCTTCATATCGGAGGGCACGGGAATGCCCAATGTCCGGAGCACGGTCGGCGCCACATCAAGGATATCGATGTCTTTGCTCAGTCGTCGCTTATGGCGAGGGTCATGCAGGATATACATCCCGTCCTGGGCATGGACGGCGTCATCCGGACCCGTGTCGTTTTCGAGCAAATAGCGAGTCTCGTAGCCCAATGTGCCTGCCGAGCGCCAGTAAAGGTCATCAAAATAGACCATGAGGTCCGGATAGTCTCCTCGGACCTCCTCGAAGTACTCATTGGGCTTTATGACCAGCGTCTCCCATTTCTCGCCCTTGGGACCGCGGATGTCCCGGATCCTTTCCGCAAGAGCGTCCCGCTCTTTCTCGTAGTCGTCGGGCTTGATGATGCCCTGCGGCTCCCGGCCCTCGACATTCAGAAAAAGCCGGGCATAATAGCCTCCCCATCCCCAGGCTTTGGTCCGCCCCCAATCGACCGGGACTTTTTCCAGGTTTGTCTGCGGCTTGGGTTTTTCCTTGATGATAAGGTCCCCCTGCTCGATCAGCCATTCGTTGATGCAGAAGGCGCCCTTCATCCGCTTGGCGCCATGATCGGAGATGACCAGGACGACGGTCTCTTGGCCGACGTTGGTGAGGAGGTCGCCGATCTTCCGGTCCAAATATTTGTAATAATCCAGAATGACATGCTCGTAACGGTTTCCCGGCTTATAGAGATGATGCGCCCGGTCCATGTATTTCCAGAACGCATGCTGGACCCTGTCCACGCCGATCTCGACGAACATGAACAGGTCCCAGGGTTTATGCCGGATGAGGTAATTGAGAACATCAAACCTCTTGGCGGTCATGTCGTAGATTTCTTTGAGGATCTGGTCCCGGTCTTCCGTCCTGAAGACGACGTCAAAAACGTAAGGTCCGAATTTCGCCTCGATTTCCTGGCGCAGCTCCCTGGGATAGGTATATTCTTTCTCGTTGTCGGGGGTGATGAAGCAGGAGATCAGGTTTCCGGACACGGCAAAAGGAGGATAGCTCGGCGGCACGCTGACAAGACAGCTTTGGCCGCCGTGATCGCCGATCAGGTTCCAGATCGCCCGCTCCTTGACGGACTGGGACGTGGCGATCCACATCTTATCGTAGACATAGCCTGAGCGGTGCCGGAAGCCGTAAAGGCCCAGTCGGCCGGCATCTTTGCCGGTGGACATGACCATCCAGGCCGGGATGGTGATCGGAGGGTCGGAACTCCGCATTTTCCCGTGGATGCCGGACTCGATGAGCTCCCCAAGCACGGGAAATTGATCCCGCTGATCGAGGACGATCTCGGCCGGGGCCGAATCCAGCCCTATGATAAGAAATTTTCTGTCCATGCTAGCCTATCCTTTTCCGGGGTCAAAGCTACTTTTTACGCTCTACGCACAATTATCAGGGGGAACGTGCGTAAAAAGTAGCTTTGACCCCATTCTAATCATTAAAGGGGTTCTTGAATTCCATGATGATCTTGGCCACCTCCGGGCGGACCAGCTCCGACGGCGGATACTCGCCCTTGACCAGCATATCTCGGATCTTCGTCCCGCTGAACTGGATATGCTCGGAGGGCGGATGCGGGCAGATCTTTTCGTTCACCACGCTCAAGCATTTCTTGCAGTAGTAAAAGGACCTGAAAAACAGGGGGATGATCCCCAGGTCGGGAAATTCCTCGAAGATATCCTGGGCGGCATAAGGATGATAATAGGTTCCGACGCCCGCATGGTCGCGGCCGATGATGATATGGGTGCAGCCGAAATTCTTGCGGATGATGGCGTGGAAGATGGCTTCCCGCGGCCCGG
>Ga0315289_10009086_pt1 | contig 14326 bp, 13 predicted proteins | sample YL17G11_40_MG_FD_203452 | JGI IMG/M metagenome (GOLD analysis project Ga0315289, IMG submission 203452) | Sediment microbial communities from Yellowstone Lake, YNP, Wyoming, USA - YL17G11_40 | ecosystem: Environmental > Aquatic > Freshwater > Lake > Sediment | place: USA: Wyoming | collected...
GTGGCAGCGAGTTCATGATCCCCAGCGGCAGCACGGTGCTCAACCAGGGCGACAGCATGCTCGTCCTGGCCGACAAGGAGTCCCTGAAGCACACCGAGAAGATTCTGGACGTGAAGCGTGAAACGTGGCTTGTGTTGCGTAGTTCGTCTTGCGTGTTCCGAGGGCCGCGGCATGCGAGCGGCCTCGCTCAATTCGGCGTTCAGGATCGGAGGCCATCATGAAGCTGGCCCAATCGCTCATCCTAACCTTCTTTGTCCTCTTAACGCTGTGCCTCGTGTGGATGGTGCCGCCCTGGGAGCCGCCAGATGAGCCATCGCACATGCTTTATGTGAACTATGTGGCACAGAACGGCTCGCTGCCTAACCAGAACGTGCCAGAGCAGAGCGTGGTCGGTGAGGGGCATCAGCCACCGCTGTACTATCTCCTAGGCGCGCTCTTCAACCGCGTCTTCCAGCCCGGATACGTCGCGTCAGTCGCGTGTGTGCCTGGGGAACCGTGCGGCGTGATTGGCTCGGCACAGGTGCGCAAGGCCTCCATCCAGCGACCTGACTACACCATCGACCTCACGCCGGTGCACAATCCCAAGCACGTATGGAATGGAGGGCCCTCATGGGAGGTGCCCGTCTACAAGCACCTCTCCAGCGACATCTTTCGCACGGACCGAGACCGCTACAACTTTTACGCGCTGCGCCTGCTGTCGGTGATGTGGGCCGCGCTCAACGTGGCACTCATGTTCAAGCTCTTCCAACTGTTCCTGCCGGAGGGAGGCTGGGCGCTCGCCCCCGCTCTGTTCGTGGTGACCCTGCCGCAGTTCCTGTTCATCTCGGCCGCGATCGACAACGACAACCTGGCCAATCTGCTATGCACGGCCAGCCTCTACCTGTCCTTGCGCATCCTCACGTCGCCAGGCCAGCGCAGGAACTACCTGGGTTTGGGCCTTGCCCTCGGGCTGGGCTTGCTGACCAAGAAGACGCTGCTTTTCACCCTGCCAGTTATCGTGCTCATCCTGGTCTACGCGGCATGTAGACAGCGCCCGCAGCGGCAGACCGTCTTGCGCTGGGGAGCCATGCTTTTCATGATCGCTACGCTGGTCGGCGGCTTCTTCTTCCTGCGCAACTACCGCCTGTACGGCGAGTGGCTCGGGACGCAGATGGAGAAGAGGACCCTGCCGGATCTCGTGCAGGTCAAGTCGCTGCTTGCGCCCTACTTTCGCACGACGTTTCCAGTCAACCTTTACCTGTCGTACGTGGGCAAGTTCGGCTACATGAACGTCTCGCTCCCCAAGGGAGCCTATCTGGGCTACGCGTTGGTCATCGCCGGCGGCGTGGCGGGGCTGGTGCTCTATCTGCTTGAGAAGCGCCTGCGTGACGCGCGCGTGAGTTTCGCCTTGCTGTTCGTTCTATCTTGCCTAGCGGGCGTTGTGGTGTATGATCTCACCTACAGCATGCCACAGGGTCGCTTCCTCTTTCCAGTCATCTCGTTGCTGGCCGTGCTGCTGACCCTCGGCTGGCGCGCCGTGCTGGAGCGCCTGCGCCCGCGGTGGGCAAAACGTGTTGTCGCAGGCGTCATCCTGCTGGGCCTGCTGGCGCTTGACGTCGTCAGCGTCGTGGTGATCTACCAGTTCTACCACGCCGCCAGCCAGTACTGGTGACCTGGCCTGCAGGGCCGGCGCTCATCGCGACTGGCTGCCAACCCTGGAGAGGGAATCGTGACGCGTGTTCCACCACACCACTCTTGAGAACTCGATGCAAGCGCCCTCAGGCCCCCAGGTGGTCCTGGCCGGCCTGACACCGCAACCTGGGGGCAAGCGCACGGTGTTCACGCCCCGCACGCCAGTGACCGTGGGGCCGGCTGTGATCGCCACGGGCGGCGCGGTGCCAAACACCGGTCTGGCGCTGCACCGGCTGGGCGTGCCGGTGTGACTGATGGGGAAGCTGGGTGACGGCCTCTTTGGGCGCGCCATCCTGGACGTCCTGTGCGGCTACGACGCAGCCCTGGCCGCGCCGAGAGACACGCCGGCCCCTGCTGGGCTAGCGCTGGGGTGCACAATACGCGTTATGGGTCGGGCTGCGGGGCGCAACGTTGGAGGCGGGCACCTCGATCCCGGCCGAACCGTAGAGACCCTTCGGCCGACTACCAACGACTGTCAACTACCCAAGGAGGGAACCGATGAGTGAGCTATCAGTTATGCCCAGCGCACTGGCCTACCTGTATGGCGACCTGTTACAGGACGTCTTTGCCAGCAGCGTGCGCGTTTCCATGAACGAGCAACTGCCCTGCCGCCAGGTCAGCGTCAAAAAGTCCGACCTGGCGACCCTGGTACTGGCCACCGCGTTTGTGTACTGGACCGAGCAGGGTTGCCTGCAGCTATCGACGAGCACCAAGGGCCTGCTGATCAAGTCGAAGTACGTGCTGGCCAGACGCACCGCCAAGGCGGCACCCCGCCTGGAAGGCCTGGAAAGCCAGGTTCTGGCCAGTGTCACAGGCCGCGAAAAGGGGGACGGAGTGGGGTCCATCGTGGAGCGCGTACTGCACAAGGACTATGTGGACCCTTGGGGCGCAGTGATCCGTGAGGTGCAGCGCTATCTGCTGGGCCTGGGCTACTATGCCGAAGCCGAACGCCGGGGCGTGGGCAAGCTGCTCGGCAAAGAGCTTGTGCCGCGGTGCGACAGGATCACCTCGCTGCAAAGCGAGGCGGGCGGCGTTCACGATCTGCTGGCGCGCTTTCGCTCCTCTCAAGCCGATCTCTACCCCCAGCTCTGGAAAGACGTTGGCGCAGGAATCACCAGTCGTCAGGAGACCCCGGATAACGATCTTGCATAGCTCGAACCAGGAAAGGGAGACATGAGCCGTCTGACCTATGGTGTTCGCAGGGCCGTCGTGCGCGAAGACGCCGAGCACTACTTGCTGCTGACGCTGCTCAGCTTTGCCGGCTCGGTTTCGCTCACCCGGCTATTCCTTTCGTTGACCGGCTATCCACAGATTGGCGGCGGGGGCCTGCACATCGCCCATGTGCTGTGGGGCGGGCTGTTGCTCTTCGTGGCCGCGCTGGTGATGCTGTTGCTGGCCAACCGCTGGGCGCAGACTGTGGGCGCGCTCATCACAGGCATCGGGGTGGGCCTCTTCATTGACGAAGTGGGCAAGTTCATCACGCAGAGCAACGATTACTTTTACCCACTCGCTGCGCCGATTATCTATGCCTTCTTTCTGCTGATTGTGCTGCTCTACCTGCGTGTGCGCAGGACACAGCCTCGCGACGCGCGCGACCAGATGTACTATGCGCTCGAGTCGTTGGGAGAGGTGCTGGACCACGACATGGAGGCTGAGGAGCGAACCGCGCTAGAGGCCCAATTGCACTTTGTGGCGGAACAGAGCGACCGGACGGACCTAGCTCCGTTGGCCACCGCACTGCTGACGTATGTGCAGTCTGGCTCGCTGGACGTGACGCCGACGCACCTTGGCCTGTGGCAGCGCTGGAACCGCGGGCTGCAGGCGCAAGCAATCCGCTGGATCAGACCGCGCCGGCTCAAGGCGGTGCTGGTGACAGGCATGACCGTCACGGGACTCCTCACACTGACGGAGCTGGTTGCCTTCGTCGGCGCTGCCCTGCACCCGGGCTTTCGCGCTGCATTGCTCAGCGCCATGGCATCGCAGAGCCGCGCCGTGAGTGCCGGGAGTCCCGCCTGGCTTGTCGCGCGCATGGCGCTGGAGGGCCTGGTGGGCCTGCTTCTGCTGCTGGCAGCCCTGCTGCTTGCGTTTGGCAGAGAGGAGCGCGGCGTGCAACTGGGTCGCATCGGGCTGCTGTTCGCCCTCACGTTGGTCAATTTACTGCTGTTCTACTTTGACCAGTTCGCCACGATCGTCACAGCCGTCGTGCAACTCGTACTCTTGCTCGGGGTGAGCTACTACCGCAGCTCCGTGCTAGCCGAGCGCGCTGCCACTCGCCACAAGCAACTGCCAGGGAATGCATGAGCCCACCACAAGACCCCAAGGGCTTACCAGGAAACCCTTGGGGTCCGACGTGTAACTGGGGAGATTGCGGCGCGTCAGGCGGCTATCGCGACACCCTACCGACCAACCTCTACGAAGCCGGAGTTGCGGCAGGAACCGACGTGTCGACGGCGCATATCGCCCGGATGGTATAGATCTGCTGCTCCGGCTGCAGGTTCCACTCTGAGGCGGGCTTGTCCTTGTCGTACTGGGCGTCGTCCGACGGCTTCCACGTAGAGTAGAGGACACACAACTGGTTGCCCTTGCGAAAACCGGCGGCGGTGCCCATCGGTCCATCGGCCACGTAGCGCACGTCCTCGTGCCAGCCCTGCAGGATGAGCGCCTTCTTGACAGCCACTGCTGCGCTAGCCGGATCCTTAAAGTTCACGCCGCTGCCGGTCGCAATCACCTGACAGCCCTTGCCCACGCCCTCCAGGATAGGGTCTCTGAAGTCAGCCTCTGCCGCACTGGCGGGGACGCCCAGCGCCTGGGACATGGCGTCCTGCAGCGACGTGCAGGTGGCCGCGTCTGCCGCGACCCAAACGCTCTGCGCAGCCGGGGTGGACTGGGGCGGATTCGTGGGAGTCGGCAGCGCGGCTGGCGCGCTGGTCGGCCCGGTGGTGGGTGCCGGTTGCGTGGGTGCGACGGGCGTCGGTTTTTCGCGCGTGCAGGCGCTGGCCGCAACCAGCAGGAGCAAGAGCGCAACGACAGTCAGGTCGTTCATTCGTCTGTTCACAATCACTCCTCCTCTTTCTTGCCGGGCAGGCACGCAGGACCATGGGTTGGGGTCAACGGTTGCGTTTTCCCACGCTCTGCTTCAAGTATAGGCGAGCGCCTGAAGTTGTCAAACACGAGCCAGCGAGGCTGCCAGGACACCTTGTCAAAGGTCATGCCTCACTCTCACGAGATCACCGCATCGTTCTTGCCCGCCAATTGTCGCAGCAGCTCGAACTGCCCTGTGTGGTACGTTTCGTGCCAGTGCAGAGAGGCTAACGCCTCTCCGAGGGCAGCCTCCTCACCTCCCTGGGGAAGAGCGCGGGCCAGCCCATCACTTCCCGCGCTGTGCAGTGCCGCCTGGATACGCACCAGAGACTCATCCAGATCGGCCAGCAACTTTTCCAGAGGAAGTGTCTGTTCGGCGCACGTGATGGATGTTGGCCAGGTGCGCCTCTTGCAGGCGCTCCAATTCCGGCGTTTCTTCGGGTGTCCAGACCGGCCCGCGCCGGAGCAGCACCAGGTAGTACACGCACATGCCCGGCGGCAAGTCAAGGCCTTCCTCGGGCCGTACCGCTTCCTCGCGCGTCATGTCTTAGGGTCCAGCTCGCCCAGCATCCGATCCAGTGCCTCCAGCACCTCCTGCACCTGCTCCCTCTCAATGGTCAGGGGAGGCAGAAGCTGACTCACCGACGGATCGTAGTTGGCGTAGATGGTCAGCAAGCCATGGCGAAAGCCCAGCAGTGTCAACAGTGGTCCGAGCGATTCGTGAGCCAGCTTGAGCCCCATCATCAACCCGCGCTGCCGAACCTGCACCAATACTCCGGGATGCTTCCCTCGCAGCCAGGCCAGACCCTTCTGGAACACGCCAGCCATCGCACGCACGTGGTCAAGGAAGCCTGGCTCTTCCAGAATCCGCAACACCTCCAGGGCGGCGTAGCATCCGACCTCGGACCCTCCGAAGGTGGAGACGTGGATGAAGGGGTTCTGCCGCAGAAAGGCATCGAGGTGCTCGCGGTATACTGTCGCAGAGATGGGATAGATGCCACCAGATAGCCCTTTGGCGGTCACCAGGACGTCGGGCACAACGCCGAAGGTGTCAATGCCCCACACTGCACCACAGCGCCCCAACCCCGTCTGCACCTCGTCCTGGATCATTACCACGCCGTGCCGGTCGCACAGATGGCGCACGCCCGCAAAGTAGTCCTCGGGCGGGATGACGATGCCCATCGTAGCCGGGATGGTCTCCAGGATCACGGCAGCCGTGTCGTCGTCTAGGGCTGGCTCCAGCGCTTCCAGGTCGCCAAAGGGCACCTGCACGAAGCCAGGCGGCATGGGACCAAACGGTGCGCGGTACATCTCTTCACCTGCTGCCAGCGCGAGCCCGGTGTGGCCGTGGTAGCCGCCCCGCGCCGAAATCACCTTGGCACGGCGCGTGTGCGCGCGGGCCAGCTTGAGCGCCAGATCTACAGCCTCGCCGCCCCCCACGCCAAAGACGACCCTCTGCAAATCGCCCGGGCACAGCGCTGTCAGCTTCTCGGCCAAAAGTGCGCGGTGCTCGCTGACAAAGTGGTGGTTGCCGATGTCCAGCTCCTGCAGAGCCCGCTGCAGGGCCGCAATCACGCGGGGGTTGTGGTGCCCCAGGTTGAACATGCCCCCGTTGCAGTGGCAGTCGATCAGCCGCCGCTCACCGCTCACGTCCCAGACGTAGATGCCCTCGCGCCGTCCAAACACGAAATCGATGCCCACCTGCGCGAAAAAGTCCGCCTTGCCGCTCGAAACGTGACGCGCAAAACGCTCGATGATCTTCTGCTTGTCCTCTTGGCCGATGAGTGACATCGCCACCTCCTCTCCTCTCACCTCTGGATCTTCTCTGGCAGTATATACGGGTACCCTCGCCGCGCGACGCGGGTCCGCAGGAAGCGGTCCACCCTGCGCATGGCCAGGTAGAGCGACCAGATCTGGGCATCTTCGCGGTAGTAGGCGCGCACCTCAGCCTGCTCGATGGGCTTGAGCTCTAGCCCGGGCACCGAGTCGCGGAAAAAGGCGTTGGCTACGTCCAAAACCTCTGGAATCAGGTCGGCCTTTTGCTCCTTGTAGAAGTTGGCCACCAGGTCCATCACGACCAGGCGCGGGTCATAGTAGCGGTTGACGACGTCTTTGAGGTACAGAATGCGCAGCAGCCAGACCAGAAAGGAAGGAGCGCTGCGCAGAAACAACTCAGAGTCGAGCTGTTCCGCTCCTTGCACGCGAAACAGCGGCGTGCTCGTATCAACGTACCACAGCGCCGTAGCCTGTGAGACAGCGGGGTGTTCGGGGTCAAAGCCCTCGATGGACCAGTTGGAGATCTGGCCGTCAATGGCCACCTGCACGCGTGTCTGCCGCCGGTTAAAGTCCCATAGCTTGCGCAGCTCTTCGAGCACGCGGCGCACCAGCGTGCAGACTCCCTGCGCGGTTAGCATGTGCAGAGCGCGGTTGCCGATGGAGGCGTAGGGCAGCTTGCGCTGCACGATGTAGAAGACCGGATGGCCAGCATCATCCAGGAACGACGCGTAGCCGTTGGCTGGGATGCGGATGCCGATTTCCTGCTGCAGGAGACGGTCGTATTCCTCGTATACGGTCCTGTACTGCTCCATCTCCACAGCGCTGCGGAAGATGGGGAGACGCTTGAAGGCCAGGCCCTGCAGACCCTCGGCCTCGATCTCAAAGACCGTGCTGATCTCTCCATAGCCCAGCACACGCGCCGGGATCGGGCTGCGCTGTGGGTGCTGTGGATCCAGCCAACGTTCAAACTCGCGCAGCCTGCTCACGTCGATCGCCAGACCCGTCATCGGTGCACCTCCTGCCCTTCACAAACGGCCGCCCCGGCAACGATGCGCAACAGCGATGAGGGCGCGCGTTGGCTAGCTTCCGATCTTGGACGAACTTTACCATACGTGGTGCCCGGAGTGCAAACGGCCAGCAGCACGCAATAGCCGCGAAGCCAGCTTCCCAGAACAACTGCGTGGGCTTGGGGTCTTCCATGCGCTGTGCTATACTATGCCCGCGCCGCATCCAGGGAAAGGAAGACCAACGATAGTGCTTGATCGCAGCACAGCGTGCATGCCCGACCTCGTGCAAGACCTCTTGCAGCAATTCACCACCGCCTGGTGGGACAGCGACACGCACCGACCCGCATTGCCCGCTACCTTCACCGCTCAGGAACAGGCCGCGCGCGAAGCGCACCTGGACCGCTTCACCAACACCATCAGCGCCGAGATGCGCGCGCAGCCGCGCACCCAGGACCAGCGCCGGAGCGCCCAGCAGCGCATCATGCAGGCCTTTGCTACGTTTTCCAGTTCCGCCCTGGATTTCCAGGAGCGCCACCTGGACGTGCTGCTGCACCGCGGCTTTCCTGAGCTGGGCGTCGGGTTTGCGCAGATGGCCAGGCGCTTTGACCCCACAGTGGCCGGCAGCGACGTCTTCCAGGCCAGCCGCAATGCCTGGACCATGAGCGGCCTGCAGGTCCTGCTGGGCCAGCCCATTCAGCTCACGCCCGCCATCTTTGCCTACAGCATGCTCTACCCCTACAGCGACAACTACCTGGACGATCCCAACGTGCCTGAGGCCACCAAGCGCGACTTTAACGCGCGCTTTGCGCGGCGGCTGCAGGGCGAGCCGATCGCTCCGGCTAACGACCATGAGCGCAAGATCTGCGACCTAGTGGCCATGATCGAGGGCCAGTACGACCGTGGGGAGTATCCACAGGTGTTCGAGAGCCTGCTGGCGATCCACAGCGCGCAGTGCAAAAGCCTGGAGCTGCTGCACCGGGCCGCCTCGCCCTACGAGGTCGACGTGCTGGGCATCAGCCTGGAAAAGGGCGGAACTTCCGTCCTGGCCGACGGCTACCTGGTGGCCGGCTCCCTGACGCGGCCGCAGGCCGAGCTGACATTTGGCTTCGGCGCCTTCCTGCAGATCGTAGATGATCTGCAGGACGTCGAAGGCGACACGAGGGACGGGCTTCTGACCGTGTTCTCCCAGACCGCAGGGCGCTGGCCGTTGGACGGGTTAACCAACCGCTGCTTCCACTTTGCGCGCAGGGTGCTGCAGAGCCTGGCCTGCGTCGAAGCCCCCGGCGCAGAGCCGCTCAAGGAACTGATGCAGCGCAGCTCGGTCATGCTGCTGACCAATGCGGCCGGCGCGGCCGGACGGTTCTACAGCCGGCTCTACCTGCAGGAACTGGAGGGCCATTCGCCTTTCCGCTTTGCTGCACTGGCCGCGCGCCGCAAGAAGCTGTCCAAGGAGCGCGTCTCGCTGATGCGGCTGATCGAGGCCTTTGCCACTCCAACCGATGCGGAATTCACTTTCCCGGAGGGCATCTCGACAAGCGCCAGCAGGTAGTGGGATGCCACTCCGAGAAAGTCTCTTGAAGAGCGCCTGGTTTGCGGTATACTGTGTCACGAGGCCGGTCACGTCTTTCACACATCCGCCCCGGCATTGCTTCGTACGACGCTCGGATCTTAAGCTCAAGGCATTGGACGCTCGCAGATCGAACCGGAGGTGTAACCGTTGCCACTCTACGGCGTCTGCTTCGAAGTAACTGACGACGGCCTGTGCATGGCGCATGTGCCAGAGCTGCCAGGCTGCACGGTGCGTGCACCCTCGCGCGAGGAGGCCCTGCGCCGCCTGCCAGATTCCATCCGCGCCTACCTCGGCTGGCTGAAAACTCATGGCGAGCCCGTTGCCACCGCAGGCCAGTCCATCGAGATCGAAGAGGCAGGCATCAGCACCGGCTTTGGCCCCTTTGACCCCGGCAGCGCCGCCGCGCTGTGGCCCACCGACCGCGGGCCCGTGTCAACTGCGGAGATGGAAGCCGCCTTGCGTCGCATGGACTATGCTCGCGCGGACTTGCTGGCGCTCGTGCGTGACCTTCCCGACGCGCTGCTGGATTGGCAGCCCGACCCCAACGCGTGGCCGCTGCGCCGCGTCTTGCGCCACGTCGGCAACGCGGAAAAGTGGTACACCTCTCGCCTGGTGTCAGAGCAGCAACTGCCACCCGAGTGGGCACACGATGAGGGCATGCCTCTCCTGGACTACCTGGGAATGACGCGCCGCACAGCCGTGGCCTGCCTGCGCCAGCTCGGCCCTGAGCAACGCACTGCGCTGGTCTACCCAACGCTATGGACCGAGCACCCCGAAGAAGGCTGGACGCTGCGCAAGGTGCTGCGCCGCTTCCTGGAGCACGAGCGCGAGCACAGCGGCCAGGTGCGCGAGGTCCTTGACACCTGGCGCCTCTACTACCAGGCTCGCACCGCAACTGCACGCGCAGATTTTCTGGGGTCGTTGATCGGCCTGGACGAGGCAACGCTCACCGGGCGCCCTGTCTTTGACGACTGGACTGCCAAAGACCTGCTGGCACACGTGGCTGCATGGGATGAGACACACTGGGAACGTATGAAGGCCATTCTGGCGGGACACGCCCGCGAGCTGCAGGTGGTAGACACCGATGCGCGCAACGCCGCTCTGCATATCGAGCGCCGGGACTGGCCATTAGAGCGAGCCCTCGAACGTCTGACCTGGGCGCGCGCTGCCTACCTGCAGACGCTGGCTGGCGTGTCGGACGAGGACCTGCACCGCCTGCACTCTACACCCCTCGGCGAGGTCACGCTACGCTACTGGGCCGAGCGCCGCCCCGCGCACGACGGCATGCACACCGCTGACGTCGAGACCTGGCGCCAAGCCAACCGCCTGCGTGGCATGACCGGGCCCAAGTCACTATTGCTGGCCGGACTCGACGCCGCGCGGGAGGAGCTGCTGGCGGCCGCCGCCCTGGTGCCCGCCGCAGAACGCGCCTCGCGTCCTGTGTGCGGCGTGTGGACGCTGCAGGACATGTTGGGCCACGTTGCAGACTGGGAGCAGGTGGCCGTGGACGTGCTGCGCGAGATGGCCGCAGGGCGCAAGCCTGTCATCGACATCCCGGACATGGAAGCCTGGAACCAGGACCACTACCAGGCACGCCGCGGACAACCCTGGGAGGTGGTCTGGGCAGACCTGCACCGCATCCGCGCCGCGCTCCGCGAAACCATGCAGGGCATGCGCCAGGAAGACCTGGCACGCTCTGCCCCCAACCCGTGGGACCCCAGAGGCACGCCCTACCGCTGGGTCCGCCAGGAAGACCTGGGGCACGATCGCCACCATGCAGAGGACGTGAGGAAGGCGATGGGAGTAGCTGCCAGCCACGACTGAACCACGAATACGCGAACGGCACAGGGATGCCACGTCCATGCGCCTGCTCCCGCTTCACCCCGCTTTGCGGAGCGCGCCTTGGGTGGATGGCCAGAAGGGAATAAGTGGGTCATGAAGAGGCACACCTCGGCTCTGGCAGGGTGCGCGCCTACTATGCCTACCAGGATGAGAACGGTGTCTGGAGGGTCGCGTGCGTCGACCAGTGAGTTGATCTGCCCATGGACCATCACCACGCGCGGGGGCCACGCAGGCGCGTAACGGGTCCCAGGGAGACAGCAGCGTGAAGCGCAATCTGGCCTGGTGCCTAGCCCTGATAGTATGCACTCTCGAGCTGCTGGTACTGGTATGCAGCAGCTCCCCTTACCCGGCGGCGCGGGCTCAAGCCGCTCGCGCCTCCAGGGCAGGTGCACCGGGGCAGAGCGATGTTTGGCGCTTGCTGCTGCCACTCGTGGCCAAGGCGTGGCGGCCCCGGCCCTCCGCTACGCCCACATCCACGCCCACTGTGACCTTCACACCTACCCACACCGCTACGGCCACGTTGACGCCCACTCCCAGCCCTACCTATCCTCCGCAGATCAGTAGCATGACGCTGCAGGCCACATCGACTGAGCTGCGCGTGGGCGAGATAGTCACGCTCACTGCGCGGTTGACAAACGAGGGTGTATGGTTGATGGGTGTGCCGCTCTACACCCTGCAGGGGCTCGGCGAACCTGGTTCCGCGGTGCTCACATCGCTCGGCCCGCTGCAGGTGTATCATTCCGTCCCCATCTACCTGGGCCAGTACGACGAGGCCCAGTTCGTGCTGAAGGCCAGCTCCCCCGGCCAGGCCACGCTGTGCGTCCGATCCAGCTTTGAAGTGCACATTGGTTACCCGGGTCCAGCCTTCTGGTGGGGCGACATCAGCCCGCCGTTGGTCATCACGGTCTCGCCCTGACCTAGCCGCGCCATGCAACCCGCAGCGACCCCTGACGCGTCGCCTGAGGCGAGAGCCATTCACAAGGAGAACGGTTTGAAGCCTCAGGCTTTGACTGCTCTACCTGCACGCCCGCCCGTAGTTGGACGTCACCAGCGTCAGGTCGAGCACATCCACTACGTCATCGCCGTTCAGGTCGGCCAAGCCATTGGCAGCCGGCGCGCCGGGGTCATAGGCTGCACTGACGAGCGTCAGGTCCAGCAAGTTGACCACGCCGTCAGCGTTGGCATCCCCGGGGCAAGACTGCACGCTGGTGATGGCCAACTCGCCCGGTAGGGCAGCCTCGGTCGTCACCGTCCACGTCACTCCGTTGGTGCTGACGACGACTGTGCCGACCAGATCGGTGCGATAGACGGCGGGCGTCACGGCCAGCAGTCGCGCCAGCGTCCCCGCGTTGGGATGCTTCTTATACTGCTCATGGTTGACCTCGATGACCGCGACCTTGGGCTGCACCGCGGCCAGGAACGCCTTCCCTGAGGAACTGGCGCTGCCGTGGTGCGAGACCTTGAGGATTTCCGCTTCAGTCGGCAGTTGGCGCTGCAGCACCTGGCGTTCGGCGGCGGTGCTGATGTCCCCCGGCAGCATCACGTCCACCTGGCCATAGCTCACGCGCAGGGTCACAGAGTTGTCGTTGTCGCGATTGCTGCCTGCGTCAAGCGGGTCGGCGGGGTTGAGCACAGTAACGGACACTGGCCCCCAGGCAAAGGTCTGCCCCGCGCGAGCCACCACCGTGGGGATGGCCTTAGCGGAGATGGCTTGCGTGAACTTGTCATAGAGATCGCCACTGCTGGGCTGGCCGCTGTACACGACCTCCTTGACCGGAAGGTCCTGCAGAACCCGCACCAGCCCGCCCACGTGGTCGTCGTCGGGGTGCGTCAGCACCACCACCTCGAGGTCCTTCACGCCATGACTCTGCAGGTACGTCAGCACTATCGGCCCCGCGACCTCCTTACCTGCATCAATGAGAATGTCCTGTCCGTCGGGCGTCTTGATCCACTCGCAATCACCCTGCCCCACGTTGAGAAAGGTGACTATCAGGGGAGACTGGTTGGGCAGCGGGGTACGGGTGACGTGGGTAGCCTCGCCCCCAGGACCCAGCACGGTCGGCGAGGGCGCCCCCGCAGGCAGAGGTGTGAGGCCTTCGGACGAGGACTGGGTGCAGGCGGTCGCGCACAGCATGACCAGGGCCAAAAAAAGGCATCTGACACGCATGTTAGCCTCCTGCGCCGAACCGCGGCGCACGAACTGCGACGCAGACTCCCCGAGGCATGCCGGCTCCGCGTATGCGCCTCGCCTCCTCGCACCTGCGCACGAGATCCGTCCTAGACAGCACCGATCGCGTTCTCTAGTTCCGCCACTTGGGCCGGAAACCTCTTGGTCAACCGGCTCTTCTTCAGGTTCTCCCTGACAATCCACGCTACATCCGTATCCGGGCTGCGTGCCAGTTCGCCTAGGAAGGCAAAACCGGGACCGGGCGCGGCTTGCACCAGGACACTGATGGAGTAGCCCAACGCTTGGCGCAGGCTTCTGAACTGCTCCGACCTGCGCTCTGCAGAGGTCCGGAGGCGCACCAGCACCCTGCGGTGCAGCTCCAGTGCGGTCGAGGCAGTGGTCGCGTCGTGCAGCAGCCGGGGCTCGGCGACGCCCGCCACCACCGCGCGCATCGCCAGCCAGTCTTCGTCCCGTACCCAGGATTCGAGTTCGCGCAGCGTCTGCGGCCCGCGCACCTCGATCAGGTCCTGAAGGCCCATCGCTACGGCCTCGCGCACGCGCCAGCGTGGGTCGCGGGCCAGCGCGTGCAGCCGGTGCAGCGCCTGGGCGAAGCGATCGGGCAGCGCCGCACCGATGGCCGCCAGGCCGAGCGTCCCGCAAAAGGAAAGGAACTCACGCGGATCGTTCACGTCCGCCACGGCCGCGCCAAGCGCCACCAACTGCAGGGAGAGCGCCCACAGTGGCTCGCCGGCCTGGCTCGCCTGCTGACCCACGGCCTGTGCAAAAGCACCGGCCAGCTCCAGGTTGCCGCGGGGACCCGGCAAGTTGCTCCCAGCCAGGAGGTAGTCTCCCAACGGCTCTGCGTGTGCGCTGCGTATGGACTCTAGCAGGAGAGGCGCCAGCTCCTGCCGGTACACCTCGGTCTTGCCCACTAGGCAACCTCAAATTCGCGCTGCTCGCTCCATTCGCCGTCGCGGAACAACTGCACGGCCACCTTATCCCCGGGCTGGTGGGTCTTGGGGATGAGCACTTGCACCTGGCTGTCGGACCACGACAACAGGCCATCCTTCTTGGTGCGAATCGGGTGACCATCGAGGGTCACAAAGTTGTTGCCCTGGTCGGCTCCGAACTCCTCCCCTGTGATCGTGATGGTCGTCCCGGGCGGCCCCCTGAGCGGCAAAACGCCATGCAGGTGGGCTTTTCGCTCCACTT
>Ga0315289_10009087_pt1 | contig 14325 bp, 14 predicted proteins | sample YL17G11_40_MG_FD_203452 | JGI IMG/M metagenome (GOLD analysis project Ga0315289, IMG submission 203452) | Sediment microbial communities from Yellowstone Lake, YNP, Wyoming, USA - YL17G11_40 | ecosystem: Environmental > Aquatic > Freshwater > Lake > Sediment | place: USA: Wyoming | collected...
TTTTTGAATCAGAATAAGCGGAGAATGACTCATCAGCCCGTATAAATTAAATAATATTAATTATTTTTATGAGTTAAATTAAGAAAACGACAAGTCAGAACCACTTCTTCAAATCTTTCTGGGATGCAGATGTTTTTTGTTTTGTTATCCTTTCAACTGCATTATCAACTCTTTCCTCGCTGAAATCGTGCTCTTTGCACAGAAGTTCCTTGACTTTTTTTGTATCAATATCCCTGAACTTTATTTCATATTCTTTGGTTACGTCCGGCTTCCTGAAAATTTCAAAAATATCTTTCCAGTCAAATTCAGGCTCTGGAATCTTTCCGTCTTTAGCCATTCTGCTTACAGCATCGAATATTAATGCTGGCTGTTTGTACATTTTGACAAGCTGAATCGCTCTTTTAGGCCCTATGCTCTTGACGCCGCCGACATTAAAGTCAGTTCCAACGAGAATTCCAAGGCATATTAACTGCTCAATGTTTAACTGGAGGCTGTTAAAAACATTTTCAAGTTCAATCATCTCAGGCATTACTGGAATAAATCCCCTGAATGTTTTTCTTTTTCTTGAAAGTGTCAGGTTCTGTATTACCCTTGTTGCTCCGAAAAGCAGTGAATCATAATCCTGTGAAGCTACGGCAAACGCATCGTTTTGCCTGACTATGAACGCGCACTGTGATTCTCCCTCGCTTGGCGCCTGAATTACAGGCAATCCCAGGGCATCAAGAAGCTCTTTGCTTTCTTTTATCATCCCGTCATTTAATCTTATTGTCTGCTTTGCGTATTTCAGCATTTCATCTGCAGTTCCAAAAGCTTTGGCATGTTCATATTTGATTTCAGCGTCTTCTTTTCTTCCCTCCCTCAATTCTTTTGTTTTTCCTTTAAGTTCCGGAGAAATACCATCAAAAACATAAACAAGCTTAAGCCCTTTAGCCATTAAATTGGTTGTTCTGTAAAACAAGCCGCTTAAATGCGATGTTATTCTCCCTTGATTGTCAGTTAATGGACTGCCGTCCAGCTGCCTTATATTTGCAAGAAACTGGTACAATGCATTAAAAGCATCAACTGCAATAACCTTTCCTTTCAATTCGTCCAGTGATATTTCCTTCCTTGGAACTATTTCGCCTATCTGCAAACCCATAAAATAATCAAGAAAGCATATTATAAAAAATTTACTTATGCTAGTATTAACTATGAGCTGTGAGCTTTATCATACATGTCCTTTAGAAAATCGTAAATCCTGTCTGCATATATTGTAGAACTTTTGCCGTCAATGTTCGGGTCACGAAATGCATACGGATTTGAAAGTTCCTCTCTATTTGATGCTCTATAGGGTTTTTGCATAGAGGCAATAAACTTCGCTTTAGCTTCGTCACTAATTGAAGCAAGTCTCCCGCTTTGCGTTCTTGGAGCAAACCTTCTATTGCACTTATGTGCAAGAATTTTTAAACTGCCCTTGTACGCCTCTCTGTTAAGCAGTTTGACAATATCAAATAATGATCCTGGGTTAGCTGAATTTCTGGCGAAGAAATTAACAATTCTCTTTCTCTCTTTGTCAGCATCTCCTGCTCCAATTTCAAACATGAATTGAGAAGGATAGTCGTTTCTTTTAATCATTCCTGCACCAATGTAATAAGCCATAATCTCGTCCGGATTGCTCACATCAAGCATTTCTGCATGAACATTCAAATTGTGCAGCCCATAAAAAGCCATCTTTAAGTCATCATAGAAAAGTGTTTCCAGGTCTTTTCTTCTTATCCCCCAGTTTCTTGGAACTTTTTTTTCTTCTGAAAACAAATTTGTCTGTGTCATTTTATTGTTACTATTACATAATTAATATAAATCTCAATTTAAAAATCTTTCCTCTCAAAGAAACTTTAAATATATCTTTTTACTGTTATATGCATGATTAATATTGATTTTATTCCGATAGATTATGATTATTTTGACTTTCAGGGAAGAAATTATGTCAGGATTGTCGGTAGGGATTCAAAAGGAAAAAGAGTTTGTTTGATTGACGATTTTCAGCCATTTTTCTGGCTTATTCTGAAAGAAAATATTTCTGAAAGCAGAATAAAAAGAATTCGGGAAGACATAGAAAAAATTGAGATTAAACAGCCCTCAAGAACATCAACAGTTGAAAAGACAGAGATTCACGAAAAAAACTTTCTTGGAAAATCAGTGAAAGCAATAAAAGTTTTCATATCAAACTACAAGGACGCCCACGACATTGTGGAAAAAATAAATTTTCCAGAAGTTATTGCAAGAAGGGAATATGACTTGAATTTAATAACCAAATACATAATTGAGAAAAAATTTATTCCTTTGTCTTGGTATAAAATTTCTGGAGATATTCTGACTGAAGAGTTCGGGGCTTCCAATCTGGACGTTGACATGTGCATTAAATTAAATAAGGCTGAAAAATCCGAGGACAAAAATTTTGAGCCGAACATTCTCGCTTTCGACATAGAAACGGATGAATTTGAAATAGGAAAAGGCGAAATTCTGATGATTTCTCTTGTCTCAAAGAATTTCAGAAAAGTTTTGGCATGGAAAAAAGTCAATTTTAAGGAGGATTATGTTGAATTTTTCAAGGACGAAGCTGAAATGATTGAAAAATTTGTTGAATATGTAAAAAAAATAAATCCTGACATGCTTATAGGCTATTTTTCAGACGGCTTTGACATGCCTTACCTGAAGGCAAGGGCTGAAAAAAATAATGTAAGGCTTTCTCTCGGACTGGATTCAAGCCAGCCTGTTTTCGCGAGAGGAAAAATATCTTCTGCAAGAGTTTTCGGCATAGTTCATATAGATTTATTCAGATTTATAGATACAGTATACAGCCAGTATCTGCAGTCAGAAACTCTCGGCTTGAACGAAGTTGCATCCGAGCTTCTTGGAGAGGGAAAAAAGGAATTTTTGTTCAAGCATTCAAACAAGATGAAGGAAGATGAATGGAAGGATTATTTTGAATATAATTTGTATGATTCCATTCTGACTTATAAACTTGCGGAAAAATTCTGGCCTGACATGCTTGAATTCTCAAGAATTCTGCAGGAGCCTTTGTTTGAGATTACAAGAGACGGAATGTCACAGCTCGTTGAATCCTATATCTTGCACCATCTTGATTCTTATAATGAGATTGCTGAAAAAAGGCCGTTGCATGACGAGATAGAAAAAAGAAGAGAGCGCAAAAGCGTAGAGGGCGCATTTGTTCTTCAGCCAAAAGCAGGACTTTATGAAAATCTTTGCATATTTGATTTCACAAGCATGCACACAAGCATTATTGTTTCATTCAATATTTCCAAAGCCACACTGCTTGAAAAGAAAGAGAAGGATTGTTATGAATCTCCCGAAGTTGAGTGGGAAGGCAAAAAAACCAGATTTTATTTCAGCAAAAAACAGGGCTTCTTGTCCCACATGTTAAAAGACATAATAGAAAAAAGGAAAAAATACAAGCAGGAGTACCAGAAAAATCCAAATCCCATTACCAAGGCAGGAAGCAATGCTTTCAAGCTGCTGTCTGCAGCAGTTCATGGTTACATCGGCTTCTTCGGAGCACGTTATTATTCACTGGAATCCTCAGCATCAATTCTTGCATTTGTGAGGAAATTCAACAAGGAAACAATTGAAAAAACAGAAAGAGCGGGTTTTAATGTGATATATTCAGATACGGACAGTGTTGCTTTCCAGCTTAACGCTAAAACCAAATCCCAGGTTCTTGAATTTTTGAAAAAACTCAATTCAGAGCTTCCCGGAATAATGGAGCTTGAGCTCGAAGATTTCTATGAAAGGGGGCTGTGGGTTACAAAAAGAACAGGCGAATTCGGCGCGAAAAAGAAATATGCCCTGATTAATGAAAAAGACAAGCTGAAAATCCGCGGCTTTGAAACAATCAGGCGGGATTGGTGCAATCTTGTCCGTGAGCTGCAGAACAGGGTTTTGCAGTATATTCTCAGGGATGGCAACGAAAAAAGGGCTCTGGAAATTGTAAAAAAAACCATCGCTGATTTAAAAGAAAGAAAAGTTGAGAGAGATGAAATTCTGATAAAAACCCAGTTGAAGAAACCAATAAGCGAATATAAATCAATAACTCCTCATGTTATAGCTGCGAAAAAAATGCAGGAGCAGGGAAAACCCCTGGATATAGGCATGCTTATAAAATATTTCATTGCAGAAACAAGAGAAGTGAAAAAGCTTGTCAGGGAAAAAGTCAAGCTTCCTGATGAAAAAGGCGAATACAACATAAAATATTATCTGGAGCATCAGATTATTCCTGCTGTTGAAAATATATTTGAAGTTTTTGGAATAACAAAAGATGACATTTTAGGCAAACAGCAGAAAAAACTTGGAGATTTTTAATTTTCAGGCTCTTCTAAAATTCCTTCCAAATCAGGCCCGATAGTTTCAGCAACAACCCTTTTCGGTTCGCCGTCTTTTACATATAAAAGCAATGACTTGACACCATCCATGTCAATTCCCCTCTTGCCTTCAGAAGTCACATGAAAAACCCTGTAGTTTTCATTTTTATATATTCGCACTCCCAAATCAGTCACATAAAACTTTTTTTGCTCATTTTCCAGGGTTAGATTGTACTCTGTTTTGTCAAGCACAGAATCAATATTTATGTCAAACAAAAATGAAAAATATGCTGTAAGCAAATCCTGTGTTCCTTCAAACAGCTTCTGCTTTTTTCCGTTGAATGTGTATAATCCATTTGTTATTTTTATTTCCAAGTCTACATTTTTAATTAATGAACCTAAAAAATTGGTTTTTGCCCTTGCACTTATATATTCATCATTAAAAGTCACTGTGGCACTGCCAACCTTCAGTCCAAACGCTTCAATTTTATAGTGCTGGGGATTTGATATCCTGGGATTTATTGTGTTCTGGGAATTCGCAGAACTGAAAAAAAATAACAATATTAATGCTAATAAATTTTTAGCTTTCATGTAAACTTATCTTTTTTAAGATATTTAAGGATTTATTGTTTGTATCAGATATTTTTGTTCTACATACTTAGAATTCATCCAGTTTTTTCTGCTTTTTTTCACGCCTTGTCCATGTTGCCCAAGATTTTCTTATTATTCCCATGTTTTCATATTTTTTTGCGCGCTTTTTTAAAAAATTTATAGTTGCCGGATCGCTCGGATAACCACTTCCGAAATCTTCATTTATGATTTTTTTTATTTTTTCAATCTCCCTGTCTCTCGTGACTTTTGCGATTATTGATGCTGCAGAAACAATGGGGTAGTTGACATCTGCCTTATGCTCGCATCTCGGAATTATTTTTTCTTTTTTCTCCAGATGCTGAAAAAGATAACTCTGCCATGCACTGATATTTACAGAAGGGCAGTCAACAAAAAGGCTTATCTGCTCGTTTGTGTTTTTGGCAAGCTCATTTATTATTTTTGCGGCATTAATCGCCTCAATTTTATTCAGGTTGATTTTTTGGGAGATTTTTGAGTCAATTTCTTCAGGCAGAATTTTTGCAACGCCGAAATCAATCGCATTATTTTTTATTTTTTCAAACAGATATTCCCGTCTTGCAGGGCTGAGCATTTTTGAATCTTTTACTCCCAGTTTTTTTAAGGCATCAAGCTGCTTCCTGTCCGCAAGAATTCCTGCAATAATCATCGGCCCTATAACCGGGCCTCTCCCAGCCTCGTCAATTCCTATATAAAGCATTTTTAAAAAGTAGCGGGGGCGGGATTTGAACCACGCGACCTCAGGGTTATGGGCCTTCCGCATTTTCTTTTGGAAAATTCTGCGAGCACTCCAGGCTGCTCCACCCCGCTATACTGCAGCCACTGTTCCAGAGGTCTTTGCGAATAACTTAAATAGTTCTAATTTTTAAACTTAACTAAGTATGAAATTTCCACATCTAAAAAATAAGGAATTGGCTGAATTTGTCGGCATTATGCTTGGAGACGGATTAATAGGAATTTACAAATGCAAGCATATGAACAAAATAAAAACACAATATCAAGTTAAAGTAACTCTTGATTCTAGAAATATACAGTACACAGATTATGTTGTTGATTTATTTAAGAAAATTTTTGGTATTGAACCAAAATTAAACTACAAAAAATCAGAAAATACTGTAGATATCAGATGTTTCAAAAAAGAATTATTGATTTTTTTAACTGAAAAAGTTGGTTTGAAACTTTCTCCAAAATGGAATAATGTTTTAATTCCAAAATATTATTTAATATCTCCATATAATAAACTTGTCTTGAAAGGTTTATTTGATACTGATGGTTGTTTATCTATATTCAAAAATAATAATGTGCTTTATCCGCGTCTTGAATTAAAGGTTTCTCCATCACCAATGCAAAAACAGGTAGCTGACATTTTAAAAGAAAGAGGTTTTAGATTTACTATTCAAAATTTAGAGAGAGGAAAGATTAGAATTAGATTGAGCGGAAAATCTCAGCTTGAAAAATGGCTTGTTGATGTTGGTTTTTCGAATAAAATACATTTAGAAAAAGCAACCAATTTCCTAAAAGATGGGGCTGCCCGGATTTGAACCGGGGTCATCTGCGCCCTAGGCAGAAAGGCTAAACCAAGCTACCCCACAGCCCCATATAATTTTTAAATAAGTGATGGTTTAAAATCTTATGTCTGGAAAAGGTGAAGGCAAATATCTTCTGAAGAATGTCAGAGTATATGTGCATGAGAGAGGAAAGAGCAACGCAAGGATAACCCACATAGATATTGAAAGTCCAGAAATTGCAGATATAATAAAAGAAAAAGAAGCGACGTATTGTGCAGGAAAGGCTGGCGGATGTTTCATAGGTTTGAAAAAAGAGATGCTTGAGCGCGCAGCCAAACTTTTAGAAAAGAAAAAAGCGAATCTGAAAATTTCAAAGCAGGACAAATGATAATTTTTTATAAAAACAGCATTGGCTTATTTTATTCAAACTAAAAGTTTAAAATATATGAATTATTTTCTATATTGTGCCGGGATGGCCCAACGGTAAGGCGCAGGTTTGCTAAACCTGTTTCCTCACGGATTTCTGGGTTCGACTCCCAGTCCCGGCGTCCCAAAATGATAAAAAATCATAGGTTTTTTTGGCATCCAGAAAACCAGGAGTTTTCTAGGAAATGAATTATGGCAGAAAAACAGCAAATATGCTTTATACTTTCAGGAGACGCACATCATCATATGAATACTTTGATGAACTCCAGAGTATAGCCCACAATTACGGTTTTCTCACAGCACTGCTTTATGATTTTAAACTTTCATTCAGGCAGTCCGCTTTTGAGGGCAGGCTTGTCAAGATTATTGAGGGTATTTTGCATTCAGTCGGAATAAAACCAAAAAAGCCGGCATTAAAAGAAAAACTAAGTTACTAGTAAGAAACATTCGTGTTTTTTCAGCAATCAATCACCACTAAAAAATAATTAATAGCAAAACGTTTATAGATTGGTATTTTCTTGCGCATAAATGTCTCTGGAAAAAACAGTTAAGGAAATTGTCAAGACTTTATACATTTCTGTAAGGGCATCACCTACTTTTACAGCAATGACTGGTTTAATCGGCGCAATGGCAGGAACAGCATCTCAGAAAGGTATAGATTCTTCAGATACTCCTTTATTATTGTTAATTGGTTTTGATGCGTGTTTATTATACATGATGGCGAGAACGAATAGGGCAATATATGAAAATTTTTCCAGGCATCTTGATAAACACTTGGAAAAAGATGGAGATGGCAGATTTTGCCGGAATATTGTATTCCATCCTTTTAGAACATACGGAAAAATTTATGCAGAGGGACACGATTTAATAGAAAAATACGCTGCAGATTTAAGACAATATAAAGGACAATAAATTATTTGAAAATAAGTTTTTTGATTTAAATTTTCAAAAGGAAAGTTTATAAACTCTTTTTTGTATTTTTAATCTTCTGTTAAAAATGCCGAGAAAAAAAACCGAAAAAACTGAAATTGAAGAAGACGGGGAAGTCAAGAAAGAGAAGCAGGAAAAAGAACCTGAAAAGAAATCAAAGGAAAAAAAAGCCAAAAAAGACCGCAGTGATGAAAAAAAGGAAAAAATAAAAGAGGAAAAAACTGAGGAAAAAGAGCATTCTCACAAAAAAGACATAGTTGAAAAAGAACCGGAAACATTATTGGTTCCTCTGGAGGAATATATCAAATCAGGTGTGCATCTTGGAACAAGAGTGATAACCCCCAATATGAGAGAATACGTGTACAGAAGGAAAGCAGACGGCGTTGCTATAATGAATACAAAGAAAATAGATGAAAAAGTTGAGAAAGCAGCTAATTTTTTATCAGATTATAATCCCGAGGATATTTTTGTCAGCTGCAAGCGTGATGCCGGGCATAAGGCACTGGACGCATTCGAAAAAGCCACTAATATCAAAACATCAGCAAAATATATGGCTGGCAGCATCACAAATCCTGCTCTTGATACTTTTTTTGAGCCAAAAATCGTGTTTGTTGTTGACCCCTGGCTTGATAAGAACGCATTAAACGATGCTGTTACAATACACATACCTGTTGTTGCTTTATGCAGCACAAACAACGTAACAGGCAATATTGATGTAGTTGTTCCCTGCAACAACAAGTCTGCAAGAAGCATAGGCTTGATGTTATATATTGTCGCGAAGCTTTATCTTGAAAAAAGAAAAATCAAGCATGAAATTAAAGCTGAAGATTTCTATGATGTGGAGTTTGAAAAAACCGAAGCAAATGAAACCAAAAGAAGAATTGAAAGGCAGAGAATGGGTGTTTGATAAAACGATTTCTGAAGAAACTGCGGCGTTAAAACAATGAATGACTTTTGATTTTGTTCATGCACTTAACTTTTTAAATTTAAAACTCCTTTCTTTTTTATGCCTCTGTAGCTCAATGGCAGAGCAATTGCTTCGTAAGCAATAGGTTATGGGTTCAACTCCCATCAGAGGCTTTTTCTAGCATAAAGTTCTAAGGAAAGATTTAAATAGTATCAAATGATAATACTATCAATAGATAAATATAAAAACTTGGAAGAAAAAAATGCAAGAACAAAAGACTAATGAAATGAAGTTTAACATAACAGAGATAATAACAAGAAGTCCAAGACTTGAAACTGTTGTTATGGTGGAAAAATTCATTAAAGAGCACAATGGTGATTTTAAAAAAACCGAGTTATTTAACAAACTCCCCAAAAAAATAATGTGGGGCACATTTAATGTTATTTTGCATTATCTTTATGAAAACAACAAAATTGTTATGGACAGAGAAGGATTTATTGTTTATGTATGGAATCCTGAAGCAATAAAGAAATTTATAAACAGAAAAAGATATTGATATTTATGTTTAAAAAAGAGGCTAAATCTGTAATTTTCGCAGATGAGAAGCTTGAGCAAACATTTGAGTCCTTGTCTGAAGATGATTGGTTAAAAAAAGCTTTGAAAAAAGCAATTATAGATTTGAAAGAAAATTCTTTTTGTGGCGAGAGAATTAAAAAAGGATTAATCCCAAAAGAATACGTTAAGAAGTACAATATAGATAATCTTTGGTGGTATCCTCTTCCGAAAGGATGGAGATTAGTTTATTCGATTATGGTGGATAATGTTGAAATTCTTGCAGTTATTATAGAATATTTTGACCATAAAAACTATGAACGAAGGTTCAAATATTAAAGAAGTTCGTCAGAGGCTTTTTCTAGCACAACTCAATTCCAATCTTCCCGAACTCTTCATTTATTTCATTAAGAATCCCTTTTTTACTCGCTTTCAGCTTTTCACATCTTTTTTCTTCTCTGGCTTTTTCATTCGTTAAATTGCCTATTCTGATAATTATATCTGATGTTTTAGAGCACAATTCCTGACTTTTATCTTTGTTTTTTTCATTTTCAGCTTCAGTTTCGTTTTTCGCTATTTCTTCCCTCTTCTTATTGATTTGATTTATCTTATCGGAAATATCTTTGGTGTTTAGTTTGGCGTTGTTCAGCAAATTCGAAATACTTTTTCCGTCATCTTTTTGGAAGTTTGTTTCAAATTCCTCCCTGAAAGATTTTATCATCTCTATTTTATCCTCAAAAATATGGTAAAAATTGCCAAGGGCTTTAAAGTCAATAAGTTGTCTTAAACTGAGAAAATTCTTTTTCAAATCTTCCCTGAGAGATTTAATTTTCTCCAATTTCTCCAGATGTTCCAAATAATCCGCATCATTCTTGATTTTTTCAATTTCCTCAAGAATTTTTTTATTTTCGTTTTCTTTTTCTATTATTTCCTGTTCTATGGAGATTATTGCTTTGCTGATTCTGTCAATATCTTTTTCAATCTTTTCAAACTGCTTTAATTTTGATTTAATAAGATAAATTACATTAAAAGAATCCACAATATCTTTATTTTTATTAAAAACTTCCGTCATATTTTTTGAAAAAACTTTCAGCTCCCCCATTATATCACCCATCTCTTTTCCAATCAAAATCGTGGCTCTTTCATAACTCGTATACGAACTTTTATTAAAATCTAAAAAAACCATGTTTATATGAGTAATGACTTTTTCAAGCCGGTCTTTTTGCACATTGTTTAAATTGTTTATAAGAGATTTTGCACATTCAATATATTTTTTTCTGCCTTCATTTACAGTTGACTTAATCTGATATTCAACTTTTTTTGACTCAATATCAACATCTTCCAAAACACTCATTTTTATTTTAAGTTCATTAGCTAGAACATTAATCTTCTCTTTGATCAAAGCAAAGATTTCTTCTTCTCTGGCTTCAATTTCTTTTGTTTTATTTTCAATCCATTTTTCAATTTCAGGAAAAGCTATTTTTTCCGGTTTAGTTCCTTTAATTTTCTTATCAGCTATTTTCCTCAAAAAATCAAATATTCCCATAAAAAATGTAAGGGGGCTGGATTAAAAAACATTTAGAAATGCTCTGCGTTCATCGCAGGCTTTTTTATAATTGTTCTTTGTACCTGTTAAAAACATCATCTATAATCTTTTCCATTCTGGAATAAGTCTGCTTGTTGCAAACTCTGCCAAGAAGTTCAAATAACTCTTCCTGTAATTTCACTCTCATCAGCCCCAATCTTTCTCTTTCCTCTTTTATTAAGGATGTCTTGGTTAAAAAAAGATGATAATTTACCAAATCATCTATGGATAAATCCTGTATTGACTCACACAATCTGTTATGTTTTATAACTGCCTCAACTATGTCTGGCGTGTATTTCCCTTCCCCCCTGGAAATAATTTCCCTAAGCGCCATAATTCTGGTTATAGTTTCATAAAGCTTTTCACTTTCCATTTTGTTTTTGTCAATATCTTATCCAGATATTAAATTTATAAAATTATATATGCTGCAGGAAACACAAGAAATTGTTATTGTTTCTGAAAGATAAAATAAAAAATAATGCGATAACGGATTATTGTCAAATAATCCTGCGATAAAATAAAAATATTAATTAAAGAATCAAATCATGATGCCTTGAATGCTTCATCAATTGCATCTCTCGGCCAGCCTGCCTCAAGAAGTTTTGCAACTATTTCCTGCTTGGTTGCTCCTGTTCCTAATGCATCCTCTATATATGATACAAGCTCAGGATAAGTTCCCTCAGGTTTTATCTGGGTTTTAGTTTTCTGTGATGCAAATCTGAATATTAAAAACGCCGCGATTATTACCAATACAACAACTACCGGAATCAGTATTGACAGTGATATTTTTTCAGTCCATGGTTTTTCAGGGCACTCTCTTGTTTCCTGCGGCTTTCTTGTATTAATGTGTGTTTCATCGCATGATGCATCTGCTTTTAATTCACAGTTTCTTGTCTGCATTCCATTGGTGCATGCCCCGCTCCAATTAGTGCATTGATAATCTAATTCAATGCATGGAATGGAAATTTCACATGAAGGGTCTTCCCAGCTGTCATTTAATAAAAATGTTGTGCTGCAGTTGTTCAAATCAGCACCTTCTCTTGTTCTTATTCTTCCAATGCACTCGCTCCAATCCTGATACTGCCAGTTTTCAACACAGCACTGTCTTGATGTTGCAGGCTTTCTTGAAGTTGTTCCGCAGTTATTCAAATCACTGCATGTTCTTGACTGTGTTTGCCCGGCGGCAGAACACTGCTGCCATCCCACACATTGCCAGTTTTCAGTGCATGTTGTCTGTCTGCCAACGTTGAAAGAAAAACTTTGTTCATCAATATTGCACGCCTTTATTGCATTACCATCATCATCAGTATAGCATTCTTCGTCTTCAGGAGTGTAGCTTAATCTTATAATAAAATCATAGCTTCCGTTTGTATTGGGTGCTTTCAAATTTGCTTTTGTCAGATTAACGTCATATTCATTCTCCCAATCCCTGCAGTTTCCTGTATCGCCTGAACAGGACGTATAGCCCTCGCCTCCGTCTCCCCCAAGCTCGTAAATTTCATCATTCTTCATATATTGATATATTCCGTCAGTTATGTTGTGTTTTGAAGGTGTTTTAGAATTGCTGACAAACTGGTCAAGCGTCCATGTTGTTGAAGACGTGCATGAACTCCAGCACTCTTTTTCATCAGTGCAGGAAAACTGTTCATAATAATTCCCTATTCCGCTTCCTGAAGAGCAGCACTTTTTTCCCCTGTCAGTGCACTCCTGCGATATACTCCCAGCTTTTGTTATTTTTACATCATCCCATTTTATTTCCTGCCCTTTATTTTCAGAAACAAATTTCCCACGAGATATGAGCCATATCTCTGCTATGGTTTCATTTTTGCTGAATCCTGCGTTAGTCCAGTTTTTGTATAAATCAGCGCTTTCTGTTACCATTAAAATATTTCCGTTTTCGTCCTGCATGTTTGGAATGTTCATTCTCATGTAAAAGTTGCTTGCATCATTTGAGGGTGTTGCACAGTCACCGCCAAGCGGATAATAATAATGCAGTGTTTTTCCGCTCTCACTTTTTATTGCAACTTCAAAAGCGCACGTTGATTGGTCATTGGGGTCAAAACTAAAGGAATAATTCAGCGACTTATGTATTTGCGGCTGCTGTGTTGAAAATCCAGTTATTGACAATACTGAAGGAAAAGTCTGCTGACTGCATGCTCCGGCACCGCAGCCGAGAGGGCAGGGATAAACCTGAGATGTGCAGCTTTCAGTTGAATTATCATAAACATATTCTATTAAATTAAGATTATCCATGCAATAATCAGTATAGTTTCCAATAATGTCTGTGCATGTTCCTTTGTTGTTTGGATTTAAGCCGTTGTCAGCATCACCAAAAGCTGTCGGCCATCCTCCCCCTCCACCGCCTATTTCAACGCATCTTCCTTCTGAGCATGTTTTATTATAGTTAGCGCAATTATAAGTTTTAAGTCTGCATGCATTTACTGAGCAGTATCTCTCATTAACTGTTAAATTATCTCCATTGCAATAATCAATATATCCTGCTGTGGCATTTGTGCAGCTTCCTGTAACGTTGGGATTATCGCCGTCTGTGTCATAGCATCCTTCAGTGCATTTTCCATTAGAAGATATATAATGGCTGCCCAAGTCCTTGCAGTTATAAGAAACATTTTTGCAGACTTTGTTATCACAATAATATTCATTCAAAAAGCTTGAGTTTGTAGAAGAATCATTATAACTTCCAAACGCATCAGTGCATGTTCCTTTTACAGTGTAATTTTGTCCATTGTCAGAATCAGCACAAGTTGATGCTAAAAGCTCCTCAATTTTTATTTTTCTTGCTCCGGTAAATTTCTGCACAATAGCAACATAGCCTGTTTGTTCAAGCATTGAAGAATCCGTTATTGCAACAGTTGAACTTGTTCCGTCATCATATTCAACAACATCACTATATGTAAGTTCAGTGTTCTCTCCAAGCCCTGACGTATTCAAAATCCAGTCGTTTGGCAGCGAACCAATATCCTGCCTGAGTTTTTCAAATCCTGAATTAAGAACAATCTGAATGCAATTTGCAGAATTAATCCTGCAGCACTGCCCTTCAGGGTCCTGATTTGTTAATTCACATTCCTCTGTTTCTTCATTATATTGATGCCACTCTACTGTTCCTGTAGCCGGACATATATATTCTTCAGAACAGTTTGGCTTGTTTGAACTTATCAAAAATTCAATCTTTGTATTTCTGGGAAGCAAATCTTCTTCCTGCAGCTGTATTTTTACAAGTCCGGTTATCCTCTCGTTTGTGTTGAACTGTTCCCTGACTTCTTCTGTCAGGATTATTGAGCTTGTTTGTTGGGGATAAGGCTGTTTGAATAATATTGTCACTGTTATGATTGAGAATATCAAAAACAAAACCAGAATTATTTTTTCCTTTGTCTCTCTTGGCATAGCCATACTCTTTTTGGCGTGCCTCTTTTT
>Ga0315289_10009090_pt1 | contig 14323 bp, 13 predicted proteins | sample YL17G11_40_MG_FD_203452 | JGI IMG/M metagenome (GOLD analysis project Ga0315289, IMG submission 203452) | Sediment microbial communities from Yellowstone Lake, YNP, Wyoming, USA - YL17G11_40 | ecosystem: Environmental > Aquatic > Freshwater > Lake > Sediment | place: USA: Wyoming | collected...
GTAAGTTTCTCGGCGGCGCTTTCAGTGATCACAATACCATCATCAAAGTTCCTTCCTTTGTATGGTAAGTATGCGGTTCGAAGGTTTGTTCCTAAGGCAAGAACCCCGTCTTTGGTGAAGTTACTTTCTGCAAGAAGCTGACCTTGTTTTACCTTATCGCCTACCTTTACAGTACTATTATGGGTTAAAAAGCTTTTTCGGTTTAGGGGATAGTTATTATAAAGGTTAATCTTTTTAAGCTCTCCAGCTTTATTTTGAAGCATTAGATAGTCGGGAGTGACTTTTTTGATGATACCGTCTTCCGTGGCTTTGACGGCAATCATGTTTCCCATGACATCTTCCATGGTCTGACTAGAAGAGATCCCAACCTGTACCAGTGGTGCCTCGCGATGTTTAAGAGAGATCGCCTGTTCCATCATCTTTGAGGCCATCATGGCGCGGTTACCTTGATCGGTAGGAAGGTAGGGGACGAGGTTTGTACTGGGGGCAAATAGTGCCATTGGATTTGGGGTGAAGTAATCAACCTTATCCCTTGCAACCTCAACAAACTTCCCTTTATGGAGGGCTTTTACCTTGGCTCCACTTTGGTTGGGAAAGGCAATAATTTTATCAAACGCCTCGGTAGGTTTTAAAAACACCTTATTACCACTCTTGCTATCTGTAACGGTCATCTTGATATCTTTACCGTCTTTTACAATGCCGAGGGGAAGATTTAGATTTACCCCAACATTTCCTTCAGGGGAGTGAATGGGATCTACAAAGCCGTAGTGCGACGGGTGAATCTCCCTCATGACGTTTGTAATCGCATGGTCAGATTTAATACCACCCGATCCCATGACAGTTGCGCGGTATTGTCCTGCTATCATCTCTACGGGGTTTGTCTGTTCTGGGGTGGAGGACTTATCGTCCTGTGTAAAAAACGTTTCAACAAGCCCACTAAAGGCCGCAGGGTTTACGATTTGAGAGATCTTCGTACGCTTTAAATTATCAATGTTACGACCAAGCTTAAATTCAAGGGTGGTCTTATTCTTTTCAATACGCTCATGAATAAAGTCTTCGACAGACCAAAGTTCTTTAAAGGCCAGAGAGTCTCTATCGACAGGCTCTTTTTTTCCTAAGTGGGTTTCAAGAAGGGCTTTCGAAGATGCAAGCAGCATAGGGCCATCGATCCTATCGAATGCTTGCCCAAGGGTAACCTTAGTGGTCTCTTTGGATATTTCTGTACTAGCGAGATACTCTTTAAGAGTCCCCTTACGAACGCCAAAAGCCGTCGCCATACGCGCGACAATCTTAGGATCGGTCATTCTATTAGCCGCTTCGATCTTCGCCCCCCACGCGCTAACCATGGCCTGCGCCGACATCCCTAGATGCACCAAAAGAGGATACAGAGGAATATTGGCCTGCCCACCACCGATTTTTTGGATGGTGAAGAGCCCTTTATTTTCATCAAAGACGATATCGAAGTTCTTACCCTTAGAGAGGTTTATTTGTGTCTTTAGTTCTCCATTTTGCTTTCGAAGGGTATAGACGCCAGGTTTAAGACGGAATTGATTAGTGACCTGGTACTCATTACCCTTAACGATGTAGCTAAGCCGATCGGTGACCTTAGGGAGATTAAAGATCTTAACCTTCTTTTCTCTATCAAGAATCTTACCGGAAGCCTTATCGACTAGAGACATATTGGCATACACAGGAACGCCCCAGGTGCCCTCTTTATTCTTAACCGCGAGCTGAGCCGCATAGTCCTTCACACCATGGGAGTCTTCGACCCATATTTCATCAATCTTTAGCGACCTAAGCTTCCCCTGTATAGGAAAGATACTTTTGATGGAATTAATCGCAGAAGATTTGACGGCCTCGAACTGTTCATGCAGATCAAAATTTCTCATAGCAACCTTGGTATAAGAATAATGGTTAAACAATCTAACACTGAAAGGAGCTCAGATGTCAGACGTCGTAGCGGTATTTATAGCTATCATAATAGCGACCTAATTCATTGTAACACAAGAGGGATTTAAGTCTAAGGGAGGATAGGATTGATCATGCAACCAAATGAAATTGTGGAAGTTAAGCCATTTTTTGCGGTAAGAGTATGGAGTAATATTACAGGAGGGCTGTTGAAATCACTGGGTCAGCTGGCTACGAAGAACTTTTGGATCAGACTCGTTAAGGCCATAACAGATGAAATGATATCGGCATTCATAAAAACAATTGGTTTAGGGTTTTTAGGCTATGTAAAAAATAGAGGATCGTCGACAATTATAGAAGAAGGTACTCAGGCGACAACAGGATCAAATGCGTTTAGCGGAAATTTCACAAGACCCGATACGCAGCATACGCAAAGCTACTCCAATCATAACTATAGCCGTCCCCCACAGGATTTAAGAAACTACCCCGTAAGTCCTTCGGCACCATCTAGTGGTAGATTTCAAGGGTTTTAAACATCGATGGATCAAAATAAGGAACTCGATTTAGCATCGCATCTATTAGATTGCTCTCATTTTGGTGGCAGACGGTGTGCTGTAAGTTGTGTTCATCTTGATCGTTATAGGGTGTGTCGAAGACACTGCGCAAGTCTTCGCGCTCATCTAGAGATCAATCCAGGCTTCATGGAGGTTGTTAATACCTATTATAAGAACAAAGCACTAATTAAGAGCCATCATCTACCGTTATTATTAAAACATGAATCATCAGGAAAGTACCTGCCGGATGCAAAGCTAGCGTGTACTTATTGTGATTTTATAGCGAAGTCTGAAAGGGGCTTAAAGATTCATTTAAAGCGCTCACACAGTAAGCCCGCAGCTAATACGACTGCGGTGACGACTTTGGTTGAGTGACTGTATTGGGATTAAAGGGTTCAGGTTGGTTGAGTTTATGGACGGCATAACCAACCGCACCTGCACCAAGTAAGCCGATACCCAGTGCTTTTTTTGCTTTAAATATGGGGCTTGCTTTGGTGGCCTTATACTTTTTAACAACCCCAAGGTTACCCAAGAAGCTAGCGTGTTTTTCTAGTACTACATTTATAAAGTGTTCCATTGGTTACTCCACAAGATATTTTTCTTGATAGGTGACAATGAGGATGATTCTTTCCTTGATATAAGTTGGTTCGCCCTCATCACCCATGGCTTTTTCAGTAAGTTTCTCTCTAATCACGCTAACGATGTGGCACAAAGGATTATCGATGATTGCATCGTACCTTTCTCGATCTTTACGCTCTTCGATCTCAAACTGTTCTGTGCGCGTTACCGTCGTATACATTACACCGACCCTGGATTTGCTTTAGCTTGAAACTGCATCTTATTGGTCGTTACGGCGCTTGTCTCCATCCCAGGAGCAGAAGCTCCACCTTGACCAGCTCGCATGAGCTGCATCTGGGTTTCGATCGCCATACCAACTTCAGGCATCTTTGCTTTAAGAGCCGACAGTGTAGAATTTGCCGTTGCTGGATCTACCTGCATCAGCTTATTGGCCCAGGATTGAACCTTCGACTGATAAAGATCTGCAGCTTGATTTTGGCCATCCTGTCCCGCCTGTTGTCCCACTTGACCTCCCCCTGCTTGATCTTGCTGCATAGGTTGTCCGGATGCTTGACCGTCTTGTGGATTAATACCAAGGCTCCCCATTAAATCCTGCATCTTCTTTTGATAGTTTGCTTGAATCATAGAGGCTTCACCCTGACTTTTTGCAGAGCCCTTCGTCTGAAGATCCATAAGGTAGTTTTTAAACTGTGCCTCTTGCACCATCTTTTGACACTCTTGAATCCAGTCAAAGCCGAGCTCTGTAAGCATCGTATCGTCGGAGATCTTTGCCTGTGCGTTAAGCCCGATAAGCTGCTGGTTACGCTGCACATCATCAGCCATACGAAAATCAGAGAACCTAATATTTTTAAGGTTAGGATAGCCCGTCCAAATGCGGATCTTATTTTTTAGCCATGTCACAAACGAAAGAAGCTGACTGCGATCTTGAATGAAGTCGTTTTCAAGCATGCGTAGGGTAATAGAACTTCCAGTATTATGTGAAATCAATCCGTTAGCTACATAACTAGGAGTGTTTTCAATTGTTAGGTCACACATCTCTATCTCTTCGTTACTGTGCGTGACTTCAACTACTTCGTCCCAAATATGATCGGATTTTTTAACTTCTTGGAAATTGTTATATAGCAAAGGATCTAGTTCCTTTACATTTTCCCAGTTAATACCTTCCATGTTTGATGTATTAATTTCAACCTTAGTATCACCAATCTCCATTCGTTTGTAGACGCCGTGATTATCCAAGAAGTCCTGTAGATCTAATTTAGTAATCACATAGGGTTGCCACCTTCTGTCGCGCATATCTTTGGTAGCTTTAAGCTTTCCTGATTTAATATGACAGATAGTAGCGAAGTTTGATCTACCAAGCATCTTTGCGACTTCTTTTAGATTATAAACTTCTTGAGTTAACTCGATCTCAAGTTTTTGTTGTATCCAGCCATTTCCTGTTACTTTCTTTCTAAGGTCACGTAGGCAGTCCGCGAGATAGGGATACTTATTTTCCTCACAGCGGAAGTTATCTCTAACAATAGCATCGTTATAAAGAGTCGTTTTACGATCTAATGTGAATCCGACTTCAGACATAAATTTAGTTACATTGTAAGAATGAATAACTAAACGTGGACAAGATTCTTCGTATGCTGGTTGCCTTCTTGATACAATACCCATATTCAATAAAAGGAGTTGTACTTGATCCAATAATTCTTCAGAAACAGAAGTATATATAATGCTTTGTTTTGAATCTTTATCTTCTATACACCCATCACCAGAAAACAAAGATCTAAGAAACTCTGCAACACATTCTTTGGTGGATTCACGTATAATACGCGGAATCTTTTTATCGGATTGATAACCCTCTAAACCAAGATTAACTAGTTGAGAATAAATATTTTTATCTTGTGTTTCTATTTCCCCTAGATCTTTTTGGTCCTCGTATTTTCTCCAGTAAATTTTTGAATCCTTACCGAAAATATTATTTAAACATTGTTGATAATCCTTCAGATCTTCGGAGTCGGTACTTCTAAAAATTACAGAACCATTTAAAACAGAGCCATCTGAACATAGATGACCCAACAATCTACAAAGCTCTGGACTAGGCGTTTCTGTACCCCAAAGTCCTGGTGCTCTCTTTGCTGCCGTAAACATTCCAGGCTTTAGATCTTGAAGTTTTACCCAGTCCATAGACATATCGGGAAGTAAACACCAGACTCGATGGATAGGAGAACCGTTAAGCTTAAGGCCCATCCGAGTTCTAATTTTAACCTGAGAACGCGGCTCTGTGTGGTGAACTAACTTAATATTTTCGATAGAATCCTTAGTTACCGTTCTTAGTTTCGATTCTTTTATTCCAAGATCTTCTGGACAAAACTCTTGAAGTTGTAGTAATCCTTTACTTGTGAATACGTAACTTTTAGGCTCCAAACAATATGTTGTGCCATTCCCAAAAAGCATTTCCGCGCTCATCCCAAGACCGCCAACAATCGTCTGATTAAGATAGCTAAGCTCAGGAGAAAGCATGAGCATCTTACCATCACCACCGATACGTGCCGTGCCTACTGGTACAGGAATAACACCCTTAAAGTTAGGGTCTCTACGGTGCTTTCTAATGATGGTTTCAATCTGAATACGCCAATCAGAAAGATCCGTATGCAGATAGGGATCTTGCTGGGCATTCGGAAGCGGATAGATGATATCGCAAGGAATGATATGCTCCATCGCGATAGCTTCTTGCGAGCGCCTAAGCGTGTAAAGATAGTACATATCTTTAAGAACATGGATGATATCTGGCTTACCCCAGCCCTGATCTTGCTCGGCGAGAGTGGGGGATTTAAGATGAAAAAGATTATCCGCATTCACCCGGATCATGCGGCGCTTTTTTAAAGCCTCAATGACGATCAAAGGGATGTCTTCAAGGATGTCTTTATCACCCCTTAAGATCATATTTTTAAGTTTAGGTGGGACGGTATACATGTAGATGTAGCGACCGGTATACTCATTGTATTTGATGTGCATATTCTCTGGATTCCAGCGGATAATTCTAATGCCGCCGATATCCTTATAAGGCTTATCTTTTACTTCTACTGGTCCCTGGTGATCACACTTAGAGCACTTTCCTGTAAAGCTTTGCTCACTCCCTCTAAAGTTCCAGTCCCAGTTTTTAATTGGCTGACTTTCACCGCACTTTTTACAGATTAAAAACCGAGTAAAAGGAAGGTGAACTGATACGAAGGCGTTACCGTAAACGTTTCGATCGAGGTTAATTTCGATAAGACGCTCTTTGATTTTAATCTTATCATCAAGAATCTCTTCCCACAGCTTACGCGTGCTTTCCTGATCGTCTTCATAAATAAGATCCGTGATGGGATACTTACTCTTCTTCTTCATCGTCGCGCCGATAAGCGGGGAATTATAGAAGTAGAACGTACACCATCTTAAAAGTTCCTTCATCGTCGGCGGCATATACTGCTGCGCTAAATCAAAGAACTGATTAGGATAGCGTGAACCTCTCGTGTCACTCAGCTGTAGCGACGGAGTCATACTCTCATTCGATGGTGTTTCTAAGGTGTTATCGCCTAAGCTCATCCGTTGTACTCCAATGGGTAGCGGTAATCTAAATCCACCAAAATGTCTGTTACAAACTCATAGGCTGCTGGTGGTACCGTTATATTTCGACTGAACCCTACTGCGGGAATATCTAGTTGTATAAGCGCGCCCTGTAGTACGGCAAGACTAAATCTTCCGTCAGAGCCAGATCGTGTAACAATAGGTTCTAAAGATATTTGTGTGGCTTTTTCACTTTCTTGAGGAAACCTTACAAGGGTAGCGGTTACCTCGGCATCAGGAAGTCTTACCCCCTGTAGATCAGTTACGATCCCTTCAAGGACACAAAGCTGTCCTGTGTTAGTCACAGGCTGCCTGTAGGGGGATTTACGGCTTTCTTCTCCGTGAGAGCTCACCGTAGATACCGCATACCAGTCCTGACATACCCCGTCAGGATCTTCATACGAGACCATTATAGATGGATCAGGAAGTGCAGGAATCTCTGCGATGCGTTCGTCTTTGGATTTTTCAAAGATAGTCTCTTGCACAAGACCTAGTAAAGAAAGAGCACTTCCTCCAAATATTTGAACGCTTCCAGGAGCACTACGCACATCGTTTCTTACATAAAAGAAACCGACTTCTGAAACCGACAGATAAGCCATAGCCCCTTTTAAGGTCGCATTAATTTTATCGACAGCTGGGGTACTATTATCAAAGGTAATCGTTTGAGCCTTGCCACCGTTTATTTTCAAAATAAGGGTAAGCCCACCGAGTAAAGAGGGATCAATAGTCGCGGCCTTAAAACCTATCATGCTTCGATAAAGGTCGTAGCTTACGACATCTGCACCAGGAAAGGGTGCCCACCTTAAGTTAATCATCTGACCTCCTCTATCATAAATCCTACGACACCACCAAGATACTCTTCCTCTTGTGCCTCAAAGCCTATAGCTCCAGGCTGATCTTCCGCCTCTTGAACGGTGAAACCTGCGACAGTTTCTTCATCCTCACAAGGACTTTCAAGCGTAAATCCTATGATACCATTTTCTCGGACCTCTTCGCTAACACAGAACCCGGCAACCCCACCTGTTTGTGCATTATCGCTATCAATTGCCATAAATCCAGCAACTTCCTCAATGGGTCGATCACCTATAACCTGAAATCCGACGACCGGGGGCTGAGAGTAAAACACATCAAAATAAGATAACTGGGCACCGAGGCTGCCGCCCGCGCCTTGACCAAGAAAGATCGGTACGACATGTAAGGGAAGCACCCTCATCCAAATTTAATCTCCGTGCCTTTGGACTGAACGTCATATCCCATGCGAAATCCAGTTTTAGTAACAAGTCCTTTTATCAGTTCCTTAGAAAAGATTTCGACGGCGTTTGTTAGAGATTGAAGCTTACTGTGTTCAATGGCGACAGTTCCTAAAACTGTATCAACATCATCTTTAAAAGTTAATGTGATGATATTAGTGTCGCTATCAAGCGATGATGAAATCTTAATAATCGGTTTATTTGTAAGGTCCATTTATCCCACCGTTATAAAAGCTTGTGTTGTTGTTTTAAAATCGCCATCTATTTTTATGCTTATTGTAATGTAATAATTATTATCAATTAGCACAACGATAGGATTTGTGAAGCGATAGATTCCGTCGCTATTAGGAGTACTCGACGACTGGCTCCACATTATCCCGCCAGAGCTATCTTTTACTTCGATAGCGCACCCTTCGGAGGCCAGTACGCTCTGACCATTCTTTTCACCCCACACAAGCACCTCTTGAAGGCTTGTTGAAGGATTAAATATGGTCGTCATCTTATTTTCATAGTGGCTTAAAGAGGAGATCGCCGCGACATCTTCTTTTGTGGCTAGGTTTGAGATATCCGGCCCAAAGCTTGTAGGATCTTGCGTGATGGTTCTTGTTGGATACTCCCACACCTGGTGGGCTGTAAGGCTTGATACCGGGATGCCTTCGATAGCAGCAAGGAGCGCCGCCTCTACATTAAAAAGCGCTGAAAGAGTTGCGGTATCAATAGGAATCCTATCTGTATGGGGCTTGATGTGGGTGACAAGATCAAGAACAGCACTAATCAATTCCCTGTTTAATACCACCTCTTCAACAACCACATCTTGTGAGAATGCTACGTCGGTGCGACGGGCAAGCGTCGAGAGTTCCGCGGAACTTAGGGTGCTTCGGCTACTGATGTTGGCATCAAGATGATCAAGACGTGCATCGTCATCTCGTAGAGGGTTCGTAGGAATGAGAACGACGGAGCTCTCTTTAGCAGGATCAGCGGGAATATGGTCGGTCTTAGCTTTAACCTGCTGAACCTTGAGATCAAGATTATTGATGCTTGAAGTGATAGACCCTACGCCGCTACTCACGGTGGTATCGGATGCTGGGTCCACAGGTAGCGTGTCGGTTTTACTCTTAACGCTAGTAAGCTTCGTATTGAGATTAATGAGGCGGCTTTTACTGTCCAGGAATCCTGCGGCACTTTCCGCCTGAAGATCAAGCAGTGTCGACTGCTGGGCCACGTTTGAAAGCGCTGGAAGTAGATCTGAAGGTGTCGCCCTTGTTGAGATGGGGGCATCAAGATAATCGACAATTCGCTTTCCGATGCTTCCTGATGTACTAGCTTCCGAGCAGAGGTAGTCCCAGATCTCTTTAATAGATATCGGATCAAGAATCTGCGAGGTGAGAGTCCTTGTGCTGTAGCCCCATACCTGTGCAGCACTAAGCGTGCTTCGAGTACTAACCTTAGCATCCAGGTTATTGAACCTTGGGTCGTTGGTTTTAGCAACACTTGATAGATCCCATAGATCATAGACATCTGTGACCGTCCTAAGATCGGGACCCATAATCGCGGCTTCGGTCGTAGCAAGAATGGTTGATATTGCAGCGAGGTTTGGTTTATCGCTTAGCGTAAATATGACATCATCAATATCGCTGCGCGTCGCCGTATTATTAGGAATGAGGTCGGTTCGCGTCTTAATGAGTCCTAGTGTAGACGCCTCATTCCCAATAGCGGTAAGGATATCAAGTTCACCCGTCCGAATCGCAGCAAGGCCATACGTAGGGTTATTGATCTGAAGCTGGGTTCCCGTCACCTTCGTATCGACGATTGCAAGCTGAGCCTGAATGGCATCAAGGTCTGCTTCAAATTCTGTAACCTCTGTGACAGAAGGGATATACCGCACAACGCTGCCTTCAGTAATGGCGGTTTCTACGAGCGCCGGATAGAGGTCGGTTCCAGCAGAAATGGTGAAGGTGTAAAAATACGCTCCTACCTTGACCCCGTCTTGACTCATGATCGCGTTGGTTACGAGGTCGACTCCGGTATCAAGCCTTCTTACACGTATAGTTGGCGTAGTATCGGGGCTGTTGGGATTTCCTTTATTATCATAGATACGAAGATGAAACTGATAAGCCTTCGTCCCTAGTTGTGGTTTCACAAGCCTCTCAGGAACGACAAAGCGTGCGGTGGTATTATTTTGAAGAGAGCTAACGAGCGACCCTACAGCATCTACCTTCGTATTAGTAACGTGGATCTCGTCGATAACTTCAAGCTTATCGACATTGTTTTGAACCGTCATTGCCTCTATGAGCACTTTATTCGCAAGGATATCCGACTCTAGATTTGATTCCACATTAGCTATAAGAGGGGTTAGATCACTTACTTTATTATCAACCTGCGAAACATCGTTTAGGATAAGCGAAGATCTATTTTGAATCAGTGAATAGATCATATCAAGACCCCAAGTAGGATCTTTGAGTTCTTCATTATTAGACTTTGAAAACTCCCATATCGCCTGTACCCAGTCACCAAAGGTGTTAGGCGTTCGATGGTCCGCTACCAAGGCTTCCCATACAGCCCCACCAATCGTAGCAGGATTGCTTCCCGCAAGAAGCTCAGATATAGCAGCACCGAAGCTTCCATTAGTATGATACCCCGATAACGCCGAGTCCCATACTGCGCTGGCGTAAACTGAAGGATCCACCCCTCCAGGAAATGTGACTCTGTAGGGTTCAGATCTTCTGGTGTACGTTACATCTTCTGTGGCATAGGTACCGTCGGTGAAAACTATGAATACCGCATGGTAGTAGCCATTGACGAGCGGCGTCCATGATCCTGTGTAGAGCCCATCCCCAACGTGCGCCAAGCTGATCGTATCTACCAGGTCGCCAGATGTTGTGCGTATCCGTGCACGGACACCTTTGGTGCCAGCGCCATCAAACAGCATAAGTTCGAGAGGCGTGGGCGCCCCAACATCTGCAGATATCATGTTATCTTACTAAGCCCCTAGATTTCAGTAGTAAATAGCGTTCTATTCTTTTCATCTCTCGATCGAAATAACGTTTATCCTTTACTATCCGAGACATCTTTTTCATGTGGATAAGCATTCTCATATCTCTTCCGTCCATATGATCTCCCTTGGTTTATAACCACCTGATGATTATTTAAGCAGCTGCTTTTTAATCATCTTAAAAGTTCTGTGTAAAATTATCCTTACAATTCCCCACTTGGACATGATTTCAACGTGCTCAGGCTCCATTATACTATGATGTCCGTCAAGATGCTCGGGAACTCCTGTGTGAATCCTTTGAGGTTTTCCTCTTCCATAGTAGTTACCTAGACGTTCTTCACTCACCTGATAAGAATAAATGAAGTATCTACAGGGGTGAAAAAGACAAATCTTAAGCATGTAAAGACTAAACGTAAAGGAGTGCCTCTTATCCTTTAAAAACAGACCTGTAAAATCCGCAAGATTTTCCAAGGCATCTTCATGACTTTGAACCTTACATAGATAAGTAATTAGATCGAAAATCTTATTTTTAGGCATTTGCATAACAGATCGAAGCTTGTGAAAACCAGAAATCAGCGCAAATCCTGAAACAATTTTGCCGTCGATAAACATGGCGTGACACTCGCCATCGTGAAAATACGAAAGTGGCACAGTGGAGTACCCAAGAACCTCGTTGAAGGCTTTTTGAAAACTTTCAATCTCTTCAGAGCTGATAAGCTCCCGCATCTCTACTACAGGATTCATATTTTCCTCAGTGTGCTGAATAATATTGAATAATGAATTGGATGCCAATTTGTGCTCCAGCTTCGTGTTTAGCCATCACAAGAATTTTACCGCTATGATAAACGGGATCGTAACGCATGATAGCGGAAGACTTACCGTCGTATTCAACGCACGACTTATCGGCGAAAAAAGATAGGTTCATACCACCGCCCATAAAAACTACGTTACCACCATAAGATTCAGGAACATCTGGGGCCGCAATTGCCCATACGTAAGCTCTTTCGGTGGGTGGGTTTTTAATCATCATTTTAGCGCCAAAGACGTCGATATCATAAAGGCACTCAAAGGTTACCGTAGTTTTAGTGCATAGTGAAGAGAGTCTGGTCTGATAATCCGTACTACTTTCACCCTCACCTTTAATAATCTCCGTGCCAGCGGCATCGAAGAAACTCATGTAGGCATCCCCCATATCGGGAGCGCTATCGATGGTTCCATCACCATAGTGGGATCTGTTATAGAGGGATTTATACTTTGAGGTGTAAAAATCAAGAGATCTCGGTGAGTAATGCCACGTAGAGGTGGTAGCTACTATCTTCGTAAGTTGCCTCCCCTCTGCATCCTTGGGGCCATCTATAGTTACCGAAGAAGCCTCATCAGGCATAGGAGCACCCGTATGAGCCACGATAATTTCATCCAGAACAATCTTATCTGCTACAGGTAGCTCCGCTTTAAATATCACCGAAAGCGCGTCTATACCGTCGAGTTGTAAATGGTCCAGTGCGATAGTAATGGCGCTTGAAGTGATTTCGGCAGTAAGGTGGTCTATCGATACAGGTGACTTTGTGTATGTGTATATATTCACTCTATGACCCCAACCTAATTAAAATCATGGTTCTGGCATTTATTGTTAACGCACCAGTGTTAGCACACCTGACCCGTACATCCATGGTTTGAGAACCGTTAAATGACGCGACGGTTATAGTAGTATCAACCATGGTCTGGCTTGAGTGTGCTGTGTCTTGAAGCCTCTCAGAATCAACAATTTGTACTCCGTCTTTATAAAAGCTCCACCAATGCGACTTGGGGGTAGTGGTATAAAACGAGGATGCGTTATACCAGCATCCGTATGTCCCTGCCTGAGGTGTAACAGAGAATGCTGTAATTACAACGTCAGTCTGCGATGATGTTGTAAACACAGTAGAGCTTACGAGGTTATAGTTAATAATACCGGAGGCAGTGCTAGTGGCAAGGACTTGCCAAAAAAGCCACGTACCAGATGCAGTTGTATTATTCGTAAGTTCCAAATAGGCAATAGAGCTTTGGCTTAAGACAAACTCATTCGCCCCGCTACCGTCCTTTACCTGAATGGTCTGCGAGGTTGTGTTAGAAAGCTGATAACGCCACCCAATGGAAAGCGTTGTAGCGACAGGAAGGACGATATTAAACCCCGCAGCACTTCCGGTGAGGTGTTGCACGGTATTAGATGCCGCTGTAAGTGTTAGAGTTCCAGCAGCGGTGGTGGCAGTAAAATCCTGAGGCTGACATATAGTGTCAGCTGTCAGGAGTTTTTCCACCGAGAGATTGTCGATTATGTGAGTCACTCACTCACCCCATTATTGTGATTCACCAGTAAATATTGCCGTCCAGTACACAGGTCCGGTCAGTGCCTGGTTTGCCTGCGAGGAGATCGTAAAACCGGCCGCAAGAAGCGCGGTTGCCACCCAAGATCTACCATCAGTACCGGTAATGGTTACATTATAAGTGGCTGCAGGAAACGCCGTACCAAAGGTTACAGCGGCAGTTTTGGGGTTTCCGGCGAATGTCGCAGCTAGTATTTGTCCTGCTTTATATAATGGATTATTCGAAGCATGGACGTGGTCGGCCCTTGCTGCTTTTTCAAGTGTACCGGCTGCTGCTGCGGAGTTATACCGTTCGGGCTGGATATCGCCAACAAGGCCCCACACAGTATTCTGATCAACAACTTCTCTCTCATCAGTAGTAGCGGTGACAGAAGACGCCCCTGATGTAAATAGCGCCATGGCCATCGCGCCGTTAGGTAATGATGCGGTTGCTTTTACCACACCATCCGTATCTACATAGATCCATCCGCCAGTGGTATTAGCGGGTACCGTGATAGTCCCTGCAGGAATAAGGGTAGTGATGTTATTAAATCGGGCGTTACCCGCAGTATAGTTGACTACGAGTCCGGAACCTAAGTACGTGACCAGAAGCTGATCTACCGCAGGAGTCTTGGTAGTTACAATGTAAGACCAACTACCCGCAGCACTTGCAATCGAGGTACAAACCAAGAACACACGCTGACCTGCAGCGAGAAGAAATAGTGCTGCTGCAGCACTATCTTGGACAGTCACGTTTTGTGTAGAATCGTTATGCAGCTCATACCGTTGTCCAATCTGTGTGAAGGTCGTGCAGTCCGGCATTTTTACGATCTGTCCGCTAGTCGTACCCTGATAGATCTGAGTGGTCTCTGAGGCATTTGTAAGAGTTTGGGTGGCCGCAGCTATCGTAGTGATGAGAGTGTTAGTGTTCCAACCTTTATGAGTCAGAAGCCCTTCCACAACCTCGTTATCAATGTAATGTGACATACATTCTCCTTAGTTTGATTGATATTCTGCAGACCAGTACACCCTGCCTGTCAGGGGCTGATTAGCATTAGCATTAATCGTAAAACCCGATAATGTTAGATTTTCAGATGACCATGA
>Ga0315289_10009091_pt1 | contig 14322 bp, 11 predicted proteins | sample YL17G11_40_MG_FD_203452 | JGI IMG/M metagenome (GOLD analysis project Ga0315289, IMG submission 203452) | Sediment microbial communities from Yellowstone Lake, YNP, Wyoming, USA - YL17G11_40 | ecosystem: Environmental > Aquatic > Freshwater > Lake > Sediment | place: USA: Wyoming | collected...
GACTTCTGTAGCCACTGGCAAGGAAAATAAACATCAAAAAAAGAAGGAGCGACTACAGGTAAGCCTCTTCAAAGAAACCCTTGACATTTATCATAGCAGGTCAGGAGCCCTGTGATCCTGACTTGCTTCTTATTTTACCAAGGTTGAAAACATCAATAGCATTCTTATAGAAAATGGCTTGTTTCAATTCTTCTCTAATATTCAGACTTTCTATAAGTTGAATATGGCCTGCAATACTACAGGCTCCATAATCGGATCCCAATAAAACACTCTTTGGATTATTTGCAATAGTTTTCTCCAAAATCTCCTTTATCTTTTCCTTCCCAGTCGCTTCCTCAACTTCCTTGTCAGCCAACGCTGAGGTGTCAAAATAGATATTATCATAGCCTCGCGTAATTCTATAGCAGCAATCAACCTCCGGCCAGAAATAGTGGGCTATGATTATGTTCAATTTCCTATGCCTTCCCGCTATTTCGACAATGTACCTTGGGTCATTCCATTTAGCTACAGAAGGATCTCCGCTATTCCATCCCGTGTGTATAACGAAAGGTGCACTATACTTAATGCACAATTCGTAAAATGCTTCCAGCCTTTCATCGTTTGGGTAATGCTTGTCATGTCCAGGGAATATCTTGAAAGCTACAATTCTTCTTGTTTTCAAAAGTTCTTCAAATTCCTTGATACTAGATACTGGATCATATAAGATGTTTACTGTTGCCATGAGGAATAGCTTGGGCTCATCACTGAAAAGCTGGAGACATTCTTGGAGGTTACCAATGGGAGATACCTGTAGATTGTCCGGGATTAGAATTCCATAATCTATGCTATTCCTATCTAATTCCTCAAGCAACAAGCGCTTCTTATCTGCCAGTGTTTTAAGATCATCTCTGACAGGTAGATGTAGATGGCAATCGATTCTCATATACTCATTCTATGCTCCAATTAATGTACCCGCGCCAGGTCCTCTCAGGCTGACCGAGAATTCTTTGAGAAATAATCTATAGTCGGACATTTCTTGCCAAGTTCGATTCTTGGATGCATTCAAAACAAGATGAATTAAAAAACGACTTTCTTAGAATATCAATCAAAAAAGAAATGCTCTCTGTGAAAACTCTTATCTCCTTATTAACTATCTCTTTTTGCCCATCCTTCTTTTTACCTCTCCAAGCAAGGTACATCTTCTTTAAATTAAGTCCAATGCACATCAATTTAAACTCCGCGTCTACTTTCTCTAACCCCCTCAGAAGAAAACTACGGTAGCCTAAGTTATGCTTTATGTTGCCAAAAGGTGGTTCCACAGTAAATAGCCTTTTCTTATACTTCGCCTTCCCCTCCTTAGATAAAAGCCGTTCTCTCATCTCCTCCAGAAGTTCTCGCCGCTCCTCTCTGGCTATGGTTCGCGCCTTTTGCTTGGTACACAGCTCCCGCACTTCACACTTACCGCATCCCACACCTCTGTAAATAACCTGTCTCCATTTCCTCTCCCCTTTATCCCGCTTTGCGGGACGCCTTTCATACACCCTTAGCTCCCTGCCCTGGGGACATATGTAAATCTCTTTCCCCTTATCATAAATGAAGTTCTCTGCGTGATAACGATTCTCCTCCCTCCGATATTCCCCCTTCTCTATCTTATTTAGATATTGGTCAGGTATGTATCCGGTTTTACCCCTTCCCTCTAAATATTCATAATTATCGTAGCTGGAATAACCAGAATCAGCTATCACCTCTTCCATCTCTTCACCTATATTGGCCTCCGCTTGTTCAAGAATTTCCTTAAGAGCTCCTCTATCATTGGGCGCATTGATTACCTCCGCCGCCAGGATAACCTGATCCTGACTTACTGCTATCTGACCATTGTAATTGATGTCTATCCTTCCACGCCCATCCCTCATAAAGCGAGCATCCGGATCAGTTAAGTTCCTCTTCTCCTTCTCTGTATTTAGGGTTTTCATGACTTCCTTTATCTTCTTCCGTAACTTGTCCTTTGTCCTTATCTCCTCCGGCAATTCATCTCCCCTCTTGTCCTTACCATATAATCTATCCTCTTGCCCCTCTATCTCCCCAGCCTCTTGAAGTATCTCCTGTATCCTCTCCTCTATGCCCTCAAGCCATCTCTCATAACCTTTCTTATCTTTTGTCCTCCTCTTGGCGGCATTAGCCTTGATCTTCGTCCCGTCTATGCTTATCTCTCCCATCTTAACCATACCTAATTCCTTACACATCCTCACAACCTCCACAAAATAGTCCTTTATCTGGTCTAAGTTGTTCTTGCGGAAATCATTGATGGTTCTGAAATCCGGTCTATACATCTGAGCAAGGTAGATGTAGGCAGTGTCACTCTCACACAGCTGGGCTATCTTTCTGCCGCTACGATTGCCAGTGGCATAACCATAGAATAATAACTTCAATTGTATCTTGGGATGATAAGTGTTCTGACCCAAATCACTGTATTTGTCCTCTATCTCTTTTGTATCCAATGCTTCTACTACCCCATCTACTACTCTGGCTAAATGAGATGCAGGAACATAATCTTCAAGTGAGGGGGGCAGGAGCATGGTTTGCTTCTTCCGGTAAGGCTTGAATCTTGCCATTTATCCTCTCCTTTCATAACCATCACATTTCAAGTCCATCTTACCATATGCAGAAGCTTTTTGCAAATATTTTCTGCTGAATCCCTATTCTCGGTCAGCCTGCTAAGACCTGACTGAAGTCAGTTAGAACAATGAAAAAGATTTCGGTGATTTTTAAATTCACGGGATCAATTGATGGAATCCCTGTAATGAGAATAAGATGGGGGCGGGAGTTAAACTCCCGCCCCAACACTGATCAAGCTGAAGTCGAAGATCCCGCCAAGGCGGGGCTTGACACTCCATTTTATTCTAACACGTGAATGTTTTTCTTAGCGCACATCTCCTTGAGTATCTTGGGCCACACGGTGACGCTGACCTCTCCCAGATGCGCCTTTTTTAGTAAAGCCATGTAAGTGCGGGATTGCCCAATGCCGCCACCAATGGAGAGCGGAATCTCATCGTTCATGATTGCCTGGTGATAAGGCAGCTTAAGGAAGTCAAGCTGTCCGGTAAGTTCCAACTGCTTCTTGAGGGTTTTGGCATTAACGCGGATACCCATGGATGTCAGTTCGTGACGACGCTTGGTGACTGGGTTCCAGACCAGGATGTCTCCATTGAGACCATGCATAGGTTTGCCATCAGAGGACTTTGTCTCCGTGACCCAGTCGTCGTAGTCTGCCGCCCTCATTTCGTGTGGATAGCCATCCTTGAGCGTCCAGCCGATCCCGATGATGAATACCGCAGGATATTTCTGCAGGATCGCGGTCTCACGCTGTTTACGCGGCATGTCCGGGAACATATCGAGAATGTCTTCAGCATGTAGGAATGTAAGCTCATCGGGCAGGCTGGGATACTTGGTTGTCTTCAGCTGGGGAAAGAGCTTTTGGACATAAGTTTCGGCACCCTTGAGAACCTTCCAGATTTTCCTTACCGTTTCCTTCAGGTAATCCAGGTTACGCTGATCCTCAGTAATGACCTTCTCCCAGTCCCACTGGTCCACATAGGCGCTGTGGTCGTGGTCGAGGAAGTAGTCCTTTCGCACCGCCTTCATGTCGGTGCACAGCCCCTCTCCCACCTTCATCCCGAACTGCTTCAGCGCCACGCGCTTCCACTTGGTTGCGGCCTGCACCACCTGAGCGTCGATGGGGTGTTTGTCATAATCGTTCGAAATGTGGAATTGGATGGGGGTGCGTGAGCCATCACGGTCCAACATGTCGTTCACGCCGCTCTCCACGTCTACGATCAGAGGAACCTGAACCATCATCAAGTTGAGCTCCTTGCACAGATTTTCCTCGATGTAGTTTTTCACTGCAAAGATTGCCTTTTGCGTTTCCTTTGGATTCAGCAGAGACCTGTAATCCTGTGGCAGGATTTTCTCCAGCTCAGTATAGTCGCCGATGCCAGGTCCCGCTAAGTCTGCCTTCTTGTCTGCTATTGCCATTATGTTTACCTCCTTATCGCTAATATATGCATAAATTTCAGCCTGCACGACTGCTTGACCAAAAGACTCATCCTCTGGTATCTCCTTCGCTCTTCTGAGCCTTATATTACACAATTCCCTTCCAAAAATCAAGAAAAAAACGCCGCCTGCCAAAACGTATGGAAACGGTTTCTGGGGGTAATCAAAAATGCCAACAAATCTAATATCACATCGTATAAACATATAGAAACATATCTATATATTTGGAGATGATGATGGAAAGCCGTTGCGTTTTGATTTTTCAGGCACTATCGGATGAAACCAGACAGAGGATTCTAACGCTCTTGTCGAAAAAGAAGATGTGCGTCACCGAGATCTGCAAGAATTTCGAGATCACCCAACCCTCCATCTCCCATCACTTGGACATTCTAAAAAGAGCAGGGCTGGTGATTTATCAAAAGAAAGGCAAGGAAGTGTATTATCAAGCGAACTGTTGTGCCTGCTTCCCCGGCTGTTGCAGTGGCTTTTTGAAGAAGGTAGGTCTGGTGGTAAAGAGCAAAAAGAGGGAATAATTTTTTGTTTATTAAATAGACATATTTAAATTTGTATATATTAGGAAAGGAGGTGATGAAGATGTGTATATGCTGTTTTGATCATAAAAATCTTGCCGAGCATTTCCAGTGCAAGGCTGAGGAGACCAAAGACGGTGTGGTGATAAAAGTAACCGCCAAGGATCCAGAGAAAGCAGAAGCCCTAAAGAAGCTTTTCTCTGCCTGCCAGACCCTCAGCGGCGGAAAATGCTGTATGTAAGGACAAGGCCTCAAGGGTGCCCCCTATTCTCATAGCGGGGCACCCTTTTTATTTAACGAAAATATTTGCTCGTTTTTTAACTAATTGCATGGTTTTTTTGGTCCAACATCCCAACAGGCTTGTTGCAAAACCTTCGGATAAAAGTGATCGCCATTCTTTTCGTCATCGAGTTTTTCTAGCTGGTAGGTCGACCATGGGGAAGCGTGGTCGACGGAAAGTCTACTAAAGATAGAACGTTCCAAATTTGCGTTGTGCAACGTAACAAAATTATCTATTTTAACGTAGAGAAAGCTGAATCATAAAAAGGAGGAATTATGCATAAAGAAGAAAAGGAAGATCGGCATGGTATGATAATAGGGGGCATAATTGTTTTGGGGATCGGCATACTTTTTCTATTAAGCAATCTCGACATTATTCCGCATATTGGCATAATGTGGCCGCTTATTTTGGTGGTGGTGGGATTTGCACTTTTGATAGGTGCGGTGGTTAAAAGAGAACCGAAGAAGCCGGATAAAAGCTCGGAGTCGCAATAATAGAGATCTCACATGTTCGGACAGGAGTTGCACTCCTGTCCGCAAAGGAGGGGAGGTTCAACCCCCGCCCTAACAAGAAACACGTTGGTTCGGGGTACCTTACCCCGAACCATTTATGGTGAGCTGGTCGAACCATAAGAGTTACAGGGTGAGGTTACAATTAGCATGGATAGTAAAAACAAAAGAGCCACCATAATCCTGCTTCTTTTTCTATTGGTGGGATGGCCACTTCTTGGCTATATGATAATGTCAGCAGGACAGGAAGGCAACGCAGAGACGGGATTTGTAGGAATGGATCCCATTTCACAGATTTATCTTCCCACCATCATAATCCAATGGCTGATTTTCCTTTTGGTTTTCTTGATCCTGAAAAGAGGGAAAGAGAATTTATCAACTGTCGGATTTTCCAAGTTCACCCTGGCTAATTTGGGCATCGGGCTGGCTTTTCTATTGTTTGCTAACATCATACTTTTTGGTTCGGCTCTCATCTTGCGGTTCTTTCACCTTACCGTGCCAAAAGAAGTAGCATTTATTTTGCCCCGTACAAATACCGAAAGACTTTTTTGGATAATTTTGTCGATAACTGCGGGGATATGTGAGGAGACCGGATTCAGGGGATATGTTTTGACCAAACTCAATCTCTTCTTTAACAACTGGTATCTTACCGTAGCCTTATCATCGCTTTCTTTCGGCTTGGGGCATTTCTATCAAGGCATGGGTGGAATCATCTTGACCGGGATTTACGGGCTTCTGTTTTGTCTTTTATTCACCTGGAGGAAAAGTTTAATTCCCGGAATATTTGCTCACTTTCTACAAGATCTCATCGCTGTTTTTGCCCTGTCGAGATTCACCTAAGGAATCTGTCGGTATATAGGGCGGAGGATGATAGACAAATGCGTATGCATTCATACGAATCTTATGATGTGGGATAGCTTCGCCCAACCATACGGGTGCCCGTTTGGGCAGACGGGCATTCCCAGACGGGAGCGTCCGCTCGGCTGGACGCAACCCGACCGACAACTCACCGTGTTTTTCGCCTTATCAAGATTCTAAGAAAATTTGGGCATAAAGTTCCCCCTATACGCTGTTAAAAGGCTAACGCCTTAACTTCGCATTTTCCCTACCTGACACCTTTAACCTAAAAACTGCTTCTCACTCGCAACCATGCTCCGGAGGGGGTCCTGATACGAAAAGATAATTGATCAGATAGACCATATCAGCCACATCGATAATGCAGTCGTTGTTGGGATCTCCAGAAGAAAGAATGTGGGGTGGAGGACCCGCTATGAATAGATAATTTATAAGATATACCACATCTGATATGTCCACCGTTCGATCCCCGGTGGGATCTCCCCAGATATAAAGTGGAGCTATATTCTTGAAGACATAATTAGATTTGTCCCAATTGCTCACACCCAAATCAGGTTTATACGAATAATGGTAATCGAAGGTGATTTGGGATAGGGGTGCAGATGCCACCGAGACCCAGCCGCTTGCCAAATTATAACAATATTCATTAGGAGAAAGAGTATCGCCGTCCACTATTATCTTTTCCAGAGAGTGAGCCGGATAATGATTTAGGTAGAAGACCTTTTTGAGTCCATTGCCTGGATGAGTTTCGCCCTTCACCGTTAAAACCCCATCTCCGTCCACATCCCCCCAGACCATTTCCTCCACCACGCTCTGATAAGCAGAGCTACACTGCCAGACCGGGTTGGTGGTCAAAGTCCCTCCAATATTCTCATAGATCATGGAATACCCCCACCATCTGCCTGCGGCTAAATCCTTGTCTCCATCATGGTCTACATCGCACCAGGAGACGGAAGAACCGTATCCTTGAGTGCTGGATTGCCAAACCGGGGTGGGATTCAGCGTGCCTCCCACATTTTTGTATACTTGAAAATAGCCCGGTTCTCCGAGTTGGTTATTATTAGCTACAGCTAAGTCGAGATAACCATCATTGTCCATGTCTCCGAAGTTGAGGGTGTTTCCATCATAATACCCGCCTGAATTCCAGGAGGGGAATTGTTCGATGTAATTACCGTAATTATAATAAATAAAAACTGGTCCTAGGGAGCTGATGAAAGCTAAATCCAAATCCCCATCATTGTCAATGTCCACCCATTCTACATCGTAGCAGGGAGTGCTATCCAGGGACGTCCAGGAGGGAATCGTCTCTAATACTCCTCCATGATTGTAATAGATGCGTTGCCTCTCGAATATGCCGTTGTAGGATTCTCCACAGGCGACGGCTAGGTCTAAGTCACCGTCTCCATCCGCATCTCCAAAGGCACTGGCGAAAGTATGCATGGAGTCGGCGGATTGCCAAGAGGGAGATGTCTCTAAGCTACCCCCAATGTTCATATATAGCTGAACTGTGGTTTTTCCCCATCCTGAGGCGATATAATTCGAGACCACAAAATCCAAATAACCATCCCCATTAACATCCCCTAAAGCGGAGTGACCGGAATACTGACTGTTAGAGGAAGCCCAACCGTGGGTGGTTTGAAGGTTTCCACCGTAATTAAAATAAACATAATTGGGAGCCATTGCCATATCATTACCATTGGAGATGGCAAAATCCAAGAATCCATTTTTATCTATATCCCCCCAATTAGCTCCGGTAGAATAAACCCCGGTTTCGGTCGATCTCCAATATGGACGCATTTCCAAGGGCATCGTCGCGAAACAGATTTGAAAACCCCCCAAGACCATCAAAAAACTAACTAAAACTCTTTTCATACTTCCTCCGGGTATATTATGTGTTATTGGCACAGCTTTTGTATTCCTAGTTCTTACCTCATCCCCTCTCCATGAAACGCTGAAAATCCCACCAGAGGTATGAACTGCATGGTTCGTGCCAGAGGCGGTGGAAAAACAAGAACATTTTTCTTGCCTAATGCCTTTTGCCTATTGACTGCTTTTCGGGGTCGGTCCTTCCACGAAAAGGTAATTTATCAAATAAACTACATCCGTTGCGTCTACCACAGTGTCACTATTCGCATCCCCAGCGGAGTAAGGAACAGGCAGGGGTCCACGTGCGAAAAGGTAATTTAAGAGATAAACCGCATCCCCTGCATCCACCACTCCATCATGGTTCGCATCCCCACGAATAAACGCTTCAGGCTCTAGGGTAAAATCAACAGTTAGATTTCTTAAAACCGAGATAAGGGTATCGAAAACTACATAGCCGGGATGGGTTACCTGAAAATGGTAATTCCCTCCCGCAAGGTTCACAAAAAGGTAAGATCCGCCCTTGTCTGTGGTGTCTGATATTGCCAATTCTGGGATGGTCACTACGCTTCTGCTGGAATCAGGGGGATTATCAGATAAGCCTACCTTTCCGGATATCTGAAGAAGATTGGAGACAGAAACCTGCGTACTGTCTACGTCAAAATTTCCAAATCTGTCGTAAGCTTTCACCTTGACCCAGTAGGTACCATTGGGATAATCTTGGGTATGCCAGGCAGAATTCTTATCCGTATATTCGATTATGCTGTCACCATCGGTGTTAGTCACCACGAAGTAAAAATCCCGATAATCGTAGTCTCCTCGGGTATTGCAGATGGAATCATTTTGATAGGTCACATCCACGTTTTGATCCCACCACAGGGTGTCCGTGAAGATAAATGAAAGTATGGGACCAATGGAGATGCTGTCGTTATAGACCGAGTATTCAATAGCATAAGGAACCAGTCTCCAGGAAGGATGATTGACCTTGTCATAGATTTTGGACACTATATCAACATCTCCCTTAACCTGAGCCCCAGGATTAAAATAGGTGTGGGTATTATTCTGGCAGAAGGCAAATTTATAGCCTGGCCTGGCGTTCTCAATCACAGGAGGGTCGGAATCATCGATGGGGACAAGCTCGTCTAAGGCATTGGCGATGAACTTCCAATCCGATTGCCAGGGCATACCGTGATTTCTGATCTTAACAAAATGAAGATGATGGAAGTCTGCTATGGGCCAAAAGACCAGATCGCCGAGATAGTCCCCAACTTCAACCGTGTCTCCCACCTGGACCTGAATAGTGTTTTGATCCAGATGAGCGTAAAGCCATCCATCGCACCATTGGGTGCCAGCAGAATCACCCACAGAAACCCTCCAATGATATTGACCGGACGTGGTAAGCACAGCTTTCACTACCCCAGCTTTCACCGCATAAACATGCGAACCCCAGGCTTGCAATATATCAATTCCGGGATGATAATAAGGATCACCGCCGTAGTTTTGATATTCTCCATAGTCATTCCCCAAAGGACGAGAGACATCGCCGGGATTGAAGGGCCAGCGAATCCCTTTTGCTTTAGGGGCAAAGAAAAATAACAGAAAAACAATGATACAAAGAACCCTTAATGATATTTGCCAATGTGAAGCATTTATACGAATCTCACTTTGCATGATTAGTTCCTTTCTTGAGACACAGAATTCGTGCTATTAGTTTTAATTCAGTAAACGATCACCGTAATCTTTTATTCTGCAAAGGGTTACGCTTCCGTTTCAACTACCACTTAAACACTTGATAAGAAGACACTTCCTTTCTGATTAACTATTTAGCACTAAGGTTCTATCTATAATAATAATATCATTTCCAAATATGTCAAGATATTACTTGAAGATGTTTGCGTCTACTTATGCGGTATGCCTAAGCTATCCTCTGTCACAAACAAGTTTTTTTCTCTTCTTCCTTAAGTTCCGCTTAGGCAAGCCTTTATGGCTTGTCCACAGGATCTTAAGACCAGCCCCGCTAAAGGCGGGACTACGCTACTTTATGTGCGTGTTGAAAAACCCATTTTGGCAAAGGGGGCTTGTGCAGTGACCCCGCCGATGGCGGGATCCTAACTTCAAGGCGGACAGCCACACGGTTCGACAAGCTCACCGTCCTGAGGGTTCGACCTTGTTCACCCTCCCTGAGCGAAGTCGAAGGGAGCAAAGTCGAAGGAATGACCGTCCTTACGAGAATCTCCTCTGGCCGATTAAAGTGAGTGAGGCAGTTTTTCAACAGCCCCTGGGAGCCTCGGCTACGAGGATGCTAATCAAATCATAGACATTTGAGAACAACGTCAAAAACTTAAGCCCTCCCCGATACATCGGGGAGGGCTTGAATTAATCCGCTCCGTTTGCTGAATCCATTGGTATGAACCATATGGTTCATACCCTTGAGAGTTAGCCTATTTAACCAACAACATTTTCTTCACTTTGGAAAATTCCTTTGTTTCTAACCGATAGAAGTATACTCCGCTGGTTACTTCTTCCCCCCTTTGATCTCTTCCATCCCAATAAACCTTTTTGTATCCCGCAGTCTGATGCTCGTCCACCAGCACATTAACTTGCTCACCCAGTATATTATAGATGGTGAGCTTGACGTCGGCATCCCTGGAAAGGGCATACTCGATTTTAGTCTGAGGGTTGAAGGGGTTGGGATAATTTTGCAACAAGGCGAAGTGATCGGGTATTTCTGCGGCAGCATTTTCCGTCTTTACCTGTTCGCCGGATCCAAATTCGGACATATTCGGAGAAATATCCACATGAAGATGTTTCGCCTCCCTGTCCACTAAGATTGCTTTTTCTATGCGGATGCTACCAAGGTCTTTTCCCTTAGCCTTCAAGATCACCAGTGCACCTTCTCCAGAGGGGATGAGATTTTTGCCACTCAAGTCCACGATCCCGATCTTCTGCAGACCTTCTTTTTCGCCAAAGAAAATTGAAAGACCGGAAGTGAGCGAGGTCAGCTCTGGCTTAAGCAGGGTAAGCTCCTTTGGATCATAGCTGATCTCAAGCTGGAGACCAGCGATATCCCGATCAAATTTTCCCCATACCTCAATCTCACACTCCTGCTCAAGCTTTCTCAAACTACCTTGTGGCAATGTTGGCACGGAAAGACCTATCTTAGCTTTACCCAGGCTCTGGTTTAGCTTCTTTAGGTCCAACTCGGTGGAAGAGTTTTTCCCGTCGCATGTGGGGGGAGGTCCTCCCACAAACAAATAATTGAGCAGATAAACTACATCTGCAATATCAACCACCCCATCCCAGGTGGCATCTCCAGCCACCAAAGGCTGAGGCTCAGGTCCATTTGCGAAAAGGTAATTGAGTAAATACACGAGGTCCGATGCATCTATTACTCCATCTCGGTTAGCATCTCCCCGGATAAAGGTTGGATTGTATGGCCCCGTGGTGTATAACCATCCCGGTCCACACCCAAAGTGGGGGCTGAATTGAGGACCGATAGGAGAACCCTGACCGCCACACGCTTTTGTTAGCTTGCAATTTGACGATTGGGCTTTCCCTCCAGTCGCGCAAAAGACACTAGAAGTCATCTTAGCACTGTTGCTTTTTGAGTCCGCCTGGGCAATTCCTCCCATAACCGCCAGTGTCAAAGCCATGACCAGGACTAAAACCAATGCTTTTGTCAATTTGATCTTTTTCATCTTTTCACCTCCAATTTATGTATCGTTTCATTGTGTTTGACCTATCTGGTTCGGGGTGTGGGCACCCCGAACCAACATTGAACCAGAACCTTATGGTTTTATTGCTGTTACTATCCATCTCGGGTTCGGGCCCGTAGCATCGTAGATAAGAGTGACATTCCCGGTTCCAAGAGTAGTTTCGTCTCCTGTGGTCATCGTTAAGATTCTGTTCACGGCCGTTGAACTTGCCGACTCCCTGGCAATGGTCATGTTTTGGTCTGTAGCATTATACAGAATCACCATCTTTCCATCGGTGCCACCAGCTATGCCGGTTATGGTAAATGGCGCATTCGGTCCCGTAATTCTCACGAAGCTTCTCGCACCAATGGCAATATTATGGTTGGTGACTCCATTCGTAGCGATAAATGAGCCAGCCCTTAAAGCAATGTCGCCATCAATGTCTACTTTGGTATTTGGAAATTCGGTGCCAATGCCGACTTTGCCCTTAAAATAATTCTTGCCATCCCAAGCATAGAAAGCAAAGCCATCCGGGTTAAAATTATTAGCAAAGACAGCTTTGCCTTGAAGGGAGTTAGCCCAGCCGCCAACGCCCGATCCAATACCAGTACCTGTGGTCATTTGTGCGTTGTACCCAAGAATACCACCGCCATCTGGGTTAGTGGCATAGCCTCTAATACCAGTTGTTTTTGCAGAAGCAAAGAGACCAAGCGCGTTGGCATCGGTGTATGTGTTATTAATATGAACAGCGCCGGTTGTGTCGCCATAAACACTGCCTATCACGTGCAGTGTAGACTGGGGATTCGTCGTCCCGATGCCGACATTGCCTTGAACAATCATTCCATTGGTTGGTGCTGTATTTGTGCCGGCGTAACTTGCCCCTACAGCCACGGCACCTTCTACATCTAGCCTATTCACCGGTGTCGTCCCAATGCCTACCGTAGCATCACCTTCGAATATCGCTTTTCGAGGCGCTCCAGTAGGCTGGAGGGTCAACATCTCACCATTAGCTATGAATTTAATGGGTGAATTAACTTGTTGATTCTCAATAACAAGAGCATTACCATTGTATCCGCTCAGCGAATAAATTGCCCCAGCATCCCCGTTATTATTCCTAAATCTGATTCCAGCTCCAGTATTTGATCCACCTGAGCCATTGTCTACTATTGCATATGTTATGGCTCCCCCCTGATCTTTTTTGACATGTAGCATATCTGCCGGACTTGCTGTCCCGATGCCGACCTTGTCAGTAAGGGTGCAAGGATATAAGCTCCCACTGCCTATACCACACCAGTCATTATCGGTGCCACCCACCTCATCCAGGTTCACCCAAACAGTCCCATTGTATCCCTGGAAATGACCGTTGTACCAACGAATTGTTCCAGCATTTGTGTTGGTGGTGGTTCCGATTTTCACCCCACCGTTCACATCCAGTTTTTCTTGTGGAGTCTTCGTCCCGATGCCGACATTGCCATTGTTCCTGACAATGAGCATGTCCCCGTCTGCAGTTTCGGTTGAACTGAACATCAAAAAATCAGGGTTATAGACAGGATCCTTCACTATCTCAAGGCTGGCACTCGGCTCAACATTTCCCGGACAGCTTTTGTGAAAAACGCCAATTGCTTCAAAACCGGCATTAGTTGTCCCCGAAAAGACAGGAGAACCAACCCTAAGGACACCGCTAATATAAGCGTCGCCCTCAACATGTAGTTTAGCGATTGGATTTTTGGTCCCGATGCCCACTTTGTCTGTGCCGGTCGCCAATGTAACCACGTTTCCGGAATCCTTCCAACCGCCTCCAGCGAAGGCATAACGAGCGTAAGGCGTACAGACTATCTCTGATCTGGGAACCATCTCCGGGTCGGAGCCAACCCTTACCCCAAGATACATCATAAAGCCATTAAACACCGAATCGGGGATGGGAGTAACACTTCCCAAAAAGACGTTGGCAATTCCGCTATCTATGAAAGTGTTTTGAGTCTCGCTCCAAAGAGCGGTGCCTCCGCTTGCGGCTTGATAAATGGAGTAGGTGATGTTATAGTTGCCATGTAAGACGAGTTGTGTGCCAGGATCTATGAACCTACCCTGCCACATAACATTGCGGACCTCGTCTGCAGGATAACTCAAAGAAGTTAAGAAAAGAACTCCTATCAGAAGGCTCGCAAAAAAGATTTTTGTTTTCATGGTATTTCTCCTTTTGAAAAACAAAGTTAAAGGTTTTAGGTTAAAGGTTAAGGGTTCTTTAAAGACTCTCCGGGGTTTCATTTGAACTGCCTCCTTGTTTTGGTTAGAGGTTATAGATTTTAGTTTGTTAATAACTTTTTTTAGAAATTGATAAGGTTTCATTTGAACTGCCTCCTGATTTTGGTTAAAGGTTATAGATTTTAGTTTATCGTTGATAAGTTTTTTTGGAAGTTCATAAGGTTTCATTTCAATCACCTCCTGATCTTGGTTAATGTTTTCTAACTGACTTTAGTCAGGTTTTAGTGCTTACGCCCAAATGGGCTGGGAACTATAAGGTTTCATTTTAACCGCCTCCTGATTTTGGTTAAAGGTTATAG
>Ga0315289_10009093_pt1 | contig 14319 bp, 22 predicted proteins | sample YL17G11_40_MG_FD_203452 | JGI IMG/M metagenome (GOLD analysis project Ga0315289, IMG submission 203452) | Sediment microbial communities from Yellowstone Lake, YNP, Wyoming, USA - YL17G11_40 | ecosystem: Environmental > Aquatic > Freshwater > Lake > Sediment | place: USA: Wyoming | collected...
ACAGCGCCACCGAAGGTCCTTTTCAATAGCCCTGCCTGTTCCAGCTTCAGCAGGTCCCGTCTGATGGTCATCTCTGAAACAGCGAGGGTATCACCCACTTCCGAGACTTTAACTGCTTTGTCCTTTCTAAGGATTTCCAAAATATAGTTCTGTCTTTCCGATGCAAGCATAGCACTCTCCTTTCATAAAGAAGTATGCTGATGTGTAATTTAATGTGTGTAAATGTAAATAATATGTGCGATTTTGTTCATTACCACCATAATAGCACACTTGGAAAGTTTTGTCAAACACTCGGGACTTGTGGGAGTGGCTAATTGAGTGGGCTGATGAAGTCTATCAAGTGAGAAGGGTAAGCAGGATAGTGTTGCTTGTAGAGTTGCCTGCTATTGAAGCAATAGACGAATAAACGTATGGCGCAATGAAGTGCATAAGGACAACGTGAAAAACAACGAGAAGACCGAGCCAGGCGAGCCAAATAGTGACGGAACTCGGCGTTATCCCCTTCCACCGAATAGGTATCGGCTTTGCCTTTCGAGACTTCATACCTGCCAAAGTGATAGCAGAGAAGTGCATACGCATCCAAGCCATCCCTGAAGTACTGCTTTGCTTTCGGAGCCTCATCCACCACTTCTTGGAAACTGTCTTGTGTGCGCTCCCAGACGATTTTCCAGCCAAGGACACAGCGTGTTGCCCGATCTACGACGGTGATGATGTAGATTTTGTTTTTTTTGTTTTTTTTGTCCAGAATGAAAGTGAAAATCTCGTCCAATTCAGCCGTTTCTACCTACTCTGGCATGGGCGCTTCAGGCAAATTCTCGGCGTGATTTTGAACCCACAGCGATATAGTCCGGTGATGAACTTTCAGATGACGGCCAATCCGGCGCAGGTTCATCCCGTCCACATACAACTGCACCGCATGTTGACGCATTTCAGGAGCATGGTCCCGGGGTTTCTTCTCCAGCGTGTATTTCCAGCCACATCGCATACACCGGTAGCGTTGACTTCCGGCAACGGTCTTCCCGGCACGATTTTGTCGTTCGACACTTTGGCGTTTTGGACATCCGCTCATGCCACCTATTATCTAACAAGCCCATCAGTTAGCCACTCCCCGGCCCAAAAAGCTTGACAATTGCGGAAAAACCTTTATACTAGGGCTAGTTTCTTATAAAATTCATTTACCAACCCGTCAAAATAGCCTAGCAAACGCTGGGCTGTTTGTGTTTCTAGTCACAATGACATTATCTCAAGAAATCAATCGCGAATACAGGATGTGACCATGCTCGTAGAACCCAAAACACTGTGGCAATCCTATGTCGAGATGCGTGAACACTTGCCTGCGCATACAGCAATGGTGGTCAGCAAGGTTCTAGAAACAGGAGTTACGCCGGAAATTGTCTCTCTGGCGCAACAGTTACCGCGCGTTGAGTGGGAGCGTTACGTGATCCTCCGCATTATCGGCGATGGCAATCCTAAGCGTCTGAACAGCCTGACAGAAATGGCCATGCACGAAATCTGTATCGGGCTGGAAACAGGAGTCTTGCCATGAACATTGCGCTCGACGCGTGACACGCGATCTAATCGAAATTTTACTGATGCCGGCAGTCTCTTAGGACAGCCGGTTCAATCAAGGCACACCTATAGCGCGTATTGCACTTTGGCATAGTGCTTTCTAAAACGGGCGTTGCCCTGGATCCTATCCAGGCAACGCCCGTTTTTGATTTCCACATATCTTGTTCTGTCGGCCACCTGTGCCTGCCTGTCCTGCCTGCACCTGATGCAGGCACGGGTGGCGGACAGGCCAGGGCGCAAGTACAGGCAGGAAAGGCTAAACGGGCGTCACCCTGTCCAACCAGGGTGGCGCCCGTTTTTGTTTCCAGCGAGGACACGCCGGGGTGAGAGGCCCGGCAAAATTATTGAGGTGCAAAATGTCTAACATCTACAATCGTCATGTGTCTCGCGGAGGCGGCTTGCGGGTCGCCAGTATCGTTGGCGAGAACGGCCAGGCGGTCAAACTGGAACGCCTGGACGAGCAACTCTATGCCGCCCAAATCATCCAGGCGCAAATGCTGTTGGGAGCCTCCCGCGAGGAAGCCGAGGCGATAGCCGCGGAGGCAGTTTTGGATCGCCGCAAAGCCAGGCGGTGGTTCGGGCAGTAGAGACAAGCAAGGCGGGGACTTGGTATTTTCAGGCCCCCGCCTCCCCACTCAAATTGCCCCGAACACCCGCAGCGTCCTGGCCACCCCCGCTCCGGTAACTGCCACCTGCACGAGAGTAACAGGCGCATCTGGCTGAGGCTGGTAATCCTCCAATGCAGCCCGCAGTTCCTCTTGACCTCTGCCGCGTTTCCAGTCATGCCAGCGATCACCCTGGACGAGCCGGACTAACCTGGCGGGACGGTCTTCCAGCGTCTCATCCACCTGGTTCTGTGTCAGGCCGCGTTCGTCGCCAGGGAGCGATGCCAGGCTGGTAAGGAACACGTGGTAGCCATCCAGCCCCATCGGAGCAGGCGCGCGGTTGATCATCTCCGAAATCCTGGCAAGAACCATCTCAACGCCGGCGTTCTCGTCCTGGGTATGAAACCAGACGAGCTGATTCTGAGGCTGCATCGCCTCGGAAAACGTAACCACCATGCCGGCAAGAACAGGCGAGATAGCATAGATAGCCCGCCACAGCAGGCGGTTGCGCCCAGCGCCTTTCTGGGCCAGCCAATTGGCGATTTGCTCTTTCGTCATCGTTGCCTCTGTTTCCAATTCCAAAGAATCAAAAACCCGGCTATGCCGGGCTAATAAAAACGGGCGACTGCATGATGGCAGCCCACAGGCTACCACAATGGCACAGTTCACTCAACCAACCATGATTATACACGGAACTCGCGGGCTGTCAAATCGAAACCGAACTGCGCCCGGCCCGCCGCGCACGGATGATGACAGGCGTATATATATTCCACCCTTGAAAGGAGAACCACCATGATCACGATCTACACATGCTCGCTCCAAGTGGAGGTCGCAATGTCCCCCAAAACGAAAGCGACGGTTGCCGCCGTCGCTTATAAAGTTGCCCGCAGGGGCATTTCAATCAACAGTGCTCATAATAGCACAGGTGTTCGCAATTCGCAAGAGGTAAACCAGACGAATTTCTAATGAATCTGATAATTCCGGGCGACTGCCTTGCTTTTTAGAGCGATTGCCAGGTCGATCCTTACAGTACGGCGTTATCCGGCATGGGCCGCAACGATGTATGGTTATGCCGAGCCAGGCCGTATTGTCTTAATTTGCAAATAGGAGGCTGCCATGCGCACATTCGCGCTATCGCTCGTTCTTATCGCCCTTGCTGCCAGCCAGCCGGCTGCCCTGCTTCACGATCTAGTCACAGCAGTGGAATGCCTGGCGCGGCTGCTGGTTTAGGACACGCCACGACCACCCACTCTCACCTGTGGCTAAAATGGAGGCACTATGCACAACACTGTTGTGTTGGATATTCTTACCGCGGCCCAGGAAATCATGCACGGGCCGCCAGTCAAAATTGACGCCCGAAATTGGGCTACCTGGTGGTGTCCGTTCCACGACGACGCTGCCAAAATAGGCAGGCGCAAGCAGCCCAATTTCGGCATAAACCTCGAAAATGGCCAATGGAAGTGCCTGCGCTGCTGGAAGGCAGGCGGTTCGCTCAACTCCCTGCGCCGTGAGCTAGGGATCGTGGATTGGCGTCCGGTTGTAGTCGCTCGTACACCCCCGAACTACGCGGGTACACCGGCGCGGCCGCCGTCCAACGTCGCGGTTCTGGACGAAGCAATCGCTGAAGCCAGGGCCGCGCTGACACACTCTCCGGCCTGGGCATACCTGGCAAAGCGCGGCATAAAACCGTACACCGCCCTGGTGTACGGCCTGGGATACGGTCCGCCAAGCCCATCAGTGCATCAAGATACCACCCTCGCGGCTCGTAAAGCGATGTTGGCGACCGACAAGGGCTTCTGGCTATGGGCCGGCGGCGTGGTCTATGCTGATCCGCCCACCCGACCGAGGGCGATCCAGGTGCGCCACCTGCGCGAGGGGGTGGACAAGAAATATCAGACCTGGGGAAGCAAGGCTGTCCTCATGGGCGCGTGGCGGTTATCCTCGGCCACCCGAACGGCAATCATCGTGGAGGGGCTGTTTGACATGCTCATGTTCGCCCAGGCCATCCACGAGCGCAAGTTGACGGGCGTCACACCATTGTTCACCGGCGGGGCAAGCCCGTCTCACGCCTCCCTGGACTGGCTGAGCAGCCGGGCGGGCAATTTCGAGTACGTGCTCGTTCCGGATCCGGACGAGGCCGGGCAGGAGTGGACGGAAGGCATCCAGACTGCCATCCGCAAGGGAGGCGGAAAGGCGCGGGTAGCACAGACGCCCGGCAACCTCGATCCCGACGAGGCCATCCTGAGCGGGTGGTGGCCGGAAGGAGTTTAGTACTGGGAGAGAAAAACCAAATACTGAGATTCGAACAGCCCGCGCACGGCGCGGTTTTTCTCATCCCTCCGGGGAACGGCGTTTGCCGCTCCCCGGTTTTGTTTTCCACCAAAAGGAGGCTTTCGTGTCCTTCACCATCCTTGCAATTGCCGCTGCCGTGACATTCCTGCTCGCGGCGGCCTATCAAACCATTGCTGCCCTGCTGTACAGCCGTAGCGAGAAATATCAACTGGAGCGGCGCATGAGCCGCTTCGTGCGGCTGAACGCCGAGCAGCGCGGAGGCGGCCATGTCTAAAGTTGCTTCGCCACCCATCCAGGCCCTTGAACTCGCCGCCAGCATCGTCTTGCAACACAATCTCCTCAGCACGGCGACCGACGCCGAGCGCCGCGCGACCATCGACCGGCTGCTCAACTGGTGGAACTTCGTCGCCGTGCCAATCCTGGACGGCAAGCCGGCGCCCGATTGGGCGCAGCCGCTGATCGAAGAATTGAGGCGGCTGGCCGAAAACAGAAATCAGGCCGCGTTGAGGGCGCGCCCCGCCGCTGATCATTCATAAGGAGCAAATATCAGACAATAACAAACTACCAATCGCCAACCGCCCTCCCGCTCGCGTAGCACGCTTCGAGCAAAGGCAATCCTGCTCACATCCTCCCGACAACGTCCCGGCACTCTAACGGGATGTCCTTGCGGGAATGCAACCGGTCTGGGCTGTGCACAGCACCCACTCGGCGCACAGCACCTATTCGGCGGGACAGACCAAGAACACCACCTGACCCAACCAACTAAAATTCAAACAAAGGAGAAACACCATGTCATACCACATCACGATCATCACCGGCCACCTGGGCCGCGACCCTGAAATGCGCTACACCCCCTCCGGCCAGGCCGTGACCAGTTTTTCCGTCGCTGTCAACGACGATTACACCGGCGCCAATGGCGAGAAGATCAAGCGCACCATCTGGTACCGCGTTTCGGCCTGGGGTAAACAGGGCGAGGCTTGCAACCAGTACCTCAAGAAAGGCAGCAATGTGCTGGTCGAAGGTCGCCTGACGGCCGACCCGGCCACCGGCGGGCCGCGCGTTTGGACGGGGAAGGACGGCAGCCCTCGCGCCTCCTTCGAGTTAAGCGCCCACAATGTGCGTTTCCTGTCCCCACGCGGCGACGGCGCAGCGGAGGAACAGACCGATGCCGCGCCCGCCGGTGCCGGCGACGAACCCGACATCCCGTTCTAGCCGAACGAATACTCACATCCAAAAAATCTGCCCTGGCTGACCGCCAGGGCAGATTTGGTTTCCAGGCAATAAGGAGGCTGCCAAATGAGTGAACAAAAGTGGCTCAAACAATGGTCTGTACCGTCCGAGTCCGGCTCAAAGCCGTACAAAGTCTCGCTTGCCATGGACGGCAAAACGCACGTTTGCCACTGCTGGCCGTTCTTGCGTGAACGGACAACCTGCAAACATATCAGGAAAGTCCTCGCCGGCGAAGTCCCCGAGATCGGCGCAGACGCCTCGACTGCGCCCGGCGCAGGCTTGCCGTCTGAACCGGCTATTGAACTGTGCAACGTTCGTGGGGTCACGCCGGTCATGGAAGGCGGAGGTCGCATCGTGAAAGTTCAGACGCCGCTTATTCCGCTGGGCGACACTCACTTTCTGCTGACCGTCGTGCACGACCTGCTCAAAGCCGGTGTGCGCTGGCCAACACTGCGTGAACGCTATCGCCTGCTGAAAGACCTGACCCAGGCCGACATCGAAGCCTACATCCAGCAGAACGGGCGAAAGATATACGGCCCCTGGCAGGAAGAACGCGGCTATGTCGGCTACGAAATCGTTCGCTAAAGGAGGCGACATGATAGATAACTTCTCACCAGCCGAGGCGCAGCGCCTCGTTCGTACTCGCCGTTGCTCCGATTGTTGGGAGATCTTGCAGGAGCATTACGATGCAACGACACGTACCAGCACTGTTTCCTGTGCCACGCCCGGCTGCCTTTGCCGGGGACACGTATCTCTCGAATTCGTCGAGAATGCCCTCGCAGAGAGCCGCCTAAAGCGCAGGGAGGCCGAGCGCGCCATGGGTGAAAGCGGGGCGGTGGCGTGGATACCGAAACCCGTTCGTCGTTCCGAGCAGGCTATCCTGGCCGAACTTGGATACGAACCTGCGAAGTAATAAGGAGGTCGAGATGACTATTCGAACCGTGCGTCAATCAGCCGCTTTTCCAACCGTGGCCATCCTCCGCAAAGGTGGCCCAAAGGTCAAGAAGGATGGCCGAGAAGTAATGGGGCCAGATCTCAACGACCGTTTCCGTGTGGACTGGCTCCCAGGTGTGGATCCGTCCACCAAAGAGTTGTTCATGAGTATCTACCAGACGGACCAGCCCCACAGCCTGCGCGCCATGATCGCCTTCCCGAGTGTCTGGCAATCGTGGAGCACTACCAACGAGGCATACTGGGGTTCGACGCGCTTTGCCCATGCTGACAATGAACGTTACTTATTCCTCTACAACCCCTTCACCTGGGAGCCGATCATCGTGCGTGGAGAGCCGTTCAAGCCGTTCATTCCAGGGGAAGTTTTGACCTTCCAGAATAAGCAGGGCGAGCCTCAGGCTTTCAAGCTGCGAGCAACGACCCGCTTCGACCTGTTCCTGCCGGAATTGGTAGCCTGCTTCGTCACCTTCCAAATCAAGACCAGGTCTTCGGGCGACCTCATCAAACTGAGGCGCAACCTGGCAGCCATCCAGGCCGCAGCCGAAGCGCTTGGCCAGCGAACCGGCGCAGCAGGGATCCCGATCGTTGTCTCCCGCCACGAAGATACGGTGCACTGGCATAAGGCTCCCGGCCAGACCGTGCCGGTCAAGAAATGGCTCATTGATGTCCGCCCTGACCCAACATCAAGGTGGGCGCAGACTTTTGCCGAGCGTCTGAGCGCCCTGGCCCTGGACATGCCTCTCGCAGTCGAGGAAGACCCGGCCGAGGACGAAGACCTGCTCAACGACGGCGAGGGGGATGATAAGAAACAAGGCCAAGAAGGATTGGCCGCACAATCCCCCGCAACAACCGCCGGTTCAACAGTCATTGTCGAAGCTCCCAAAGAACCGGAGAGCGTTGACGACGGACCGGGAGCCGACCCGCTCTTGCCCAAATCGCCGAAGGACTGGACGACCTTTTGGAAGGTCTCAGTCCCAGGTCTGGGCGTCGAGAACGAAAGAGCGCAGCAGGAAGCGGCAAAGCACAGGGACGCTATAGCTGCCTACCACGCACTAATGGTTGCCAAGAACGCAACCATAATGGTTGCGCATTCGGTAACCATAAAAGCAAGTTGTCAGGCGCCATGATAATGGTAGCCAAGGGCTACCATAAACCGATAACCCATCCGACAACCGCCCCAGGCATCGGCCTGGGGCGGGATTTCAAGCCACAAACCAATTAGGAGAAAACAGCATGAGAGAGAAATTCGTTGATCATCGCTTTAGTGCGGCCAGCTTGAAGGCTATCCAGACCATCAACGACATCCTGGCGGAATATGCCGCTCAGGGCTACCGCCTTTCCTTGCGCCAGTTGTATTACCAATTGGTCGCCCGGGGACTTATCGAGAACTCGGTGCGATCTTATAAACGCACCGGTGGCCTCGTCAGCGACGCGCGCCTGGCCGGGCTGGTAGATTGGGACATGATCGAGGACCGCGGGCGCGAGACGGCTGTCAATTCGCACTGGACCTCGCCGGCAGAGATCATCCGAACGGCGGCGAAAGCTTTTCGGGTGGACCGCTGGGAAGGCCAGCCATGCTACGTGGAGGTCTTCGTCGAGAAGGATGCTCTTTCAGGCATCCTGGAGCCGGTCTGCCGAGGGTTGGACGTACGATTTACGGCCAATAGAGGCTATTCGTCCAGTTCGGCAATGTACGAAGCCGGCAAGCGCATCGCAGGCGCAGTCGAGGCTGGCCTGGAAGTCCATTTGTTCTACCTGGGAGACCACGATCCGAGCGGCATTGACATGACGCGTGACGTCACCGAGCGGCTAAATCTCTTCACCGGGGGTAGCGTCACCCGCCGAACGGTACAACGCCTGGCATTGAACTACGACCAGGTCAAGCAGTGGCAGCCACCCGAGAACCCGGCGAAAGAGACGGACAGCCGCTACCAGGTCTACGTGGATCAGTTCGGCGAGTCGTCCTGGGAACTGGATGCGGTCGAGCCTGCCACACTGGCCGGTCTGGTCAACCAGGCAGTGCAGAACTTGATTGATCGTGATACCTGGGACGAGGTGGAAAAGCGTGAAACGGCAATGCGCAAGGAACTGGAGCGCTACGCTGATGAGCACGCGAAGCGGGCTGCGTCTGAGAACAAGGAAAGATAGCAAATGCAACGACGAACATTCTGTCGCCAAATAAATATTAGCCACCCGTCGTGACGGGGGAGGCCAACCGCCTTCCCCGTCTTTGTTTCTAAGGAGGATATCCATGACCACCATCATGCAATTCAATCCAACGAAGGTTGCTGTCCGCGCCTTGCCGTCAGGCCTTCGGCAGCAAGAGGCCGTGGTGACGGTCATCGGCTATTTCTACGCCGTTGACTTTGGCCCTGGCGCCGGACCGCCGCCAGGCCTCCGGCAGCATCACCGCGTCGGTAAGGACAAACGCTGCACCTGCGAACTCGGCGCGGGCTGCCCGGCAGTTTCAGCCGTCGCCGATTATCTCAAGGCGGGCGGCGAACGCACCCCCGAACCCCGCGCCGGGTACTATCCGGTCGCCCCGCAGGTTTGCCCGATCTGCAGCGCGCAGGCATATTACCAGCCCGACCTCAACAGCAAGAAGCGCGGCGCCGGATGGGCTTGCGCCCGGGGCGGCGAGGCGCATTACTGGATGGCACAGATCAACGCCCTGCAAAAACACCTGTCGGGCAACCCGTGGATCTTCCCACCGGTGTATGCGCTGGATGGCAGGGAACTTTATCCGGGCCTGCGACGGGAGGATGTCGTCGTCGGTGACCAGCCCTGGCCGGAAGGCTACAACCCAAACCTGTAGGAGGCAAAGCCCTGAAGGAAATTGTCTATTATGGTCGCGCAATCGACGACCATTATGCCCTCGAACACGGACTGGATCCCGAATCCACCTCTCCGACTGCGTGGCCGAAAAAGACTCGCCCACGTCACGCGAGTGGCGCGAGTGGAATGTCAACCCAATTATGGTCGCGCAATCGGCGACCATTATCACCCAGACAAAGGAGAACTGAACGATGACTACCATCACTTGCTCTCTAGGATTGCTCGCCGGCGCTTTGCGCATCGTGAAGCGAGTAGTCGCTAACAATTCATCCATACCCGCCGTGACCTGCATGCGACTGGTCGCTGACGAGGAGCAGCTGTCCATCACCGGCACGAATCTTGAAATCGGCGCCCGCATTGACCTCCCCAGAATTGGCGGAGAAACCGGCCACGTGGCCGCCCTCGTTCCGGCCAGGACCTTCGCGGACATCGTGGACACCTTCACCGGTGAAGAGGTTTCGCTAGCCTTCCTGGATGGCGAGATTCGCCTGGAGTCGGGCGGCTCGAAAGCGAAATTCAAAACCATGCCTGCGGAAGACTTTCCACCCGAACCGGTCGCCGAGTACCAAGCCATGACCATCGGCGCCAATGACCTCAAGAAAGCATTCAGGCGTGTGGCATTCGCTGCCAGCGCCGATGAAACGCGGCCTTTGCTTAGAAGCGTACAACTTGCCAAGGCCGGCAGCCACGCGACCATGACCGCCGCTGACGGATTCCGCCTGGCTTCCCTGACGCTCGATGCCGGCATGACTTTGCCGCCGGAAGGAAGCGAACTGACCATTCACCAGGCAGCGGCGAACTTCCTGGCGGCCGTCCTGCCGAGCACAGACGGCATGGTCGCGGTCAAAACGAGCAAAGACTGTCAGGTCGTCGTCTTCGAGTGGGAAAGTGCACGTTTCTGGGCGCTGCAAGTCGAAGGCAAGTATCCGAATTGGCAGCAGATCATCCCGCCTGAATTCAAACACCAGGTAAGCGTTCCACGCGCTGCTGCGTTGGTGGCAGTGAACCGCGCCGAGATCTTTGCCCACAACGAGAATCACGTTGTACGCTTTGCGTCTCATAACGGCGGCGACACACTCGTTTCAGGAGAGGCTACCGAGACCGGCAGGAGCGAAACTGTGCTGCCCGGGGTGATGTTCCCGCTGCCTGTTGCCCTGAACGGCATTTTCGTCCAGCAGGGACTCGAGGCGTTCGACGGCAAAGAGGTTGCGCTGCACCTGAACGCAAGCCTCGCTCCCGTGATGTTCCGCACGGACGACGCCAGCTACACCTACCTGTTGATGCCGATGCACACGGCAGATGACGTTCAGAAAGCGGCCCAGGCAGCCCAGGCGTCCGCGGCGGCCGTCTCTGCAAACTGAACGACCGAATTCAGTGGTAGCCCAAAGGCTACCGCAACCCATATTCTCCAAGCAGTGGACAGACGTGTCATGTCTGTCCACTGCACATTTATGGTAGCCCCAAAGGCTACCATTACCAGGAAGGAAGTAATCCCATGCAACAGATGCGAATGCAAGTTCAATCGCCTTATCCGCCCACAAAACTGAAGACCCTGCCTCTGCGTGACCAGCCGGTGTATCGCGTGACCGCCAACGTGGCAGCCTGCAGTACGGCTGAACTGCTGGCAGCGGTGGTCGGCGGGGCACAGCAGATCGAAGTCGCCGAAGGTCTCCTGGCCCGCTTCGGCGGCGACCTCCTGCGGCTGTACCGGGCGCACGTCACCGAAATCGCCTCCGTGCGCGGCGTCGGGCAGCAGACCGCGGTGCGCATCAAGGCTGCCCTGGCGCTCGGGAATAAGCTCCACGAGCCGACCGACGAACGACCAAGCGTCAACTCGCCTTCCGACGCCGCCGCCCTGGTCCAGTACGAGATGAGCCTGCTCGAACAGGAATATCTCAAGGTCATCCTGCTGGATACCCGTAACCGGGTGATCGAGATCGTCGAGGTCTATCACGGGTCGGTGAACTCGTCGCAAGTGCGCCTTGCCGAGGTCTTCAAGCCCGCCGTGCAGCGCATGGCCCCGTCCATCATTGCTGTACATAACCATCCAAGCGGCGACCCCACGCCCAGCCCGGACGACGTGGCCGTGACGCGCGCCATGCAGCAAGCCGGGAAGCTGCTGGACATTCAAGTGTTGGACCACATGATCATAGGCGGAAACTCACGCTTCGTATCGCTCAAAGAGCGCGGCCTGGGGTTCTCGTGAGGTGCAGCCATGGATACTTTCCAACTGGCGCTCCCCGAACCCGAAGACCCGATCTTTGGCCCGGTCATTTATGCCTACACCCCCGAACTGCGGGGGTACACCCGCGCCCAGGCCATCGCCGACGGCGTCCTGGTGGATGTGACCGAGACGGCGGAAGAGGTTGGCTTCAAGTTGCCAGTGGCGATTACCGAGGCTTTGCACAACTGCCTGACCCCTACCAAAGCAGACCAGGCCATCGGTCAAGACTACGACGGCCGGCTGTGGGACGTGCTCTGGCTGGCGGCTTTCACCATCAAGCTGGAAGAGCAGGGCAGTGACACTGTAACCTTCACGTTCGTCCAGCAGGAAGTCGAACCAAAGAGCGGTCAACCGCACAACGTGGATCTCCGCCTGCGGTTCGTGTGCGGCCCCGGCGACGAGGGCGAGCCGGTGGTCACCATCGGCTTTCCAGAAGACTTCTAGCAGAAAGGACTTTCCAATGCCTAACATTCGCTTTTCTTACATGTACCGTGACGCAAGCAATTGTAAGAATCACGGCAATGCGGTGTTCACCAACCGCACGTCTTTGGGGATGGAAGAGATCGAGCAGCGAATAAGAGCCGTGCTGCACGACGGGAAATATTTCATCGCCTGGCAGATCAAGCTCGAAGAGCTGTTTTTCGAAACGCCGTGCGACGACGACCATCCCTGGCACGAGTACGTGCAGGTGGAAGAGACGACCTTGGCTGCCTGCGACCCGGCAAATTGGATCATCCACCGCCATTTGCGGGACGTGACGGAGTTCATCGCCGACGTGGAAAAAGCCAGCAAAGCCGGCTGGGTCGAGGTGGATGTGCGCAAGAATTTGGCTGCCTTGTTTGATTTCAAAGGGTAACTTCTTACGCATAGCACCCTTCGTGCCCTACTTTCGCTCAGTTCAAAACGAGGAGACGACCATGCACACCTATATGCTCGAAGAAATGTCTGATTCAGTCGCGGAACATTGTGGCGCGAACCGGGACGACGTTCTGCGTGTCCTTTCGGAATATTGGAGTGACAAAATTGCCCACGTCTGGCAGGTAGACGATGTGATAAAGGCCGCAGTGCGCCGTGGGATACCCACCACCGCACAGGCCGCGAACGATAGCCTGCAAAATATTTTCGACCACCTCGATTGCGAGTACGGCATCACCTGGACAACCATCGAGGTCGCCCTGGAAGATTACGACTTCGACTTGCGACGCCTCTCGCCCGATGACAGGCCGAACGTGTACGGCATTTTCAACGTTCGCCGCGAGGACGAAAGCGGCGGCGTTAGATTCGGCTCGGAAGATAACGATCTTGGCAATCTTCCAGACGCGCTTGCCTGCGCAGAGAAACTGGCGCGAGACAACCCTGACATGGGGATCACTATCGAGAGTGTGTCCGACTGCAGGTTATGCCTACGCCAGATGAGTGTGGTCTGCGTGGACGGTGAGATCGTCGTGGAGTGAGCGATGCTCACCCAAATCGAGATTTTCAAACGCTTCAAATACGGCGCGTGGTACGTTCGCAAAACCTTTGCGGATGGCACAGGGATGACGGAGGAGAAGGACGACTACGACTTCTCGCTCTCGGCAGCCATCGCCTGGCTCATTTCGCGTGGCTACGTGGTGAAGCACAGCGGCCTCGACCACTGGACTACTTATCCGCCGCGCCGGGCTGCCCTTGTCTGACCCGCAGCGCGCCACATCGAGTGCGCCCCCTTGTTCACCGATTTCTAACCAGGAGATAACGAAATTGAACAATAAGATGATCCACCATCCATCGCCGATGAAGGGCGCGCTTTGCTGCCCCAAATGCGGCGGTGGCGGCTGCCAGCGACACGAGGAAGGAGGCAAGCCGTCCCTTGGCCGCTGTCCGCTCTGTTGAGGGACGGGCGTCATCCCGGCCATCCAGACCTACCAGAGCGGCGATCTCGAACTCACCCTCGGTTATTGGGACTGCGAATGCCAAACAGACCACATCCACCCCGAAAACCACGACCGCTGCACGATCTGCGGCGCCATCCAGGAAGATCAGCCACCCAGCCGCGCCGGTGAAGTGCGAGAATATCTCGCTTCTTTCGGCGTGGTCGTTACGAAGGCCCAAGAAGCTGATTCTTGCTCTCGATGCCATCTGGTGGAAGCCTTGCACGAGGTGACCGACCGCTACGAGCGGCTGGAACGCCTGTACTTCGAGGCGACCGGTCAGCAACCCGATTGCAGTAACGGCAGCATCACCCGCGCCTACAAAGCTTTGGAATTGCCCCCCAGCAGTCACGGTGGCTTACCCGCCAGGGCAGGCCAGAACACCGAAGACGGGCATCTCGAGGCTCAATTCGAGGAGCGCATCTGCGGCTACGAAGATTAGCGCCTCATGGTAGCCTGCCTGCCCTGGCGGGCTAGGCCAGGGAAATATGGCTACCATCATCCACCGAGTAGGTCTTCGGCAGCCCAAACAGCCGCTCAGCCGAAAGGTTGGGCGGCTGTTTTATTGCCGAGTTAGCCTTCGGCCAGGAGGAATCCATGAAACATGCAACTGCCGAGTTCAAGATTTGCCCAACGCAGAGTCCAAAACCCTGGGATGACATCCCGGTCTTGGTCTATTGGGACTACGAAGGCGAATCCTGGT
>Ga0315289_10009095_pt1 | contig 14318 bp, 13 predicted proteins | sample YL17G11_40_MG_FD_203452 | JGI IMG/M metagenome (GOLD analysis project Ga0315289, IMG submission 203452) | Sediment microbial communities from Yellowstone Lake, YNP, Wyoming, USA - YL17G11_40 | ecosystem: Environmental > Aquatic > Freshwater > Lake > Sediment | place: USA: Wyoming | collected...
CTGTGCTGGGCATCGAACCGGCCTCCAACATCGCGCAGGTTGCTGAAAAAGAACACGGCATTCCTACCCTCTGCGAATTCTTTGGCCAGGCCCTCGCGCGCCAGCTTGGAAAGGAAGGACGGGGCGCGGACGTTATTCATGCCAACAATGTCCTGGCGCACGTTCCGGATCTCAACGGCCTGGTCGAGGGAATTGGGATTCTGCTCAAAGACGAGGGGATGGCGGTCATCGAGGTCCCCTACTTGAAGGAGATGATCGATCAGTGTGAGTTTGACACCATCTATCATGAGCACTTGTGCTATTTTTCGCTAACAACCCTTGATCGCCTCTTTCAACGACACGGACTGGTCATTGAGGACGTGGAACGCCTTCCCATCCATGGCGGTTCGCTGCGACTGTATGCAGCGGCTAAGGCACGGGCCCACCGGAAGCCGTCTGTTTCGGCTCTGCTGGAGGAAGAGGCGGCCTGGGGAGTCGATCGGCTAGAGTTCTACCAGCGTTTCTCGGGACGTGTTGAGAGGGTCAAGGCCGACCTACTGAAATTGCTTAGCGGGCTGCGGGGAGAAGGGAAACGCCTCGCGGCCTATGGCGCCGCCGCTAAAGGCAGCACTCTGTTGAACTACTGTGGAATCGGCCGCGAAACGCTGGAGTTCGTCGTCGATCGGAGCACTTACAAGCAGGGGCGGTACATGCCGGGCGTGCACCTGCCGATTTTTCCACCGGAGAAACTCCTGGAGGCGATGCCGGACTACGTTTTGCTCCTCACCTGGAACTTTGCCGAGGAGATTCTGGAGCAGCAAGCCGAATACTGCCGACGCGGCGGCCGTTTCATCATCCCGATCCCAGAGCCTCATGTGGTGTAGCCATGATTGAAGGTGTTCAGGTCATTCCGCTCCGGCGCATCCCTGATGAGCGGGGGACGATCTGCCATATGCTGAAGCGCACCGACCCACACTTCACCCAGTTCGGAGAGATCTATTTCTCCTCCGTCTATCGTGGGGTCGTGAAGGGATGGCATCGCCACCGCGAGATGACCCTCAACTACGCTTGCATCTTTGGGCGGATCAAGTTGGTCCTTTACGATGAGCGGGAAAATTCTCCGACGCAGGGAGAACTGACGGAAATGTTCCTTGGGCCGGACGACTATTCGCTGGTTGTCATCCCCCCCCAGGTCTGGAATGGCTTCAAAGGCCTGAGCGATCCTTTGGCCATCGTGGCGAACTGCTGCACTCATCCTCACGACCCCTCGCTCTCGGAACGGATGGATCCGTTTAAGAACCACATTCCGTACGACTGGGCGATCAAACAACGCTAAAGACAAGGCGAGGTATGCGTGTCTTAGTGACGGGAGCCTCTGGATTCATCGGATCCCACGTGACGCGTCGGATTGTTCAGGACGGCCATACCGTCTACGGTGTGGATCGGCAAGGCGTAGGTCAAGAACGCTTGATGGATTTGATTGAGCGAATCCATTTTCTGGAGCTTGATCTGAGAGATGAGGGTGCTGTTCGATCCATGATTTCCGAGATCCGGCCCGACTGCGCTATCCATCTCGCCTGGTATGCCGTGCCAGGCCAATATTGGACGGCTCCGGAAAACCTGGACTGCGCAAGTATGAGTTTGTCGCTGGCAAAGGCCCTGGCTGCGTCAGGATGCAAGCGACTTGTGGCCGCCGGCACCTGTGCCGAATATGATTGGGATTACGGGTTCCTCTCTGAAGCAGTTACACCCCTCAAGCCTCGGAGTCTATATGGCGTCTGTAAGAACGCAACTCGCCAAATACTTCAAGCCTACTGCGACCGTGTGTCCATGGGTTTTGCCTGGACTCGCTTCTTTTACCTCTATGGTCCGGGTGAGCCCCGGGAGAGGTTGGTTCCCTCAGTGGTGCTGGCTTTGCTTAATGGCCAGACGGCCAAGTGCACACACGGAGAGCAGATCCGGGATTTTCTTTGCGTGGAAGATGTGGCTTCAGCCGTGTGGGCCGTGACAAAGAGCGATTTCACTGGGCCAGTAAACATCGGCTCCGGGCAACCCGTGAAGATTCGCACTCTTGTGGAAATGATTGCACGGTTGGTGGGGGGCGGCGAAAACGTGGAATTCGGACCAATGCCTGCTTCGGTTGAAGAACCGCCCCTGTTGGTGGCGGATGTCCGCAAGCTTAGGGCCCACACGGGCTGGAAACCCACCCACTCCCTCGAAGAGCGTCTCCTACAAACCATAACATGGTGGAAGTCGAATCTGGCATGAACGGATACTCCTGTCCGCTATGTGGGGACCAGTCCGGTGAAGTATTGCTTCAACGAAGTAATGTGCCCGTCCATCAGAATGTGGTCTGCGCGACTGCGGAAGAGGCGCGCCAGTGTGCGCGTGGCGATCTCAAAATTGTGTTCTGCGATGTATGCGGTTTTGTCTTCAATGCCGCTTTTGATCCTAGATGTCTGTCCTACTCCTCCTTCTACGACAACACCCAGGCTCTATCTCCCTATTTCCAGCAATATCTCATCGAGCTTTCAAACACCCTTCTTGCCAAACATGACCTGCGCGGAAAGCAGATTATCGAGGTCGGTTGCGGGAAGGGAAACTTTCTCCGATTGCTCTGCAAGGGCGGGAGAAACCACGGTCTTGGATTCGATCCCAGTTATGTAGGTCCAGAAACGGAAGAAAACGAGGCCGTTCGGTTCATGCAGGAATTCTACCGGGTCGATCAGGTCCCTGCTGCCCCCGACTTTGTGTGCTGCCGCCACGTTCTCGAGCATGTTCAAGACCCTTTGAGAATGCTTCGCGCCATCCGACAGGCGTTTCGTGACCGGACCGATTCAGTAGTGTACTTCGAGCTACCGAACTTAACCTGGATTCTCGAAACCGTAGCGTTTTGGGACTTTTTTTACGAGCACTGCTCCTACTTCACCGCGGGTGGGCTTGCTCGGGCTTTCGAAGTGGCTGCATTTCAGGTGATGCACACTTGTTCGGCATTTGGAGGCCAGTATCTTTGCCTGGAAGCAAGGCCGCTCTGCCACGAACCAGTAAAGACAACGCCGCCTCCTGGAGGAGTTGCAGATCTGCGGCGCAAAATAAGAGCCTTTCAGAAGGCGTCCGAGGAGAAAATCGAAGCCTGCGCGGATCAAGTAATGAAGTTTCACAGAGCCGGCGGCTGTGCGATATGGGGGGCTGCCGCAAAAGGAGTTACCTTCGCCAACATTGTCGACGCAGAAAAGAAATACATCCGGTACGTCGTCGATATCAACCCTGCTAAGCAAGGGAAATTTGTTCCGGGAACGGGGCATCCGATTATTGCCCCAGAAGACCTCGCGGGTGGCGCCACAGAAGTTGCGGGCCTTCTTAGCATGAATCCAAATTATCTCGATGAGCAATGCGCGACGTTGGAACGCTTGTCGCTTGCGATACCTATCCTGTCGATATGAGGGTGACGGTGAAGAAGATCTCCAGAATGACGGCGGACCTCGTTGCCGGAACTCTCTCACTGATCTATGAGTCTGGCGAATCTCGCTCGGTGCCTCTCTATAGCATGGAGGCCTTCCAGGCTATTTCGGCCCAGTGGATCAAGACCGGCTGGGCTTTGAGATATTCGTACGACTTTTCCTGGATGGGACGCCCTGTTATTCAATTGCCCGAAGATCTCATGATGATCCAGGAAGTAATCTACAAGGTCCGGCCGGACGTCATAGTTGAAACGGGTGTCGCTCATGGCGGCTCGAGCGTTTTCTTCGCAAGCTTGTTTGAAGTTTTCGGTCACGGCCGCGTCATTTCGATCGATGTTGAAATCCGTCCGCATAATAGGAAGGCTCTAGAAGAACACCCTCTCAAGAAGCGCATCACATTAATCGAGGGCGATTCGGTCGCCCTCGAAACGGTGCAGAAGGTGCGGAGTCTGATCGCTCCCCATGAGACGGTTATGGTTTTTCTTGATTCAAACCACGCTAAGGACCATGCCCGTAAAGAGCTTGAACTCTATGGAGCGCTAGTGACCTCCGGTAGCTGTGTTGTGGCTGCGGACGGAATAATGGAAGACCTCTCCGATGTGCCGGGTGGTAAGCCGGACTGGGTGAACGACAATCCCAAAGCAGCAATTCATGAGTTTCTAGCCGCGCATCCCGAATTCGAGATCGATCCCGAGCTGGTACGGCTGGGGATCACCTACTGGCCGGATGGGTACCTAAGAAGAAAATAATCGCCATGTTCCAATGGAGCGACTTGCCGACCATTGTCTTCACGGGACGCAGATTCTAGTGTCTAGACTATCAAAGAACATTGTGTACAACGTCCTTGGCCAGGGATTGAGTGTCGTTCTTGGTTTTGTCGCGGTGCGATTTGTCTTCCGCAGTCTCGGCGGCGATGCCCTGGGTCTGATTTACTTCTCGCTGGCTTTCAGCGGGGCTCTGTCGGTGGTCTTACAGTTGGGCATCTGCCAAAGCGCCGTGCGGGAGGTTGCCTCTCACCATGCGGATCGGCCGGAGTACATCGCGAGTTTCATACGCACAAGCTCGTTGTTCTACTGGACCGGCTACCTCACCCTGGCGATCATTGCTTACACGCTCGCCCCGTACCTCGTTTACCATTGGGTGAACCTCGACTCCCTTGACGCCCCGACCGCGGTCAGAATCCTGCGCATCCTCAGTCTCGGCGCCCTGGTGGGTCTACCCGGGGGCTTGTACAGGGCGCTGTTGGTTGGTCTGCAGCGCCTGGACCTTACCAACGTCATCGACGTTTCCGCGAAGGGCCTGCAGCAGGGTGGAATCTTCCTGATCCTGTTGATGCACGGCAGCCTGTTCGCTGTCGTGTACTGGATCGTTGCCTGCCTGACTATGACGCTTTTGGCCTATTTGTTTGTGTGCACCCGCTTCTTCTCCGTTCGTGCGCTGCTGCTTCCCGGTTTCTCCCGGGCCGTAGTCAGGCAGAACGTCGGCTACGCCTCGGGTCTCATGACCATTACGCTCTGTGCCTGGCTGCTCACGGAAGCCGACAAGGTGATCGTCAGCAAGCTGCTGCCGCTGACTTTGTTGGGCATCTATACTTTTGCTCGCAGCGCCATTGGCCAAGGGATGCTGCTGACCGGGGCCATCAATAACGCCATCTTCCCGCACTTTTCCGCCTTGCACGGAGCAGGCAAGACCAGCGAGATGCTGCGCGCCTACCACAAGATCCAGGACCTAGTTTGCTTCGGGACCATCCCGATCTTTGCGGTTGCCCCTTTTGCCGCGATCCCTCTTTTGTCCCGTGTGTTTGACGCGCCTTCTGCACACCTGCTGTTGCTGCCCGTTACATTTTTGTGCATCGGCTACTACATGAATGGAGCGTTGACCGCGCCCTACGTTGTCTCCCTCGCGGTAGGGCGGCCAGACATCACCGCCCGACAGAACTTTATTGCCCTGTTTGTCATCATCCCAACCAGCATCATTGCTATTTACTTTTTCGGGCTGAGCGGCGCCGGCTTCTCGTTGGTGGTTTACCACATCTTCGCCTATTCCTGCGGGCTGCCGCGCATCTGCCGCGAATGCCTGGGGATGCCGGCGACGGTCTGGTACTGGCACGTTCTCAGGATATTGGGTTCAGCCATCCTGATCTATGGCTGTGCGTGGATCGCGCTGGCTTCGCTCGGCAGCTTCTCCGTTATCGCGCTCGCGGCCGCTTACGTGCTGGCGACGCTGGTCTACGGCGTCGTCGCCTTCTGGATCATGGGTGAAGAACTACGTCAGAAAATCATCGGCTTCGTGAACCCGCTGCGCCTGAAGATGCGGGAAGCTGTGGTGCCGGACTAAGAGCAAATCGCGCACCCGGCTAAGCGGGGCGCTGGATTGGGGTTGCAGGGAAGAGGGAGATAGGTACCGATGAACACCAGGGTACCACGGGTCAGCATCGGCATGGCAATCTACAACGAGGAGAAGTACCTGCGGAAGGCTCTTGACTCTCTCCTTGCCCAGGATTTTGCCGACTTTGAGCTGATTATCTCCGACAATGCCTCGGTGGATGCTACCCAAGAAATCTGCCGGGAATATGCAGCACGCGACCCTCGGGTCCGTTACCACCGGAACGAGACGAATGTTGGCGCGACCGAGAATTTCAACCGCGCGTTCAGGCTTTCGAGTGGGGAATATTTCATGTGGGCGGGAGGTCACGATATCTGGGCCCCCACGTACCTTTCCCGGTGCGTCGAAGTACTGGACAGCGACGACGCCGTCGTTCTCTGTAACTCTGCGACGCGGCATATCGGCCAGGACGGGGAGGATCTGGGTGTTACGGTGCGGCAGATCGATACTCGCAACTGCAGTGTGTTGCGGCGTTTTAATCTGGTGCTCTGGCAAGTCACAGCAGTTCTAGTCTATAGCTTAATCCGCGCCAGCGCCCTGCGCCAAACTCACCTGTACCAGAGAGTTTTCGGGCCAGATTGCCTTCTCGCACTAGAGCTTTCGCTGCTCGGGCCGTTTGCTGTTGTCCCTCAGCTACTATTCTTTGCGCGCGATAACCGGGGAGAGAGGACACAGCTAAGGAGCCGCGCTAATTGGAAGAAGCCGTTCCTGGAACGCCTCTATCCGGGGGAGAAGAACCCCGTGGGACGCTTTCCTTACGTGCGGAGCACATTTGAAAACCTGCTGATGGTCAAACAGGCGCAACTGGGTTACGGGCTAAAGGTCGCGCTGATGGCGAGCGTGATCCCTGCCTATTTCTTGAAGTATTTCGCGCGGTTGCCCCTGAGCGTGCGTCGCCCTTTACGAGAATTCGTGCTCCGGCAGTTGAGCGGAATTGCCGGGCAGTGGTAGCGAAGACGGCCTGTTCGCGGCTCCGAAACAGGCTCGCCAGTCGTGCGAGGCCTCAAACGCGCGGCCGGCTAGTCCTGGGAGCGAACTGCAGAGATGGTGGCCGGCCTGACCTGCGATGGCGCGCACCCTCGTGCTTAAGAAAGAATCACGATTCCTCTTCCGCGAGTGTAGTTGTCGTTGAAGGCTGCGACTGCTCCGTGCCAGCGGGCCTTCAGCGGACCCTTGCCGACCCGCGGTGCCCTTGTTCTTGTAATGATTCTTCTATTCAGTCTGGTAGTCTGGCGGCATGGCTTGCAGGCGGACGAGAAACAGGGCCTGCGACGGGGCCTGAGACGCCTGCATCCCTTTGTCCTATTTCGGAGCGTTAGGGAGGCCCGCTAAGTACTGACCGCGCCGGGACAGCGGAGTCCCGTCGAGGATCCGCCCTAATCAGACGTCCCGCCGCATTTACGGCGCTGTTAACCGGCGCACCATGATAGACGAGTTGCGGAGGAAGAAATGAATGCCTTGAGACGCTTGACGTATAACCTGGGTTTGGTGAACCTAGCTCGGACTCTCCATATTTCGGAAGAGCTCAAGAAGTGGTACTGGCGATGGGTAACCCCGGCTGACCATGTCCTTCGACTCCAGGTCATGGGAACGGAGGTGCGATTCCACGTTCGCACTCCGCGCGAGCTGCGTGAACTGGAGAGGACTCCGTGGGGAGAAGAAGACTTTTTCGCAGCGCTGGCATCTGTACTTGATACCGGTGATGTCTTCTTCGACATTGGCAGCAATCTGGGGAAGTTCGCCATTCCCTTCGCCAAGCTCGTAGGAAGAGCGGGCCAAGTGATCGCCTTCGAACCTGAGGAGCGGAATTACAAGCGACTTCAGGAAAACATGCAACTGAACGGCTTATCGAATGTTCGAGCCTTTCGGAAGGCCCTTGGGGAGGAAGATGGTCTGGGGGTCCTCTTAGTCGCAGGATACACAAATGACGCAAGTAGCTTATTGCCCGTCCCCGGGCGTTCATCCTCCTCGTCAGAAGCGGTGCAAATCGTCCAGGGAGACCGCCTTCGCGAGAGTGAAGGACTTCCCGTGCCACGCGCCATAAAAATCGACGTGGAAGGATACGAGTACTTCGTATTGCAGGGCCTACAGCGGACGTTGGCAGAACCCGGTTGTGCCTTGGTCTGCTGTGAAATTCATCATCAGTTCTTGCCGCCAGGGGTTACCGTCAATCTGATTGAGGAATTCATGAGATCGACCGGGTTCAAATCCGTGGAGATGCATCCGCGAGGTGGTGAGATTCACATGATTGCCTACAAAGGAACATCCGTGCCTGTCGGGGGATAGGATACCAAGTTCGCAGGAACTAGGGTGTTTGGGGAAGATCCTTTATGAAGAGGGAACCAATCGAGGGCAACTCCGCGACCGGCTGTGGCCGGCAGGCGCGGTCCCTCATGGTGCTTGGGCCACGGTATCGTCTGGCCGCTATCTTCCACCGCCCGTCGCGAGCAGCGGATAGGAGACGTGAGACGTGTCGGCTGACCCTTTAGTGTCCGTCGTGATTCCGGCGTACAACGCCGAGAAAACGATCCGCAATGCGATCGACTCCGTCCTTGGACAGACGATGTCCAATCTTGAAGTGATTGTGGTTGACGACGCGTCTACTGACGGCACCGTTCATGCCGTCGAGGCCGTTGATGATCCTCGCGTGCGGTTGCTAAGAAGCCGCCGGAATTCCGGACCCTCGGCCGCGCGCAACGTGGGCGTGAAAAGCGCCGAGGGCTACTGGGTAGCATTTTTGGACGCCGACGACGAATGGGTGCCAGATCGGCTTGAGCACCTGCTGGAAGCGGCCGAAGAAACTGAGTGTTTTGTGGCCGACTGGTTCGCCCCGTGCCGACCGGGCGCGGACGGGCGACTGACTCCATTGGAGCTTCCCACCCTCCCGGCCCAGCCTTTGGTGGAGAACTTTGACCTCACCGAGTTCGTCAAGTGGGGCATGTGCGTGTTCCCTATCGTGCCAAGAGCTGTATTGCGTCGTCACGGTATTGGATTCCCGGAGTGGGGCAGCGGCGGCGACTGGACGTTCCTGATTGCGCGCCTTTCTGCGACCGGAATCCGGGGCAAGCTGCTCCATCGGGTTGGGATCCTCTATCGGGTGACGGGCGCCCACCGCAGCTCGACACTTTGCAGTACCGAGGAGGAACTCAAAATAGCGGAGTTTTTGGCCGCTGACCCCGAGGTGCCCGAGGCGGCAAAACAATGGTTCAGGAAGCAGGTACCTGTGATACGAGAGCGTCTGGTCCTTGCCGCGTTGAGGGAGCGCAAATGGGGGAAGTTTGCATATTACGCCCGTCAGCATCCTGGTGATCTCATGTCAATACCCACAACAGTGGTCCGCTTCCTGAGACGGTGGATTCGATATCTGGCAGCCTCTCGGTCTGCTCCCGTAACTTGGTAGCAGGCTCAGCTCGACGTTGTCATCCTTGCATAACACCTCTCATAAACTCGCTATAGTCATTCCCACCATCGGCCGGTATGCAGAACTGCGGCGCATGCTCAAAAGCCTGGCAGCGCAGACGCGCCTGCCGGACGAAGTCATCATCGTAGACGAGGACCTATCGAGCAGGTCGTTCGCCCGTGACTTCCCTCAGTTGAACACTCGATGGATCGTTTTGCCGGGCTCGGCGTCCTCAAAAAGAAACGCGGGTATCAAAGCCGCACGTCCGGAAATCACGCTCATTGCCTTCATGGATGACGACATCGTGTTGGAGCCCCAGGCGATTGAAGCTGTCATGGATTCTTGGGAGTCCGCTCCCAAAGACCTCGGAGGGATATGCCTTAACGTTCTAAACGATTCGCCGAGGCCAGCGTCATGGTTAAAAGGAAGGAAGATAACTTCTCGTCTGGGGTTATATGGGACTAAGAAAGGGGCAGTGCTTCGGTCTGGGTTTCAGGTACCCTTCGGTCACGTTTCGGAAACAATTTATGTGGACTGGCTGCCAACCTACTGTGTGGTGTACTCTAGGGATGTGGTGGAAAAGTACTCTTTCGATGAGTTCTTTAAGGGCTACAGCTATCTGGAAGATTTGGATCTCAGCTACCGCATTGGGAAGAAGTACCGCCTTGCGGTCGTGGCCGACGCCCGCTTCTATCACTACCCATCGGAAATAGGCCGCCCTGATTCTTACCTGTTCGGCAAGAAGGAAGTTATCAATCGACTCTACTTTGTCAGCAAGCACACGGAGTTTTCACGCCCGCTGTGCTGGTTCAGCCTTTTTGTGCGAATGCTGCTCAGCATGTTCGAAGGGTTCAGGCAGCTTGAAGCGTCCCACCTCCAGCGAGTTGCGGGGAACCTTGCAGGCCTGTTTCTTACCGTTAAAGGTGGCTTAAGGCCCGTCTAGGACAGGAAGGAAGACCCCGAAAAACGACGGCCTTGGGCGCTAGCAGAAGGAATGAGATCATGCCGATGCCGAGAATCATTCGGAGATTGTCCTATCACCCTTGGGTCATAAGGGCAGTAAGAGGGCTTGGACTGCGCGAGCCTTTTAGGAAGCTCTACCACCGCCTAGCTTCATCCCGCAAAGGATTCCTTCGAGTAGAGCGTGGTGGGCTGCCAGTGTCGTTCATCACCCGCACTCCGGAACAGTTGCGCGCCGTGGAAGCGGGAAGCATGGAGAGCAGTTTGGACCTCCTCGCTCGCTTCCTGCAGCCCGGAGACACGGTGTACGACGTAGGGAGCCATGTCGGTGTATACAGTGTCTTGCTTGCGAAGGTCGTAGGAGAGAAAGGAATCGTGATCGCCTTTGAGCCACACCACGAAATATACGAGCAGCTTCTGGAGAACGTGAGGCTGAACGGGCTGACGAATGTCCGCTCATTCGAGAAGGCCGTTGGTGAACGAAATTGCGAAGAAAAACTTTACATCGGGGAAGTTGTTGCCAATTTCAGCCTCCTGAGGGGCGCCATTGTAGGTCCTCCCAATCGAGACATACCTTATCAACTGGTTCAGGTAGTGCAAGGTGACGAATTCGCGGAAGCTGAAAGGCTGCCGGTCCCGAGAGCGGTTAAGATCGATGTGGAAGGATTCGAATATGCCGTGATCAGTGGCTTTAGGCGCACGTTGTCAGATCCCAAATGCCAAATCGTGTGCTGTGAGATTCACCCAAAGTTTCTGCCCCCCGATGTTAGAGCGGCCGACATTGGTGGGCTGTTACAGTCTCTAGGGTACAACCGTATCGAAGCCGAACCCCGCGATTATCCGTACGACCTTATTGCTTACAGGCAGTAAGTCGATCGTTGCATGGCCTGTCCAGCGCGAGGGCTGGCGGCGGAGAAGTATTCTTGGGAACGGCTCATCTCCGGCCTGGAACCGAAACGGGAGGGTTTGGTCTACAAGATGAGGAGCGGCTCCAGAGGGATTGCAGGCCACTGAACCTAAATGGCAGGGCGTAACCCTATGGAATTCCTTAGACGCCTCACCTATCGGCGAGAAGTGATCACGGCTGCCAGGTTGCTTGGCTTGCGCTCAATTCTGCGAAAATGGCACTACTGGTGGGTGCGGCTCCCAGCCGATGTAGGACCGGAGACAGTCGGGGATTTGCTCACGTCGGTCCGCTTCAGCGGCATTGACACTGATCCCCGTTGGGACAGGACACTCCATCATGTCGCTTACAAAGGGGCATCGTTAGCAGGATAAAGGGATGAGTTCTCGTATATTAATCTGCGCTTACGCATGCGTTGTCGACCCGGCGTCAAAGTCTCCCGGCGGGGGAGACCTGATGGCCTGGAACCTACTAAAGCGGTGGAACCGGGTGCATCAGTTCTGGGTTCTTACTGCGGCCCAAAACCGTGACGCTATTGAAGCTACACTCAAGAAGGAGCCGCTCCCCAGCGTGGAGTTCCATTACGTGGACCTCCCGGGCTGGCTGCATCCCTTGTTGCGGCATCGAGGCAGCCTCCAGTTCTACGCCTACTTGTGGCAATGGAAAGCGTATTTTGTTGCAAGGCAGCTCCATCAACGCGTTCATTTTGATGCCTTTCATCATCTCACTTACGACAATGACTGGATGGCGAGTATCATCGGCGCCCTGCTGCCCGTTCCTTACCTTCGAGGTCCAGGCGGTGGAGCACACCGGACGCCGAAGGCGTTCGTTCGGAACTACCCCCTCCACGAACGCTTGTGGGAGCAGGTTCGAATCATCGGGCAGTGGTTATACCGGCACGATCCGTTCTTTGTCCTGGGTCGGCGACGTGCGAAGGCCATCCTGGTCGGTAATCGGGAGGCACTCACAGCGGTACCCCGAAAGTGGCACTCTAAAGTCCAGCTCTTCCCAGTCAACGGCGCACCATCCGCTGCTTTTGATGGGTTCACACCGAAGGCTCAGCCTAACGAGACATACCGGATCCTTACGGCAGGCCGCCTGGTCCGCCTCAAAGCATTTGACTTGGCTATCGAGGCATTCAAAACCTTTGTCGAGCGGACCGGCTTGACCGGCCGGGGTCACGGAGCGGAATTCGCAATAGTCGGCGATGGTCCAGAGCTTCCACGGTTGCGAGGTTTAGTTTGCAGTTACGGGCTTCAGGAGCGGGTTCGGTTTGAGACATGGAAACCTCAGGAGGAGCTTTGGTCCACCATGCGCGCGTGCGATGTGTTCTTGTTCCCGAGTTTGCGGGATGGAGGCGGATTGGTGGTAGTGGAAGCGATGGCGGCCGGCAAGCCGGTGATCTGTGTCGACTTGGGCGGGCCGGGCATGCATGTGACGGAGGACTGCGGCGTCAAGGTAGCTCCACTCTCTCCTGAGCAGGTTGTAGGCGATCTCGCGGCCGCACTGGAACGGCTGTATACCGACGAGGAACTCCGCCTTCGTATGGGCAAGGTAGCTCGAGAGCGTGCTGCCAAGCTCTATCACTGGGACAGGCTCGGTGAGCGCATGCTCGAGGTCTACAAGGATGTTCTCGGTAACCAAGTTGGCAACGGTTAAGGTGCTATGCGATCCGTGAGGGTTTCCGGGCGGGATGCAACTGCGAGGCCAAATCTTCTAGGAGCGCGGAGTGCGGAAAGCAGTCCGCGCCCGGCGCGGGGTACCCTATGGGTCGGATTCTTGTGGCTGATGCTGTGGGCCGGCTACAATACCAGTTTTGAGCGACTTCTTGAACCTGACTTTCCCCGCAATGCTCTCGATCTGTTTCATGGTTACCGTGCTCTCTTCCCCATGTTGGCCGGGTGGCTGGCTGGCCTTATGCTGGTGGTGAAAGGCACTCGGGCAGGACGCACGCTGGCCGGACCGCTCGGCCTGTTGGCTTTGTACGCGCTCATCGGTATCATCTCGTCCCTTCTTCTTTCGAGTCAGCCGCTCACGGCCGTGTACTGGGCATGCCAATACGCCTCAGTCATCCTGGTGCTCTGGGCCAGTCTCAGCGAGGTCGACCCCTTGCCCTGTCTCTCTCGCCTGATCAAACTGAACTGGATTATCGTCATCTTGTTAGCAGCAGCTATCCTGTCCGCCATCTGGTTTGATCCCGAAGTGAAACTCGAGCCAAGAGGTTGGCTGCTTGTGCAGCCTCCTGGGGGGGGCTCACCGTCGGACCAACTGTTTGGGATGTACACAACACGGTCTACGGGTGTGGCAAGATACGCTGCCATAGCAGGGCTTGCGGCCTTCGCCAGGCTCTGGCAGGGCACTGTGAGGTCCAGGATTATCTGGTCGTTCGTGTTTCTCTTTTGCGTGTACGGCATAGTCTTGCTGCAGGCGCGCACGGCGCTCTTAGCTTTCCTGGCTGGCGCGTTCCTGCTCCTGTGGTTGCGCCGCAGCTTAAGGCCGCTTTTCCTCGCCGGGGTTCCGGTGGCAGGTCTGCTGCTCGCCGCCACGGGATCTTACCAGGCTTTCTGGTTGTACCTGACGCGAGGTAAGCCGTTTAACCCCACCCTCACTGGACGGACGGTGACGTGGCAGGCAGGCTGGGCGCTTTTCCAGGAGTCCCCCTGGCTGGGCTGGGGCTTTCACGCTGACCGGATCTACCTCACCGGCCAGCATATGCACAACGCCCTGCTTCACGCTTTGGTACAGACCGGCCTGTTGGGAACAATTCCGTATGTGGCGGCGATTGTGGGTGCTTGGATTATTGTGGTCCGACTTTATCGGACCCGGCCGTTGCGGGGGTTGTCCCCTCTGCCGATTGAGATTCCCGCCGTTCTCGCTTTCTTCACCATCTCGTCGATTACGGAATCAACCTTTGCGTTTTTCGGGACCCCCTGGCTTCTTAGCGCCCCCCTCATAGCTTATGTCCAAGTGCTGGCCTGGCAAACGAGAAGATCAAGGTCAGCAATCGGCGTTGCTCCTCGCGCTCGCATGTGCTGCGTTCAGCCGCGGCTCCTGGCACCCGGCGCGCAAGGCAGATAGCAGGTTTTTCCAGATTTGGCCATCCCCACAACCTGGGCGATTTTCAAGGAATCGCCATTTGTCGGCCTGGGGTTTTGGGCAGATAGGCTCTACCTCCAGGGGCAGAACGTGCACAACACTCTCATCGACGCTTTGATTCAGAGCGGTTTTC
>Ga0315289_10009096_pt1 | contig 14314 bp, 9 predicted proteins | sample YL17G11_40_MG_FD_203452 | JGI IMG/M metagenome (GOLD analysis project Ga0315289, IMG submission 203452) | Sediment microbial communities from Yellowstone Lake, YNP, Wyoming, USA - YL17G11_40 | ecosystem: Environmental > Aquatic > Freshwater > Lake > Sediment | place: USA: Wyoming | collected...
GTTCTGCGAACTAAACCCGTGTACTGCAAGTACTTTGCCTGCAATTGGATTTCGACGTTTTCTAATTCCTGCCCAGCCTTTTCCGAGGCGCGTTTGAGCTGGTCCTGGCCGCTCTTGAGCTCGCCTGCTAATATGCTTCGTCGTGCCTCTTCTGATTTGAGTTGATCTCTTCTGGTCCAAGCCCTGTGCCATCTGGATCCAACTCTTTTGGATAGCCTCTCGTATTCTTCTGCTCGTTCCGAATCCGCATAATGACAAGCACATCCTCTGGAAATCCTATGTCGAAGCTCGTCAGCCGTCCCTGCAAGCGCGTGAAGCTCCATATATAGGCTGCTGCCTTGGGACCACAGACCCACAAGTTCTTTGTATTGCCCCTGCCCAAAAGAAATGACTAACCCTTTTCCTTTGAAGTAATCCAATCGTTCCGGTTCTATGCTATCTGCATTTCCACTTCTGATCGAAGACAGCAATTGGTACGCTTCGTGAGTGTTCATGAACAAACCGTTGCCTCCACTATGTAGAGTGTCAGATTTCTCTCGGGTCTCTCGATCCCTTGACTCTCCGATCCCACTCATTTCGGCCTGACCACGTCTGTCCGGCCTACATCCGTCTTCAGTTCTTGTGTCGCAGCCCTATCATGTATTATCCCGGCCCTGGGGAGAATAGGCAAGCAAGAACCCGTTGTCGGTAGCTGGTGGTCGGCTCTCCATTCCAGGGGATTCCGGAATTCCGGGGAAGCATTACTCATTTCGGTCTCGAAGTGAGCGAGGCAGTGCCGAATCTTGCGGCGCCCTTGGGGCCTCCGTCCCCAGACCCCTGGGCATTTTGTGCTTGGGGCCAATGGCATGATAGCAGAAAGAGGTGGTGTCCCTCGGTCCGAGCGAACGGTGGCATCACGACAAGCGGCGCGCGTCTTGCTCACGCTGCCATGCCATTGGCGAAAAGCGGCAAACGCCGGGGGCCTCTGAATTGATGATTTATGATTGACGATTGATGATTTGGGTCGGCTGCCTGCCTACGTCCTGCGACCTGCCGTCTCCGGCCTGCTTTCCGTTCGCGTGGTTTGCGTCCCCCGCCTGCGCGAGGGCAAGATTTCGCGGTTGCAGGAACTGGATTCCTGCCTTCGCAGGAATGACAAAGTCCGTATCCGCGTTCATCCCCGTTCATCTGCGGTTTCCTTCTCCGTGGTCTCCGTGCCCTCCGTGGTTCAAGAGCATTTTGCTGTCGGTCGGGGAAGATTTTTCCGCGGGGTCCCGTTAGTCTTGGCGGGGCAAGGGTTTAGGAAACATAAAACTGCGGCATTTTGTTGAGATTTTTTGTTGACACTGGTGGATGGTTTTTGTACCATATTTCTGAGGCTGTCTCTGTGGGGCAGCCCATCGTGAACCATCCATTCGGAGGGAAGATCATGGCTACCGAAGCCCAAGTCACTGCGAATCGTGCCAATGCCGAGAAGTCCACCGGGCCGCGTACGCCCGCAGGCAAGGAAAGGGCCTCCCAGAACGCCCTTAAACATGGCCTGTTCGCCCGGGAGGCAGTCATTCGGGGGGAAGACCAGGACGAATTCGAGATGCAGCGGGAGAGGCTGCTGGCGCAACTGAACCCGGTCGGGCCGCTGGAGGAGATCCTGGCGGCGCGGATCGTCGATCTCTCCTGGCGGCTGAAACGCGCTGTCCAGGACCAGAGCGAGGCCTTTGCGGCGCTGTACGAGAAGTACGTCGCCCCGCAGGCGGCGGGGCCGGAGGCGGGCTCCGCTAGTGGCACGGGCATCCTGCCCGTGAACCCCAATCATGGGCAAGCCTGCCCTGAGCCTTACGAACGGGATGCCCATGCCACAGCGGCGACACTCGGGCGGATGATCCTGGAGGACTTCAGCCAGAACGCGGTCCTGGAGCGGCTGCTGCGGTACGAACGGCGGATCGAGAGCAGTCTGTACCGGACGCTGAACCAGTTGCGGCGGGTGCACGATCAGCTCCAGAAAGCCGATCTGGAGGACGCGAACACCCTGGAACGATGGCGCGAAGAAGATTGGAATGCCCGCAAGGCGCGGGCGTTTGCCTTCTGTCCGCCTGCGGATGTTTCTCCGGGGCCGGCCGACGGAACGACGAACGTGCCGACGGCCGAGGTACCGCATCCTGGCGATAGTCCCTCCTGGCAGGATGCCGGTCCGGCGCCGGATAGGGCGCCGGGGGACGAAACGTGCAAAACGAACCCAATTTCGGAAGGAGTTTCAGGTGCCGAGTGTCAAGTTTCAAGTGAATCGTGCGAAACGAACCCAATCTGTGCCGGTGGCAACAACTGCCAGGGAGGTTACATACCCATTTTTCGCCGGCGCAGATGAGAGCCCACCTCCTTACGGCGTCAAGACGGGTATGATGGACACGGGGATTTGACAAGACGAGCCGGATTTGGTCTAATCCCGCGAGCCTGTTGGATGCCCAGTGACCTCCACACTCGTCGTGCCGCTAACACGCCGGGGGAGGATTATATACAGGAGAAGACCCAATGCCAAAACGTTCGGACATCAAGAAGGTACTAATCATCGGTTCCGGCCCGATCATCATCGGCCAGGCGTGCGAATTCGACTATTCCGGCACGCAAGCGTGCAAGGCGCTGCGCAAGCTCGGCTACACGATCGTGCTGGTCAATTCCAATCCCGCCACCATCATGACGGACCCGGGGATGGCCGATGCCACGTACATTGAGCCGCTGACGCTGGCGGCCGTGACGGAGATCATCAAAGTCGAGCGTCCCGACGCCCTGCTGCCCAACCTCGGCGGGCAGACGGGTCTGAACCTGTCGTCCGAGCTCGCCGCCGCGGGCGTGCTGGACAAATACGGCGTCAAGGTCATCGGCGTCAACGTCGATGCCATCAAGCGCGGCGAGGACCGCCAGGAATTCAAGAACACGATGATGAAGCTGGGCATCGACATGCCCCGCAGCGAGATCGCCTACAGCGTGGAGGAGGCGGAGAAGGTTGCCGAGCGGATCGGCTATCCGGCCATTATTCGTCCCGCTTACACCCTGGGCGGCACGGGCGGCGGCGCCGTCTTCAACATCGAGGAGCTGCGCACCATCGCCAGCCGGGGACTGTCCGCCAGTCTCGTGGGACAAATCCTGGTCGAGGAATCGGTCCTCGGCTGGGAGGAGTTGGAGCTGGAGGTCGTCCGGGACGCCAAGGGCCAGAAGATCACCGTCTGCTTCATCGAGAACGTCGATCCCATGGGCGTCCACACGGGCGATTCCTACTGCACGGCCCCCATGCTGACCATCGATCCGAAGTTGCAGGAGCAACTGCAGAAGTACTCTTATGACATCGTCGATGCCATCGAGGTCATCGGCGGCACGAACATCCAATTCGCCCACGACCCCGACACCGGGCGGGTCGTGGTCATTGAGATCAACCCGCGTACCTCGCGCTCCTCCGCCTTGGCCTCGAAGGCGACGGGCTTTCCCATCGCGTTCGTCTCGTCTCTCTTGGCCGCCGGCATGACGCTGGACGAAATCCCCTACTGGCGCAGCGGCACGCTCGAGAAGTACACACCTTCGGGCGACTACGTCGTCGTCAAGTTCTCCCGCTGGGCGTTCGAGAAGTTCAAGGGGGTCGAGGACAAGCTCGGCACCCAGATGCGGGCGGTCGGCGAGGTCATGAGCATCGGCAAGAACTACAAGGAGGCCTTCCAGAAATCGATTCGCTCGCTCGAAATCGGCCGCCACGGACTGGGCTTCGCCAAGAACTTCAACAGTCTCTCCCTGGAGCAACTCCTGGGCCTGTTGACCTATCCCACCAGCGAGCGTCAATTCGTCATGTATGAAGCCTTGCGCAAGGGCGCCGGCATTGACACTCTCTTCGAGAAGACCCACATCAAGCGGTGGTTTATCCAGCAGATGGCGGAGCTGGTCGCCCTCGAAGAGGAAATCCTCAAGTACAAGGGCAAGAAGCTGCCCGACAAGCTGCTGATCCAAGCCAAGAAGGACGGCTTCGCCGACAAGTACCTCGCGAAGTTGCTCGGCGTTCCGGAGGACGACATTCGCAAGCGTCGTATCGGTCTGGGCGTGACCGAAGCCTGGGACGCCGTGCCGGTCAGCGGCGTGGAGAATGCGGCCTACTACTATTCCACCTACAACGCGCCCGACAGGGTCGGCGTCAGCAACCGACGCAAAGTCCTCGTCCTCGGCGGCGGTCCCAACCGCATCGGCCAGGGCATCGAGTTCGACTACTGCTGCGTGCACGCGGCCTTCACGCTCCGCGATGAGGGCTACGAATCGATCATGATCAACTGCAACCCCGAGACCGTGTCCACGGACTACGACACCTCGGACAAGCTGTATTTCGAGCCGCTGACGGTCGAGGACGTTCTGAGCATCTATGATAAAGAGAAGCCGGAGGGCGTCATCGTCCAGTTTGGTGGTCAGACGCCACTGAACCTCGCCAGCGAGCTGGCCCATGCCGGCGTCAAGATCATGGGGACATCGTGCGAGGCGATCGACCTGGCCGAGGATCGCGACCGCTTCCGCGTGGAGGCCCGTAAGCTGGGAATTCCGCAGCCGGAGTCCGGCATGGCCAGCAGCCCCGAAGAGGCGCACGAGATCGCCAAGCGGATCGGCTATCCGCTGATGGTCCGGCCCTCCTATGTCCTCGGGGGCCGCGCGATGGAAGTCGTCCACGATGAGGAGATGCTCCGGCACTACGTCGCGCGGGCGGTGGAAGTCACGCCGGAACGGCCCATCCTGATCGACAAGTTCCTCGAAAACGCGATCGAGACCGAGGCGGATGCGATCTCCGACGGCACCGATGTGTTCATTCCCGCGATCATGGAGCACATCGAGCTGGCCGGCATCCACTCCGGCGACTCGGCCTGCGTCATCCCGCCGGTCACCCTGCCGAAGAAGCACATCGACACAATCAGCGACTATACCCGCAGGGTCGCGGTGGCGTTGAACGTCGTCGGCCTGATGAACATTCAATACGCCATCTGCAACGACGTGGTCTATATCCTCGAAGCCAACCCGCGGGCCTCGCGGACCGTGCCGCTGGTGTCGAAAGTCTGTAACATCCAGATGGCCCGGCTGGCCGTCCAGTGCATGCTCGGCAAGAAGCTGTCGCAGTTGGGCCTCAAGCAGCGAAAGATCCCCCACTTCGGCGTCAAAGAGGCGGTCTTCCCGTTCAATATGTTCCCCGAGGTGGACCCCGTGCTCGGGCCCGAGATGCGTTCGACGGGCGAAGTGCTGGGCATGGCCCCCTCCTTCGGCTTGGCCTTCTACAAGTCGCAGCAGGCAGCCAAACAGGAATTGCCCTTGCAGGGCACCGTCCTGATCACCGTGACGGATGAGGACAAGAAGAACGCCCTGAAGGTGGCGCGGGAGTTCCAGAAGCTCGGATTCCGGATCAAGGCGACGGAGGGCACGTACAAGTACCTGTCCCAGGACGGCGTCAAGGCCGAGCAGATTCTCAAGATGCACCAGGGCCGGCCGAATATCGTCGATGCCATCAAGAATGGCGAGATCCAGCTCGTGATCAACACCCCGATGGGGCGGACGAGCACGCACGACGACTCGTACATCCGCAAGGCCGCGATCAAGTACAAGCTCCCGTATATCACGACAACGGCGGCGGCCGCGGCCGCGGTCAAGGGCATCGCGGAAGCTCGCAACGGGACCGCTCCCGTCCGTTCGCTCCAGAGCTATCACGCGGGGATCAAGTAGTGCGGGCGGGACCGCCCTGTATGTCATTGCGAGCGAAGCAATCTCCCACCCGTGGGATTGAGATTGCTTCGTCGCCCTCGGCGCGAGGCGCCGCTGCGCGTCGGGCCTGGCAATGACATGAACAGAGTCACCGACAGTGCCTATCGAGCAGGATCAACGTCTACTATGTTGACGTCGGGAGCGAAATCGGGCTGGAACAGCGTGGGGTCCGGCGTGACATCGTATTCGATCGTGCCGGTCCGATAGGTTTCCCAGCCGCCGTCTTTCACCAGCCGCCGCTTTTCCCAGGCTCGGACCCGGCTGGCCTCATCGAGCCAAGCGAGGAGGCGCACCGTGCCCGTCCCGTTGGACAAGGAGTACGCCCGCCACGGCATCCCCTCCACGGCCTTGTCTTCCCGAGGCACCCGGACAAAGTCCCTGGTGAACAGGCCCGTTTGCAGCAGGTCCGCCACGACCCTCAGGGCCCCCGTGCTGGGACTCCGCTGGCCCAGCTCGCTGCCGGCCGCAACTATCCACGCGTGCTCACCATTGTCGATCCGCTGGAAGGTCACTTGGCCGCCCTGCCACACCGTCGCGGCCACGCCGGCATCCTGCTTGTACCAAAGCTCGACCCGCTTCGCCCATCGGCCGTCACGGATGGCGGCATCGACAAAGTGGACCGTCTGGACTTCGCCGAGGGCTCCCATGACCTGGTCGTACAGTGTGGCCCGGCCCCGGCCGAGCAGGAGGTAGAGACCAAGAGCGAGGACCGCCGCAGCCGCGATCCCGGTCCTGGGGTTTCGCAAAAGTGGCAAGCGCAACAGGTGGGTCCGTACGGCGCCCCCTGCCGCTGCCGGCGCCGCGCGGGGCGGGGCAGGCACGCCGGCTTCTGGCGGCACCTGGGCCAGTCGTCGCATCACGCCGTCCTCGATGCGGGCCACCGCCGGTTGCAGGGCATCGATGCAATCGCGGAGCAAGGCGTCATCGGCACACAAGGCGGCCCAATAAGCCTTGCAGGCGGGACAGGAATCGAGGTGCTCTTGGAGCGCCCGCGCTTCTCGGGGCACGGAACTGCCCGCCATGTCCAATAATTGTTCCTGCACCTGTTTGCATGAAGACCGCGTCATTCGGCTCCCTCCGCCTTCAAGAGCTTGCGCAGTTGCTTGCGGCCGCGGCTCAGTCTCGCCTGGATCGCCGCCTGCGTCGTCCCCAGCGTCGCGGCGATGCTCTTTGTGCTGTGGCCGTCGAAGTAGAACAACAGCAGCGGCACGCGATAGTCGCTGCTGAGCTGGGCCAAGGCACCCTCGAGCCGGCCGTATTCCCATTCCTCCGTCCGGGCCCCGGGATCCGCCACGCCCGCCGCCGGCGCGGCCGGGCGTTTTCGCTGCCGGATCACGTCGATGCACAGGTTCCGCGCGATGCGTGCGATCCACGGCGCGAAGTGACCTGAGTCTCGAATGCCCTGGATTTGCATAAAGCCTTTCAATAACGTTTGTTGCGCCATATCCTCCGCGTCATGGCGATTGCCGAGCATGCCAAAGCAGATGGCAAAGACGCGGCCTGCGTGCAGCTTGACCAGTTCGGCGTACGCCCCCCGGTCGCCGTTCCTGCACGAGGCTACCAGCGCCTTCTCCACTTCAAGGTCCAATCCAATCTCCTGATTCCACCAATAAGGACGCACGAGGGTGCGCGGGCAGACAATCTTTCCGCGAAATTTCAACCAAATTGTGCTTTGTCGCGTATAGTATCGAGTATAATCCAGATAAAACGAGAGGCCCAATCGAAAGCGACATGGCAAGCTACGTTGACAACCTGCGGGTACCCAGCGGCGAAGAGTGGATGGACGAAACGCGGCCGGACGAGGCGGACGATATCGACGCCTACGTGGAAGATGACGACGAGCCGTTTCATGATGACGATCTCGATCTGAAAGTGCCGGAGGTCATCGGAATCCTGCCCATCCGCAATACCGTGGTCTACCCGGGCACGGTGACCCATCTGGCGGTGGGACGCGAACGCAGCAAAGCCCTTCTGAAGGATACCGAGCCCAACGAGACTGTGATCGGGCTGCTGACGCAACGCCGTCCGGACACGGACCGGCCGACCTTCACCGACCTCTATTCCGTCGGCACGACCGCCTCCGTGCTTAAGACCATCAAGATGCCTCAGGGCTCGATCAATATCGTCGTCCACGGGATCGCGCGGTTCCGAGTGGTGGAGCGGATCGCGACCAAGCCTTATCTGAAGGCAAGGATCAGACTGCTTCATGTTCGGACGAAGATGACCAAGCAGCTTCAGGCCTTGGCGGTCAGCGTCCGGCACAGCGCCAACCGCATGATCGCGCTGAGCCCGAACATCCCGGAAGAAGCGTCCGTGCTGCTCGAAAACATCGAGGACCCGTCCTCGCTCGCTGACTTCCTGGCGGCCAACCTCAGCATGGATTTGCCGCAGAAGCAGGCCTTGCTCCAGGAGCTCGACCCAGGCAAGCGGCTGGAGACGATCTCCATCGTCCTGGCGCACCAACTCGAAGTGTTGGAGTTGAGCCATAAAATCCAGGGCCGCGTCCGGGAATCCATCGATAAGACCCAGCGGGAGTACTTCCTGCAGGAGCAACTCAAGGCCATCCAGACGGAACTGGGGCAGCAGGACGCCAGAACGGAGGAACTGAGAGAGCTGCACGAGAATATCGCCAAGGCCAGGATGCCCAAGCCGGTGGAGGAAGAGGCCCTGCGCGAGCTGGACCGGCTGAACAAGATTCCGGCGGCCTCCCCCGAATACAGCGTTATCCGAACGTACCTCGATTGGGTCTGCGAATTGCCCTGGTCCGTGCAGACAGAGGATCAACTCGACATCGCACGAGCCGAGCGGACTCTCAATCGGGACCACTATGACTTGGCCAAGATCAAAAAGAGGATCCTCGAATTCCTCGCCGTGCGCAAGCTCAACCCGACCGGTAAGAGCCCTATTCTGTGTTTTATCGGGCCGCCGGGCGTGGGCAAGACGTCGTTGGGCAAATCGATCGCCCGCTCGATGGGCCGCAAGTTCGTCCGCATCTCGCTGGGCGGCATTCGGGACGAGGCGGATATTCGGGGCCACCGCCGCACCTATATCGGGGCCCTGCCCGGCCGCATTCTCCAGGAATTGCGGAAGTGCGGCAGCCGCAACCCTGTGTTCATGCTGGACGAGATGGACAAGCTCGGCGCCGACTTTCGCGGCGACCCATCCAGTGCTCTGCTCGAAGTGCTGGACCCGGAGCAGAACAACACGTTCACCGATCACTACCTGGACCAACCGTTCGACCTCTCCACGGTGATGTTCATCGGCACGGCCAACTACGCCGAGCCGATCCCGCCGGCCTTGCAGGACCGCATGGAGATCATCGAGCTGCCCGGCTACACGACCCAGGAAAAGCTGAATATCGCCAGGAAGTACCTCGTGCCGCGGCAACTGAAGGAGCACGGCCTGCGGGAGACGCAACTGACGATCCGGGATGAGGCAATCTCTACGATCATCGCCAGCTACACGCGGGAGGCCGGCGTGCGGAACCTCGAACGCAATATCGCCTCCATCTGCCGTGCGGTCGCCACGGAGATCGCCCGGCGGGAGAAGAGGAAAAGAACCATCGGCCGCCCAGACCTCGCCCGCATTCTCGGCCCGACCCAGTTCGAATCCGAGCTGGCTCTCCGCTCCGGGATTCCCGGCGTGGCGACCGGATTGGCCTATACGCCTGTCGGCGGCGAGCTGCTGTTCATCGAGTCGGCCGCCATGCCGGGCAAGGGACACCTGCAACTCACTGGGCACATCGGTGACGTCATGAAAGAGAGCGCGCAGGCGGCGTTCTCCGTCGTGAAGGCCAATGCCAAACGGCTGCACATCGATGAGAAACAATTCGGCAAGTCCGACTACCACGTCCACGTGCCGGCGGGCGCAGTGCCGAAGGATGGACCCAGCGCCGGCGTCGCGATGTTTACTTCGCTGGTCAGTCTGCTGCTGCAAAAGCCCACCCGGCCGGACGTGGCGATGACCGGCGAAATCACCCTCCGCGGCCTGGTCCTGCCGATTGGCGGACTCAAGGAGAAGCTGCTCGCCGCGAAGGAAGCGGGGATCAAGAGGGTCATTCTGCCCGCGCGAAACAAAAAGGACATCGCCGATATCCGGCCGGAAACCATCAAGGGCCTTCATCTGGTGTTCGTGGAGAACACCGATGATGTCTTGAAGACCGCCATCGACGGCACGAAGTAGCATGGACGTCTTGCCCATGAGTATCACGGGCAGGACGCCCCTGCTACGACGGCCTCAGAATCGCATTGGTCACTTTGACAACGTCGGCCATTTCCCCCACATCGTGGACGCGGACTATGGATACGCCCGCGGCGGCACAGAGGGCTACCGCGGCTGCCGTACCGAAGACACGATCGGCCGGCTTCTCCTTGCCGGTGAGCTTGCCCAGGAAGGCCTTGCGGCTCGGTCCGACCAGGACGCGGTAGCCGGTGGCCACGAGCGCATCCAGATGTCGCAAGAGCAGCAGATTGTGCTGCAAGGTCTTCCCAAAGCCGATGCCGGGATCGAGGAAGAGACGCTCTCGCGCAATGCCGAAGCTCCTGGCTCGCTCGCCGCGTGCCAACAGAAAGTCGCGGACTTCCATCACCACGTCCTCGTAGTGGGGCTCGACCTGCATCGTCGCGAGCGTCCCCTGCATGTGCATCAAGATCACCGGGACTTGCTGCTGGGCCGCCAATTCCGCCATCTGCCTGTCGGACAACGCCGTGATGTCATTGAGAATAGATGCTCCCGCCATCAAGGCAGCTCGCGCCACGTCGACATGATGCGTGTCGATGCTGATGGGGATATCGATTCTTTCCGCCAAGGCGCCGATGATAGGGACGACGCGCCGGATCTGTTCGGCCGGCGGGACAGCCTGCGAGCCCGGACGGGTCGATTCGCCCCCCACATCGATGAGCGCGGCCCCTTGCGCCGCCATCTCCAGACCGTGCGCGACCGCCTTGTCCGCATCGAGGAATTGGCCGCCGTCGCTGAACGAGTCCGGCGTGACATTCAGAATCCCCATGACGAGGCAGCCGCCGGAGAAATCCAGGCGGCCCCTCGGCCATTGCAGCACGGTGTTCGCAACCACGGCCGTTCTCCTATTCCCCCGCCACCTGGAACCCAAGGCCCCGGAGTTTCCGGGCCAGACTCTCGCGGTTCGTGGCGAGGGCGTCTCGCCCTTGCGTCGCGCGGGCATCTTGCCCGCGTTTGCCGGCGCTGGAAGCCCCGACCACAACCATCGTGTTCTGAAACTCGCGCCGAACAGGATAGTGTTTCCGCAGATCATCAAAGAAGCGGCCGCGTTTGTCGGTTGGTTGCTGGGTGATTTGCCGCAGGTTCGCATCGTCCCGTTGGATACTGTAGATCCGCTCCACGGCACACGCCAGCAACTCCTCGTCGCTCACGTCACTCGTCTGGATCTCCAGTCTGGGGACATCCGATTGGGGCAGGAAATCCTCGATCGTGTGGGTCGGCCGCAAGTGAAAATGCGTGCAGAGCGCGTTGTAGATCATGATCATCCCGGCGACTTTGCCATCGAACGAGTACCCGGCGATGTGAGGTGTGCCGAGATCGACGATCTCCAGCAATTCCGTGTCGATGCTTGGCTCGTTCTCCCAGACGTCCAGCCCTACCGCCTGCAAACGACCGGCCCGGATCGCGGCCTTCAGGGCCCGCGAATCGGTGACGGCCCCGCGGGACGCGTTGAGAAAGGCCGCCCCCGGCTTCAAAGAAGAGAAGAATCCGGCATCGGCGAGATGAAACGTCTTATCGACACCTTCCTGGGTCAGCGGCGTGTGGATCGTGAGGAAGTCGCAGTCGTACAGAGCCTCAAGGGACACATATTGTGGATCACGAGTCCGGCGTTGCAAGGGCGGATCATTGCAGAGCACGCGCATGCCCAGGGCTTCGCACTTGCGGGCGACGCGGCTGCCGACGTTCCCGACGCCGATCACACCGATCGACTTGCCCTCAAGCGGAATCTGGTGTCTGCGCCCGACCTCCAGCAAAGCGGCAATGATGTACTCGGCGGCGGAATTGGCGTTCGAGCCCGGCGCCGAGGCAAAGCCGATGTGGCTCCGCTCCAGATAGTCGAGATCGACGTGGTCGAAGCCAATCGTCGCCGTGCCGACGAAGCGCACGGTGCTGTCGGCCAGCAGCCCTTCGTTGACCGGCGTAATGCTTCGCACCAGCAGAGCATCCGCGTTCGCTGCCACCTGGGGAGTAATGTCACGCCCGCTCAGAACCTCCACCTCTCCGACGGAGGAGAAGCACTCGCGGACGAACGGAATATTGGCGTCGGCAACGATCTTCATGCGGCTCCCACTCTGACGCGGATTTGTGCTGCTTCTGTTAGACATGGATCAACACGGATGAACACGGATTTGGGGAGGACCATCGCACTGTTTCCTCCCGTCCGGACGCCGACCCCTGCAAATCCGTGTGAATCCGTGTAAATCTGTGTCTCCTCTGTTTCCGTGTTCATCCGCGTCTCCTATTGCTCATAATCCAAACCCGGCGATCTCCGTGCCGCAGTTCGGGCACTTGGAATCCTTGATCTGGTTGGTGGTAATCCGATAACCGACCCGTCCGATCAGCTTCGTGTGGCAGTTGTAGCAGTAGGTGCTCTCGCCGTCCGTGCCGGGCACGTTGCCGAGATACACGTAGTGCAGGCCGGCGGCCGTGCCGATCTCCTCGGCCCGCTGCAGGGACTCCAGCGGCGTGGGCTCGGAATCGGTGTACTTGTACTGGGGATAGAACCGGCTGATGTGCCAGGGCACATCGGGTCCGGCCTCCTTGACCAGCCAGCCGGCGAGCTTCTTCAACTCCTCGTCCGAGTCATTCTGGCCGGGCAACAGCAGCGTCGTGATCTCGATCCAGATCTTCGTCTGCCTGGCGATGTAGGCAATCGATTCCAGCACCGGCGCCAGGCGTGCACTACAGAGCTTCTTGTAGTAGCCGTCGGTGAACGCCTTGAGGTCCACGTTGATGCCGTCGAGCCAGTCGGCCGCGAAATCAATGGCCTCCCGTGTCATATAGCCATTGCTGACGAAGACGTTGGCTAATCCCCTCTCTTTCGCCGGCCGGCCACAATCGTTGCACAACTCCATGAAGATGGTCGGCTCGGTGTACGTGTAGGCGATGCTCTTGCAGCCGGACCGCACCGCCGCCTCCACGATCTGTTCCGGCGTGATGGCCTCGCCGTCGATCCGCCCGGTCTCCAGGGCTGCCTGGCTGATCTGCCAGTTTTGACAAAACTCACAGCGGAAATTGCAGCCGACCGTCGCAATGGAGAAGCTCCGACTGCCCGGCTGGAAATGATACATCGGCTTCTTTTCGATGGGGTCCACGTTGGTCGCACAGACCCTGTAATAGTTCAGCGAGTACAGCTTGCCCCCGATATTCTTCCGCACATTGCAGTGGCCCAGCTTGCCCTCGCCGATCCGGCAGCGGAAACTGCACAGGCGGCACTGGACCTTCTGCGCTTCCGCCGGCTCCCACAGCACAGCTTCCTTGAGTATTTCTGTCGATTCCATCGCGAACTCTCCGCATTGACGATCAGCCACTTACGGTTTACAATCCCCGGCTTATTGTTGCCCATTGTAAATCGTGGATCGCAAATAGTAAATTCAGATGGGAGAATCGATGAGCAGTTTTGATCCGAAGTCTCTGATCAACCTCGATCAGTGTGTCTTGAATGCCTTGAATCTGTTTGCAGACCGGGGGACCGAGTTTCCCAAGCCCAGGCTCAGACAATTCAAGCGGCCGTTAGTCGTCGGCAGCGGCAACGCCATCGCCACTGGCCGGATCATTTTCGACTCCTACGACGCCGTTTTTGCCGACGAGAGCGGCTATAAGGGCAAGCTCAACGCGATCAAGAGCATCGACGGCGTGGTCCTGTTCTCAGCCTCCGGCAAGAAACACGCCCCGCTTATTGCGGAGGATTTGACGGCCGCCGGCCGCAAGGTCGTCCTCTTCACGTGCAATCCCGACGCCCCGGCTGGGAAAGTGGTGGGCAAGAGGAATACCTATGTGTTCCCCAGCCAGGAAGAGCCGTATACCTACAACACCTCCACGTACATGGGCATGATGATGGCGTGTGTGATCGACAACCCGAGAGCCGAGGCCCGGCGTATCCTCGACCACCTCCACAACGTTGTCGATCCTACCCTCAGGAAATGGGGCCGACGGCTCGGGGACTTCAACGCTTTTTATCTGCTGGTCCCCGAGAAGTTCGACCTGATCCGCATCATGCTGGCAACAAAGTTCGTGGAGCTGTTCGCGCGGCGGATCGCTCGGGATGTCTTCACCTGGGAACAGGCGAAGCACGCGACCACGGTGGTGGAGACGCCGAAGGAGTTGTTCCTGTCGTTCGGGCGCGAGAATACGACCCTGGGCAAAGACCGGCTGAACATTCCGCTGCCCAGGAACGCCACCTATCCGGCCATTATGGCGACCGGCTACTACGTGATCGGCAAGCTCCAAGCCCAGAAGCCCGCGTGGTTCAAAAGGAGCATCCAGTCCTTCGCCGAAAGAGCCTCCAAAATCTTCGGCCAAAAGCTCGAGCCGATCGTAAGATACAAGT
>Ga0315289_10009098_pt1 | contig 14314 bp, 6 predicted proteins | sample YL17G11_40_MG_FD_203452 | JGI IMG/M metagenome (GOLD analysis project Ga0315289, IMG submission 203452) | Sediment microbial communities from Yellowstone Lake, YNP, Wyoming, USA - YL17G11_40 | ecosystem: Environmental > Aquatic > Freshwater > Lake > Sediment | place: USA: Wyoming | collected...
TGAAAGCCATGTTTTGGTAACCGGATTCGCGAGGTGCTGGTTTCCACCCACTTCCCAGCCCTGATAGGTTTCCCCTCCCAGGCCGATCGATTGCATAAGCCATTGATCGGAATTTGCCGACCAGCGAATCAACTCTCCGCCTGGTGCAACATTAAATTGGGTTCTCGAAGTCTGCCAGCCAGTAGCTTGAGATGAATCCCAGGTTTCGATATACATTATCTGGTGACCTGCTTCGGTGTAATGCGCAATGTGTTTCCCTGAAGCTGAAACACTCGGATTGCAGCCATTAAGGGGAAGTATCATGAGCGTTTTCCTCATTATTCCGCTGTCCGGAGGAAAAATAAACGCAATATTACGGCACCAATTGCTGCAGGCATCAAAATCATTTTGTGGACGCATTGCTGCATACCGCGTATCGTAGGATAAGGAGAATCGCTGCATGAAGAAATCGATTTTAAGACTGTCGTATTCCCGATCGCCGCTATCGCTGAATTTCACAACAAGTTCATTGAGCAGAGGATCGTTGACATTTACACGCCAAATCTCACGGCTCTTGGTTGGCTTTTCATAATAAACCCAGTCGCCGTATGGCCAATCCAATAAAGCAGTACCCTCTCTATATTCAACGTCAGGAGGATCAACCATGACAAGATTGCGCAATCCGGTGCCATCGGTATTAACCACCGAAATCCAGTTTGTATCGGGTCTGAATTTATTGCAATACTGTCCGGAGGCGGTAGGCGGATAATGAGGAAGGCCCTGTGCATCCTGTGTCAGCGGAATGTTCCACCGGAAAAATGCCACCTTGGTCCCGTCGAAATTGATCGCCGGATATTCGCCCATCCCATTCCGATAGCTGAAAATGGTATCGCAGCGCTGAACGGAGGTGTTCTTTATTGTCAATTTTACGATTGCGCCTGCCGGACGCCACAATTGAATAGGCGCTTCGACACCACCATGTGGATAAAAAGCTGCAGAAACCGCGATTCCATCAACGCCGAAAGCAAGTGCTGCCGCGGCTGAAATAAAAAACAAGGTTTTAGCAGCCCGGGTAGAGCACGGATAAAAAAAACTCATTTTGACCTTCTTGTATGAATTCGTTTTCCTTTCGGACTGGCCTCCGCGCCATGGTGCTTCGCGGCGGCAAGCCGGCTTCTGGCCACTATGGCCATATCCGGCTTAGCTGCGCTTATTGATCAAAAGGCGATCATAGCATGTGACCCGGCGCGACCCGGCCTTGTCCGACTGATAGCGGGGGAGGGGTAGGCGGAAAAAGGCCTCAGGATGCGCGCTGGAAAATTATGGCTTAATCATCTGCCGCCGGTGATGACCTTGCAGGCGGTGCTTTGCGATCCTGGTGCATGAGCAGAGACCAGGCAGACCCCCTTGGGCAGCCGGTCAGCCGGAATCAGACACTCGCCGCCGGTCACGGTCTCCGAATGCATCATGCGCCCTTTGCTGTCAGTCACGGTCAGCAAAAACGATTTCCCTTGCACCAGTACGCCGCCTGTGTTCCGCGTGATCATCAGGGCTCCCGCGTCTCTTGACTTTCGCCCGCGCACCACTCCTGTCGGATTGGTGTGCGTGTATGTAAAGGGATAATCGTGCAACGCACCGCCCTCGTCCTCCCATTTGTCACGATTCCCGGCCCCAAAATCTATCCACAGATCTCCGGCGTCGGCGCATATCCCCGGCGCCGTAGTGTTGGGATAGTCTTGCGTGTTGCACCAGTTGTCGGGTGGCCGCGGTGTCTTTGACACGTTGACCGCCCTGTGATCTTTCCAGTTCACCGCTATCATGTTGGTTCCCTTGGCGATATCGCTTGCCTGACCGATCCAGCCTATCTGGCGAAGCGCCCACTTGTCGGAGTTGACAGCCCAGCGGACCACTTCGGCCCCACCGCCACAGCCGGTGTGGTGCGAGATCATCTCACCGCCCATCCACCCCTCAAGTTCCAGAATGCTGTTGCCTTCATACGTGTGCCACCCATCGTCGTAGCTTCCCCCAATCTGCTTGTTGGTTGCATGGTCCCACTTCTGGATGAAGAGCTTTTCGTGGTTTCCGCCGCCGTAAAAACCGAGGAAATTGCCCATGGTGGAGATGGCGATATTGCATCCGGGTTCCCCGGTGCTGGGGCTGAGCGACGGCAGCTTCCAGGCGCTGTTGTACTCTGTTGCGCCGCACTGGCCCGACTGCGGACCACCCCTGCTCATGCCCGCTGCCCAGTTCGCGTCGATACTCATGGTGAAGCGGGTGATATTGCCGCCCGAGGGCAGATCGGCGACATGCTGGTCGACCTTGGTGAACGCGTTGATCCTGCGAATCTCGTTGGTCTTCTGCGGCTTCTCATAATAGATCCAGTCGCCCTGCGCCCAGTCAAGAAGACAAAATGCTTCGCCCTGCTCGCAATAAATTTCCTTGAAGGAGCCGCAGGGCCTTTCGACTTCCAGTAGATTTGTCAATCCGGTCCCGTCCGCGTTGATAACCGAGATATAGTGCGGGCCGTTGTCGGTGTTGGTCAGGAAATAGAGCTTGCCGTTGCGCCGTTCGAGCTTGGTGCTCCAACGAAAAAAAGCGATCTTCTGCCCGTCAAAATTGACCGCCGCGTACTGGGCGAGTCCCTGGTCATAATTGCGGTTGTAAATAGTATCGTGGCTCACAGGCCGATCGTTAGCAATCCGTGCCACCACGATTCTGCCCCGGTACCGCTCGTCGTTCCAGTACTCCGGGTTGTCTTCGGCCAGGGGATGCCGGTGGTCGATATAAACCGCGGTTCCTGATATCGCCGCCACTAAACGCGGCAGCATCAACCACAATAGCAACAGATACCCCGATAGCCGCTTGCTCTTGCTACACATGAGACCTCCTTGCTTCCGTGAGAAGATTCATATTCGGGCATCCGCCTTTCACCGGACCAGGGCCCGCGCCGTAAAGCCGGAAGGTCATTGAGGCGCGTCCAGAAGGCGGTCCCGGCGTCCTCATCGTCGCGGCATCGATCGCTGAGGTGCGCAAATTCTTTTCGATGATTTTTACCGCGCCATTCGCCTATTCGCTTCAACGGGAGTTGATGAAGTTATTGTTGCTTGTGATTCTTGCCGCATCACCGCTAATATTTGAATTGGGCTTTCAAATGCCATGCCCACTCGTCCGGTTTGACGAGAGCATCTTCGAAATCATAGTTGCGCATATGCGCAATATGCGCCTCCCAGCGCTGATGGTCCCGGCCGATTTGTCCGACCAGTTCAAAATGCCGCCCGAACTGCTTTCTGGCATAGATCGACCATTTCCAGTCGTCATGACGGTACGTTGACATATTATAATCACCCGTCGCCATTACTCCCGGCAGGGGGACAGGCCATCCTTTCTGGAAAACCTGGCTGTAATCGTTGGGATAGGGACAGGCATAGTTCTCAAATTCGAGCGCAAGTGCATCAAACACGACTGGTATGGGGAGGGTTATGCCGAACATCAAGGGCATCTTCTGATCCAATGTATCGTACCCCCAGGGGTTGGCTATGGTTTTGGGATAATCTTTCAAACCGAGAATGGCGACTTCGCCATAAAGCTTGCCGCCCTGACCGAGCAATTTGCCGAATTTCGATCCACGTATGAAAAAAAGCGGATCAATTGTCGCGTGCGCCATGAGCTTCGTACCGGTAAAGGTATAAAAGCCGGTGTCTCCGGGGGAGATCTCGTAGGAAGCATCAGGCAATTGCGGCGTGGTGCTTCGATTATCAACCGGAATACAATGGGCGAAACTCACGCCGCCCCCTACGTCAAGCACCTTAAAAATTTCGGCCCCAAGCACGGCCACGATAGTCCCGTCATGGAAAGGCCTGATTTCCCTTTCAGAAAGAACGAGAAGGTCTGCGTTGGCGCCGAAAGCTCCGTGTGAATAGCGCGCTCCTAATCGCAGACCGGAAACCGTGGCTGACGTCGCATCAAATCGCGTGATAATGTACGCAGGATACGTTCCGGTCCTGAACAGATATTCGCCGAGATCGGTCACTGATGAATTATACTGGTAAGGCATGATGCCCAATGCTATTTCAAGTTCAAGAGCTTTGCCGGAGAAAAAGGAATAAATTCCCTGTGCCTCCTTCAAATCAAAAGAAGCGTACCGGTCGCTCCCGGCGGTATATTCCACCATCCGTTCGAGCGGGAAGGTATTGAACCATATCCGCGCCTCAATTCCGGCCTGCAAGCGAAGGCGTTCGGCAACAATCGCCTGGAGATTTGCGGACGCCACATTGGCGCCGAACCAGATATGGTCATAGGCCGCGTTCTGATACCGGCCTTTGACAATCTGGCCCATTTCCCATCCTAGTGCGCCTGAACAGGAGATTTTTGGCTGGGATTCCGCATCTTCTGCAAACGCCGCCATGGAAACTCCGCAAAGAACACATACAGCAACAAACATATTCAAACGATGCACATAGCCTCCTTTTTGTTAGTCTGCCTGACAGGTCAATGGGAGAAGCCGGCCAAGCTACTCCACAACGCAACGCATGCTGTCCCTTGAAACTCCATTATTCAATTCGATGAAATAGACGCCTTTCACCATCAATTTTGCCGGTACGCTGATCTCTTTGGGATCGCTTTGAATTGTTGTGAAAATCTGCTGTCCGCGGCCATTGATAATACGGAGCACAGTAACGCCCTTAATGTCGCTGCCGATAAGGGAGACAACGATCGCACCGTTCCTGGCAAATGCCTTTGCAGAGCGGACCGGCGAAGACTTTGCCGCCGCGTCATACGCTACGCCGACTCCTCCAAAGAACGCGTCGGGAATAGTTGTCGACGGTCCTACAATTGGAGTAAAAGCCGGATGGTCGACGAGCAAATCGCTCGCCGGCTTGATCTGATCGACCCGGCCCTTTAAAAATGAACGTCCATAGGTCATAAGGCCGCTGCACTCGACTTCGATATCGGTGAGTTGCGTGTAAATGGCGGCTGCGAGACCAATCTGCGTTTTATATTGCGCCAATGACTGACAATAGCTCTTGAATTTGGCTTCCCATGCGGTTTGAGAGGTCTGATCGATATTTCCCCACGTTTCGGTCGGTTTCCATTCATACGCATCCATCTCGGGGGTGTTCAACCTGATGCCTCCATATTCTCCGTCCTGGAGGATCCAGTTGGGGTCGGCGTTGGGCCGGCACGGATCGGGATAACAATGCTGGTCCTTGACATGGCCGCAAGCGTACCATTGCCAGCCGCTCGCAACATTAACAAGACGGGTCGGGTCCAGGGCCATAAGGTGATTGATGTTGGTGATGGTTTCGGTTTGGCTCGGTTCGCTCCAGCCTTCATTGTACGCGATCCATTCAACGATAGAGGGGTGGTTAAATTTCTGGATCACCAGGGAATCGAATTCGTGCATGAAATTAATATAGCCCTGCGGACTAGATCCGGCCTGGACGTCCACCATATCCTGCAGGACCATGAGACCAAGGCTGTCGCAGTAATAATACCATCGGTCAAGTTCGATCTTCACATGCTTGCGCATGCCGTTCATGCCCCAGGCTTTCATCATTTCCAGATCGTAGCGCAACGCCTCTTCGCATGGCGCCGTATAGTTGCCGTCGGGCCAGAAACCCTGGTCGAGCGGCCCGAAGACGAAAATCGGCTGGCCGTTGATGGTGATCCGCTTCTGATTATTGAAGGCTTTGGATTCGACTTTCCGCATTCCAAAGTAGCTCTGCACCGAGTCGACGAAAACGCCGCCTTTCTTCATGTAAATACCGAGATCGTAGAGGAACGGCCGGTCCGGCCACCAGAGGTTGACGGCGGAAAGCTTGACCGTAAGATTGGCGGTCGCCGTGGCATTGACGGAATCGACACCCCACATTCCCCTTTGTTTGTCTTTCGCAAAGGCGTATATTTTTATCCCGGCAGGATCACCGGCCATCGAAACCGCTATTTTAACGCTCTGATTATCGACATCCGGGACGATCTTAAGGTTGTTGATATATGCCGTGGCAGGCACAGCCTCCATCCATGCGGGACCCCAGATGCCGACTGAACCGGTATAGCAGATACCGCCCGGACTAACGCGCTGTTTACCGCTTGGATTGTAATTGCCCAAATCGGTAGGATCAAAAACCCGTAGTGTAAGGATCTGGTCGCCGGCCACGAGATACGGGGTGATATCAACGGAAAAACGGTCGTATCCTCCGCTATGCACGAGAATGCTTTTTCCATTAATAAAAACCTCGGTTCTCCAATCCACAGCTTCGAAGTGTATCAGTATTTTCTTGCCGGTCCGCCATTCGGCCGGGATCGTGATGACTTTCCGGTACCAGACATACTGATAATCTATGGAGCGGCCCATGACGCCTGAAATCGGAGACTCGACCGGGAATGGTACAAGTATATCACCGGAAAGATTTCCCGCCGGCAATGCATCGGTTGCACTCGTGCCTTTCTGGAATTGCCAGATTCCATTAAGGCTCTGCCATGTTGCCGGCCGTCTCATCTGCATGCGCGGATACAACGGCCAGGCTTTGGTCGGGTCGATTTTCACCGTTGTGCCATCCATCGACCACCTGGTCATAATCTTCGCCGTTTTCATCGTCCAGGCGGCAACGTCGCCCGCATTGAAACCAAGGATGAAACAGACAGTGGCCATGCTACAGACGATCCTGGTCATCGCTGTCGTCTTTCGTACAAGAAACTTTGAAAATAGCAAGCAACTCATACTTCTGCCTCCAAAAGGGTGAAGGAAAATTCGGGAGTCATTTCACCATGCAGATCCGCATCATCTGCGATGCGCCATACCCGTCGGAAACGATTGCCGCGTACAGCCCGTGCGTCAGACCAGCCAGCTTGATCGTGCGTCGTCCGTCAATGCCGGGAATCTCTTGCCGCTGCTCCCGGGCAGCCATTCCCCATCGCCGGCCGCTGAGATCGAATAGGGCAATCTTGACGCCGGCCATTCCGGAATTGCGGATCACAAGGAGGTTGCCCGACACGATAAAAGACAATGCTGGAGGATTTCGGGGAGCCGGGATTGCGGGAGTCAAAGCCGTTGCGCCGGACATTCCGAAAAAAGCCCCCACATCGTTGCGGCTGCCGTCGGGATCGTTGTATTGTACATCGGGATGCCCGGCGTTGATGGCCCCGGAGCCGGACAGAATGCGGAAATCGTTGATTGACGTATCGGCAAATTTCGGGTCGGCGTAGATCGGATTGGCGCCATGGGGGTTCTTCAGCACAAAGGGCCACTCGAGGTTGTAATCGATCGTATGACCGAGGGTCGCTCGTACACTGTCGATGAAGCTCAATTGTTTCATGCCATTGGAGGCGCAGATGTTGTTCCTGACCAGGACGTCGCGCATCCGCAGCGAATCGGTCGCGCCAAGGTCTTTGGGAATATTAATGCCGAATTGGACATTGCGGAAACAGGTATTGTTGAGAACCCTGATATTATTTCCATAACCGCCTATCGAGATTCCCGCCCAGGCATTATCGTAACAGAGGTTATTTCGGATCGTGACTTCCGACACCGGCGTCCCGCCCTCCGAGCCGGTGGTTATGCCGTGGCCGACATGGTGGACGGTATTGTTGTAGACCTGAAAATCGGCCCAATCTTTGTTATAGCTGTTGATGAGAATGCCGTTGATCCAGGGCTTGCGGTAAAAGTGATGCAGGTGATTATGATGGACGCGGTTACCGTGTCCACGGTTGATATCGATCCCCTCCTTGTCGCCCCAGCAGATCTCGTTGAACGCGGTTTCCGTATTGTAAGCGCCGCCCATCTCGATCTGTTCGCGTGGATTCTTGTCCGTTTCGATCAGGCTCCCGGTGACGGTGTCGGTATTCATGTACCGGCAGCAGGCCCGTATCACTGTATTGCCGAGGACCTTCGCGTCGCGTCCCGCCCATATCCCCGGCCCATGAGCCTTGAGAATGACGTTGTCGCGGATAATGACTCGTGTGCCGGAGGGTCTTATGCCGGAACCCCGGGAATTTTTAATCCGCAAACACTGCACCGTCACATTGGAGTCGCTGATCGCGATTATCCCCGCATCGCCATATCCGTATCCAAGGGTAATGAAATTCAACCCGTCGATCACCGGAGTTTCTCCCGGATAGCCGGAGAACATCGTCACCGAATCGGCGCTTTTCGATCCCCTGATATTAATGAAATTGTTGATCGCATAGGTCCCGCCGCGGAAAAACACTTTTGATCCTGCTGGTATGGTCTTGGTAATCGAATACCCCATATTGGGCAGATCCCAGGGAGCGTCGAAGGTTCCCGCCGCCGTGGCGGATCCGCCGGGCGCGATATAAAAGACCGACGGCGCAGGCGTCTCATTGACTGTCGAGACGGCGAGGAGCGCCGCGGCGCCCCAGTCGTTCTGAGCAGTGTTGACACTCGCGACTGAAACCGATGCGATTGTCTTCGATGGTTTCGGGTTGTAGAGATAAAACCCGTACAGCGCGACTTTATTCCCCAGACACGGGTATCCGTCATTATAGAGCCACCCGGCGCTTTTCCTGCTCAGCCACATCGTGTCGGCAAAGGGCGGCGGCAGAAATTCACCCGCGCGCACCCAATCGTCGATGCTTTCGCCGAACCGAACATTCACAACCACGCTGTCGCCGCCGGCATAATGCAGGATATACCGCGCCACGGTAGGCGGCTCGGGCGGAAAATTTTCGGGATAACTCTTCGCCGCCGATGCCCCGGTCGTCGAAGTGTCGCCCCGTCGCAGCGAGTCGCTCACCGCCTGTTTCCACACCGCGATTGCGGGCCCGGGATTGAAAGCGTGCAGGAAAACGATCGCATGCGCTGTGCGCCCGATCGTGATCCCGTTGATCCTCGACACGGTGGTCGGTGACCCGGTGCCCGGCAGCATCATGACATCAGGAAAACCGGTCGATCGTGTCGAGGAGATTTTGAATTGCAGACCGCCGAGAGTCACCGTGCCGGTCGGAACTCCCGAGAGATCGTATGACAGGCCGCTTCTCTGAAACCAGTGCGCGCCGCCGTCGGCGTTGAACAGGCCGGCGGGGATGTCGACCGTCGTTGCGACACGCTGCACGCCGTGAACCGCAACGACAAGGGAAGATGCAATTATCACAAGTAAAGGCTTCAGTGGATTCATACGCCAAGGTCTCCTTTCAAAAAGAATTGACTCATGCGGTTATCAATCAACGAACTATCGTGCGGAACACCACACCCCTGGCATCACCGCCTGACAATGCCCCTTTGATGTCAAACGCCGGTGACCGGCTGACCCTGTCGCGGGGTGATAGAACAACCATTGGCGCGAATACTGTTCTGCCCGATACAACGCGGGGCCCCGAAAAAGTGCGGGTTTCCCTCACAGGAGTCGCCCCCGACAGCCAGCCATACTTGCTGACGAAATCGTTGACAACATAGCGGATCGTGCTGTCGACTTTCGCCGGGGGCGTTGATGCATAGCTGAATTTCAGTCCGGTGGCGGGTTTTCCCGAAAGGCACGCCACAAAGGAGTAATGAACCACGGCGCTTCCGTAAGTATTCGGATGGACAACGTCCCGGTACAACCACCCGTCTTTGAGAGTGTCAATAGGAGGCTTGGCGCTTGCCGACAAGGCCTTGAACGCCTCTCCGCATGGGACTACGGGAACATTGAGCGCCCTGGACAGGGCTTTGTAATTGGCAATGCTCAGATCAGTCCGAGTATTGTAATAGGTGTTCAATGGTCCGGAACCACCGTGAAGATTGGGAGTATCGGGATTGAGTTCCCAGTTCATATAGAGAACCGGCGTTGCATTGACGCTTCTGACCAGATTGATAAATTTGGTCGCATAGGTGAAGAACCGCCCGTCAGAGGTCAGCAGCGAATCCCTGCCCATCCGCAAGGAGTCCTGCTTGTCGCCCACACTGTAATCCTGCAGCACGACGATATCCCACGGCTTACCTTCGGGGGTCCCTTTGACGATTGCATCGGCAGCCGCGATGTAACCCTGGTTGATATACGCGGCGGTGTTGTATTGGCCTTTTCGCCAGATGGAGGCAAATCCCTTGACGATATAGCCGTTGTCGGAGATTGTATCGTAGAGAAGACCGGGGTAGGCTGTCGGAGTGAATTTCCAGTGAGTCTCAAGCGTCTGGTTCCAGATCTGGATACGGTGACCGTTGAATGTCGGCTGCCTGTTCGAATCGAGCATCTCCGGTAGTGTGTTCGACAACGAAGCCGTGAGGCTGTTACCGATAAACAGGATGTTTTCGCCGCCCTTGAGCGGAAAACGGCTTGCGGCCTGGAGCGCGACGGACGACAGGATGGCGAGGATGAGAATACTTTTTTTCAATAGCATGGCGCCCTTCCTTCGTGCGTGTGTTTTCATTTCTGCCGCTTTACCGTAGAATAAGATCGTCTATGGGGCGTGGCGGAAATGCCGAAGAGTTTCCACACCATCGCCCCGCCGAAACATCACCATCCTGCAACCATCGTCTTTACCATTCGGAAACCATGCGCGCCTTCTATCTGTACAATATAGCTGCCCGGACTGAATGACCGCCCGTTCGCGCCGGATAGCGAAATGAGCCCGGATTGGGCTTCGCTTCGAAGCGATGTCACCAGACAGCCGGCCGCGGAATATACCCGGACAGTCAATGGTCCGGCGCCCACTATTGCGCGGGGCGCCGACAACATCAACATGCCATTTTTCCAGCGAACGGAATATTCGCGCGTCTCCGGCACATCGATCGATCCGGCCGCACCCACCACCCCCTCCTGCTGCCACACCAGCGTAGACACCGAATGGGGCGCGATACTCAGCCGGAGGCTCTTTGCCGTAACAGCAAGATTCGAATCGCGGGGTGCGACATTTTCCGATGCCTCATTGTTGACTGTAATCGAGTCGTGCTCAAGCCGTGTCCAGGTTATACGCGATTCACGCGGAACCCGCGTCAGTCCAATGTCAACGTCATGCGTCTGGCTCAGGTCGAGACTGAATATAACCATGCCCCGTCTTGTACCGTCGGCAAATGCATACGCGGAAATGAGCGGAATGTTATCAAGGGTGGTAACGATCCCGGTATTTTTTTCGATTCCTTCCTCAAACGTTCCGGCCGCGGAAAAAGTGGGAACTCCCGATGCCTTCACCTGCGTCATTTTTTGGCCGCACGCATTGTTGATCATCGCAATGGTATGGCCGATTGGTCGACGACTTTCCGATCCCGGCTTGAACGTGCGAACGCATCCCCACAATTTGATTCCCGGTTGGGACACAAACCCAGCGGCTGTGCTCTGGCTGATGTTGAAAAAACAGAAATGCCGCATCTGATAATTGCGCATCCAGGCGAGCATTCCGTTGGCATAGGCGACCGCCCCGCCAAGCGACGGCACAACGGAGTTATAGACCGCCAGTGGCGCATCCCCGAAAGTGGTGTGCCAGTTGCCTTCGTAAACGGCCAGCTCCATTCCCGCCTGGCTCGCGGCCGTAAATTCTCTAGCGAGCCTCGCGTTGGGTGATACGGCCCCATACCAGGGGTCGGCCATGAAAAAGTGGAACAATTTGTCTTGCGTGTTAAACGTCGATGACAGCGTACTCTGCCAGAGGTTGAAAACGCGATAGGCGTTAGGGCTGTACATGTCGGCGTTTGGGGCGTATCGTGCCGCCGTGGCCGCCCCTACCTGACTGACGCGAAACTTGATTTTATCGGAATAATAGGGCGACTTCTTTCCTTCGGCGATAAGGTCCTGCCAATAGTCGGGACCAACGAAGGTGGCGCCTGCGTACGTATTGGGCTCGTTGCCGAATTCGACGTGGATATGTTTGAAGACCTGGGTCCAGGGCGTCGGGTGGCCAAGGTCGGAACGCAATTTCCCGCCGGACGTTGTTGCCGGCCCGCCCAGATATTCCATGAACTCCTTTACTTCCTGCGGCGTTATGCCGCCGGGAAGCGAAAACCAGGGCTCGGCGCCCACGGTCTCGCAGAGCTGGTAGACATCGTGAAGCCCATAGTTCTTAACGAACTTCTGATATGGGTCCAGCGCATCTCCCGGTGAAATGTCGCAGGCATACGAGGCAATGACAGGAGGAATAGCGTTGCGCAGGGTTTCGCCGCCCATGCGCAGCATCCGCAAGATGCCAAAGCGCATGCTGCGCAATCCGGCAACAAAGTCGTCGCGAAAGGGCGAGGTGTTCGACGCGTCGGAAATCCCTTCGCTCTTCCAATTCTCGATATCGTCGACAAGAGCCGCGCCGCCCGTTACCCGCAACTCAAAGAGCACGAATTTGGGCGCGCCGGCAACGGTTACCGTGACATCGTGCAGCTTCCACGCCGCCGATGTGGGAAGGTCGATCTGCTGGGACCCGCAAACAAGCTTGACCGATGGCGAACCCGATGAGGTTTTTGTCCATAGCCGTACCCTCCAGGCTCCAGCAAGATCCATGGTTGCTTCGTTTTGGAATCCCTGGAAACGGTACGAACACTGGCCTGATGAACCGTTCATTCGCATGGCGCATTCGCCGAAAAGTCCGTCGTGCGCATTGCCGGCCGCAATCGTACACAGCGCGGAGTCGTAGGTTGTTCCCGCATAATCAATGTGGCCACGCGTGGGGAGAAGCCCGCCCACGAGCAGCCCGCAGTTGGCAATGGTCCCGGTCATGGCCAGCGGATGATCGAACGTAATGAACGGGTTGCCGTTTCGCGTGCCGATCGAGGCGATCGTCCCGCTCTTCCATCGATCGGGGCCCGAGATCACCGTCCATGTGCCTCCTGTTAATGCAGTGTTCGCTGCCGCGCTTGTCTCGAAACCATCGGCATGGAGCGTGCCCCGGTGGCACTGCCGGTACATTCCCCCCTCGAAATTGATGGCGCACCGTTTCTTCAGCTCGGGCAATCCGTAGTAGCTGTCGCTGCACAGATTGACGCCGATAGGTTCAAAACCGTTGAGTACGACGCTGTCGGTCAGCGTAAGCGTCAGGGAGTATGCAGATCCTGCGGCGAGCTGCAGAGTGACAAGCAACGCCATGGCTTTCGTACGCGAAAATCCACCCTGACGATGAGATATGGCGCGATGCGATTGATGATTTTTCATAAACAGATCCTCTTCAATAGTGTGTTTGACGCTTTGCGCCTATCTGCCTTTTTCCATAATACACCGCTGGATTTTTCCTTTGGGCGACGACAGCAAGAGAATGCCGGCGCCGGAGCGTTGCGAGATAACCGAACGCCCCCGAAGATCGTACGCCGCCACGGCCTTCGGCTGCTCCACATGCAGCGAAGAATACCGGATTTCCACCGATGTCGATCCGTCTTCACTGATTGAAAGAATCCTGTCCGCGGCCACATTGGTGAACTTCTTGACGGCTCCCGAAGGCCATCGGACGACAACGCTATCCGCTTTCGTACTCGATCCCAGCCCCACATGAAGCCTGCGCATGTCCTGACCCGTGCGATGCATGCCACAGACTTCGCGAAGCTGGGCTTTGGCGCCGGTGAATATCCTGACACTTGCCCCGATTGCGTCCCGATTTGAATTGGTCCCGCGCAGATCGAATTCCAGCCAGTGGTTACCGTTGGGAATGCTCTTGAACAGTTGCGCCGGTATCGCAATACCCGAAAGATCCATTGACGAAGTGCCGTTTTCCAGATTCAGTTGCGGCGCGGTATACATGTCAAGAAACCCGTCGTTGTTGTAATCGCCCACGGTCACCACCATCTGCTGCCCCTGGTCTTTCCACTCGGCAATACCCGGCGGAACCGGATACGACGCTCCGTTTGCATTGGGGATAAGCGAAAAATTTCCGGTTCCGTCGTTCTGATAATAGAGCGCCGGCTGGACCGCTCTTCCCAGTTGTTGATATATCCAGATATCAATGTCGCCGTCATTATCGAAATCGCCGCTCACAACCGAATACCCCCATATTTTTTGCGTAAAACCGGCCGATGCGCCGCGGTTGACATAGGCGCCGGATGATTTATCGTACACGATGTAGTCGGGTAGGTGGGAATACCTTTCCTTTGTCGCCTGGGGAATTGAATCCCAGAGCTCTGAGCCGTATTTCTCGGTGACCCCGACAGCAAAGAAATCGGGCACAAGATCGTTGTTGAAATCCGCGACCGCAACGTCGCGGTCGTTGGCATTGAAAAGCGGTATTTCGGTGGAGCGATTTGTAAAGGTCCCGTTGGTGTTCTCAAGCAGTCGTGCCAGGAATCCAAGGTCTACTCCGTCTGCACGGATGCCATTGAATACAACGACATCGGGCTTACCATTTGCAAAGATATCGCTTACCACGCCGAATCCCGCGGATCCCGGAACACTGAAATTGACCCGTGACGGAGCAACTTCAAAGCCCGTTGCCGTTT
>Ga0315289_10009101_pt1 | contig 14310 bp, 16 predicted proteins | sample YL17G11_40_MG_FD_203452 | JGI IMG/M metagenome (GOLD analysis project Ga0315289, IMG submission 203452) | Sediment microbial communities from Yellowstone Lake, YNP, Wyoming, USA - YL17G11_40 | ecosystem: Environmental > Aquatic > Freshwater > Lake > Sediment | place: USA: Wyoming | collected...
GGCGGCGCTGGTGGCCGTGCGCCTGCGCGCCCAGCAGCTGCTGATCCTCACCGACGTGGACGGTCTGTATCAGGCCAACCCCAAGCACAATTCGCACGTGGCCCTGGTCGAGGAGGTCCTCGAGATCGACCGGAGCATCGAACAGATGGCCGCCAAGGAAACCAACCCGCTGGGCCTGGGTGGGATGGCCTCCAAGGTGCGCGCCGCGAAGATGGCCGGGGAGCACGGCATCCAGACCATCGTGGCCAACGGGCGCTACCGCCTGGAGGACATCCTGGCCCACCGCGTGCCCCGCACCCTGTTCCGGGCCCGCGCTTGAGCTGCGTTGGGCGTGGGAAGTCGCCTGTCAGTATATTTCCATTATGAATAAGGATCTCACCCCGGAGCAGTACCGGGTGCTCCGGAAGAAGGGTACGGAGCGGGCGTTCACGGGAGCTTACTACGACCACCACGAGCCGGGCACCTACGTGTGTGCGGGCTGCGGCAGCCCCCTGTTGCGCTCCGCGGACAAGTTCGATTCCGGCACGGGCTGGCCCAGTTACACGCGCCCCGCCGAGGAGGGGGCCGTGGCCCGTGAGCAGGACCGCAGTCTGGGCATGGAACGTACCGAGGTGCAATGCGCCCGCTGCGGCGGGCACCTCGGGCACGTGTTTCCCGACGGCCCCGCGCCCACGGGGCTGCGCTACTGCATCAACTCCGCGGCACTGGACTTCCGCCCCGCCTGATTCCGGTTCGTTCCTTCCTGCCGTCGAAAAAACTTCCAGAAAAAGCCCGAACGGCACGCTATCTTCTAGTGTGAGGGGATAGGAGTACACCGATGACAACACTGATAAAAAACTGGAAGATTGTTGTCGTGGTATTGCTGGGGACGGCCCTGGCGCTGGCCGGCTGCAAGAACCCGGTAGCGGAGGGGCCGACCGAGGAGGCCCTGGCCCCGACGTTTAGCCCCACGCCTGGGGCGTACGGCGCGGCCCAGACCGTGGTGATCACCACCCAGAGCGAAGGCGCAAGCATCCGGTATACGACCGATGGGAGCGTCCCCAGCTCGACCTATGGGGAGGAATACACCGGCATCCCCCTGCAAGTCACCTTCACGACCGTTATTAAGGCGATCGCCTACAGCGCCGACCTCCTGCCCTCCCCGGTGAGTGAGGCCACCTACACGATCCCCGGCAAGGTCGCCACCCCCTATACCACGCCCCCGGCGGGCACCTACGCGGTCGCCCAAACCGTAGCCATTACCACCGCCTCGGCCCCGGCCGACATCTACTACACCCTCGACGGGTCGGCGCCGACGGCGATCGACGGTACTCCATACGTCGCCCCCATTACGATAGACAAGACCACCAATATCCGGGCCATCGCCTACAAGACCGGACAGACCGAGTCCAACGTGATGAGTGTCACCTTCACCATCGGTGTGAAGGTGGCGACCCCCACGTTCAGCATCATGGCGGGTACGTATGCCTTGTCCCAATCCGTGGTGCTGGCGACCGCGACGGCAGGAGCGACAATGCGTTACACCACCAACGGGGTCAACCCCTCGTCGACTTACGGTACGGTGTATGCCGGGCCTGTCACGGTGTCCAAGACCCAGACTCTCAAGGCCATCGCCTACGCGGCGGGCAAGCTGGATTCGAACATCGCCACTGCCATCTATACCATCGCCCTGGACTCGAACAACGCGGGGGATTCCACCGCCGTGGCTACGGACGGCACCAATGTCTACGTCGCTTATTACTCCAACGCGGGCGACGACCTGTACTTCATCCGCTCGACCGACGGCGGGGCGAGCTGGGACGCGCCCGTGGCGATTGACCGCATCGGGATCGTTGGAATGTATGCGTCCATCTACCGAAAGGGCAGCAGCCTGTACGTCAGCTACTGCGACTCCACCACGGCCAACTCTTTTGACCTCAAGGTAGCGATTTCGACCAACGGCGGACTGTCTTGGAGCGTATATCGGGCAGACGCCGTAGGTAGCGTGGGCACGCATACAAGCATTTACGTGGATGACAGCAACGCCATCCACGTGGCGTACTACGACGCGCTAGCCGCAAACCTCAACCTCAAATACGCCAAGAGCATTGACGGCGGTAACAGCTGGACCACCACCCCCCTCGACACCGTGGGCGACGTGGGCAAGTACGCCTCCATCACCGGCGACGGCACTACAAACCTTTACGTGGCCTACTATGACGACACCAATGACGATCTCAAGTACGCCTTTTGGAACGGCAGCGTGTGGGCAACCAGTCCCATCGACCAGACCCTAAACCGCGACGTGGGGCAGTACGCGAAGATCGCTCGGGATAGCCTCGGCTACCTCTACGTCCTGTACCAGGACGTGACGGGCTACGACCTGAAGCTGGCGAAGTACACCGGGAGCTGGGCGACCTCCACAGTGCTGAGCACAGGTGACGTGGGCAGCCATATCGGCTTCTACCTAGACGGCAACAACTACCTCAACGTGGTGTACTACAACGACACCCAGTTCCGCAATGAGTTCATCAAGTCCATCGACGGGGGCACGACCTGGTCGTCCCTGGTGGTCATCGACGACTCGGGCGTCGGGCAGAACGCCTCGCTGGCGGGTTCGGGCATCACTCTGTGGACGAGCTACTACGACGCGGTCAACGCCGACCTCAAGGCGGCGAAGAGCGCAGACGCCGGGGTGAGCTGGACGATCTACTAGCCGGGCCGGCAATCGAACTGGCTTCGCGTTGCAATAGCAGGGTGCAACCCGGCTACTGCTATTGCAGCCGCGAAGCTACTGCCGGCCTTCGCGCCGCAGTAGCGGGCTTCGCCCCCTCTTTTGACAGCCGCGGGAAATCCGGCTACACTCAGGCCATGGTCAGCGAGGAGCAGTTGTCACTTCTGTTAAAAGACCTCCGGGAGCGGTACAAACCGCAGCGGGTGATCTTGTTCGGCTCCTACGCCCGAGAAGAGGCCCACGCCGGGAGCGACTTGAACCTGTGCCTGGTCGTGACCGAGGCGGGGGAGTGGCTGGAGCGGCACGCCGAGTTCCGGCGCCGCGTCGACCTGCCGGGTCTGTCCATCCAGCCGGTCATCTATACGAGCGAGGAGTTGGAGCGCCTGCGCGCGGAGGGGCACCCCTTCGTGCGGGAGATCCTGGAGGAGGGAAAGGTCCTGTATGAACGCGGCAGAGCGTGAGGCGATCCGCTGGTACCTGCAGGGCGCCAAGGACGCGAAGACGGCCGAGAAGAACGCCCGGGCCGGGGATTTCGAGGTTTCCTGCTTTTTGTTCCAGCAGGCGGCCGAGAAGCTCCTGAAGGGCTTCCTGATCCTGAAGGGGGAGCGTACCGTCACGGGGCACTCGGTGCTCAAGCTGGCCCAGGCCGGCGCCGTGCACGCCCCGGAGTTCCAGTCCCTGGCCGATGCGGCCGTACGCCTCGACGTGCTGTACCTGCCCACCCGCTACCCTTTCGCGCTGCCAGGTGGGGCTCCGTACGAGTTCTTCACCCTGGATCACGCCCGGGGCGCCCTGGACGCCTACCAGGTGGTCTACCGGGCGGTCTACGAGCACTTCAAGGGCCTGGTCGAGCACAGCGGCTGACATGCAGACCGTGGCGGAGCGCATCCTGCACCGGGACCGCTGGGTAGCCCTCAAGGAGAGGGTATACCGGGACCGCCGCGGGCGGGAGAGGAGCTGGGTGTACGCGGAGCGGACCGACGGCCGCCCGGCAGTGGTGGTGGTCGCCCGCACCGCAGCTACGGCTTCCCTGATCCTCATCGAGCAGTACCGCGTCCCCTTCGAGCGTCCGGTTTTGGAGTTCCCCGCCGGCCTCGTCGACCTCGGGGAGCAGCCGGCAGCTGCGGCGCTGCGGGAACTGGCCGAGGAGACCGGCTACCACGGCGAGGTGCTGGAAGTCGGCCCCGCGGTGTCCACGACCGCCGGCCTCGCCACCGAGACCGTGCACCTGGTGCGCGTCCGCTGCGGGGAAGAGCCCTCCGTGGCGCCTGTCCCGGAGGCTTCGGAGGCTATCCGGGTGTTGAAGATCGCGCCGTCCGAGTTCGCCGCAGCCCTCGCGCGCTTCACCACGGAGGGGCGGCTCCTGGACGCCAAGCTATACGTGTATTTGAAGGAGGCAACATGTTGAGAAGGGTCATCCTGGCCATCATCGTGCTGGGGGTGGTGGGGCTGGTGGTGGGATATCTGATCTTCGCCCGCACCTCCCACGGCTATATGAGCTTGAAGAGCCTGGTCGCCCCCGCCAAGAACGTGTTCGACGACCTGGCCAAGAGCGTCCGGGGCATCCCCCAGATCCGGCAGAACATCCTGATCTGCGGAGCCGTGGGCGGCGGCATCGGACTGGTGGCTGGGGCGGTGGCCGGAGGGGGGCGCCGCCGGCGGCGCTGAAGCGCGTGGGAGGGTCCATGGACGGCGCGGAGTGGAAGCAGGCGGCCGCGGAGGCCGACCTGGCGGAAGGCAGGCCGCTGGAGCTCCCCGTGGAGGACCGCCACGTCCTGCTGGTGCGCGTAGGCAACAGGATCCACGCCTGCGCGGCGGAGTGCTCGCATTACCAGGGGCCTCTGGCCGAGGGGCTGCTGACGGGACACACCGTGACCTGCCCGTGGCACAATGCCCGCTTCGACGTGCGCGACGGCCGCCTCGCCTCCCCCCCTGCCCTGAACGACCTGCCTTCCTACGAAGTGAAAGTCGAGAGCGGGAAGGTCTGGGTCAGGTCCCGGGGTGGGGTAACGATCGAGATGCCCGGCGGCTCGGACGGCAGGACCTTCCTGATCGTCGGCGGCGGGGCGGCCGGCAACGCCGCCGCGGAGACCCTGCGCCGCGAGGGGTACAGCGGGCGCATCGTGCTGATCACCGCGGAGCCCGTGGGCCCCTATGACCGCACCATGCTCTCCAAAGACTACCTTGCGGGGGAGGCCCCGGCCAAGTGGCTGCCCCTGCGCGGGGAAAAGTTCTACAACCGGCTCAAGATCGAGCTGGCCATGGGCAGCTCCGTGGTGGCCGTGGACCCGCGCCGCCGCAGCCTGAGCCTGGCGGACGGCTCCACCCTGCAGGGGGACCGCATCCTGCTGGCCACCGGCGGCGTGGCCCTGCGCCCGCAGATCCCGGGCATCGACCTCCCGGGCTGCTTCACCCTGCGCAGCCTAGCGGACGCCGACGCCCTGATCGCGGGGCTGCCGCAATCCGGCGCTGTGGCGGTGCTGGGGGCCGGCTTCATCGCTCTGGAGGCGGCCTCCAGTCTCCGGCGGCGCGGCCTGGAGGTGCACGTGGTGGCCCCTGAACAGCTGCCGCTGGAGAAGGTGTTCGGCCCCGAGATCGGCCGCCGTCTGAAGCGCCTGCACGAGCAGGCCGGCGTAGTCTTCCACCTGGGTTGCACGGTGTACGGCGTGCAGGGCAACGGGCGGGCGCGGGATGTCCTGCTCTCCGACGGCACGCATCTGGAGGTCGGCGCCGTGGTGATCGGCGTGGGGGTCAGGCCGGCGGTGGAATACCTGGCCGGCAGCGGCCTGGCCGAGACGGGAGCCGTGCCCGTGGATGCCCGGCAGGCGACCTCCGCGGAGGGCATCTTCGCCGCTGGAGACATCGCGCTGGCCAAGGACCCGGAACGCGGTCCTCCTCGGCGCATCGAGCACTGGGCCGAGGCCGAGCGCCAGGGACGGCGCGCGGCCCGGGCCATGCTCGGCAAGAGTCCGCTGCCGCGGGAGGCGCCCTTCTTCTGGACCCGCCAGCACGGACAGTCGCTAAAATATGTGGGCCACGCCCCGGGCTGGGACCGGGTGGTCTTCCGCGGCGACCCAGAGGGTGAGGCCTTCCTGGCCGGGTACTACAGCGGCGGGCTCTTGCGGGCCGCCGCTGCGGTGGGGCGGGAGCGCGAGCTCATCCGCCTGGGCGAGCTGCTGGAGGCCGGAGGCTCCGTGAGCGCCGGTGAGTTGGTCGACCCCGGTTTCGACCTAGTGGGTTCCCCGTGAAAGCCCTGGTTAAAAGGCGGGCAGAACCCGGGCTCTGGCTGGAGGAGGTGAGCGAGCCGGAGGTCGGGCCGATCGACGTGCTGATCCGCATCCTCAAGACCTCGATCTGCGGCACGGACCTGCACATCCACAACTGGGATGCCTGGGCCGCCAAGCACGTGCCGGTGCCACTGGTGATCGGGCACGAGTTCGCCGGCACCGTGGAGCGCGTCGGGGCGATGGTGCGGGACTTCTTTCCGGGAGAGGTGGTGAGCGGCGAGGGGCACCTGGTCTGCGGGCACTGCCGCAACTGCCTGGCGGGACGGCGCCACCTGTGCGCCCACACTGGCGGGGTGGGCGTGAACCGCCCGGGCTGCTTCGCCGAGTACCTGTCCATCCCTCAAACCAACGTCTGGCACGCGGACCCGCGCATCCCGCTGGAGGTGCTATCCTGCTTCGACCCGCTGGGCAACGCCACCCACTCGGCGCTGTCCTTCGACGTGCTGGGCGAGGACGTGCTGATCACCGGGGCCGGGCCGATCGGGATCATGGCCACGGCCATCGTGCGGCACGCCGGGGCGCGCTTCGTGGTGGTGAGCGACCCCAACCCCTACCGCCTGGAGCTGGCCCGCCAGCTGGGCGCCACGCGCGTGGTGCGGGTGCCCGGTGAGAGCGTCGAGGCCGCGCAGCGGGAGCTGGGCATGAAGGAGGGTTTCGACGTGGGGCTGGAGATGTCCGGTTCCCCGCAGGCCCTGGGGGAGATGCTGGCCAACATGTGCCACGGCGGCAAGATCGCCCTGCTGGGGATCCTGCCGGAGGCCACGGCCATCGATTGGGACCTGGTGGTGTTCAATGGCCTGACCCTGAAGGGCATCTACGGGCGGGAGATGTACGAGACCTGGTATAAAATGACCATGATGATCCAGACCGGCCTGGACATCACCCCGGTGATCACGCACCGCCTGCACTATACCGAGTTCGAACAAGGCTTCGCGGCGATGCGCTCGGGCCAGGCGTGCAAGGTCGTGCTGGATTGGGGGCAGCAGGCGTGAAGCCCGTGGCGCTGGTGCGCGACCCGCTGTGCCTGAGGCATTCCAACGGGCCGGGGCACCCGGAGTCCCCCGAGCGTCTGGAGGCCATCGACCGGATGCTGGCCGGCTTTCCCCTGCGCGATCGGCTCCAGGACCTGCCGGCCCGGGACGCGAGCTGTGAGGAGCTGGCCGGCGTGCACACGCAGGGGCACATCCGCCGCATCGAGGCGACCCGCGGGCGGCCGCTCACCGTGCTGGACCCGGACACCTCGGCCAATGCCGACTCCTGCGCGGCCGCGCTGCGGGCAGCCGGCGGGGTGCTGGCTGCCGTAGAGGCCGTGCTGGACGGGGGATATGCCGGCGCCTTCGCCGCCGTGCGCCCGCCGGGCCACCACGCCGAGGCCGACCGGGCCATGGGCTTCTGCCTGTTCAACAATGCTGCAGTGGCGGCCCGCTTTGCCCTGAAAGTCCGCGGACTGCGGCGCGTGCTCCTGGTGGATTGGGACGTGCACCACGGCAACGGCTCCATGCACTCTTTTTACGACTCTCCTGAGGTCCTGTACTTCTCGGTGCACCAGTACCCCCATTACCCGGGGACCGGGGGGGTTGAGGAGATAGGCCGGGGGCAGGGGGAAGGCTACACCGTGAACGTCCCGCTGCCCGGGGGCCAGGGCGACGAGGAGTACCTGGCCGTGTTCCAGGATCTATTGACTCCGGTGGCGCTGGCGTACCGGCCGGAGCTGATCCTGGTTTCGGCTGGCTTCGACATCCACCGGGACGACCCCCTGGCCGACATGCTCGTGACGGAGGTCGGCTTCGCCGGCATGACCCGGGTGCTGGTCGAGGTGGCCGACGCCTGCTGCCCCGGGCGGCTGGTCTTTGCACTGGAGGGGGGCTACGACCTGGACGCCCTGGCCGGGGGGGTCGCCGCGGTGCTGGAAGCGTTGTTGACGGAGCCTGGCCGGGCGGGGCTGGAAGCGGCGGAATCGTCTGACGCCGCGACCCGGGCGGCCATCACCGGGGTGCGCGCAGCCCTGGCCCCGCAATGGCCTATTTTTTCCCGAACGTAGGCGGACGGGCGGAACAGGAGGCGTTCATGCCGTTGTTCGACGGTCTGCGCACTAGTCTAGCGACCTACTTTGCCGTCGATCCGGAAATTGCCCGCACCGGGGGCGGGCCATCACGTCCAACTCGTTGACCTTGGCCAGCAGCCGTGCCCGGGCTTTCCTGCGGGAGAACGCGCTGACTTCTTGATCCTTCGAGGCATCCGGGGGTGCGGGAGCTCCAACTACCTTCCTGCCGTACCAGTTGTCGGGCGCGCATGAGCTGTGGGCCGGGCGGCCCTTCCAGGTTCCGCGTCGTCGGGAGGAATACAACCCGTAGCGGCGCATAAGGTACCTGCCCCGGGGCGGGACGTGGAGGGTCACCTGGGCGATGAAGTCGAGCAAGGCGAAGCTTCGCTGCCTTCCCTTGAAGTATTCCGAGGGGGAGGACTTCCAACTGACGGTGTCCTGCTGCTCTTCCCAGCCGAAAAGCTTGCGGCGGAACCTGCCGAAGGTAGCGGCTGTCCGAAAGGGCAGTCACGGCGGCCGCAGTTGCCAAAAGAAGGGACAACGCGGCAGACAGCGGTGCCGCTTCTCAGTTCATTACCGGGACCTTCGAATGAGCTCGAGCAACTCCATAGGAGTCAGGACGGTTACTCCTGCGCGACAACTCCTCGGATAGTGACGCGCATTTCCGGTAACCAGAAGAGACTGCGATGCGGCAGCCACTTCGAGAAAAGGCGCGTCCCCGGGGTCGGGAAGCTGGACGGGCAGTGGAGCCGCAGCAACCGGATCGGCGATAGAACGGATCAGTTCCAGAAGCACGGCGGCATCTTCGGGAACGATTCGCAGCTGAGGGCGTTGCAGCACGCTGTCGTACTCCGCCAGAATGCGGTCGTCGGCGTACAACTCGAAAGCGTCATCGGCAAGCAGGTCGATGATCTGGGCGCATGTGCCGTGCGCCGTCATGATAGCGGAGACGACAACGTTCGTGTCCAGCACCACTCTCACCCGTCAGGCCGCCTTTCACGCCGCGCTTGGGCAACGATGGCATCAATCTGATCCATCGACAGGCGGTCCAGTCCTTCTGCCTTGGCCCTGACGCGCATCCTGCTGAGGGCGATACGAGCGCGGGCTCGGCGGATGGCCAGGATTTCCTCTTCGACGTTGTCCGGCCCCACGCGGGTCATGACGGCAATAGGCCGCCCGTTGGCGGTAACCACGATCTCTCGATCCGCCTGAAGATCCCGACGGAGTCCGGCAGTGTTATTGCGCAGATCCCTGATGGAGATGAATTTCATCCGACGCTCTCCTTCCGAAATGCACTGAAAAGACATCATAAGTGTACACAATAAGAACCCTAATGTCAAACGCATTACCGTAGGTATTGGGTGCAGGTGCGCAGCGATGGGTTAACGGCTATCCAAGACGGGAGTCAAGGGCAGCAGAAAGTAGAAGGTGGAGCCCCGGCCAAGGCCTTCACTCTCCGCCCAGATCCTGCCCCCCAGCAACTGGAGCAGCTGCCGGCTCAGCGACAAGCCCAGCCCGGTACCGGAAAACTTGCGGCTGGCGGACTGTTCAACCTGCTCGAACGGGTGGAAAATTCTTTCCAGGTCCTCACTGGCCAGGCCGATCCCCGTGTCGGCAACACTGACCTCGATGCCCTCACCGGCGCCCATTGGCACACTGCGGGCCGTGACCTCGACCCTTCCCCCCGGCGGGGTGAACTTGAGCGCGTTGGACAGCAGGTTGATCAGGACCTGGCGGAGCCTTTGCGCATCCACTCGTGCGCTCCTGGGCAGGCTCTGGAAATCGGTTGCGATCGTTATTTCCCGTCACCGGACCGGGCATCCGCCGCCAACTCGGTGAAACCGATGATGTGATTCAGAGGCGTGCGCAGCTCGTGACTCATGTTCGCGAGGGACGCGCTTTTTGTCTGGTTGGCGCTTTCGGCTTCGCGCCTGGCTGTCTCCAGGCCGGCCTGCCTCGCCTCCGCCAGCTCGAGCAGAGCGAGGTAATTCCGCAGCGTGACAACGAGCACGGCAATGCAGAACCCCAGAAATCCATATTCGACCACAGGCAGCAGCGGCCTGATCCCGAGCGGCAGGTTGGAAATCGCATCCTCCAGGCCCAGGATCAGCCATAAAACGAAGGACGCGACGAGGGCGAATGGCGCCTTTTTTTCGAGCCACTACCTGATCCAAACGACGAACAGGCCGATCGCCACGATCGCCAGGTAGATCAGAATAAATCCTCCGAGGGGCCCAAAAGCAGCCTGGTGGCGATCAGCGCGGTGCTCCAGATCAGCACCGCGGCAAGAGCGCTCAGAGCACCCGCGGCGATGAGCGGCCACCCGGCCCGCAGAGCCAGGTAGGACCGGGTGTATTGCAGGAAAGTGGCGATCGAGTAGGAGGTGGTGGCCAGGGAGGTAACCGCGCCCCAGAGGTTCCAGGCGAAGCGGGACCGGTGCACGAAAAGGCTACAGCGGGGCGACCTCCTGCACCAGGGGCCAGAGGATGAGCTCCTGGATGGACAGGTGCGGCGGCAGGGCGCAGATGTCGGCCACCACGCGCCCCAGCTCCAGGGGCTGGATGCACTTCTCGGCGGTGGTCGGGTCGAACTCAGGGAGGCCGGCGGCTTTGGAGAAGTTCGTCGCACCCCAGGAGGGGATCAGGCAGGTGGCCCGCGCGCCATACGGGCGCAGCTCCGCATACAGGCACTTGGTGAGCTGCAGGAGCCCCGCCTTGGCCGCGGAGTAGACCGCCCACTGCGGCCAGGCTTCCACCGCGCACACCGAGGACACGTTCACGATCGTGCCGCTTTTCTGCTTCTGCATCACGGCCGCCGCCCGGCGGCTGCCGAGGATCGCGCTGGTCAGGTTCAGCGCCAGGTCCCATTCGATGTCCTCGTCGGCCAGTTCGGCCAGCGGCGCCACTCGTACCGTGCCCCCGGCGTTGTTGACCAGGATGTCGAGGCGCCCGGCTTTGTCCAGGACCGTCTGGAAGAGGCGGTCCCAGTCCTCGCTGCGGGTCACGTCGGCCGTGACGGCCTCGGCGCCGATGCGCCGCGCCGTGTCCGCCAGCTCCTCCCCGCCGCGGGCGCTCACCCACACGCGGGCTCCTTCCGCGATCAGGGTTTCGGCGATGCCGGCCCCGAAGCCGCGGGAGGCCCCGGTGACCAGCGCAATGCAGTTTTTCAGTCGAGGGTTCATGGCCTTCCTTCCTTGAGATTACCCTTTGATCCCGCCGGCGGTGAGGCTCTGCACCAGGTATTTCTGGAAGATCAGGGCCAGGATGACCGGCAGGGCGGCGGCGATCACCGCCCCGGCGGTCATGTCCCCGTAGCGGATCTGGTACTTGCCGATCATGTCCGACAGGGCCACCGGGATGGTGATCGAGCGGCGGGTGGACGTGAAGATCATGGCGAACAGGAACTCGTTGGTCGAGGAGATGAACACGTAGATGGCCGTGGCCGCGATGCCGGGCGCGGACAGGGGCATGACCACCCGGAACAGGGCCTGCAGGCGCGTGCAGCCGTCGATGCGCGCCGCGCTCTCCAGGTCCTTGGGGATGGTCTGGAAGTAGCCGTATAGGATCCACACTGAAATGGGCAGGAGCCAGCCGGTGTAGCCGATGATCAGGGCCAGCTTGGTGTCCACCAGCTTCAGGATACGGCTGAAAATGATGTACAGCGGGATCAGGTCCACCAGGGGCGGCACCATCTGGGTGCTGATCAGCACGAACAGGAACCACAGTCCCCACTTGAAGTTCAGGCGCGCCAGCGCGTAGCCGGTGATCGAGCCCAGGGCCACGCACACCGCCATGGCCACGGCGGCCACGATCAGGGTGTTGAATACCGCCTCGTAGAACCTCATGAGGCCGCGCTCCTCCAGCAGCACGCTCGCGAAGTTCTCCAGCGTCGGCCGGGGCGGCCAGAAGTGCGGCGGGATGTCGTAGAGCTGATTGGAGGTCTGCAGGCTCATGTTCACGATCCAGTAGAAGGGGAAGAGCATCGTGAGCAGCACCAGGGCGACGAACACGTACAGGAACACCCGCACACCGGGCCTCGTGATAGCGGCCATTACAGCTCCACCCTCCGGTTGAGCAGCCGGTAGTAGAGCACCGCCAGAATGACGATCAATAGGGTGATCAGGTAGGCCAGCGCCGCGCCGAAGCCCATGCGGTGGTGCTTGAAGGCGATCTCCCACACGTAGAAGGTCGTGAGCTTGGTCGCGTTGGCCGGCCCGCCACGGGTCATCACGTAGATGATGTCGAACACCCGGATGGCCTCCACCGTGCGCAGGATCAGGGTGACCAGGATTGGCCAGCTGATCACCGGCAGGGTGACCCGGAAGAACACCGCGACATCGCCGGCCCCGTCGATCGTGGCCGCCTCGTAGAGCTCCTCGGGGATGGCCTGCAGCCCGGCCAGGATCAGCAGCACCACCAGGGGGGTCCACTTCCAGGCGTCGGCCAGCACGATGAGGTTCATGGCCCAGGCCGGGTCGGCCAGCCAGGGCTTGTAGCGGGGGATCACGTGCAGGCTGTACAGCACGTAGTTGAGCACCCCGATCTTGGGGTGCACCAGCCAGTTCCAAATGATGCCGGTGACCACCGGCGGGATGGCCCAGGGGATCAGGATCAGGGAGCGGGCCGCGGGGCGGCCGAAAAAGCGGTTGTTGAAGGCCACCGCGATGGCGATCCCCGCCACCATCTCGATGGCCAGGGACAGGGCCGTGAAGTAGAAGGTGCGCAGGAAGGAGATCAGCAGATCCGGCTCCTGAAAGATCTCGATGTAGTTCTTCAGGCCCCGGAACTCCTCGGGGTAGCGGATGTCGCTGCGCAGGAAGCTGATCACGAACGAGTAGACGAGGGGGTAGATGTAGAGGGCCAGCACGATCAGCATGGCCGGAAGAACGAGCAGGAAGGCGAACAGCCCCTCGTTGTGCTCGAGGCGGCCCGTGAAGCTCTGCCGGTAGGCTGCGGTGCGCATGTGCTTTCGCGTCGAAAAAAGGCGGGATGCCTTTCCAGCATCCCGCCGAATGCGATCAGGCCCGGCTCACCAGCCCGACAGCTTGTTGCACTTGTCGGTGGCGTCCTTGAGGGCCTTCTTCACGTCCTTGTTGTTCACCAGGGCGTTCTGCACCTCCGTGGAGATGATGTCCGAGCACTGGGTGTACTCGGGCACCGCGGGCCGGTAGTAGCAGCCGGCCGCGGATTGGAACACCACGTCCAGGTTGATCACCTTCTTCACGTCCGGGTCCTTGAACAGCTCCTTGAGCACCGGGGTCTGCCCGTCATCCAGCGCCCGCTTCTTCTGCACCACCGGGGTCTGCAGGTACTTGATGAACTGCTTGGCGGCCGCCTTGTTCTTCGAGGGGGAGGGGATGGCCAGGTACTCGTGCCCCTCGATGGAACCGCTTAAACCCGCCTTGGCGCCCGGCATGGGCGCGGGGAAGATCTTGCCGGCGTAGGCGGTCTGGTCCGGGTTCTTGAAGGCCAGCTGCATCATGTCCCAGTTCACCAGCATGGCGGACTGCCCCTTGCCGAACAGGTCGGCGATCTGCTGCTGGATATAGGTGGGCGAGCCGGGATCCATGGTCCCGTCCTTGATCATCTTCTGTAAAAATTGCAGGGCCTGCACGCACTCCGGGCTGTCCAGCAGCCAGAACACCTTGTTGCCCCGGAACTCGCTGATTTTGGCGCCGGCGGACTTGGCCCAACGGAAGAAGGCGGTGGTCACGTACTCGCCGGGGCCCAGGGAGTCGGCAATGGCGTAGACGGTCGGGCTCTGCAGCTTCTTGCCGTAGGCTATCATCTCGTCCCAGGTCTTGGGCGGCTTGTTCGGGTCCAGGCCTGCCTTTTTGAACATCTCGCTGTTGTAGAACATGATCGTCCAGGAGGCCATCAGGGGCGCGGCGTAGAGCTTCCCGCCGATAGTCACCCCGTCCAACATCCCGTCCATGAACTTGGCCCGCTCGGCCGGCGTGTACATGTCGGAGATGTCGGCATACAGGCCGCCGGGCACGTACTCCGGCAGCATGAAGGAGCCGCAGTCCACGATGTCGTAGGTGGGCTCCTTGGCCTTCAGCGCCACGGCCTGCTTGTTGACCATGGCGTCCCACTCCACCTCCACCAGGTTCACCTTGATCCCGGTCTTGGCGGTGAACTCCTGGGCCCGCTCGCCCATGTGCTTGCCGGCGGCGTCGATGCCCAGCAGCACGGTGATGGTCTGAGTGCTTGCCAGGCCGGCGCCCGCCAGCAGGAGCAGGGCCGCGAGCAGAAGAATCGTTGCCT
>Ga0315289_10009105_pt1 | contig 14307 bp, 13 predicted proteins | sample YL17G11_40_MG_FD_203452 | JGI IMG/M metagenome (GOLD analysis project Ga0315289, IMG submission 203452) | Sediment microbial communities from Yellowstone Lake, YNP, Wyoming, USA - YL17G11_40 | ecosystem: Environmental > Aquatic > Freshwater > Lake > Sediment | place: USA: Wyoming | collected...
TAGTACGGGCTGTCCGGCTCAAGCACCCGCTGAAGCGTGGCGTACGGGTGCGGGTCGTTGAAGTAGACGCCGTTCGGCGTGTCGAGGTCGAGGACGACGTGCGAGCCGTAGCCGACGATCGACCCGGGCGCCACGGTGATGCCGGCGCTCGTGTTGGTGCGACTGCCGATGACGCAGCCGTAGCCGTACCGCGTGATGAGCTGACGCTTGGGGGCGCGGGGACGGGCGTGATGGATGTTCTTCGTGTGCGACGACATGATGCCGGCGGCCACGAACGCCCAATCGTCGACGATCACCGACTTCGAGATGCACGAACCCGTGCGCACGCGCACGTGATCGCCGAGGATACAGATGCCCGTCGTGATGCAGTCGTCGGCGAACTCGACGTCGTTCAAGAAGCGCGTGCCCGAGGCGAGATGGACCCGGTGTCCCAGCTTGACGTCGTCACCGACGACCACGTCGGGATCGATGATGCACTGCAGGCCGTGGTCGAAGCCCGCTCCATGCACGAAGTCCTTGGCGATCCACGATCCGCTCGGGGCATGGTAGTCGTAGGCGTCCCAGTCCACCGTGCGTCCCTTCTCGATGCTGCTGCCGTGAGGTCGCGGGCGCGCCCGCCCGCGGGATGTGGGCAAGTCTACCACCGTGCCCGTGGTGAGGCCGGGGCGGGCGCGGCCGCGGCGACGCCCGCTCAGCGGCGGGGCGCGAGGTCCTTGGGGAGGAGCTCGGCGTGCGCCTCGGCGGCGGCGAGCTCCTCCGCCGCCGGCGGCGACGAGCCGCGCTGCCGGGCGCGCGTCATCACTTCACCGACCTTGAGCCCGGCGGTGTGCAGCTCGATGACGGCCTGGGGCAGCAGATCGGCGGGACCGGCCGCCGGCCGGCAGGCAAGGCCGGCGACGGCGAGGCCACGCCGGTCGACCTCCCCCTCGAGAAAGAGGACGACGAGGTGCGGAGCCGCTACGGCAAGCTGTCGCGCGTCGACCTCGGCGCCCGGGCCGATCACGCGCCGGCCGGGTTGTGCGGGGCAGACGACGAGCGCCTCCGCCTCGGCGAGCCGGCGGCGCGCCGCCTCGTCGCTGAGGTCGGCGCCGATCTTCTCGCCGCCGTACAGGGCGACGCGGCCGGCGTTGTCCGGCGTGGCTACGAGAACGCGCGCCCCCAGCTGCGCCAGGGCGCGTACAACGTGACCGTACGCCGAGCCGTCGCCGGCCACGGCGAGGTTCGCGCCGGCGATCTCGACGCCGAGCTCGAGGAGTCCGTGGACGGCGGTGAGCGCGGTCCACCGGTAGAGGCCCACGGCGTCCTCGTCCAGGCCGGCGACCGGGATGCCGGCGCGCCGGCAGGAAGCGACATCGACGTCCATGGCGCGCCACGCGGCTGTGCCGCGCATGAGCGTCACGACCGCGCCCGTCGTCAGATTCCGCACGATCGACTCGTCCACCGGGCGGACGCCCGGCAGGTCGGTCACGATGTCGACCGTATGCAAGGGAGCCTGCAGCCTGGTGGGGAAGAAGCGGATGCGGGCCTGCACGCCGGCGACGCCGGCGAGCCACCCGGTCTGCGCCTCGGCGTCGCGGCGCGAGGCCTCGGCGCTGTCGCGCCCGACGGCGTATACCTCGTCGGCTCCCGCGAGCGCGGCGATGATCGGCGTGAGACGCCGGTAGCCCACAGCCGCCTCGGTGAGGACGCGAAGCCCGCTCAGGTCGAGCCGGCGACCGGCGATGGCTCGCTCCACGAGGCGCAGGGTGCGCCGCCAGGGGAAACGCTCGTCACTGGCGAAGCGAACCTCGACCCCCTGCGGGTCGTCTCTCACGTCGCGCACCGTGTCTCCTCGTCGCGGTACCTCAGACTGGCGCCTCGACTATACTGGGGACCCCTCAGGAGCGAAAGGAAGAGGTTGAGGATCGGACGCACGCAGAGAAGGCGGACGACCCCGAGGCGCGCGCTCGCCGTGCCGACGGGCGTCCTTGCCGTGGCGTTGCTGGCCGCCGCGCTGGCGGCTTTCGTGGGCGCGACGCCGGCGTCCGCGGCGTCCAGCTTGGACGCCGCCACGATCGACGCCTTCCTCGCCGAGCAAGGCTCTCCCATGACGGGAAGCGGCGCCACCTTCATCGCCGAGGGCGGCGAGCACGGCGTGGACCCGGCGTTCCTCGTCGCCGTGGCCGGCGCCGAGTCGAGTTTCGGCCTCTTCCTGTACTCGTCGGAGGGCGACGATGCGACCTTCAACGCGTTCAACTGGTTCTACGCGTCGACGTGGCCGGAGGCCGACTTCGGCTCCTGGGACGAGGCGATCGCCGCGCTCGCCGCCGGCATCGCCGGCGATCTCTACTACGGCAGCGGGCTGTTTTCGGTCTACGACATCGGGCCGCGCTACTGCCCCGACGGGACCGACAACTGGTTGACGAACGTCGCCCTCTTCATGGAGCGGCTCGGCGGCGACCCGCTGGACACGCGCTGGACGGGCGGCGCGCCTCCGCTCGTCGGTGCTGCCCTGCTCGGACTCGACGGTCGCGTCGAGCTCTCGAAGCCGCCGCGCGTCGTGGGCGACGAGGTCGAGGCGCGCTTCACCATCGTCAACGCGGGCGCCGCGGCCGTCGACGTGAAGGACGTCAGACTCGCAGTCAGGGATGCGTCCGGGAAGGCGTACGACTTGGCCGCGCCGGGATCGCTGACCCTGGCGCCCGGTGAGGCTCGCGAGTTCATCGGGTCCTGGACGCTGGTGTCGCAGGGGCGATGGTACGGATGGATCGAGGTGCGCTACGGTGATCAGCGCCTGTTGATCGCGACGCCGCGGGCCTTCGCCTTCACGGCGCGTCTGTCGCGCGACCCCGCGCTGCTCCGCCGGACGCTCATCGAGCTCTGGCTCAACCGGTAGCCCCGGCGCCGGTCGGTCAGCCGGGCTCGTCCGTTCCCAGCACGTCCGCCAGCAGCCGCACGATGCGCGGCGCCAGCCGTCGCTCCGGGTCCAGGCTCGGGTTGTAGATCGCGACGTCGAGGCCGAGCAGCGCGTCGCTCTGCGCGAGAGGCCGCAGCAGCGCCGTCAGCTCGCCCCAGCCCAGCCCGCCGGGGATCAGGTCGTCGACCGCCGGCATCGCCGCCGGGGAAAGCACGTCGAGGTCGACGTGCAGCCAGAACCTGCCCGGCCGCTCGGCGAGCGCATCCGCCGCGACGCGGCCTACTTCCCGCGGCCCCTGGCGGCGTACTCCCCCGTCGTCGACGAAGTGCGCGTCGGGCAGCTCGACGTGGGCGTCGGGCGCGCCCAGTTCGCGCATGATCGCGTGGTCGCGGTAGCCGAGGACCCAGGCGTCGGTGGCGTACACGAGCGGCGGCTCGCCGACGATCGCCGTCAGGGCGCGCGGGCCGCGCCCCGTGAGGATGGCAAGCTCCATGTCGGCCAGGGCGCCGACCGGCGCGCTGGCCCCGTCGTAGTAGTCGAGGTGCCCGTCCACGAAGGCGAGGCCGACGCGACGGTAGCGCTCGCGCAGGGCCGCGAAGATGCCGACGAGGATCCCGCAGCACCCGCCGACGACCACGGGGATGTCGGGCGAGTCGAGCAGTTGCGGGATGCCCTCGCGGATGATCTCGGTCGCCTCGCTCACTTGGCCATAGGCGACGATGCCGGTCGTGCGATCGCGGGCCGCGTCGGTGATCGCGATGTCGAGATCGCCGAGGTCGGCGACGGCGACCCCGGCGCCGCGCAGCGTGGCGTCGAGGCCGGCGGCGCGCAGCGCCGCCGGCATGAGGTTCACGCCTTCGAGCAGCGACTCCGACTCCATGGGCGCGCCGAGCACGACCACGCCGGTCTGCGGCGGCTTCCTGCGGAACACAGGTCTCACGCGTCATCCCCCCAAGGCATAACGCCTAGGCATACCCCAGAAGGAAGGTCTCGATGCGTTGGGCGAGGTCGGCGACGGGCAGGTCCTCGACGCCGCCGTTGCGTGTCGAGTCCTGGTGGAAGGTCGCGATGCCGCGTCCCTCGAGGAAGCAGCGCACGAGGCGGATGCTGCCGCCGTGCGTGACGAGCAGAGCCTGACGCTCGTCGAGGGCGACGTCGCGCAGGCAGGCGAGGACGCGCCGCTGCTGCTCGGCGAGGCTCTCGCCGCCGGGGAAGCGGAACGTGTCGGGATGCTCGCGGTAGCGGCGCCAGGTGTCGGGCTCACTGGCGACGATCTCGGCGAAGAGACGCCCCTCCCAGTCGCCGCGGTTCGTCTCCGCGAGGCGCGGGTCGACGATCAGGGGGACGACCCGGCCGGCCGGCCCGGCGTCCTGCGCCGCCCCGTCGGCGTCGCCCTGCAGTTCGGCATGTACGAGCTCCGCCGTCTCGCGAGCTCGGACAAGGTGGCTCGTGACGATGAGCTCGAGACCGCGCCCGCGAAGCGCGCGACCCTGGTCGCGCGCTTGGGCGCGGCCCACTTCGTTCAGCGGCACCTCGGCCCACCCCTGGCAGCGCGCGGGCTCGAGGTTCCAGTCGGTCTGGCCGTGACGGAGCAGCAGGATCATCGGCTCGGGAGAAGGCATCGGCGGCCGTCGGCGAGGGCGGGCGCGCTGCGGTATGGGAATGACGGCGACGCGCTCAGTGGAACCTGAGCAGCGTGTCGCCGCGCACCCCGAGGCGCAGCGTCTCGACGGAAATGACCTCTTCCGGCGGGATGTTCCCGAGGTTCACGTTGGCGCCGAACTGCTTGATGAACCACACCTGCTGGCTCTTGACCGGCGCCTCGAAGAGGAGGTCCCTGGAGTCGACGGCGGTGACGATCTCGTCGAGCAGACCTTCCTTGACCTCGCCGCCCGGCTGGTAGATGCCGACCGTGCCCGACTCGCGCCCCTCGGTGACGACCTTCCAGGCGCCGGCGTCCAGCTCGCGCTTGATGCTCTCGACCCACTTGTACGGGGCGATCACGACATCGGTGTCCTTGCTGCCGACCTCGCTCAGGACCTTGAACTCCTTGGTCAGGCGGCGCAGCAGGGCGATCTTGTCGTCCTCGTCCATGGGGATCGTGCCGTCCGACACCTCGATATGGTCCATGCCCATGGCGCGGACCACCTGGAGGTACTCCTCGAGCTTGTTCTGCCGCAGGCAGACCTCGAACAGGGTGCCTCCGAAGCAGACGGGCACGCCGTGGCTCTGGTAGAGGTCGATCTTTTCCCTGAGATGGGGCGTGACGACGGCGGTTCCCCAGCCGAGTTTGACGACGTCGACGTAGCCCTCGGCGACGGCGAGGAAGTCGCGCACCTGGTCGAGGCTGTAGCCTTTGTCGAGGACGTGGGTGATCCCGCTCTCGCGCGGCTTGGCCGTACGCTCGGGGAGCCTGAGGAAGTCGATCATGTGCGTCCTCCCGTGACGCGGCGCGGTCGCCGCCATCTTCGGCGCCATCCTAGCAGAGCCTTCGGCCGGCGCGGCGGAGCCGGCGCCGGCCTGCACGCCCGCCGCGTCACCGCCGTTGCGGCTAGCGCGCCGGCACCTGCTGCGTGATGCAGTGGATGCCGCCGCCGCCGTAGGCCACGACGGGCGCCGGCACGCCGACGACCTGGCGCCCCTCGAAGACCTCTCCCAGGAGTTCGAGGGCGGGCAGGTCGTCGGCGTTCCCCGCCGTCGGCACGATCACCGAGCCGTTCGCCTGGTAGATGTTGACGTACGTCTCGACGATGTCTCGGCCGCCGATCGAGACGGGTGCGGCGCGCAGGTCGAGCTCGACGACCTCCAGCGGCCTGCCGAGCGCGTCGGCCGCCTCGAGGCGGCGCCGGTTCTCCTGCAGGTTGGCGAAGTCCGGATGCGACGGGTCGCGCACCATGTGCAGGAGCACCCGCGCCGGCCCGATGAAGGCGGCGACCCCGTCGACGTGCCCGTCGGTGTCCGGGTCCTCCTCCAGCCCCAGGCCCGAGACGAGCCAGATCACCTTCTCGACGCCGAGGAAGTCCTTGAGGCCCTGCTCGATCTCGCCTTTCGAGAGCCGCGGGTTGCGCGACGGGTGCATGAGGCAGCTCTCGGTCGTGATGAGCGTCCCCTCTCCGTCGACCGTGATCGACCCGCCCTCCAGGACCATCGGGGTCGCGTACCGCGGCACGCCGAGATGACCGGCGAGCCGTTCGCCGATGCGAGCGTCGTCGTCGTAGGGCAGATAGCGCTCACCCCACGAGTTGAAGGCGAAGTCCGCCGCCGCGATCTCGCCGTCCGGGCGCCGTACGAAGAGAGGACCGCTGTCGCGGATCCACGAGTCGTCGAGCGGCAGCTCGACGACTTCGATGCCGTCCGACCCGCAGTAGCTTCGCGCCTCGGCGCCCTCACCGGGACGCGCGAGCATCGTCACCGGCTCGAACCGCGCGATGGCCCGCGCCACGGCGGCGTACGTGTGCTGCGCCAGCATGTAGTGCTCGCCCCAGTAGGCTCGCGTGCGCGTCGGCCAGCCGATGAGGCAGCGCTCGTGCGGCGCCCACTCGGCCGGCATCCGGTAGCCGTCGTCGCGGGGGACGCCGGATGGTGGTGACTGCCCATCGTGTGGTGTTCGCGCCGCGCTCGCCATGGTGTTCCTCCTGACCGGGACGGTAGAGCCCTTGACGCCTCAAGGGCAAGCATATCTAATTGGTCAAGCATTTAACTTCGGTGACACGGCGCGGGGGTGCGCGCCGGACAAGGGCGCTGCGGCGTGGGTGCGGCCGAGGAGGCCGCCCGCGGGCGCGGCGGAGGGCGACCAAGGGGGACGACATGACTGCATCATCCGGCTTCACGCGTCGCGGAGGCCGAAGCGTCGCGCTGCCCTTGGCGGTGCTGGTCGTGGCGCTCGTTGTGCTCGCCGCGGTCGCGTCCGCCTGCGGCGACGAGGGCACGACGACGACCGGCGGCGGCGACACCGAGGTCCTGCGGCTCGCCTCGTGGATGACGCTCTCGACCTGGGACCCTCGGGCGAGCTCCGGTGACGAGCCGCTCTTCCTCGCCAACCTCTACGAACCCCTGCTCTACGTGAACCCGCCGGGCAGCGCCGAGCCGTACACACCCTGCCTGGCGACCTCCTGGGAGGTCTCCGACGACGGGCTCACCTGGACGTTCCGCCTGCGCGAGGGCGTCACCTTCCACGACGGTGAGCCGTTCAACTCCGCGGCCGTCAAGGCGACGATCGAGTCGACCCTCGACCTCGACCTGGGCGCCGCCTACATGTGGTATCCGGTCGAGAAGATCACGACTCCCGACGACTACACCGTGAAGTTCAAGACAAGCTACCCGGCGGCCCTCGACCGCGTCGCCACGGCCATGTACGGCGCGTGGATGTTCAGCGCCAAGGCGGCCGGCAAGAGCACGAAGTGGTGGGACACGCCGCACGAGGCCGGGACGGGCCCCTGGATGCTCGAGTCGTACGCCCCCAACGAGGAGACAGTGTTCGTGCGCAACCCGGACTACTGGGGCGGCTGGCAGGAAGGGCAGTTCCAGAAGGTCGTGATCAAGTACGTGGACGAGTCGGCGACCCAGCGTCAGATGCTCGAGGCCGGCGAGGTCGACTATGCCGACGGCCTCTCGCTCGACAGCATCCCCGCCATGAAGGACAGCCCCGACGTGAAGATCGTCGAGGTCCCCAGCATCCAGAACTACGTGCTGCAGTTCAACACCCAGCGCAAGCCGCTCGACGACAAGCGCGTGCGTCAGGCGCTCTCGTACGCCCTGCCCTACGACGACATCATCGAGCTGGGCACCAACGGTTACGCCGTCCAATCGCGCGGGCCGACACCTGAGAACCTGTACCCGTACGACCCGGAGCTCTTCCAGTACACCTACGACGTCGAGAAGGCGAAGCAGCTGCTCGCCGAGGCCGGCTATCCGGACGGCGGCTTCAAGCTGAAGCTCACGTACGCCTCCGACGAGCAGTTCGCGCCCAAGTTCGTGCCGCTCATCAAGGAGGCCTACGCCGAGCTCGGCGTCGAGGTCGACCTGCAGCCGCTGCTGTTCGAGCAGCAGTGGGCCATGGCCAAGGGCGCCGCCGGCCAGCGCCAGGACCTCTTCACGCTCATCTGGTGGCCCGGGTTCCCCGACGGCTACGACAGTCTCTACTCGCTGTTCCACAGCGAGGAAGACCCGCTGTGGAACATGTCCTACTGGTACGACAAGACCTACGACGACCTCATCGACACCGCCTTCAGCGACGAGCCGACCGATCCCGACAAGGCTCTTGAGCTCTACAAGCAGGCGCTGGCCATGGTGGTCGAAGAGGCGCCGGCCGCCTTCTTGTTCGATCCCGAACGGGTCTACGGCGTGAGCCCGACGCTCGTGCTCGATGAGATGGCGCTCAACCTCAACTACACCTCGGTGCTCTCGTTCTACCACGTGACCAGGTAAGGGCGGAGGGCGGGGCGGCGGCCGGCACGGCCGCGGCCCCGCCCGGAGCCCTGCGACCGCGTGTCCACGATTCCACGGGAGGCCTGATGTACCTGACCGGGGGGGAGCGCCGGTGAGCGTTCGCGCCTACTTGGTCCGGCGGTTCGCTCTGCTGCTGCTCGTGCTCGTCGGGGTCTCGGTGATCACGTTCCTGCTCGTGCGCGTGGTGCCGTCAGACCCTGCGGCCATCTACGCGGGGCCGCGCGCCCGGGCGCCGCAGATCGCCGAGGCGCGGCGCATCCTCGGCCTCGACAGGCCCCTCTACGAGCAGTACGGTATCTATGTCCGCGACCTCGTGCAGGGCGACTGGGGCACGTCGATCCGGACGCGACGGCCGGTCCTCAACGACATCCTGCGCTTCCTCCCGTACTCGCTCCAGCTCATCGGCGTCTCGCTGCTCATCTCCATCGTCGTCGGCGTCTCCCTCGGGGCGCTCACCGCGCACATGAAAGGGCGCTGGATCGACCACGTGACCCGGGTCTTCGCCATCGGCGGCGTGTCGCTGCCCTCGTTCTTCCTCGCCATCGTGCTGCAGATCATCTTCTTCCGCGCGCTCGGGCTGTTACCGGTCTCAGGCGAGCTCGACATCGCCGTGGCGCAGGCGCACCCGGTCACGCAGATCACCGGCATGACCGCGGTCGACGCGCTCATCACCGGCAACTTCGTCGCCTTCTTCAACGCCATGGAGCACCTCATCTTGCCCGCCCTTACCCTGGCCGCCTTCTCGGCCGGCGTCATCACCCGGATGACCCGCTCGGCGATGCTCGAGACGATGGGCCAGGACCACATCCGCATGGCCAAGGCGATGGGCGTGCCGACGCGCGTCGTGGTCCTGCGTCTCGCGCTGAAGAACGCGATGGCGCCGGTGCTCACGGTGATCGGGCTCGAGTTCGCCTACCTGCTGGTGGGCACGTTCTTCGTCGAGCGCATCTTCGCGCTGCCCGGCCTGGGGACGTACGCCACCACCTCGATGCTCAGCCTCGACTACCCGGCGATCATGGGCGTGACGCTCCTGCTCGCGTTCATCTACGTGGCGGTGAACCTGGTCATCGACATGGTCATCGCCAAGCTCGACCCGCGAGTCGTGCTCAGCTAGGGAGCGAGGATGGCCACTCCGGCAGCGGGACGCAGCGGCGGCACGATCGCCATCGGCGACTGGCGCGAGCGCCACCAGTCGACCTTCACCGAGACGCGCCACAACGTACGCGTCTTCTTCCGCGACCGGCTGGCCGTCATCGGGCTCGTGTGGATCGTGCTCATGGTCGTCGTGGCCGTGGCGGCGCCCTGGATCGCGCCGTACCCCGACCAGGGGCGCGGCGCCTCCGACTTGCAGAGCCGGTTCGAGGCGCCGAGCGCCAGCCATCCGTTCGGCACCGACAACCAGGGGCGGGACGTCCTCAGCCGCGTCATCTTCGGCGCCCGGATCCCGCTGGTGATCTCGTCCGTGGTCGCCGCGGCCGTGCTGCTGATCGGACCGCTCCTCGGTGGGCTGGCCGGCTACTACGGGGGCTGGGCGGACGAGGTGATCATGCGCATCACCGACATCTTTCTCGCCTTTCCGGCGCTCGTGCTCGCGATGGCCATGGTGGCGATCCTCGGGCCTAACCTGCGCAACCTCGCCTTGGCCATCGTCGTCACATGGTGGCCGTGGTACACGCGACTGGTGCGCGGCATGGCGGTCTCGCTGCGCGAGCGACCGTACGTCGAGGCGGCCAAGGTGATGGGCGTGCGCGACGAGAGGATCGTGCTGCGCCACATCCTGCCCAACGCGTTCGGGCCCGTCGTCGTGCAGATCACCCTGGACATCGGCACCGTGATCCTCGAGGTCGCCGGTCTCTCCTTCCTGGGACTTGGCGCCAAGCCCCCGACTCCGGAGTGGGGCCTCATGGTGTCGGAGGGCGTCGAGTACGTGCTCGAGCAATGGTGGATCAGTGTCTTCCCCGGCCTGGCGATCTTCCTCCTCGTGCTCGCCTTCAACCTGGTCGGCGACGGGCTCCGCGACGTGCTCGACCCGAGGATGAAGCGGTAGAGCCATGCCCGACCTGCTCGAGATCAAGGACCTGACGCTGCAGTTCAACAGCCTGCGCGGCACGGTGAAGGCGCTCGACGGTGTCAACCTCACCGTGCGCGAGCGCGAGATCATCGGCCTCGTCGGGGAGTCCGGCTGCGGCAAGACGATCACCGGCCTCTCGGTCCTCGGCCTGCTGCCGCGTCCGCAGACCGAGGTCACCGGCGGCCAGATCCTCTTCCGCGGCGACGACCTGCTCGCCTTGGGCGACCGCGCGGTCGAAGACATCCGCGGTCGCCTCGTGGCGATGGTCTTCCAAGACCCGCTCGCCTCGCTCAACCCCGTGTTCACGATCGGGAACCAGATCAGTCGCGTCGTGCGCGTCAACAAGGGCCTATCGCACGCCGAGGCTCGCGAGGCGACGCGGCAGGCGCTCGCCTCCGCCGGCCTGCGTCCCGACGACGAGCTGCTCGACAGCTACCCCCACCAGCTCTCGGGCGGCATGCGCCAGCGGGCCTGCATGGCCATGGCGTTGTCGTGCGACGCCCCGCTGCTGATCGCCGACGAGCCGACCACGGCGCTCGACGTCACCATCCAGGCGCAGATGCTGCGTCTCCTGCTCGACCTGCGCGACGACCTCGGCATCGCGCAGGTCCTGATCACGCACAACGTCGGCGTCGCCGCCCAGACCTGCGACCGCGTGGCCGTGATGTACGCCGGGACCGTCGTCGAACAGGGCCTGACGGCCGAGGTGCTCAAGCACCCGCATCACCCCTACACGATGGCTCTCTACGACTGCCTGCCGCAGGGCAAGAAGGCATCCGAGCTGCACACGATCCCGGGGTCGGTGCCCGACCTGATCGACCCGCCCGACGGCTGCCGCTTCCATCCGCGCTGTGTCCACGCCATGGAGGTCTGCGAGACGGTCAAGCCCGAGCCGACACGCCTCACCGAGGAGCATTGGGTCGCCTGCCACTGGGCCGAGCAGCAGCCCGGCGCAGGCGAGGGAGTCCCGGCATGACGTCGCTCCTCTCGGTCCAGGATCTCTCCGTCCACTTCGCCGTCAAGCGCGGCCTGTCGAGGAAATCGGCCGACGTCGTGCACGCCGCCGACCACGTGTCGTTCGAGATCGAACACGGCCAGACGTTCGCCCTGGTCGGCGAATCGGGCTCCGGCAAGACGACGGTCGCCCGCGCCGTTCTCGGCCTCAACACGCCGACCTCGGGTACGATCGCCTTCGAGGGGCGCGACCTGACGGCGCTCAAGCGTGGTGCGCGCCGCGACGCCCTGCGCGACGTGCAGGTCGTCTTCCAGGACCCGTACTCGTCGCTCAGCCCCCGAATGACCGTACACGACGTCGTCGCCGAGCCGCTGCGCGCCCACTCGCGCCTGGATGGTCGCGAGCTGAACGCGCGCATCGTGGCGCTGCTCGAGATGGTAGGCCTCGGCACGCAGCACCTCTGGCGACGCCCGCACGAGTTCAGCGGCGGCCAGTGCCAGCGCATCGCCGTCGCGCGCGCCCTGGCGCTCGAGCCGAAGCTCGTGATCCTCGACGAGCCGACCTCGGCGCTCGACGTCTCGGTGCAGGCGCGCATGCTGGTGCTGCTCGAAGAGCTACAAGAGCGGCTCGAGCTCGCCTACCTCTTCATCGCCCACGACCTGGCGGTGGTCGAGTCGGTCGCCGACCAGGTCGCGGTCATGTATCTCGGCCAGATCGTCGAGACCGGCGCTGCTGAGGCGGTGCTGCACGCGCCGCGGCACCCGTACACGCACGCCCTCATCGCCAGCGTGCCCTCGCCGGACCCCGAGCGGCGGAGCGAGCTCGGGGTCATCACCGGCGAGGTGCCGAGTGCGATACGGCCGCCGTCGGGCTGCCGCTTCCATCCGCGCTGTCCGTTCCGCATGGAGATCTGCGACCGTGTCGAGCCAGAGCCCCACGACGCCGGCGGCGGTCGCCTGGTGGCCTGTCACCTGCCCGACGACGTCGATCTCGACGCGCCGCCGGAGCCGCCCGCGGCGGTCACCGAGGAGGACGCATGAACGAGCCAGCCCAGACGGGAATGAAAGGATCGACCCGCGAGGCCGCCACGCCGCGAGCCGCCGGCTATCGAATGCCGGCCGAGTGGTGGCCCCACGAGCGCTGCCTGATCTCGTGGCCGACCGTTTCGCGCGCGTACTGGGGCGAGTACTACCTGCTCGCCCAGGCGACGCACGCCGCCGTCGCCCGTGCCGTCGCCCGTTTCGAGCCGGTGATGGTCATCGCCAACCCAGGCGAGGGCGGCAACGCGAAGAGCTACTGCGGGTCGGACGGCATCGAGGTCGTGGAGCTGCCGATCGACGACTCGTGGATCCGCGACAACGGGCCGTACTTCCTTGTCGGCCCGGACGGGCGCCGCGCGGTCGCCGACTTCACCTTCAACTCGTGGGGCGAGAAGTACCTCCCCTTCGACAAGGACGCGAAGGTCACGCGGCTTCTGTGCGAGCACTTCGGCTGGGAACGCTTCGCGGCCCCCATGGTCCTCGAGGGCGGCGCCTTCGGCGTCGACGGCGAGGGGACGCTCATCACCAGCGAGAGCTGCCTTCTTCACCCGACACGCAACCCTGAGCTCTCGCGCGAGCGACAGGAGGAGATCCTGCGCGACTGCCTCGGCGCCGAGAAGGTCGTCTGGCTCAAGGCGGGCCGCACCGAGGCGACCGATACCGACGGCCACATCGACGGCGTGTGCCACTTCGTCGCGCCCGGGCGCGTGATCCTGCACGTGGTCCGCGAGCCCGAGCACGTCGACTTCGAGAACTTCCGCGAGAACCGGCGCGTCCTCGACAGGGAAACCGACGCGCAGGGCCGGTCCTTTGAGGTCCTTGAGATGGACCGGCGCACGACGACCGACATCGGCGGCAAGCACCTGACGGTGACCTACATCAACTCGTACCAGGCGAACGGCGGGCTCATCGTGCCGACGGCCGGCAGCGCCTACGACGAGCACGCGCTGGAGCGCCTCCGCGAGATCTTCCCCGAGCGGGAGGTCGTCGGGGTGCCGACGCCGGTGCTAGCCTACGGCGGCGGCGGCATCCATTGCATCACGCAGCAGGTGCCGGCCGGAGTGCGGCCGTGACACGCACAGCCGCACAGCCCGGCCTGACGCCGGGACACCCGCGGGCAGGAGGCGAGCTCCCGCCGACGGCGGCGAAGCTTCTCGCCGCGGCTCGGCAGATCCTGGTGCGCAAGGGCTACCAGGCGCTCACGATGCAGGCGATCGAGCAGGAGGCGGGACTCAACCGCGCCCTGGTGCACTACTACTTCGGGAGCAAAGCGGGGCTTCTGGGGGCGCTGGTCGACAGTCTCTTCGAGGACCCCGCCTTCGGCTACAGCGACACCGTGATGAGCGCGCCCGCCGGCTCCGTCCGGGCGCGCGCCCTCCTGGAATGGCTCGGGCGCATCACCGCCGACCGGCGCTCGGGGCGCCTGCTGTACGAGCTGCTGCCGCACATCCTGCGCTCGAAGAAGCTGCGCGACCGCGTTGCCGGGTTGTACGAGACCTATCGTGAGTTCGACGGCGCGTGTCTCGCCTCGGGGACCGAGGCCGACGCCGAGCTCTGCGAAGACCTCGGGGCGCTCAGCGTCGCCGTTGTCGAAGGCCTCGGCGTACAGGCCGCGGTCGACCCGGACGGCTTCGCGCGCGACCGCGCCTACACGCTGTGGCAGCGCGTGATCACGCTCTTTCTGCAGGCGGAGATCGACAGACACGAGTCGGCCGCGACGTGAAGGCGGCGGAGCACCGGGAGGATGCGGCATGAACGCGGCGAGCGACAAGGATTCAGGGCAGCCGGGCCGGTGCGCCGGGTTCCGCGGCCGCCACTACCTGACCGACCAGGACTACACCCGCGAGGAGCTGCTCGCGCTTCTCGACCTGGCGCTGGACCTCAAGGCGCTGTGGCG
>Ga0315289_10009106_pt1 | contig 14306 bp, 8 predicted proteins | sample YL17G11_40_MG_FD_203452 | JGI IMG/M metagenome (GOLD analysis project Ga0315289, IMG submission 203452) | Sediment microbial communities from Yellowstone Lake, YNP, Wyoming, USA - YL17G11_40 | ecosystem: Environmental > Aquatic > Freshwater > Lake > Sediment | place: USA: Wyoming | collected...
AACCCGCTGGGGTTGTAAAATGCCAAAACAAAAAAAAAAAAAAAAAAAAAAAAAACCTCCTCCTCCTCCCCCATGCAAAAAAAAAACAGGGCGCGCTCGCCCGCGGCGACTGGCACCGCACCAAGGACCTCGTCGCCAAGGGCCCCGACTGGATCGTCGACCAGATGAAAAAGAGCGGCCTGCGCGGCCGCGGCGGCGCGGGCTTCCCCTCGGGCCTCAAGTGGTCGTTCATGCCCAAGGTCTCTGACGGGAGGCCGAGCTACCTCGTCGTCAACGCGGACGAGTCGGAGCCAGGGACGTGCAAGGACCGGGAGATCATGCGGCACGACCCGCACAAGCTGGTGGAAGGGTGAGCCAGAGTCCGGGAGGAAAAACGAGAGAGGGAGAAAGAGGAGCAGAAGGAGCAAGGGCGAAAAAGAGGCCACGGCAGTGGCCTGCGCGAGCGGGAAAAAAAAGTTAAAAAAATGCTCACTTTTTATCCCCCCCCTTCTCCCCCCCCCCCCCCCTCGCTCTCTCAATAAAAAAACACCCCAAACACGGACAAACGCAGCTGCCTCATCGCCGGGACCGCGATGCGCGCCCGGGCCGCCTACATCTACATCCGCGGGGAGTACGTCAACGAGCGCCTCGCGCTCCAGCGCGCCGTCGCGGAGGCCTACGCCAAGGGCTTCCTGGGCAAGGACGCCTGCGGTTCCGGGGTCGACTTCGACGTCAACGTGCACTGGGGCGCCGGCGCGTACATCTGCGGCGAGGAGACGGCGCTCATCGAGTCCCTCGAGGGCAAGCAGGGGAAGCCCAGGCTCAAGCCGCCGTTCCCCGCCAACGTCGGGCTCTACGGCTGCCCGTCGACCGTCACCAACGTCGAGACCGTCGCCGTCGCCCCGACGATCCTGCGCAGGGGCCCCGAGTGGTTTGCGGGCTTCGGGAGGCAGAACAACAGGGGGACCAAGCTGTTCTGCATCAGCGGGCACGTGAACAGGCCGTGCACCGTCGAGGACGAGCTATCGATCCCGCTGCGCGAGCTGATCGAGAAGCACGCGGGCGGCGTGCGCGGCGGGTGGGACAACCTTCTCTGCGTGATCCCGGGGGGGTCCTCGGTCCCGCTCCTGCCCAAGGCGGTCTGCGACGACGTGCTGATGGACTTTGACGCGCTCAAGGAGGCGCAGTCCGGGCTGGGCACCGCGGCGGTCATCGTGATGGACAAGTCCACCGACGTGATCGACGCGATCGCGCGGCTGTCCTACTTCTACAAGCACGAGTCGTGCGGGCAGTGCACGCCCTGCCGCGAGGGGACCGGGTGGCTCTACTCGCTGATGCAGAGGATGCGGTCGGGCGACGCGAGGCTCGAGGAGATCGACATGCTCTGGGAGGTGAGGGAGACGTTTTCTTTTCTTTTAACCTTTTTCTCCGAGCGAGCGGCGACGGCGACGGCGACGACGGAGGCCCGGAACCATTGCTCCCACCTTGCCTTTTCACTGACTTCCCACTCTCTTTTTCTCTCCTTTCTCTCCCTCTCGCCCCCCCTCTCTCTCCCTCTCTCTCCCTCTCGCCCCCCCTCTCCCTCTCCCTCTCTCTCTCTCCCTCTCTCGTGAAACGAAACAAAACAAACAAAACAGGTCACCAAGCAGATCGAAGGGCACACCATCTGCGCCCTCGGGGACGCCGCCGCCTGGCCGGTGCAGGGCCTGATCCGGCACTTCAGGCCGCTGATGGAGGCGCGGATCGGGCAGGCCGCGGAGAGGATCGCGGCGTGAAGGGGGAGAGGGATGCTGGGCTTCGAGGGGGGGGGGGGGGAGGACGTTTGGGAGAGCGAGGGCGTTTTTTGTTTTCGAGATTTGCTCGGTGGGAGGTTGGGAGAGAGAGAGTTTTTCAACCTTTTTTTCTTTTTTCTTAAATAGAGTGTGCAAACGGGACTTGAAAAATATTTTCTCTTCTTCTTTTACAAAAAAACTCATCACAGAGGAGGCACCCTCGAGCGGGAGCGGGAACGAGAGGGCGTCGGCGTCGCTTCATCTCCTTCGTCATCATCTCCTTCTCCTTCTTCTCCTTCTTCTTCTTCTTCTTCTTCTTCTTCTTCTTCCTCCTCCTCCTCCTCCTCGTCGTCGTCGTCCTCGTCGTCGTCGTAGCGCTCCTCCCCTCCGGCGGAAGAGGGCTGCGCAGAGGAGCGACCGGGGTCGGCTGCTCGTCGCCCTTGCTGCTGCTGTTGCTGCTGCTGCTGCTGCTGCGCCGCCCTTGCCACTGCGCCCGAAGGGCCCGCGCCGTCGCCTCCACCGCCACCGCCTCCGTCGCCGTCGTCGCCGTCGCCGTCGTAGTCGTCGTCGGAGTAGAAGCTCCCTTCCTCTCCATCCTCTTCGTCGATACTCATCGAGCCCCCCCTCGCGGAAGGAGTCGTCTTGTTCCCTCCTCCCACAACAACCTTCCTCTTCTTCGCTCCCCCCCCTCCCCCTCCGCGCTTGTACGCCCCGCGGACGTACTTACGCGGCTTCGGCACGGGCTCGGGGAACCGCGCCCGGTCGAGCGGCACCCCCACGGGGGGCGGCGTCTCCCCGCGCGCCTCGGCCTGCGCCCGCAGCACCGCGATGCCCCTCGGCTTGCCAAACCCGAGCGCCTCGCGCAGCCGCTCCCTGTGCTCCGCGGCGCCCTCGCCGGGCTGCCTGCGCAGGGCCCTCCACTCGGGGCGGCACGCGCCGTGCCTCCCCGCGACGAAACGCAGCGCCGGCGTCATGGCGTTGACCTTGACCTTGCCGTGCTTGCACCGCGCGAAGAGCGCGCGCGAGGGGCCGCTGGGCCTCGCGCCCTCGGCGTTGGCGGGCACCTCCTCGCGGCTGAAGCCGCGCGGCAGCGGCCTGCCGCCGACGCCGAAGGCCCACGCGGGCCTCTTGTCCGGGTCGGAGTCGAGGTCGGACGAGGGGGGCGTGGGCGGGCTCGCGGCGCGGGCGCGGGCCGCGGGCTTCTTGCGCTCCTTCTTCTCCTTCTTCTCCTTCTTCTCCTTCTTCTCCTTCTTCTCCTTGGGCTGCTTGGGCTGCTTGGGGGCCTTGGGGAGCTTGAGCTTGAGCTTGCGCGGGGTGTCGCCCTTGGCGGCGGCGGAGCCGGGGAGGGAGGGAGGGCGGCCTCGCTGGCCGGCGGAGAGGAGCGGGACGGCGGGAGCGGAAGCGGCGGCGGCGCCGGCGGCGTCGTCGCCTCGACGTCCGCCGCTGCCGCCCCCTCCGTCCTCCCCTCCTCCTCCCCCTCCTCCCTCCTCCTCCTCCCCCTCGGCCTCCCCCGTCGCCGGCAGCGGCGGCGGCGCCGCGTGCGGGTCCACGGGGTACTCCCCGCCCGCACCGTCCGGCGCGAGCACGGGGGCGCCCCGGTGGGACGCGCCGCCGGGCAGCGCAGAGGGCAGCGAGAGGGCGGCGCCGCGGACGGCGCCGAGCAGGCCCCCGACCCGGACGCCCCCCCCTCCTCCCCCGGCGATCCCGCTCTCCGCGGCGGCGGCGCCGCCTCCCGCCATTGGAGCCGTCGCAGCTGCTGCTGCTGCTGCTGCGGCAGCGGCGGCAGAGGCGGAGACGGCGGCCCCGGCGACGCGCGCCGCGACGCGGGAGGCCGCCCTTGCCCGCTCGACGACGGCGGCCGCGGCGGCGGCGGCCTCGGCGTGGGGGTCGTGGTCGTCGTCGGCGTCGTCGATCTCCCTCTCGTCGTCGGCATCGGCTTCATCTTCGTCATCATCCAAGAGGGCCTTCCAGGAGGTGAGTCCGTGAAGCGGGACGGCCGGGGAAGCGACCTGCTGGGGCGGAGGCGGATGAACTGCTGCTGCTGCTGCTGCTGCTCGCTCTCCCTCTGCTCGCTCTCCCTCTGCCGTCGTCGCCGTCGCCACCGTCGCCGCCGCCGCCGTCGGGAGATCATCCATCTTGCTCCCTGTTGGCTCTGCTCGCGCCACTTGCTCTTCTCTCTTTCTGACGCTGCGTGCGTTTCCTCTGTGGATCGAGCTAGAGAGCGTGGCCCGCGAAGGAGACGACGGAGAAAGGGAGTGAGCGCGCGCGAAGAGAGATCGAGAGATGAGCTCGCAGTGAAATGCGCGAAATTTTGTGGACGCTTTTCCGTTATTTTTTTTCCGCTTCGTCGTTTTTTCCACGCGTGCGACCCCTTTCCTCTTTTTTCCTCCTCTCTCTCTCTCGCGCGCTCACAATGGAAACACTGGACGTCTGATCTACTGACAAATAAAAAACAAAAGCAACAGGGACAACAAAGAACTGGTGATCTGAACATAATTGCATAGATGTAAAATCTCGAAGAAAGTAAGAGAGGAAGAGGACGAAGAGAGAGAAAGTTGCTTCCAACTCCCCCCTCCCTCTCTCTCTCCCCCCCTCCCTCCCCACCACTTCAACTCACGGCCCGCCAAAGTCCCCCGTGTGCATCTTCCACAGCACCGCCAGCAGCAGCAGCGCGCTCGACGCCGAGAACGCTGTCAGAAGGATCAGCCACGGCTTCTCCGACCGCTCCACGGCCCTGCGCACGAGCTTCTCGGCGTGGACCTCCTTCAGGCGCCACGAGTTCTTGACCTCCTCGGCGATCGCCTCGAGCGGCAGGTCGGCCGGGACGACGATGTCCTCGTCGTCGACGGGCCCCCTCCCTTCGGCGCGGTCCTTCAGGGCGCGCTTGCGGTCGGCCTCGGCGCGGGCCTCGCGGGGGTTGGGTTCGTCGCGGCCGTCGGCGCTCCTCGCGCTGCCGCCCCCGCCGGGGCCGCGCGTGCGGTCGCCCCACCAGCCGGCGACGGCGCCGCCGACCCCGGATGCCCACCCGCCGACGCCAGAGGCGACGCCGGAGGCAGCGCCCGAGACCCAGGACTTGGCGGCGTTGAAGGCTCCCTCCTTCTCCCTCGAGGTCGACGACGACGGAGAAGAGGAGGAGCCGCTGCCGTCGGGAGCGGTAGCGCCAGAGTCGACGTCGACGCTGCCCAGCGACGCACTCGAGCGCTCGGGCAGCGCCCGCTGCGGCCTCGCCGAAGCAGAGCCGGCCAGGTCCTCGTCCGCGTGCCCCAGCAGCAGCCCTCGGGACTCTTCCCGCTTCTTCCTCTCCTTTTCCCTGCGCTGCGCCTCCCTGCTGCGGTGCAGGGCGACGATCAGAGCCTCGGTCGCCTTGGTGGCGCTGCCGTCGCTCTCGCTGCCGTCCTCGTCGCTGCGCCTGCTCCCGTCCTCGGAGGAGACCGTGGCGCCTCCCCTGAGCGCGGCGTCAAAGGCCGCGTCGGCCTCCTCGGGAGCCGCGGCGAGGGCGACGGTCTCGTCGAGGACGCCGTCGGCGTCGGCTTCTCCTCCGTCGTCGTCGTGACTTGTAAACGCGAGCGAGGCCGCCGCGGCGGCGTCCGCGGCCCTCACGGCCTCGGCGGTCGCGCCCAGCGCGGCCCCGGAGAGAGCCGGCTTGATCGTCTTGTTGCTGCTCTCCGCGGAGAAGGGAGAAGACGCCGAAGCACTCGAGGCCGAGGTCGAAGAAGAAGAAGCCGAAGAGGAGCCGTCGGCCCTCATGCTGTCGTACGGGTACGGAGCGTCCTCGTCCTTCTCGTCCGAGATGCGGAAGGCGACCCCGGGGAAGAGCTTGTCCGCGGCCTCCGCCGCCTTCTTGTCGGCCTCCGCCGCGCGCGCGGCGGCCTTGGCGGCGGCGCGCTGGGCCGGGGTGCGCGCGGCGGTCCCCGCGGCGACGGCGGCGGCGGCGAGGCGGTCTGACGACGGGGACGAGCTTCCCCCTCTGCCGCTCCAGCGACCGGGGCCCGGCCCACCGTCGCCCTCGCCGTCGCTGCCGTCGCTGCCGCTCTCTTCCGCGGAGGCCAGCGCGCCGTAGCTCGAGAAGCCGTTGCCGCCGTACTGCTGCGGGGCCAGGGCGGCGGCGGCGGCGGCGCGGGCCTCGCGCTCGGCCTGCTCCGCCGTCGCGCCGCGGCCCGTCGCCGCCGCCCTTGCGGCCCTCGACGCCCTCGCGGCCTTGGTCGCGGCGCGGGCCGCCGCGGCCTTGGTCACGGCGACGGCCGCCGCCGCGGCGGAGGCCGCGACCGCGGCGCGGGAGGACGCGTCGGCGGCCGACTTGACGTCGATGATGGGGGCCGCGGCCGCGGCCGCCGCGGCCGCCGCGGCGGCCTCGTACGCCCGCGCCTCGCGGAACCCGGAGTCGTCCTCGTCGTCCTCGAAGGGCTTGTAGACGAGCGTGATCCGCAGCGCGCCGCCGTCGGCCGTGGCGACGGCGTTGGAGGCGGCCAGGGCGGCCGCCGCGTCCGCCGCGGAAGCCAGAGGGGGAGCCGAGGAGGCCGCCGCCGGCGTCGCTGCTGCCGAAGCAGAAGCGCCCCCCGCCGTTGCCACCGAGGCGGCAGCCGCGGCGAGCTGCTTCGCCTGCTGCGCCGCGGCCTCGCTCTCCGGCGACCGCACGGGAACCCACAGCGTCAGGGCCCCCCCGCCCGGAGGGACCCTCGACAGCGGCACGCGCACCACCCCGACGTCGGGCCTGCCCGTGATGTGCGAGTCGCGCACCGAGATCGCGAGCTCCTGCTTGCCCAGGTCCTCGACGAGCAGCTGGAACTCCTGGTTCCAGACGGGGAAGCGGTGCGACCCCGCGTGGCTCGTGGCGTCGTCCCTGCGGGACCGCACGGCCTGCGAGCCCAGCGTGAGCCGACAGTAGGGGTTGGACTGCCAGGGAAAGCCCCACACGGGGAGGTCGCGCCCCTCGTGCAGCACGACCTGCAGCTCCCCGACGAACGAGTCCGGGAGCGAGATGCCGCCGGCCGCGGACTGCGGGCCCAGGGGCAGCGCCGCCGCGAGCGCGTTCTCCAGCGCGTCGGCCTGCAGGACCGCCGAGGCCACGGCGCGCATGACGGCGTCGCGGCCCACGGCGGCCTCGGCGACGGCGGTGATCGAGGGCGGGATGTTGATCTCGAGGCGGCGCGGGAGGACCATCAGCCCGGGCAGGTCGACGGTGAAGAGCTTGGTCAGGTAGGCCTGGAGGATCGGGATGCGCATCAGGCTGGTTGGGAGGTTGGAAGGGAGGGGAGAGAAAGGGGGGGGGGGGAGGGAGGGGAAAAAAAGTGAGTTTTGTCGACGAAGAAGAACCGGACCCCCCCAAAAAAAGAGAAAAAAGAGAGGAAAAAACTCAAAAACTCAAAAACTCACCGGACTCTGTTGTAGGGCAGCAGCTGCACCTTGACGTCCGGCTGCCCGACAAACGCCAGCGACAGCGTGCCCACGTAGGGGGGCATCGGGGCCAGCCTGAGCTTCATCCACATCTTGCACTCGAGGTCGAGGTCGGAGACGAGCACCGGGACCCTCGCCCTCCAGCCGCGGAACATCTTTCCTCTGCCGCTGCCGACCTCGATCAGCAGCAGCATGCGCGCGCCGCCCGTGTACCGCACGTCGACGACGCCGTTGAGGTCCGAGTCCTTGCGCGAGGTCCGCCGCCGCATGCGCGAGAAGCTGGGCGCCTCGTGGTCGAGCGTGAACTCCAGGATGCGGAGGCGCTGCACAAAGCGCGGGACCTGCCCGTCGGCGACGAGGCCGTCGAAGACCGGCTGCAGCAGGTCAGCCAGCCAGCGTTCGAGCCCGCGCTGGTAGATGCGCCAGGCCTTGCGCCAGCACATGTTGACCCACTCGACGGCCTCGGCGTTCTCTTCGTAGAGGACGAGCGCGGTGGAGTTTTGGTTTGGAGACGACGAGGAGGAAGACGACGACCGAGAGTTGCTGCTGCTGCTGCCGTTGCTGCTGCTTCCGTTTCCTCCCTGCTGCTGCTGCGACGGGGTCCCACCGGAGCCGCGGTAGGGCGCGAGGCCGACGTAGGACAGCAGACGCCCCAGGGGCGTGGGCGGCGCTTTGCCGTTGAGGTCGATCGCGCCGCCGCTTCCGCTGACGCCACTTCCGTTGCTTCCGAAACCGTTCGCCGCGAACCCATTAGTGTTCACCGCTGCTGCTTCGGGCTCGGGGGCCCACCACACGAACCGCCGTACCAGCCTCCTCCACAGCGGCAGGTGCGACAGCCAGCGCAGGATCGCGCTGATGCCCAGCGCGGCAAAGACGCCAGCGGCGAAGATGCGGCTCTCGCGGTCGTAGGCGGCGGCGCGCGCGGCCTTGGCCGCCGCTGCCGCCGCTGCCGGGGGCTGGATCATGCGTCGCGCCCCGAGGGGTTGCTCGGTGTGGACGGCCTGTTGCTGCTGCTGCTGCTGCTGCGAGTGGGTTTCGGCGAAGCGGCTGTTTTGTTTTTTCGGTGGAGAAGTTTTTTTTCGAGGAGGTCGCGGGTGAGCTGAAGAGGGATTCGATGGTCGATGGCGAACAAAGATAACGAAAGAATGTCTTCTCTCTTGCTCTCCTTTCTGAACTTCCTTACCCGCTCGTCGACGCCATCACGTTCGAATAGATCCGCGCTGTGTCCTGCCGGACGGGTGCCGGCGGGAGGTCCCGAGAGGGGATTTCGACGGCATTCTTCGCCGTTGTCGAAGGCCGGTGGCGATTGGCAGCCGTCGCCGACGACGAAGAAGACGCGAATTCAGCCTCGTTCGCGCCTCCGCCGCTTATTCCTTTCGCTTCTGTGGCAACACGGCGAAGCGGAAGAGGGGCCTGTGATTGGATGATATGGATTTGATGGGATAGAAGGAGGGCAATATCAGCAAAGTGCTCTCGTGGCCAGCAAGTTGCTTCGTTGTTGTCGACGCTCGGCGTCATCCTCGTCGCCCCATCTTTTCGAACAAACCTGCTTCGGCCTCACGGCCACCGCTCCGCGACACCGCCGAGGCGCTGGTGCTGCTGCCGCAGAGGACGACGACGGCGACGCCTGGTGCGGCGACGGCGCGAGCCGCCTCATTGCGTGCCCCTTCCGCGCAAAGTGGCCCGGGATGAGAGAGCAGAGGCAAGCAAGCAAGAGAGGGAGAGAAGAATTATGGAAAAAAAACTCGTCCCCCGTCATTTTTTTCTTCGCGCGCGCGAGAGAGAGACCGGCCTCGTCGCCGTCCCCTCCCCCACACCCACACGAAGCTCCTTGTTTCTTTTTGATTGCATTCGCGAGAACAAAAAAAAATGAAATGAAAAGAAAGGCAAGCGGGGTGTTTTTTTCTCTCTCTCTCTCTCTCTCTCTCTCTCTCTCTCTCTCTCTCTCTCTCTCTCTCTCTCTCTCTCTCTCTCTCTCTCTCTCTCTCTCTCTCTCTCCTGCAGCGCCGCCGTACTCAGCCTCCTCCAAAAAGGCGCGCCCCGGGGTCCTGGACCCGCTGGATCACCCTCAGGAGCGCGGCACTCTCGCGGTCGCGGATCTCCTGCAGGTGCGTGGCGGCTCGCGCTCGCGCTGCCTCGGCGGCGTGCTCGAGGTTGAACCGGGGCGCGAAGGGGTTGGCGTCGAGCGGCGGGTCGTCTTCGGCGCCCTCGTCTTCCTCTTCCGATGCGTCAGAAACGCCCGCCGCGGACGCATCGATGTTGCTCGAGAAGGAGAAGCGCGCCCCGTTTGCGCCCTGCTGGCGGCGAACGCGGGATGGGCTCGAGAGCGCCGCGAAGATCCTGGCGGCCGCCGCGGCGTCGAGGGCGCGAGAGTCGTCGCCGTTGCCGTCGTCTCCGACGCCGCCGCAGTCCGCGCAAACGCCGCCGCTCCCGTCGAAAGCCGCCAAGCGCTCCGAGACGGTGTTCCCCGCCTCGTCGGCCGCAGCCAGGCCCCCCAAGATGTTATCGAGCATGCGCACGCGCGTGGGCGCCGCCAAGATCGGCGCCCGGCACTGCGGGCAGCAGGGAGCGGGGACTGCCGCTGCCGCCGGAGCAGCTGTCGCCGCCGCGAGCGAGACCTTTACGCTCCTCGCGAGGCACCCGCCACAGAACACGTGGCCGCACCCTCCCACAGCGTAGGCCGCGGCGACGGGGTCGAGGCAGATGCCGCAGGTGGCCTCCTCGAGGGCCGAGGCGAAGGCGGAGGCGAAGGCGCGGGGGGCAGCTGCCGTTGTCGCCTTGGAGACCTCCTCCATAGCATCGTCTTCCCCTTCTCCCGCCTCGTCGTCGTCTTCGTCGTCGTCGTCGTCGTCGAGGACTACCTCGATCTCGATCGACTGAGCAGGGACTTCGGCTGAGGAGGGGCGGCATGGGGCGCCCAGGCGCGAGGAAAGGCGGCGGACCATGTTTGTTTTTTGTTTCAGGAGGTCGAGAGAGAGAGCCGTAGGAGATAAGTGAAGAGACGTCCTCGACAACGGCAGCACTCTTCGCTTTCGCTCGCGCCTAGCCTCGAGAGAGGAAATAATTCAACAGGAATTCTTCTCTCTCTTTGAAATCCCTCTGGTTCCTTCTTCTCCAAATGGCAGCAAAAGCAGGAGGCGCCCTGCTGGCCCTCGGAGGCGCGCTATTTGCTAGAAAGAACAGTAGGAGCGGTGAGTGTGCTGCTTCGATCGGAGAGAACGAAGGAAAGCAAGATTCGCTTCCAAGAGTTTCGAAGGTGACGGGGCGATGCGGACAGGCTCGACACCGCTTCTTGCGACTGCTTCGAGGCCTTTTCTCGCTCGGCTGGTCATCTTGCTGGATTCGAGACGTCTCTGTGCCGCGCCTAGTCGACCTCGAGATGACTGTTTGCAAGCTGTGGACGCGCCAATCCTGCGGGACAATTCGTTTTTTTCTTCTTCGTTTTTTGCCCGCTCACTCACGTGTGGCCTCCCCCTTCTCTCCCTTTCGACCGCTCTACCTCTTCTTCCTCTTTCTCTCTCTCTCTCTCTTTCAGGTTCCGGCGGCAAGAACAAAAACGACGACAATTCCACCTCCCCGACGAAGGGAGGAGAAGAAGCAAGCACGTCTGCTCCCGCTGCCTCCCCCTCCCCGCGCCGCCGCCTCTTCGGCGGCTCCCGCTCCCGCTCCCGCTCCCCTTCGCCCGGCGCCGCTTCTCCGACGACGATCGCAGCCTCCAACCCCTCAACCAAGCTCGCGGCCAGGGCCTCCGCTGCTTCTCCATCCCCCCACTCCAAATACGCGCCTCTGACCCTCGATCAGGCCGCGGCCATCGACGAAAACGCCGCAGCGATCACCCGCAGGGTCGACGCCAAGGCGCGGAAAGTCCGCGGCGAGGCCGCGGCGCGGCTCTTCCTCTACCTCGCGCTCGCCGCGCTCGCTCTCAGGCTCGTCGGGCCCAGGTTCGGCGCCGTCGTCGGGGCCATCCTGGGCCTGGCTTACGGCCAGTTCCTGCGCGGCAGCGTCGCGAGGCAGTGGGCAACCCGGAGGAGGACGCACGCGACGGTGGCGAGGGCGAGGGCCGCGCTGGCGGCCGCGGCGCTCGGCGGCGAGCGCGCCGCGGCGGCGCGCTCGCGGTTTGACGGGACGTGGTACCGCGACGCGGCGGCATCTGACTCGATGGACCGTGCCTTGGACGTGATGGCGATCCGCGGGATCGTCCGCAAGGCCATCGCGCTCGTCAAGGGCCTGGTCCTCAAGGTCGACTGCAGCAACGGGCCCGGCTCCTCGGGGCTCTTCACGCTGCAGGTCTTTTCCGTCATTCCCATCCTCAAGATCACCGAGCGCTACCCGTTGACGGGCGCCCCCGTCGAGCACCGCAGGAGGGACCTGCGCTCGGGGAGGGCCGCGGGCTCGACCGAGCTGCTCGCCGACGGGCGCCTCCGAACGACCCTGGTCTGGGAAGGGTCGAAGCCCGGGTCCGGCACCGACGCCTACGAGGTGAGCGCCGACGGGAGGACGCTGACGGTGTCGAGCTTCCTCAAGGTGGGCGGGGAGACGGCGTCGTACCGGGTGGTGTACCGCAAGGCGGAGTGAAGACGTGAAGTGGAGAAAGAGAGAAAGAATAATTAAAGAACGAAAACGCCAAAACCTTTTTTTTTTTTTCGCATTTGTTTGTTTGTTCAGAAATTGCAAAATCATTTCCCACATCAAAACCAAAAAAACTGACTCTCTCTCTTCTTTCTCTCTCTCTCTCTCTCTCTCTCACACACACACACACACACACACACACACACACACGCACACGCACACACACCCACTCACCCTCTCTCTCTTCCTCCCTTCTATCGGCGAGACCGTACCCCCTCGCGCTCCACCTCCATCTCGAGCTCACGCCTCCCTCCCTCTTTGCCGCTGCCACCACCGCCACTCCCGCCGCCACTTTCGCCCCCGCGGGCGCGCTTTGCGCCCCGGAGCGCCGGTGTCGCTGGGCCCTTGCCCTTGCCGCCGCCGTCGCCGCAACTGATTCCCCGACCTCGCTTGCCCGAAGCAGCAGCAGCAGCAGCGGCAGCAGAAGTAGAAGAAGAAGGGCCAGCGAGGTCCTCGATGTCGTTCCCTCCTCCTCCTCGCCGCTGCCGGCCTCCTCCTCTCGCCGCGCCGCGCTCGGCTTCCTCCTCGTCGTCGGAAGGGTCCTCGGGCCCCTCCGAGTCCTCCTCCAGCTCGCCGCCGTCGTCGCCATCCTCCTCTCCCTCGTACTCGAGCTCGTAGTCCTCTTCGTCTTCGTCCTCTTCGTCGTCGGAGTCGCCCTCGACATACCGAGCTCCCTTCTCCGCTTTCCCGTCTCCCTCCTCCTCCATCTCGGCCTCGGCCCTGTCCAGCACCGCCTCGTACTCTTTCTCCGGAAAGTTGTAGATGTCCCCGTAGGTCCCGGAACGCAGCCGCTGCAGCAGCTCCTGCTCGATGGACGTCTCGAGGCGGGCGGCCTGCTCGGCCTTGGCCTCGCGGCGGCGCTCGCGCTGCTCGGTGCGCGTCGCGAGCGGCACCAGCGTGGGCTTGGGGCGAAGGGCCAGCCTCCGCGCCCGGATCAGGTACTGCGTGATCTTGGTCAGCCGCTGCTTGTTCTTGTGGGCCAGGAACTTGGGGAAGTGCGCGAGGTGCTCGTCGACCTGCTGCAGGGCCTTCGCGTACGACGACGCGAGCCTGACCTTCTGCCAGAGCTTGGCCGGCGTGTGCGCCCGCTCGATCGTCTTCATGAAAAGGTAGAGGCGGCCCGTGGCGCGGTCCTCTCGGATGGTCGCGTACCGGGAGTTGGCCAAGGGACAGGATGAGCGGTTGCAGAGGCCGGAGACGTTGTACTCGTTGCGGCAGAAGTTCTGGGAAGTGGGTTGGAGAGGTTTTTTGAGTTTTTGAGTTTTTTTTCTTGGGCCGCCGGCGTCGACGCTGGGCTAGCTCTGCATGTCTCAATGCTTCTTTTCTTCTCGTTTATCTTTTTTCCCCTCGTACCTGCTTAAGCGTCTTCACTTTGAACGTGCAATGACCATGGTTGACCACCTGCCAGATGACCTGTTTTTTTTGGGAGATCGAAGTTTGGATGAATAAAAAAAGGAGAGAGGAAATGAGCGACGACGGACGAGAAGAGCGGCGTTGATGCAGCCGTCGCTGGGAAAACGACAGCAGACGGCAATTCTATTTCTCCTTGTCTCTCGCCGACTAGGGCGTCTACAAGTCGGAGAATGCGTGCGGAGAGAGAGAAAGACACCACGTACCTCGTCGTGCTGCATTGTGACGAGAGCCTACACGGAAAGCCACAGCCCGCGGCGAAGGTGAAAATAAATAGAAAGAGAGAGAAAAGTGGGAGCATGCCGCGCCCAGTTTTTTTTCCGTCAGCCCGCACTCTTCGCCGCCGACTCTCTTTCGCCCTTTAATCAGTCCAAAAATGAAGCTCTCCGCCAGGGACGCCCGCGCGGCCAGGGCCTGCCTCCTCACCGCCTCCTTGGCCGGCGTCGACCTCTTCTTCGAGCCGCACGGCAAGGCCGACGGCGGCGACGCGTTCTCGCTCACGCTGGCCGACGGGACCACCGTCATCGACCAGCCCAACGCGGCGGCTTTCGCGATCGCCCAAGCGGCCGCGGCGCCGGGGACGAAGGCGGCCCTGCTCGGCGAAGGAACCGACAAGGAAGCCCGCGCGCAGATCGCCGACTGGCTCTCCAGCGTCCACTCGACGCTCGCGCTCATCAACGACGACGCACTGAAAGTGCTCAATGACGCGCTGCTGGACCGCACGTTCCTGGTGGCTAGCACGTCGTCGATTTCGACTAGTTTTGGTACTAGCCCCTCGCTCGCCGACGTTGTCGTCGCAGCGCACGTCGCGGACGCGTGCTCCGCGTTCCCCGAGGCGCAGCTGGCGCACTTCCCGTGCGTCGCACGGTGGTACGACCACGTCGCGGCCCTTATCGGGGGCAAGGTCGTGGAAGGGAAGCCGCTGCTCCCGAGGGGAAGGCTCGACAGGCCTAGTCTCAAAGCGCCGGCGACGCCGGGTGCCGCCGGCGCCGGCACTGTCGCTCCGGCGAAGGGCAAGGGGGACGACGCGAAGAAGAAAGGAGGCGCTGGAGCTGCAGCTGCTGCTGCTGCAGCAACAGCCGCGCCCGCGGCCGCTGCTGGCGCTGCTGGCGCTGCTGCCGC
>Ga0315289_10009107_pt1 | contig 14306 bp, 10 predicted proteins | sample YL17G11_40_MG_FD_203452 | JGI IMG/M metagenome (GOLD analysis project Ga0315289, IMG submission 203452) | Sediment microbial communities from Yellowstone Lake, YNP, Wyoming, USA - YL17G11_40 | ecosystem: Environmental > Aquatic > Freshwater > Lake > Sediment | place: USA: Wyoming | collected...
CGTGTGGCGGTGGGGGGTGGGCGGCGGGCGTTGGGCGGACGGCGGAGGGCGGTGGGTGGAGGGCGAAGGGCGGACGGCGGAACGTTTAGCGGCCGCCGGCACGGCGGCCAAGCAGGGGCGGACGGCAGACCCTTTAGCAGCCGTCATCCTGCGCTCTTATACCGGCGAAGTACTCGAACCCGTGTTGGCCGCCGGGCCGCGGGCGAAGCGGAAAACGTTCGACTTCGCCGCCGAGCAGGCTGTTCGGAAAGGGGACTTGGACATCACCCAGGTCGGCCGGGAGGCGAAAATGCCGTGGGAGATCGATGGCCGCCATTGGCACACTGTGGCGCGGGTCGGCCGCAACGGCCATCCCTGCCGCTGGGACGGCCGCATCCTCGCCGAGGTGATCGAGCGCATCCAACAGCAAACGGACCTGCTGAGCGAAACCGACTGGAATTCGCGGAGCGTGGTCGAGATTCGCGCGGCCAAGAAGTCGAACGGCTGGTTCTTCCACGCCATTACCGGCGAAGAGTGGCTGCTGAAGATGAAGTTCCGCACCGCCCGCAATACCTTCAGCCGCGAAGACCTCGTGGAGAAGCTCGCACTGAAGCCGCTCAACGAGATGCGCGAGCTGCCGCTGTACGGCACCGAGCCCCGGGTGCGGTGCAAGAACCTCCGCGGCCCCTGGCAGGAGGTCGAACTGCGCGTCCACAGCTACCAGGAGATTGATCGCCCCGAGTTCTGGAGTTTCCTCGACCAGGCAGTGGCCGGATTTGCCAAGTTCACCGAGCGGGTCGAGCACCAGGCCGACATCCTGCAGCCCTGGAAGCAATTGGGACAGAAATGGCATTTTGCCCGCCGCGGCTTCCCGCTGGGGAAAACCGTGCAGTGGGACGTCGAGGTGCTGGAGAAACTGATCGAATTGCTCGCGGAGGTGGCGCCGGACGTGCAGTTCCTCTGGAACAACAAGCAGGTGGTTCCCGCCTACGTGCCGCACCAGAAAGAACCTTGGGCGGCCGTGCAGACCAAGAAAGTTGACGCGGTCCACTTGATCCTCAGCGGGCCGAAGGGCCGCGTCACGCTCGGCCAGTTGGCCGACTTCGCCCACGATCCGCAAATCGACGGCTCCCGCCCCGACCGTGATCTAGTGCGGCTGCGGTTCCGCACCGTGGAGGATTTGTCGCGTGCAGATTTGCCGCGGTTGCTCCGCGAGCATCTGTTGTCGTTGGGGGAACAGTAAAGGGATTGGGGATTGGGGGATTCAGGGATTGGGGGATTTAGGGATTGGGGATTAGAAACAACTGGATCCGAATCCGAATGATATGATATTGGCGGAGGAGTTTTTGTGCTGCGACTCATAACGTTGAGATTGTCGCAACTGGTGCATACACAGCGCGAAAAGACCTGAAAGCGGAAGACTCCAGCTTCAACCCCGCCGACGGCAGTCGGCGGGCGTTTGAACCCGTGAACATCCCGAGTCCTTATCTCGGATCCCCGATCCCTAATCCCCAATCCCTAATCCCTGACCCCTTGCCACTCCCATGTCCGATTCGCTCCTGCCAGCCCGATTCCTTTATCGCTTCTCGGTGCCGTGTCGGTACCGCGATCCATTGTGGACGGCCGAAGGGGCGGCCTTGGACGAAACGCACCGGCTGGTCAATCTGGCCGAATTAGAAGGGCAGGCCGCTTTTGCCGACGTCCGCGTTGCCTGGAGCGAGGCGGGAGTGGCGTTTGCGGTCCGCGTGGAAGGCAAACGGCAGCCCCCTTGGTGCCGCGCCGGCCGGCCCGAGGACAGCGACGGCCTGCAGGTTTGGATCGATACCCGCGACGTGCACAACATCCACCGCGCCGGCCGCTTCTGCCATCGCTTCACCTTTCTGCCCGGCGGGGCGGGGCGGCGGCTCGACGAACCAGTGGCGCAGTGGCTGGAGATCCATCGCGCCCGGGAGCAGCCTCGGCCGGTGAAGCCCGAGCAGTTGCAGGTCCGCAGCGAGAAGCGGATCCACGGCTACGTGCTGATGGCCTTCATCGCGGCCGAGGCCCTGACGGGCTTTGATCCGCAGGAGCACCCTCGCCTGGGCTTCACCTACGCGGTGATCGATCGCGAGTTGGGCGAACAGACATTTGGCGTCGGCAGCCCGATGCCCTATCAGGAAGACCCCAGCCTCTGGGCCACGCTGGAACTGTTGCGCCCATGAAGCCACGTGTGCCACGACCACGCAAAGCGTGGTGCCCGGCGCAAAGCGTGGTGCCCGACGCGAAGCGCGGTGCCCGGCCGCAAGGCAAGCAGTGCGGCGACTTTACAACTTGCACTGCTTCTACGAAGCAGTGGCACACCGTCCCAGCATAAGGACTGCTGCCCGTCCACTCAGAAGTCCTCGCCGTAGGCCTGGAATTCATCGTAGCGCTGCCGGGCGAGATCCTCGAAGCGGGTGTGTTTTTCGAACCACGCCAGCTTCACGTCGACGTTGGCCTGCCCGTTGCGCTGCTTGGCCACGATCAGATCGGCCTCCCCACTGTGTCCCCTCTCGCGCGCTTCTTCGCGCGTTTCGTACATCTCTTCGCGGTGGATGAACATCACCACGTCGGCATCCTGCTCGATCGCGCCCGACTCGCGCAGATGGCTGAGCTTCGGCCGGTGGCTTTCCTTGCCCGCTTCCACCTGCCGGTTCAACTGGGAGAGGCACAACACGGGGATCTTCAATTCCCGGGCCAAACCTTTCAGCCGCCGGGCCATTTTGGCGACTTGTTCCTGGCGCTGATCCCTCGGGTCGTCCGGGTGAATGAGCTGCAAATAGTCGATGATCAGCACGCCCACTTTGTTCTTGCGTTTCAGCCGGCGGGCACAGGCGGCGATCTCGGTGACCGTGCGGCTGGGCGAGTCGTCGACCCACAGCGGCGCCGCGCTGAGTTTCGCGGAAGCCTCGACCAGCTTCTTGCGCTCTTCGGCCGACGTACGATCCTTGCGGAACTTGTCCCCGTCGATTTTGCCCTGGGAGCAGAGCAGCCGCTGGGCCACTTCCAGCTTCGCCATCTCCAGGCTTACGAAGAGCACGGGCACGCCGGCTTTGACGCTCACGTACTCAGCGATGTTCAGCGCCAAGGCGGTTTTGCCCATGCTGGGCCGGGCGGCCAGGATGATCAGCTCGGAATCGTGCAGGCCGCCGGTCAGATTATCGAGGTCGGTAAAGCCGGTTTTGATACCGACGCCTTCGGTGCCCTCCAGCCGGGCGTCGATGCGGCGGAAGGCCTCCATCATCAGATCGTGGGCGCTGGTGATCTGGTCGGAGCTGCGCTGGTCGTGGACGGCGAAGATCTTCTGCTCGGCCTGGCTGACGAATTCGCTCGGGTCGATGGCCGTGTCGTAGGCATCGCGGAGGATCTCGCTGCTGGCGTGGATCAACGACCGCAGCGTGGCCTTGTCGCGGACGATCTTCGCGTAGTAGACGGCATTGGCGGCGTAGGGAACCGATTGGGCCACCTCGGCCAGGTAGGCCGCGCCGCCGATGGCTTCGAAATCGCCTTCCGTTTTCAGCCGTTCGATCAACAGCAGCGTGTCGATCCGCTTGCTTGCCTCGTGCATCGCCATCAGGTGGCGGAAGAGCTTTTGATTGGCGTCGGCGTAGAAATCCTCCGGCCGGACGATCAGCGCCACGTCGTCGCACATGTTGGGATCCAGCAGCAGGCTGCCGAGCACGCCCTTTTCGGCGTCGAGGTTTTGCGGGGGCAGCCGATCGAGGATTTCGGCGCTGACTGATGCCAAGCGATGGGTGCCGTCGACGCGCTGAGCGGTGGCCATGGGAATCCGTGCTCCGTGCGATGAATTTCCGCGGCGGCTGGTTCCGTCCGCAGCAAGTGCATCATAAAGCACGGCGCCAGGATACGCAACAAGAATGAGCGTAAGCCGTGTTCAACAATGGGCTTACGATTTCTCGGCTGCTTCGTCCGAATCTTCCTCGGCCACGGACGGAACCACCCAGACCTTCAGTTCCGCCTCGATCTCGTGGCCGACGTGGATGCCGATCGTGTACAGGCCCAACTCCTTCAGCGGCCCTTTCAGCCGCACCTGGTCCTGTGCGATGGTGATGTTGTTACGCTTGACGGCGTTGACGATCTCGGCGGGCCCCACCGAGCCATACAGGTGTCCTTCCTCGTTGGCATTGGCCTCGATGGTGATGCTCAGGCGCCCGAGCTTGTCGGCCAAGGCGTGTAGTTCGGCGAGCCGCGCCTTTTCGATCGCCTCCAGTTGCGCCTGGTGCTTGTCGACCATCCGCTTGTGGTGCTCGGTGGCGAGGGCGGCCAGGCCCTGGGGCAGCAGGTAGTTCATGGCGTAGCCGCGGCGAACCCGGACCACGTCGCCTTGCTTGCCGAGGTGCTCGACCGGCTGGATCAACAACAGTTCGATGCCGCCCAACGGACTTTTCGGCAACCGCTTGCCCCGCGTTAGCGGGTTGCGTTTCTTCGCGGTGGAGGTCTTTGCCATCAGAATCTCACTTTGTGCTTTTCAAAAAGGGATATCATTGCCGCCGGGCGGCTCCGCCATCGACGCATCGAAATCGTCTTGCGGCGGGGTAGCCTGGCTCGGCTGGGCACTCTGCCGCGGCACGGGCCGGTCACCCGCGCCCGCGCCCGCGCTGCGGCCGGCCCCGGGCGCGCCGACCATTACCATCCGATCGCCGATGACCTTCAGCTTCGAGCGCTTCTGGCCGTCGGTGCCTTCCCAGGTATCGAGCTTCAGCCGGCCTTCGACCAGTATCGGCGAGCCCTTGCTGAGATACTCGCAGACAACCTCCGCGGTTCGTTCCCACAACGTCACGTCGACAAACGTGGTTTCCTCGACCCATTCGCCGTCGGGTTTCTTTCGGCGCTCGTTGACGGCCAGGCCGATGTCGGTCACTGCCATTCCGCTGGGAATGTAGCGCAACTCGGGGTCGCGGGTGAGATTGCCCAGCAGGATTACGCGGTTGTAACTTTTCATGGCGAATGTTTCTCCTTGAGTTTACTGGTCCTCGTCGTCTTGCAGGGACGCGAAATCTTCCTTTACGACGCCGACAGGCACATCCTTCACGGCCTCGGACGGCTGAGGCGCTGCGGCCTCGGCGGCAGGGGTGAAGCTGGCCGACTGCGCGTGCGCGACCAGCGCATCGACAATCCGCGGATCGACCTTCAGGAACAGCATGCGGAGGATGTCCTCGCTGAGCTGAAACTGCCGCCGGATGCCGGAAAGTTGCGAACTATCGAGCCGGAAGTACGTCAACCAGTAAGTGCCCTTGCGGTGGCCCTTAATGGGATATGCCAGCCGGCGTTCCTCCCAAAGGCGGCTGACGAGGATTTCGCCGCCGGCCTTCTGGATGGCCTCCTGGATGCGGGCAGAAACCGCCTCGGGATCCCGCCCGTAACGGTTGCTGTCCAGAATGAACATCCCTTCGTAGACGTTTGCAGCCAAAATACTCTCCTCGCAAACGGGTAATGCAGTGTGTCGTAGGTCAGGCTTTCTAGCCTGACTCCTTCTGGTTCTAGTCAGGCTGGAAAGCCTGACCTACTTTGCGGCTCCTTAATTGTATCGATTCATGCAGGCCTCAGTGCCTTCGCGAGCCCAGAAGGCTACGGCGTCGGCCGCCTTCCAGACGGCCTCTTCCATGTCGGCGATTTCCTCCTTGGTGAACTTGCTGAGCACCCAGTCGGCCCAGTCCCAACCTTCCGGCGGCGGCCCAATGCCGATCCGCAGCCGTGCGAACTCCTCGGTCCCCAACCGGCCAATAATATCCTCCAATCCTTTTTGACCGCCGGAGGATCCCTTGAGGCGGAACCGCAGCTTGGCCACCGGCAGGTTTATATCGTCGGAGACGACGAGCAGGTCCTCATCGCACAGTTTGTAAAAACTCTTGGCCTCCTGCACGCTGATGCCGCTGCGGTTCATGAACGTCAGCGGCGTCAGCAACAGCGTTTTCTGGCCTTCGATGTCGGCCTCGACAATCTCCCCGTGAAACTTGGCCTTTACCGGCGTGGTGCCGAATTTGCGGGCCAACTCGCCCAGCACGGCGAAACCAACGTTGTGTCGGGTCCCTTCGTACCGCCGGCCCGGATTGCCCAGCCCCACCACCAATTTCATCGGCTGCGCCCCAGGGGGTCGATGTTTCAGCTCTCCTGTTCCTCGACTTCTTCCTTCTTCCCGCCAATGACTTCCGGCTCACCCGGCACGGCCTCTGCAAGCACCTCTTCCGGCTTCTCCACCGGCAGGATGCAGTGGACGATCACATCCTCCGGGTCCGCGAGAAGCATGGCGTTGGGCGGCAACTCCAAGGCGGCGGCGGTAATGGAATCGCCGAGTCTCAAATTGTTAATCGACACCACCAGTTTATCCGGGATCGAACCCGCCGGACAATCGATGCGGACCTGGTGGACCAGTTGTTCGACCACTCCTCCCTCGCGCACGCCCGGGGCCTCGCCGCGGAGTTCCACGGACACTTCCACTTCGACCTTCTCGTGCGCCGAGATCCGCGTCAGATCGACGTGCAAGACATGCGTGCCGTAGGTATCCCACTGCAGTTCGCGGACAAAAGCCGACTCGCTTAGCGCCCCGGTCAAACTGACCAACCGGCTGCCGTGCCTGAGGACCGCATCGAGCCGATCGACGGGCACGCTTAACGGCACGTTTTCCAGGCCGTGGCCATACAGCACGGCCGGAACCTTGCCCGCGCGGCGCAGCCGGCGGTTGCCACGTTTTCCTTGGGGTTGACGGCTTTCAACTTGTAGTTCTTCCGCCATGGGCGTCCTCGACAATTATGCTGAGCCAATTCCTATTCGATTAGGCTGACAATAAGCAAAGTCTTCTGTCGCAATAACTTAAGCTCGCACTTTCCTCCCCAGGCGAAGCCTTGGACCCTGACGACAGCAGCCACCTGGAGTCGGCAAACTCCTCATTTTGGCGTTTGCCGCGGGAATTTCAACCCCAGGTGGAAAGAATTCTGCGCCGGGGGGCGCGGGGAAGGTCGGGCCCAGACCGAGCTTACTTGATAGTGATTCGCCTTTTCCGCTGTTGGTAGCAGCGGGCCATGCGGGCGGCGCGGTCGGCCACCAGTCGGCGAAGCTGCGGCGGCTGGAGCACCTCGGCCTGGTCGCCGTAGCCGAGGACCCACCAGGAGATTTCGCCCAAGCCCGATACCGTGACGCGAAAATCGAGCGTGCCGTCTTGGTGGAACGTCAACTGCTGGGTCTTGTGCCAGGCGACCTCGGCCACGTTCTGTGCGACCATCTTGCTGAAGCGGATGAGCACCTGGTGATCGGGGCCGGGCTCGGGAATCAACTGCCAGGCGTTGCGCACGTAGCGCTCCACCGAAAAACCCCGCGGAATGCGGTACGGTTCGTCCAGCGGCAGCAACTCGCGGATGCGGCCCACGTTGAAGGTGCGGGTGCCGCGGTGCAGCGAGGAGCGGCCGATCACGTACCAGCTCCGCCGGCTGAACAGCAGGCGGTAGGGGCTGAGCCGAGTGCAGATCTCCTGCCATTCCGTCAGGCTACCGTAGTGGATGCGGACGCTGCGGCGCTGGGCGATGGCTTCGAGCAACTGCTCATAAACCGGCTTCTTTCCTACCAGCGGATTGCTGCGGGCCGGCTGGATCCGCACGGCGTCGGCCACGCTTCGCAAGCGCTCGCGGAGCCGGCTGGGCAGGCTGCTTTCGAGTTTGACCGCGGCCGAGCGGGCTGGCTCGAAGAAGGGCAGGCTCGAACCGTCGCCCAGCTCGTGGCAGAGCACGATCAGTGCTAGGGCTTCCTCGGGAGTGAAGTTGGTGGGCGGGAGGAAATAGGTGCCGGGAATATGGTATCGCTGCTGCTGATCGTCGAAGACAAGCGGCACGCCCGCCTGCCGCAGCGCGTCCAAATCGCGAAAGATCGTCCGCCGGCTGACCTCGCACGCGCCGGCCAGCGAATCAACGTTCCACCCCCTTCCAGCCGCTTGCAGCAGGCCGATCAGCTTCAGCAGACGGTGGATTCGTGACAGGTTCATGGTTGCCGGACGAACCTTCCGCACCCAACCACCGCAGGCCCGATCCCTTGGTGCCGGTGCGCTGGGAAGTTACGGTTTTCGAGTCTACGCCAAGACCTGGAGCGCGGGCATCTTGCCCGCCGGGTACCGCGCGGTGGAGGGGTATGGCATCCGCACATACCCCCCACCGCCGGGTGGCGGCCGGGACGGCCGCGCTCCCGGATGCGGCCCAGCCGGCCGTGCTCTCGGTATGGTTCTGGGATACGCTCTTAGGACGCGCGATCAACTGCTCGTACTTGGTTTGTTTCACCGCGGCAGGCCGGCCGACGTCGCCGGGCTGCCGGGTCCGTTTCTCGGCCCTTGCGGCCAACGCGCCGAGATCCAGCGATCCCACGTCGCACAGGTTCCCGGCAGATTGGGTTCGGGCCTGCTCGGCCGTCAATGCCGGGCCGGCGGTTGGTTCCGCCTCGCCGACGGCGCCACTGGTGCTCTGCGGTTCGGCCTGGGGCATCGGGGCCGTCGGCTGCGGCCTGGTCTCCAGCGGCGCCGGCGTGGGAACCGGTTCCGGCTGAGTTTTGGCCGGTTCTGCCGTCTCGATCTGCTCCTCGAAGCCTGCCGGCTCCTGGCCCGCTAGCTGCGCGTACGACCCACGGCTGACGACCTTGGGCAGCGTGAAGCCGTAGTCGATATACAGGGCTGCATCACGGGCCCGGGCGCGGCGGTAGGCGTCGAAATAGGCCTTGGCAGGCCACGGCCCCTCTGCCAGGTACACACCATTATATTCCAGCAGCGAGCCCTTGCGGAAGTGAACCTGGGCGATGGCCTTGTTGTAGTCGATCAGCGCACGGTAATACTCGACCTCGGCATCCGCCAAGCGGCGTTGCGCGTCGAGCACGTCGGCTAGCGTTGGCTCGCGTGTTTGTTGCCCGGCCGCGCCGGGCAGTCGGCCGGACGACGCGCTCGGGGGGATGGGGTTTTTCCAGCGGTTAAACGTCGCATCGACCTCGACCTTGGCCGCCACCCGGCGGCTGTAGGCGGTTTGCGCAATCACCAGGTCCGATTCCACGTCGCGCAGGGCAAAGGCCAGTTGGTGGGAAAGCTCCAGTTCGGACTCTTGCAGTCGCGCCCGTTCCCGGGCCAGGGTCAACTGGGCATTGCGCACGCCGGCCATCTCCTTGCGGAACCCGATCGGCACGGTCAGCTCCAGGCCGAAATTCCAGTCTTGATACGCACCGTTGGTGAGGTTTTGATAGGCGTTCGATCCCGGCTGGGCAAAATCGCCGGTGCCGCCGGTCGGCTCCAACAGCAAGTTCCCCAGGCCGTTGAACTGATACATGAGGAAGGCATCGAGCTTAGGCATCAAATAGTTCCTGGCGGCGATCAGCTCCAACTCGCGCCGCTTGACGGTCCAGCGCTCTCGGCGGAGTTCCACGTTGCGGACCAGCGCCTCGGCCTGGACTTCGCACCAGTCGAACGATACTTTGGCCGTGGTGGGTTCATCTTTGGGACGGATCAAGCGGCCATCGGTGGCGGCCAGGCCCAGCAGGTAGCGCAGCTTGCTCTCGGCCTGGTAGAGGGCCGTCAGCGCTCGCTCCATGGCGGCCTTGAACTGGAAGTACTGCTGTAGTGCCTGGGCCTCCTCGTGAAGGGCGGCGGTGCCTACCTTAGGCCCCCGTCTCGTATTGACTTCCTGCCAGGTCCTCGCGCCGGCATCGCGGCCGGTTTTCGCGGCGTCCAGAGCGCGATAGGCGAAATAGAGTTCCCAGTAGGTGATTTCCACGTCGGACACCAGGCTGCGTACCGAGGCCTCGAAATCGTGCAGTGCCAAGTCGGTGTTGATCCGTGCGAGCATCACGCCGTTGTTGAAGCCCGGTATCGCTCCCGGACCGGCAATCCGGTTGAACTGCACCCCGGCACCCTGCAACAACGGCTGGCGGACCTCGGCCCGCAACTGGACCGTCCAATCCATGTGGTAGATCCGCAACGGATCGCTCTTGCTGGTGGAATTGATGTAATCGTTCGAGATGGCGAACGTGCCGCCGGTGGCCGTGGTCTTCTGCAACCGGTTTTGGAAAGTCATGTCGTACTCAGATCTCGTTTGCAGACGCAAGTCCTGGCCGAAGATCGCCACCGGCTCCGTGTTGATCGGGTCGTCGAAGCGTTCCCATCTAAGCAGCGAGTGGTACTGGGCATCGAAGGCTGCCAAGGCCCCCTCGACGCCGGAACGCGGATTGCTCTCGACGATGGCCGGATCGTAGACCGTGGGAGCCCCGTCGGGGTTACGAAGGATGGCCTCGGGCGGTCCTTGGACTTGCCCACCGATGGTGCGCATCACTTTGTTGTTGGCCAAGGCAATCCGCATCGCCTCTTCCAGCGTCAAGTCCCAAATCTCCTTGACCTCTTGGTTGTCCAGCGAAAAGGGCCGCGAGGCCCTCTCGACTTCACCCAGGGGCGGAGACTGCACGTCCGGGTACTCGATTTCGGTGGCCACCCCCTTATAGTGTGAAAGGTCGCCGTCTTCGGAGAAATAAAACGGCTGTTGCGGATGGCAACCCATGAGGACGACCATTGCGGTCGCTATCACGATGCCTAACAGGGGGGATCGGCGGCTCATGGACTTGCGTTCCTGGAAGTCGTGCCGCCGCGGAATCGATGGTGAGCAGGGTCCTGGTCGGCCTTGCTGATGCTCCACGGCTGGCAGTAGGACTTAAGTCCCCCCTGGCCGCTGCTACCCAGAAGCTGCGCATTCCGCGCCAGCCTCTGGATAGAGTTATCGGCAGGCTTGGTATCGGCAGCCTAATCGATAAACTTTGACGGTTCTTTGCGATCGATAGACCGACTTCACAATGCGCAGAATACCGATACCTCCGCCTCTTCCCAGTTATCGCAGTTTGTGCGATTCTGGGCAGGGTAACGGATCTGAGAAGATGTCCGACGGCCACCCGAGGGGAATCAAGTGAATCGAGCGGAATGAAGAAGAAAGGAATCTTCATTACCGGCCTTCCCTGCCGCAGGCGTAAACGCCTGGGCTAGGGAAAAGGTCAGTTCACGCCTTTGTACCCAGAAACGGAACAGCCGCTATTTCCCTGCCGATCCTGCGCGGAGTGCTACCGCAGGTCGGCCAGCGACCCATTAGCCGGTGGCTGCTTGTCGGCGGTTGACGTCTCGGAGGCTTCGCGTTGCCAGGCGATCGTCAGCCAGCCATCTTGAGAAGTCATCTGCACCGGCCGCATCTTTCCCACCTTGCGCCAAGTTCCCGGGAATGTGAATCCCCGGCCGACCAGCTCCTCGTCGAAGATCTTCGAGAAACGGCGCTCGAGAAGTTTGCGGATGACGATTTCGCGCGAAGTCAGTTTCTGCGCGCCGCCGGGGACGAATCCCGGAGGAAAGATCTCCAGCGGGCCCTGGCGGACCGCGTTGAAACCCTCTGGTGTTTTGACGATCTTGTAGACGGCTGATACGTCCATGCCGGGATACGACTCATCGCCTTTGAAATAGCGGTGGCCTCGAAGGAGGATCTTGATCTGATCGTCGGCGAAGCTGACGAAGATCGGTTTGAGGCGCGCGAAGGTGATGGCCCAGGGCTCGCGGTCGTCGTCTGGTTTGAGCCGTTCCGGCAGCTCGCCGAGCAAATCGACGACGCCGGCCTGAAAGGTCGCTTCGCGCAGCGTCATGCCGCCTAAAGCGCTGCCGGCGACGTTGTTGACCATCGATTCGTGTATTCGCACGGCCAGGTCGCGTTGCCCGGTCAACTCAGGCGGCGCGGTAGGTGCGCCCAGTTGCGAGCAGTCGGCCGCAAGCGAGAGTGCCTGCAAGGCCGGCTGGGTGGTGCTAAAGACCAGTTGCTGCGGAAACAACTTGTGCTGCAGCAAGGGCTTGCGGAACTTGGTCTGAAACGACTGGTTCGCCCGGCCCAGCATCTCGCCGGCCTGTTGGTCCATTTGCTCGTTCACCCGGTATTCCGCATGGCGTGCGGCAATCCACTCGGCCTGGCCTTGTTTCTTGCCTGCGCGCTTCCAGGCCATCTTTTCCAGGAGCCGCCGCCCCTTAAGCGAGCGGATATCGGTGATGGTGGCCTCGTTCACGGCATTGGAAACGGCCGGTGCCGAATACAGCCCTTCGGCATCGACCCAGAGCCGTTTGCAGGCGCTGAAGCGAGTGGTAGCACAACTAAAGATCTCTACCGGGCCATGGTAGCCGACGTTCTGGCTATTGGTAACGCCCAGCAGAATAGTATCGACGACTCCACAATGTTCACTGGACACCAGTTGGACGCTCGTCTGACCGGTCGTGTGGGCGGTGGCATAGATATCGGTGTCGAGAATGCAGTCGCGGACTTGCCTGGTGTCGTCGACGCGATCGGCGATGCCGCGGTTGACCACGTCGGCCGAGACTTCGAAGAACCCATTGGGATGCACAAAACGCTCGCGGACGGCCGTGACCACCTGCGGCGCCTCGTTCAGATCTTCCAGCCAGCGCAAGGCATCGCCGATCACCAGCGCGTCGTCGGGGGAAGACTTGGCGGCGTAAGTTTCCAGGCGGTGAGCCAGCCCATCCATCAACTGCTCATACTCGGCTTTGATTTTGGGGTTCTCGATGGCGGCGGCGATCTCCAAGTAGTGCTGCAGCGCGTGGCGAACCTCGAGAAGCCACACCAGTCCTAATCCCTCATGGCCGGCAAGGTACTTGGCGTAGACCTTGCTGAGCACGGCCGTGTCGGGCTGTTGGCCTGCCAGTTCCTTTTGCATTTCAGACCACAAAAGATATTTTCGCCAGTCTTCTCCGTTTTGGCCGTCGGCGCTAAGCCTTCGGTCGAGCCTGGCAGCCGCCTCGCCTAACTCGACTTTGACGCTCTGCAAATCGGCCGTGGTCGGCGGTCGAAAGGCTGTCTTGGCTGTGCGGCACATTGCGGGAAGATCGTCGCTCGAGCGAGATTCGCCGGTGAACACCCCTCCGCCAACACCGAACATCACAAAATAGAAAGCCGCGGCAAATCGCGGCGTCCAGGCAACATGAGCCGAATTGGACTTCATCTGTCGACTCCTTCAATAAGGGGATTCCGTTCGGCCATCATGGGCGAAAGACCGTACGATCGCGCCTCTACCACACTATGGCCTTTGAATACGGTGCCACGACCTTTCTTGAATGCGGGACGGTTCAGAGCATCGCTCTCCCAGTCCGCGAATTCAGTAAAGTCGGTTGAGTTTCGCTAGCTTAGCATGTATAAGAGGTGGCAACAACAGCAACCATTTGCAGAATTCTCACCAGGAGTGTGTCGATGTGTCGTGGATTCTTTTGTTGTGCGGTGGCGGGCGTGATCGCGTCGACGCATGCCGTAGGAAGTCCGTCGGCTGCCGAGGCCACTATTCTTGGGCGGGTATCCGGTGGAGTCGCGTGGGAAACCGACTACGCCCAGGCCGTCGAAGCCGCCCGGCAGCAGGGCAAGATGCTGTTGATTCTGTTCTATCGTCCCGCAGTGGACCGGGCAGGCCGGCGGTTTGAGCGCAGAACGCTTTCGGCGGCCGGGGTTTGTGAGAAGCTGCCGAACTTCGTCTGCGCGCGACTACCGCTGGGGGCGACGATCTGCCTCGAGGGCACCGAGGTCACCGTGCTAGAGCACGCCGCCTTCACCGAGATGTGCGGCAAGCCGGGCGTGGCGATCGTCGATTACGCGCATCGCGGCACCTCGTACTACGGTCACGTGGTCAGCACACTGCCTTGTAACGGCCGCTCTTATCCTTCCGTCGAGGAAATGTCCACCCTGCTGGATTTGGCGCCGGCAGCGCCGCGGCAGCGACGGGAAGAGTATCTTGCGCGCCTCCAGGGCCGGCCCGGGCTCCGTGGTCCAGGTTTGCCGGCCGATAAGGGCAGAGACATACCGGGCGGCCCACCGCTGCCCGAGATTCACTGGCTGAACGATTACGTAGAAGCGATGGACGCGGCCAATCGCGCAGGCAAGATGCTCTTCATCTTCTTTCGTTGCGACCCGACCAAACAGGAAGCCTGCCGCCGACTGGAATCGCAGACGCTGGCCGACCCAGAGGTCCGCCGCAGGCTGCAAGACTACGTATGCCTGAGGCTGGCGCTGGATGCGACGGTTCAGGTCGGCGGCCAGCAGGTGAAGTTGTTAGAGCACGATGCCTTTCGAGAACTACTGGGGCGGCCGGGAATCGCCATTCTCGATTTCCTCCGCGAGGATCCCAAATACCGCGGCCACGTGATCAGCGCGTTTCCGCTCACCGAAAACCTGTGGTACACGCCGGAGCAGATGGCGACGATCCTCGAATTGCCGCCGGGCACGCTTACCCAGCGGACGTTGATCTATGCGGTGCGCACG
>Ga0315289_10009108_pt1 | contig 14305 bp, 13 predicted proteins | sample YL17G11_40_MG_FD_203452 | JGI IMG/M metagenome (GOLD analysis project Ga0315289, IMG submission 203452) | Sediment microbial communities from Yellowstone Lake, YNP, Wyoming, USA - YL17G11_40 | ecosystem: Environmental > Aquatic > Freshwater > Lake > Sediment | place: USA: Wyoming | collected...
TAAGGGATTTCAGCTTGGAACTAAACGGGCTTATCAGGCTGTAACAGAACCAGTAGAAGGAACTATGCTCACAGTCATAAGGGAATCAGCAGAGGAAGCCGCCAAAGTTATCCGAGATAATGGGGATATGGTTCAGTTGCTTGAAAGTGTCCTGAATCGTGCAAAGTCATCTTTACAGAATACACCAAAACTCCTCCCTATACTTGCGCAGGCTGGTGTAGTGGATGCTGGCGGACAGGGTTTTGTGTTCATGCTTGAGGGTATACTCCGACTGGTAAAAGGCGAACCGCTCGTGGTTCACGATAAGCCTGATGCTCTAGCAGTCGGTACTGCACAAAAGCTCGTTTCGCAATCGTGGGATACGCCATACTGCACCGAGTTCGTGCTTGTGCCAAAAGATGCTGATATACCCAAAATGCGGGAGGGCTTTTCCCGCTTAGGCACCGACCTTATAGTTATTGGATGGAATGATATAATTAGAATACACGTCCATACGAATGATCCCGAAAGGATTCTGGCTCATGCGCACTTATATGGTAAGCCTTATAACGTAAAAATTGACGACATGAGGAAACAGCACAGGCACATAACTCAGGAACCCCTCGTATTGACACAAAATAATACTCAACAGGAAGTTTCTATTATTGCTGTTGCGCCCGGTGATGGCATCGCCGCTGTTTATAAAAGTCTTGGTGTCGAGTCTGTTGTAATGAGTGACCAAAAAAATCCTAGCGTATCAGAATTGCTTCAAGCCATTGATTCTACTTACTCAAACAAAGTCTTGCTCCTGCCGAATGATGGAAATATCATCCCCGCTACGATACAAGCATCGAATATGAGTCATAAAGAGGTAAAAATCATCCATACCAAAAACATATCTCAGGGATTATCTGCCGTCCTTTCTTTTCGCAGTAATTTAAGCATTGATGATAATGTGTCTGATATAGATAAAGCCCTTAAACGTGTAAAGAATGGTGAGATAGCACGGGCTGTTCGAAACGCCAAATACGGGAACGTAGTGATCAGGGAAAATGATTCAATCGGCCGCTATGATGGCAAAATTTACGTTGCTGTGGATGATACTGAAACCGCTGTCTTTGAACTGCTCAAGATAATGGTGGAACCCGATAATGAAGTGATAACAGTCTTTTACGGTGCCGATATTGCACGAAGCGAAGCGGAAAAGCTACTTGAAAAAATTGAGTCGCTATTCCCGGATATGGAAATTGAGCTTCACTATGGCGGACAGCCACATTGTTTTTATATCCTATCCGTTGAGTGAAACTCATACTGTAAAGTAAGGGAGGGTGAAAATGGTAAGAGTAGTAACCGATAGCACCGCTGATCTACCGAAAGAAATAGTAGAGGAATACGGAATTGAGATAGTTCCATTGACAGTTCGATTGGGAAACACGATGTTCCGTGACTACTACGACGTATCCCCGCCTCAGTTCTTTCAGATGCTCAAGGAAACCGATGACTTTCCCCGAACGTCCCAGCCTTCAGTAGATGAATTTGTCCGCACGTACACAAAACTCGGGAATAAAAATGACATTGTTTCAATTCATATATCTATGGATATGAGTGCAACTGCTCAGTCCGCATCCGTCGCCTTACAGCAACTACCCGACTGGAAAGTAAAAATCATAGATTCCCGAACTGTATCTATAGGGTTGGGGTTGATAGCGCTGGAAGCGGCAAAAGCGGCAAAAGATGGGGCTGATATAAACGAAGTTCTATGTTTGATAGACGATTTGAAGTCGGGAACCAAAGTTTTCTTCTCCGTTGACAGCCTTGATTTTTTACAAAAAGGCGGAAGGATAGGCAGAGCGCAAGGATTTTTGGGAACCATGCTGAAAATAAAGCCTTTGCTCGCAGTAGCAGATGGCTTTGTAAGTCCTGTTGAGCGAGTGCGAGGTAGTAATAGATTGATAAGCAGGATGGTTGAGCTTATAAAAGAGGAAGCCGATAAATACACATCTATGAAAGCAACTTTCATCTATGGAGAAACCCAGGAGCATTGCAACAACTTAATTTCGCAGTTGAATTCGGCAGTGCAATTTGAGAATCTTTACAAGAACTACGTCGGATCAGTTATCACGTCCCATGCGGGACCTACCGCTTTTGGTATCGGATTCTTTTGCAAGTAAGTTAAAAATCAAAATAGTCATTTGACAACTTAATAAAAAAGGCATATAATTTTCAACAAATTTTGATTTATTAATCAAATTCGGGATTAAAAATGGATACAATAATGTTTACTATAAAAAGGTAATGTACTGACATTCATAGAGAAAGAAGGTTTCTTCTATGTAACAGGTTGAGTAAGTATATAAAAAGCGTGGCTATGTGAGGAGTATATATGAAATGTAAAGATGTTTATAATTGTTTGAGCTCCTATTTAGATGGAGAGCTAGATTCGGAAAAAAATGAGGCTGTCGAATTACACTTAAAATCTTGTCCAGTTTGCAGAAAAGAACTGGAAATTCAGCAAGCTGTAAAGGTTCTGGTTCAGAAACGATTATCAGATTTCTCCGCTCCAGATTATCTAAAAAGAAAAGTGACTTTTGAACTTGGAAGAGCAGACGAATACAGAGAATCCGGAATTAAAGCTCTGGATCTCATTCGTTGGGGTACGCACATCGCTCAATTTTACAATACTAAAAACGATGTTACTGAAATCTTGGTGCCATTTCTGGGTGAAGGCCTGAGTGATAACGAACTCTGCGTGTGGATAGTAGCAGATTTATCAGAGTCAGAAGCCAGAGACGCAATTGCAAAGAAAGTTCCCAACCTGAATGAGTATATAGAAAAAAGACAATTGCAGATATTTTCTTATGAAGACTGGTATCTGTCTGATGGCGGGTTTAACGTTGAAAGAGTATTGAATAACGCTATCAGTAAATGCCGAGAAGCCGAGAACAACGGCTATTCAGGATTTAGAGCTACGGGTATACTTTCATGGGTGGATAGAGCGGATTGGGTTCCCTTTATGGAATACGAAAGTTTACTAAACAACGCTGTACCTGATCTGAAAGCACTTATCAACTGTGTGTATAAAGAGAGCAAATGCACTGAGAGTAATATAGCTGATGTTATGGATCGGCACAAATACGCTATCTCTAAAGTAGACGATTCGTGGGTGGTAAAAAGATTAGCAGTTTGTGAACTGTCCATGAATTATTAAACCCGTAGTTATCACAAAAAATAATTCATGAATAGTTGATCAAAGGCAAAGAAAATCACATCTGCACAGAGATAATGCTACTGTTTTTCAGTATATCAGGCAGATCGTCAGGGAATCGCTTGATCTTCCTGAAGTCTGGAACAGGCATAGGCATACCACCCTTATTGATGGATTCCTCAGATACCAGCCCCGGCACAGTCATATCCAAAGCGTCATACACGTCCACAGGTGGTTTCGTGTCATTTATTACACAATTAACAAACTCACGAATCTCGAAATAGTCTCCTCCGCCGTGTCCAGCCTTTAATGCCTCCTCTGGAGGATTCCGCCACATATCAGGCATAAATTCTGCCTCAAACTCCCAGAGTGAATGCCAGTTTATCTCATTATGGCGATCTTCCAGCCAGATTTTGTGATTATCGCCAAATCCACGAGGAGCCTCGTAACAGCCTTTTGTTCCCTGAAGTGAATAATACGTCAGATTATGCGGTCGGTTGGAAAGCATATCAAGCCTGATGATAATTTGCCCACCACGAGTTGTTTTGCACATCACCGTAGTGCTGTCCTCGTTCTCGTATATATCGCCTCTTGGGTCTGTATAATGATGCCCGCTACCCATACAGCATACACTTTCGACACGATCCTCGAACCATTGCAATACAGGCCCAAGGCTGTGCGTGGGATAAGTGCAGCCGTTTCTTCCGGTCTGCCATTTCCTGCGCCAAACAGTAACCTCGTTTAAGCCTTTAAGCTCGTGTATATATTCGCCTTCACCAAAGTATACTTCACCAAATAACCCTTGCTTAGCCAATTCACGGACTAAAACGTTCGGCTTCATGTAGGTATAGTTCTCCGCCATCATATACTTGCACCCGCTTTTTTCAACAGCCTGCACGAGTTGCCAGCACTGCTCTAAATCAGTTGAGGATGGCACCTCTGTAATGACGTGCTTACCTCTTTCCAGAGCCATAATCGCCTGCGGGGTATGAAGCGGCATAGGGGTTGATACAATGATAATATCAAGGTCAGAATCCACCATCGCTTCGTAATCGGTGTACCGCTTTTCTACACCAAACCTATTAGCAGAGTCGTTTAACACGTCCTCTCTTATGTCACATACTGCCACGAGTTCAGTTTCAGTCACCGTCTGTACTGCCCGAACAAAACCCGCCCCTCGTGGTGCGCCAACGATACCAACTTTCAGTTTTTTTGCCATAATACGTACCTCTCAATTTCATAAATCTTGCTTCGTATCAAATAAAATTTTTTGTTGCCTTATTGCTTGAACTTTGGTATTCTAACTCTACAATTTTCGTATCACAATTTTAACACATTAATAATGACAATGCAATATAATCCAAGATGCCAAGCATAAGAATCTTGTCCGCGGCGTTTAATGGCATATTATATGCTAAAATGTGATAGCAATATGGAGTGCGCAAGCCATGCTTGCGCATTGCTGAAGCGATGTAACACTAAGGGCTGTTATCATCAGCCTGATACTCACAATATAAAATTTTCTTGTATTGTGTGTCAAGATGTGTTATAATCGAAATTAAAGATTTCACCCTTTACCAAAGGGGGATTAAGGGGGGATTTGATGCACTACAATTCTCATCGGTTATTAGAGGAGGAATTTGAAATGTCAAAAAGATATTATGTAATTTTCTTAGTTCTACTTCTCGGCTTTTTTGTCACAAATGCAATGGCTGAATCTAAGCCTGTCGTTTATTATACGTTTGATGAGCTTGGTCAGACTGTAAAAGATGCTTCAGGCAATGGTAACGATGGAACGCCAAAAAATAGTATTAAGCTCAACGATAATGGCAAATTCAGTAAGTGTTTTGAGTTCGACGGAGTAAACTCTTACGTTGAGCTACAAAGAGTAATTCAGGATAGTTTCACCCTGATGGCATGGATCAAGACGGACAAACCCGGGCTTGCCGGCACTCAGGCTTATCAAGGCTCTGGAGTGATATGGTCGGACGTTGCGGGTACAGCGAATGATTTCGTATTTGCACTTTTGGATAAGAAACTTTCCTTCTTCTGCGGGAACCCGGATACATCAGTAAACTCGGATAATGATGTTGTGACTGGTGATTGGGTACACATAGCCGCTACAAGGGATTTGAATAAAGGCGAAATTGCCATATACATTAATGGAAAGAAAGACAAAAGCATTGCCCATGGAAATAAAGGTCCGTTAAATGCTTTGCCTACTATTGCTATCGGTGGGAACGTTCTTGATAATCGTTATTATACGGGACTCATAGACGAAGTAAAGATTTTCGATGTTGCATTAACCGAGGCAGAGATTCAGAAGGCTTCTTCATCTCTGGCGGCTGTTGATGCCCGTTCAAAGCTTGCCACTACATGGGCTTCACTGAAAGCCGTCTACTAAGTATACTAAGCCATAAATCCTCAACGAGTTATAGGTAGGTTGAGTTGAGGAACGAAACCCAACTAAAAGCCGCTAAACTCAGATGGTATAAGGCTTGGAACATTATTGTCAAATGAAAATGCTCTATAATTATTATTTCTGCGCAGGCGGGGATCCAGTCTTTTTCCATGAAATTTCTCTGGATTCCAGCTTTCGCTGGAATGACTGACGACTGGTCCTTAAAGACTCAATGGATGTTGTTTTTCAAAAGGATTAGTATTCTCTTTTTCCTTTCTCTAGTTTATTGTTGACAAACTTTTTCATAGGTGCCGTTGGTGATATACAGGAGGAACAAGATGAAAGTAAGATATTTGCTGATTAGCGTGGTTGTTCTGTTTGCTGCTGGTATGCTGACTAACCAGAGCTACGCCAAGATTGACCCAGCATCTATTGCTGGCATGTGGCTGTTTGATGAGGGTAATGGAGATACAGCCAAAGATTCCTCTGGAAACAAAATTGATGGAACACTAATGAACAAACCGAAGTGGGTTGATGGTAAGAGGAAGCCTAGCAAGGCTTTGCAGTTCGATGGTTCGAGTAGTTATGTAATGGTTCATATTGGCCCTCCGCCGCAAAGCATAAGCTTGGATGCGTGGATTTATCCTACGGACGGAGGAGTTGTTTTCGCTGAGAATGGACAGCAAGCATTGGATGGGGGCTGGTATGACTCGCACATGGAAATTTTATCTACCGGCGAATTTAAGGTTGGCTTCTGGACTGGAGCAGAGCAAGGTATTTCTTTAGGTAAATTTCCTCTTAATGATTGGTATTATGTTGTTATGACTTATGACAGAAAAGATAATAGTATAAAAGGATACGTCAATAGCGAGTTAAAGCAATCAGGAACACTTGTTAAACAATATCCGGGAGATCTTTGGTATGGTATAGGTGCGCACACCGCTACTAACCTTGGCGATGGAACGTATTTCAATGGTATCATTGATGAAGCGGCGGTTTACAATGTTGCTCTAAGTGAAGAAGACATCAAACAAAATTTCCAAACAGCCAATGCCGTTTTCCCCGCAGGCAAACTGACCACAACATGGGCAAGTGTCAAAGCCAAATAAAGAGCTTGGCTCATAACAAGAGAAAGACCATCTAATTAGATGGTCTTTTTATGTACCGTCACTCTATCTACCTCAGTTACATCACTGTTCATTCTCACATTTTGGTATAATAATCCTATTTAACGACTTGTGCTAATTCTTGTAAATTAAGGAATAAAGACAGTTTGTAGTAGCTCAATTCATTGAGCGTTTTTATAAAAGTTCGATAAATCGAATTACTACAAACCAAACTAGCTATTGATGAATTTAGTTAGAAGATATTCTGAAAACGCACCAATGCTGCTTATGCTGCATTAAAAATGATCCGGTTGATTGAAAAAAAGAGCAAAAGAGCGTTCTGCTTGGGAAGTTACGCTTATGGATGGATTAAGTGAATATCTCAATAGAGACTATGTTAATTGAGAGTTTAATTCCAATGAAAGCTGGTGATTCAGTATGATGGATAAAATTGATGATGATAATATGTTACAACCTGATACACCATTATCTTACCAGAAGATGAAGGGCAGAGCATTTTTGAGTTTAGAAATGATATTAGAATAGGACGTATTATTGGGCAGCTTTTGAAACGTCTGGATGAAACATATCGCTTTGATTTGCTGAAAGAATCAATATCAGATGGGCAATCTATTTTTACAATTGTTCATGAAATAACAGTAGAAGGTCAAAGACACGGTAAGTATGGAGTTGATAAACCTTATTTGGAAGAGGATAGAACCGTGAATGCGGAACACCTCAAAGAACTGGAAAGTATCGCTTTAGAAAAAGTGCGTAATGCCGCACAAGATAACTTTCTGCTTCAGACTTCCCATTTATCTAGTGTGCTTTACCGTTGGTTAGATTGGGCAGGAGGAGATGAGGTTACTCAGTGGATTGATAAAATCGTAAAAGATGATAATAATCTGGTTGCTCTATTAGAAAAATTTCTACAAAAGACGTCTAGCCAAAGTATGGATGATAGGGTACCAAGGATTGAATATAAATTGAACCCAAAATGGCTTGAACCTTTTACTGACATAAATCATGTCTTTGATCGTGTCAATAAACTGGTTCAATATGATAATCTGACAGATAGACAGAAAATAGCTATTGAAAGTTTTATTAGAGAATATAACATGATACAACAGGGATTAAACCCAGATAGTATTTTTGATAGAAGAACATTCAATACAGAATAATGGAGGTTCAGATGAGTAAAATAAAAGTCGTCTTAGTCGGTTGCGGGGGAATGAGCGGGGCATGGCTAGGTGTTGCTAAAAACATGCCCGAAGTCGAGATTGTCGGTCTGGTGGATATTCTTGAGGACAATGCTAAAAGAAAAGCACAAGAATTTGATATTAAGGACGCCATGATCGGCACTGACATGAAAACCGTCCTCGATAAAACTAAGCCTGACGTAGTATTCAACTGCACTATACCAGAGGCACACTATCAGGTAACTATGAAAGGTCTTTTGTACGGTTGCCATGTCTTTAGCGAAAAGCCTCTGGCTGACTCAATGGAACATGCAAACGAGATGGTTCAGGCATCGAAAGATACAGGCAAAATATTCGCCGTTATCCAGAACCGCCGCTATGACCCAAATATACGAAAACTCCGAAACTTCCTCGAATCAGGCAAAATCGGCAAGATAACAACCGTCAACTGCGATTTCTACATCGGCGCACATTTCGGGGGATTCCGTGATCACATGGAACACGTCCTGCTACTTGATATGGCAATACACACTTTTGACGCAGCAAGATTCATCACTTCTGCTGATTCTGCATCTGTCTATTGCAAGGAATGGAATCCTTATGGCTCATGGTACGACCTAGATGCTTCAGCGATAGCAATATTTGAAATGACCGATGATATAGTATATACTTACAGAGGTAGCTGGTGTTCTGAAGGTCTGAATACTACGTGGGAGTGCGATTGGCGCATCATCGGTGACAAAGGCAGTGTTAAATGGGACGGTGGAGGAAATATGCAGGCTCAAGTAGTGGTGGAGACTGGTGGTTTCTTTTCCAAATGGGAAAATATTGAAATACCTGCATTTGATCCCGGTGAAAAAGTCGGCGGTCACAGTGGATTGATAAAAGAATTCATTCGTTGCGCCCAGACTGGTGAAGTCCCAGAAACGACCTGCACTGATAACATAAAAAGTCTTGCGATGGTCTTTGGTGCAATCGAGAGCGCAGAGCAAAAGAAAGCGGTTGATATTAAATGACTGGTGTAGTAGAGGTATAAGAAAATGGAAAAACTGCATTTACCAATAATTGTTGAAATGGACGAAGATGGATATTACATAGTAAGCTGTCCTTTATTCAAGGGTTGTCACTCCTATGGTGAAACAATAGATGAAGCAATGGAGAACATAAAAGAAGTCATTGAAATGTGCCTTGAAGAAACAAAATCCGATAAACTTAATAAATTCATCGGATTTAGAGAAATGGAAGTAATTCAAAATGCCTAAACTTCCTGTAATTAGCGGTAGAGAGCTTATAAAGTTTCTAGAATCCATAGATTTTAGAGTAACCAATATAAACGGGTCACATACAAGGCTTAGAACTGAACATGGAAAGGCAACGACTGTTCCAGTACATGGAAATAAAGCTATTCCTAAAGGACTTCTACGCAAGATAATCAGAGAGGATATTGAGATGAGTTTGGAAGATTTTCTAGATTCCTACTCAAAATATAAGGGAAGATGAGAAATGCTTACGATTTGTAAGTATTTAGTAGGTAACTACTAAAATTCTAATATCTAGGCTAAAATTGGAGGAATTATTTATGCTGACAGACATAAAAATCAAACCAGATTACGAAGCTTTCCTATCGAATCTAAAGCGTGAAGGCACTCCCAAGCGTGTGCATTACATGGAGCTTTTTCTCGATGGTGAGATAAAGTGGAACATTATCAATCGTTACGGTATAGGCTCAGACATTTCTAAAGATGACCCGTATTACTACTTGAAGATGGAAATTGCGATTCAGAGATTCCTGGGCTATGACTACGTTTCAAGCGGAATTGAAGGCTTCGGTTTCCCAAGAGATGTTCTTCAAGCTGAAGATACCACAGATATAGAGAATCAAAAGAGAGAAGTACGCGGCTGGACTGATGAGCATAAGGGACCTGTCAATAGCTGGGAAGATTTTGAAAAATATCCGTGGCCAAATTCTGCAAATTATACAACAAAAACACTCGAATGGCTAACTGCAAACCTGCCAGATGATATGTGCATCGTCGCTGGGTGCCACAGCATTTTTGAGGAAGTTACGTGGCTGATGGGGTACGAGTTCCTATGCTATGCCATTCACGACATGCCCGATCTTGTAGATGCCATGTTCGCCAAAATCGGAAAACTGTTTAATGAAGTCGCTGAAATACTCGCCCAGTTTGACCGAATAAAAGTCATCTTCGGCGGTGATGACATGGGCTTCAATACTCAACCGATGGTATCACCAGATATATTGATAAACAAATCATTTCCCTGGCATAAAAACAACGCAGAGATCACGCACAAGGCTGGAAAACTCTACCTTCTTCATGCCTGCGGTAATCTTGTTCCACTGATGGATAGCCTGATAAATTACGTTAAGATAGACGGAAGACATTCTTATGAAGATGCAATCGAGCCAGTCATTCTAGCCAAAAAGAGATACGGTTCACAGATAGCTATTATAGGCGGTATAGACGTACATTTTCTCTGCATATCCAACGAGGAGCAAATCAGGAAGCGTGTTCGTGAGACATTGGATGCTTGTATGTCCGGTGGTGGATATTGTCTTGGTTCTGGCAACAGCGTCACGAATTACATACCAGTGAATAATTACCTTGCAATGATGGATGAAGGAAGAAAGTATACGGCTTAATTATATTTATGTAATGCGTAAGCTTGCTTGCGCAAGTGCTGTAGCAAGCTACAGAACTCCAAAAAGGGGATAACTATGAAAATATTTATTACTGCTGACTACGAGGGTGTTTCGGGTCTCGTTCAATGGAACAGCGGAGGTGAAAGGGAAGCTGTAACTGCTGACATCAACGCCGCTGTTGCAGGTGCATTTGATAACGGTGCTGATGAGGTGCTTGTCGGAGAAGCACACGCCAATATGCGCAACATCATACCTGAAATGCTCGATTCAAGGGCGTCTTTCCTGAGCGGACAGCCTAAGCCTCTTAATCACATCGGCGGGCTTGACGGCACTTTTGATGCGGCGATGTTAGTCGCATATCATTCTAAATCTGGCACTCTCAGAGGCATAATGGCTCATACTTATACAGGATCCGTTTTCTCTTTGAAATTCAACGACATCGAGGTTGGTGAAATCGGAACAGATGCGGCTATCGCCGGGCATTTCGGCGTCCCTGTTATTTTAGTGACTGGCGACAAAGCAGGATGTAACGAGGCACATTCTCTTTTAGGTGACATAGAGACAGTTGCAGTAAAAGAAGGCGTCAGCCGTTCCGCTGGAAAATGCCTTCATCCTCAAGAAGCTAGAAAACTCATCAAGGAAGGCGCAAAGCGGGCTATGGGCAGGATAGGTACGATAAAACCATTCGTCATTAAGCCTCCGATAAAAGCAACAGTTGTATTCATTGACCCAACTTATGCCGATAACCTTGAACCATTGCCTTTTATCGAAAGGGTTGACGGCCGCACTATAACTTTTACTGCTTCAAATTTCATTGATGCCTTTGAGATTTTCAATATGGCGCAGTTCTATGGCGGAAGCGTTAAATAGGACAAGATTATGTCAAAGCAAACAATATATAAGCTTACATTAGTACTCACAATAAGTATAACAATATTAATATCTACCTGCAAAGCTAGTAATGAAATATCATCCAGTCAGAACTCTAATCCTGCCGTTAGTGCTAGTTGGCAAATGTTCAGAGGGAATCCTGCATTGACAGGAGTAGCTCAAGGTAAGCTGAATGATTCATTAAAGCTGAAATGGAGATTCAAGACAGGCGAATCAATTAAGTCCTCGCCTGTTGTTGATGGTGGAAAAGTCTACATCGGTTCTGATGACGGAAACGTATACGCTTTGAATCTTTCTGATGGTCAAAAGGTCTGGGCTTTTAAGACTGAGGATACGGTTGAATCCTCCCCTTGTGTTTTGAATGGCTCAGTTTTTGTGGGGTCATCAGATTCACAGCTTTATGCTTTAGATGCAAAGAGCGGTACGCTCAAGTGGAAATATAAGACAGGTGCCAAGATTCTCGGTTCACCGAACTGGACAAAATCACCTAAAAATGACAGGACGTGGATACTTGTCGGAAGCTACGACAATTATTTACACTGCGTGGATTCTGTAACAGGGAAGTTGGTCTGGAGATATGCGACAACTAACTACATCAACGGTTCGCCAGCGATTGCGGGAGGAAAGGCTGTTTTTGGTGGTTGTGATGCCAAAGTCCATGCTGTTTCTACAATAAACGGAAAAAAACTCGCCGAAGTCGAGACAGGTGCATATATTGCTGGTTCAGCGGCATTAGTTGGTAAATATGCTTACGTTGGAAATTATCAGGGGAAGTTCGTTTGTGTTAGCCTTACTGCGAAGAAGATCATCTGGACGTATGAGAATGAGAGCAACCCATTTTTCTCATCACCGGCAGTTGGAAGCACGCAGGTAGTCTTTGGATCTCGTGACAATCGCCTGCACTGTGTAAGACGTGACAATGGAAAACTCATCTGGACGTTTCAGGCTCAGGACAAGGTTGATAGTTCCCCGGTGATAGTTGGCGATAAAGTCATTGTGGGTTCTGATGATGGTCGTATTTATATGGTATCTCTCTCAAACGGCAAGGAATTATGGTCTTATGAGATTGGGTCAGCAATAACAGGTTCACCTGCTGTTGTAAATGGCATAGTAATTATTGGTGCTGATGATGGTACAGTTTACGCTTTTGAATAAATTGAAAGGAGAATGAATGGGCAAGATAAGGATAGGCGCAATAGGCGTTGGTGGTATTGGCGGTCATCAGTTGAGGATAGCGGCAAGCAACTGCTCTGACGTAATGGAACCCGTAGCTGTATGTGATAACAATGCTGAAATTGCAAAGCGTGTCGCCGATGAGTTTAAGGTTGATGCGCATACGGATTATAAAGAGCTTTGCAAGCGTGGTGATCTGGATGCTGTCATTATGGCTTTGCCGCATTATCTTTACGGTGAAGTAGTGACTTACGCACTCGAAAATGGATTGCACGTCTTTAAGGAAAAGCCGTTTGCAAAGACTCTCTCGGATGCAAAGATGATGGTTGATGCCGCAAAGAAAAACAAAAAGCAACTTTTTCTTGCAGGACAAAACAAGTTCTCACCTACCTTCATAAAAGGCAAAGAGATAGTGGATTCAGGCGCGCTTGGTGATCTGTTCCTTACACGAGGGACGATCATCTACCGTTGGGGTGGTGCGATTGACGGAGTTTGGAGTTGGCGCGGTAAAGAGGAGCTTTCAGGCGGTGTGGCGATAATTGATGCGGGATGGCATATTCTCGATATGGTTCACTGGTATAGAGGACTACCCTCAGCGGTCTATGCTTCAACTGGCACAATGAAAGGCGCACCAAAAGCTGATTACGACGTGGACGATAAAGCAATTCTGATCCTCGAATATCCTGACGGTGGAATTGCTTCAATTGTTTCATGTTACATAACATTGCCGGGAGAGATGCGTGTGACGCTTCACGGAGTCAATGGCAATCTTGACGCTAATGGCGGAAATCTGGCTTTTATGTTGGGTGATAAACCCCAAGAGGTGTCGTTGCCACAAGTAAATATGGATCCGATGACCATGCAGATGAGGCATTTTGCAGAGGTTATCGAATCAGGCTTGGAATCACCAGTATCAGGCACTAAAAGAGCTTATGAGGTTATGCAGATAGTTGACGCCGCTTATCGTTCTGCAAAAGAGAAAACCAGAGTAGAAATATAATTTATAGGAGAGGATAAATGGGAGATAAAACCTTAGAATTATTGAAGGAAATAACTGATGTATCGGGCGTTTCTGGCTACGAAGGAGAAGTTAAAGAAACTATAAAAAAGCATCTTACAGGCATCACAGAAATCGAGTATGACAATCTCGGCAGTATCATCTGCAAAAAGGTTGGGACAAGCGAAAAACCAAAGATAATGCTTGCTGGCCACATGGATGAGATCGGCTTCATGGTCAAGCTCATCACAGATGAAGGCTTTATCAAGTTCAGTTCTCTCGGCGGATGGTGGAATCAGGTCATGCTTGCTCAGAGGGTCGTGATTAAGACGTCAAAGGGTGACGTTCACGGGATTATTGGCTCCAAGCCGCCTCACATACTGACTGATGATGAAAGGAACAAGGTCGTTGACAGGAAAGATATGTTTATAGACGTTGGCGCAGTGGATGCCAAGCAAGCGAAAGAGGAGTTTGGCATCCAACCCGGTGACCCGATAATCCCATTCAGCCCGTTTCAAGTATTGAACAATGGAAAAACCTATCTTGCAAAGGCATGGGATGACCGTATTGGCTGTGCGCTGTTTATAGACGTTATCAATAATCTGGTTAATGGCACACATCCAAATACTATCTATGGCGTTGGCACTGTTCAGGAGGAAGTTGGTCTCAGGGGCGCAAGGACAAGCGCATGG